>Ga0307515_10008667_pt1 | contig 19791 bp, 20 predicted proteins | sample 17_EM_MG_FD_194513 | JGI IMG/M metagenome (GOLD analysis project Ga0307515, IMG submission 194513) | Populus trichocarpa ectomycorrhiza microbial communities from riparian zone in the Pacific Northwest, United States - 17_EM | ecosystem: Host-associated > Plants > Roots > Unclassified | place... | reverse complement strand
AGACGGTGATCGCGTCGCTGGCGGCCTCGCACGTCTGGAAGGGGCTGCATTGCGAGACGGTGGTGCTGGCCGTCGCACCGCTGTTCCATATGCTCGGCCTGCAGAACGGCATGAACATGCCGATCTTCCTGGGCGGCACCTCGGTGATGCTGCCGCGCTGGAATCCGGCGCTGGCCGCCCGGCTGATCGAGCGCCACCGCGTCACCGCGTGGACGGCGCCGCCGGCAATGATCCTGGACTTCTTCTCGCATCCCGAGGTGGAGCAGCGCGACATCTCCAGCCTGACGCTGCTGTCTGGCGGTGCCGCGGCCATGCCGGAGGCGGTGGCGGAGATGATGCAGCAGCGCTACGGCATCACCTACAACGAAGGCTACGGCCTGACGGAGACAGCGTCTTTCCTGCAGGCCAACCCGCTGGCGCGCGGCAAGCGCCAATGCCTGGGCATCCCGGCGCAGGGGGTGGACACCCGCATCGTGGACCCGCAGACGCTGGTCGAACTGCCACAGGGCGAGGTGGGCGAGCTGGTCACCCACGCGCCGCAGAACACGGTGGGCTACTGGCGCAACCCGCAGGCCGACCGCGAGGCCTTCTTCGAACTCGAGGGCAAGCGCTTCTTCCGCACCGGCGACCTGGCTTACATGGACGAGGAAGGCTACTTCTTCATGCGCGACCGCTTGAAGCGGATGATCAACAGCTCGGGCTACAAGGTCTGGCCCGCCGAGGTCGAGAACATGCTGTATGAGCACCCGGCGATCCACGAGGCCTGCATCATCGGCGTGCCCGACGCGCGGCAGGGCGAGGCGGTCAAGGCGATCGTTTCCCTCAAGCCCGCATTCCGCGAAGAGGTGCAGGCGCAGGACATCGTCGACTGGGCGCGCAAGCGCATGGCGGTCTACAAGGCGCCGCGTCTCGTGGAGTTCGTCGATGCGCTGCCCAAGTCGGGCACCGGCAAGATTCTCTGGCGCGAGCTGCAGGAGCAGCAGCGCGCCGCGGCAGTAAAGGAGTCGTCATGAGCGATACACCGGTCCGCTTCGAGCGCCGCGGCAGCACGGCCGTGGTGACCCTCGACAACCCCAGCACCCGCAACGCGTTCAGCTCCGAGATGAAGGAGGGCCTGGGCGACGCCATCGCGCAGGTCAAGGCCGACAACGGCATCCGCGCCGTGGTGCTGACCGGTGCCAACGGCGCTTTCTGCGCCGGCGGCGACCTGCGCGGCATCGCCGCCGCCACCAGTACGCTCGAGAGCGACGGCTTGCGCACGCGCATGCATGGCATGCACGCGATCCTGCGCGAGCTGCTGTCCTTGGACCGTCCCGTCATCGCCGCCGTGGACGGCGCAGCCTACGGCGCCGGCTTCAGCCTGGCGCTGGCGGCGGACTTCGTGCTGGTGACGCCGCGCGCCCGCTTCTGCATGGTCTTCATGCGGATCGGCCTCGTGCCGGACTGCGGCGCCACCTACACCCTGCCGCGCATCGTCGGCGCGCAGCGCGCCCGCGAGCTGTTCCTCTCATCCAGGGAAGTGGATGCGCAAGAGGCGCTGGCGCTGGGCATTGCGATGGAGCAGCACGCGCAGCCTGCGCTGCTGCCGCGGGCACTGGCGCTGGCGGACAGCTTTGCCGGTGCCTCGCCGCTGGCCGTGGGCCTGGTCAAGCGCATCGCGCTCGACGCGGGCGCGATGGAAGCCGCCTTCGAGGCCGAGGCCAACGCGCAGGCGCTGTGCTTCCAGACCACGCCGCACCGCCAGGCAGTGCAGCGGTTCTTCGACAAGCAGCCGCCGGCCTTCCAGTGGCCGGCGCGCACAGACAAGGAGTGAACAGCATGAACAGGATGGTGGAGAACAAGGTCGTCGTGGTCACTGGCGCCGGTGGCGGCATCGGCCGTGACATTGCGCTGGCGATGGCCCGCGAAGGCGCGAGAGTGGTGGTCAACGACATCGGCGCCTCGGTGGCCGGCGAGGGCAAGAACGAAGGCCCGGCGCAGGCCGTGGTCAACGAGATCAAGGTGCTGGGCGGCCAGGCCGTGGCCAACACCGACAGCGTGTCGGAGCCGGCCGCCGCGGCGCGCATCGTCGGCACGGCGGTGGAGGCCTTCGGCCGCATCGACGTCGTCGTCAACAACGCCGGGATCCTGCGCGACCGCTTCTTCCACAAGATGAGCGCGGAAGAATGGGACGCGGTCATCAAGGTCCACCTGTACGGCGGCTTCTACGTGAGCCGCGCCGCCGCTCCGCACTTCAAGGAGCAGGAGAGCGGCTGCTTCGTGCACATGACCTCCACCTCCGGGCTGGTCGGCAACTTCGGCCAGGCCAACTACAGCGCTGCCAAGCTCGGCATCGCGGCGCTGTCCAAGTCCATTGCGCTGGACATGCAGAAATTCAAGGTGCGCTCCAACTGCATCTCGCCCTTTGCCTGGAGCCGGATGATCGGCTCCATTCCGACCGAGACGGCGGAGGAGCAGGCGCGCGTCGACCGCATGAAGCAGATGACGCCGGCCAAGATCGCGCCGCTGGCGGTCTGCCTGGCCAGCGAGGCGGCGAACGATGTCAACGGCCAGATCTTCGCCGTGCGCAACAACGAGATCTTCCTGATGAGCCAGCCGCGGCCGGTGCGCTCGGTGCACCGCAGCGAGGGCTGGAGCCCGCAGACCGTGGCCAGCCACGCGCTGCCTGCGTTGAAGGCCAGTTTCTACGACCTGGAACGTTCCAGCGACGTGTTCTGCTGGGACCCGGTCTGAAGACGCCATGACGATGCAGACCATCACGCAAGGCGCCAGCGGCGCGCAGGCCTTTCACCAGAGCGCGCTGGACGCCGGCCGCTTCCTCGTGCAGCGCTGCGAAGAGTGCAGCCGCCACGTGTACTACCCGCGCGAGAGCTGCCCGCACTGCGGCAGCGCGGCGCTGCGATGGGTATCGCCGAGCGGCCTGGGCACGGTGCATGCCGTGACGACCGTGCGGCGCAAGCCGGCGGAGGGCGGCGACCTCAACGTCAGCCTGATCGACCTCGATGAAGGCGTGCGGCTGATGAGCCGCGTGGACAACGTCGCGCCCGGGGCGGCGCACATCGGGCAGCGCGTCAAGGCGCGCGTGCAGGTAAAGGATGGCCGCGGGCTGGTGCTGTTCGATGCGCTCGAAGGAGGTGTCGAATGAGCAGCGGACTGCAAGCACTGCGCGGCAGCGCCGTGATCGCCGGCGTCGCCACCTTCGGCTGCGGTGAGACACCCGGCTTCACCGACATGGAACTGCTGGCGCGCTCGGCGCGCGCGGCCGTGGCCGATGCCGGCCTTGCGATGCGCGACATCGACGGGCTGTGCACCGCCAGCGCGTCGGCGGCGATGTGGGCGCTGCCGGTGGTCGAGTACCTCGGCCTCAACCCGCGCTACATTGACGGCACGATGCTGGGTGGCAGCAGCTTCATCGCGCACCTGTTGCCCGCAATGCATGCGATCCGCTCTGGCCAATGCAGCGCGGTGCTGGTCTGCTACGGCAGCGCGCAGCGCAGCGCCGCCTTCGGCCGGCGCGAGATCGTGGCGGCGCGCCGCTTTCTCGACCCGCAGCCCTACGAACATCCCTACGAGCCGATGCTGCCGGTGTCCGCCTACGCGCTGGCCGCCTCGCGCCACATGCACGTGTACGGCACCACGCGCGAACAACTGGCCGACGTGGCCGTGGCAGCACGCGCGTGGGCCCGGCTCAACCCCGACGCCTTCATGCGCGACCCGCTCACGCGCGAAGACGTGCTGGCCGCCCGCATGGTGTCGGACCCGCTGACCGTGCGCGACTGCTGCCTGGTCACCGACGGCGGTGGCGCCTATGTGCTGGTGAGCGCCGAGCGCGCGCGCGACCTGCCGAAGAAGCCGGTCTACGTGCTGGGCAATGCCACGGCGGTGTGGAACCGGCAGATCTCCTCGATGGCGGACCTTACCGTCACCGCGGCCAGCCAGTCGGGCCGCGAGGCCTTCGCCATGGCGGGGCTCGCGCCGAAAGACATCGACGTGGTGCAGCTGTACGACGCCTTCACCATCAACACGCTGCTGTTCCTTGAAGACCTTGGCTTCTGCCCCAAGGGCGAAGCGGGCCGTTTCGTCGCCGACGGCGCCATCGCGCCCGGCGGCACGCTGCCGGTCAACACCAATGGTGGTGGCCTGTCGTGCGTGCACCCCGGCATGTACGGCATCTTCGCGCTGATCGAGGCCGTGCGGCAGCTGCGCGGCGAATGCGGCGAGCGGCAGGTAGCGGGTGCCCGCACCGCGCTTGCGCATGGCAATGGCGGCATGTTGTCCAGCCAGGCCACCGCCGTGCTGGGCACTCAGGAGGCACTGTGAATTGCATTAACTCCCTCCCCCAGAGGGGGAGGGAGAAAGACAAGGAGACCACACAATGATCCGCGACCCGCAAACCCTCGAAGCCCTGCTCGACGCCGTCAACCGCTTCGTGCGCGAACGGCTGGTGCCGGCCGAAGCACTGGTGGCCGAGACCGACGAGATCCCCGACGACATCGTGCGCGAGATGAAAGAGCTGGGCCTGTTCGGCCTGACCGTGCCCGAGGAATACGGCGGCCTGGGCGTGACGATGGAAGAAGAGGTGATGGTGATGCTGGCCATGGGCCAGACCTCGCCGTGCTTCCGCTCGCTCTTCGGCACCACGGTGGGCATCGGCTCGCAGGGCATCCTTTTCGACGGCACCGAGGCGCAGAAGAAGAAGTACCTGCCGCGTCTGGCGACCGGCGAGCTCATCGCCTCCTTCGCGCTGACCGAACCCGAGGCCGGCTCCGACGCGGCCTCGCTGCGCACCACCGCGATCCGCGAGGGCGACCACTACGTCGTCAACGGCACCAAGCGCTTCATCACCAACGCGCCGCATGCCGGCATCTTCACGCTGATGGCGCGCACCAATCCGCAAGACAAGGGCGCGGGCGGCGTCTCGGCCTTCATCGTGGAGGCGAACACACCGGGCATCACCATCGGCCTGAAGGATCGCAAGATGGGCCAGCGTGGCGCGCACACCGCCGACGTCATCTTCGAGAACTGCAAGGTGCCCGCCAGCCAGCTGATCGGCGACCGCGAGGGCCAGGGTTTCAAGACCGCGATGAAGGTGCTGGAGAAGGGCCGCATCCACATCGCCGCGATCTGCGTCGGCGTGGCCGAGCGCATGCAGCGCGATGCGTTGCACTATGCGATCGAGCGCAAGCAGTTCGGCCAGCCCATCGCCGAGTTCCAGCTGGTGCAGGCGATGCTGGCCGACAGCCAGGCCGAGATCTATGCCGCCCGCTGCATGGTGATCGATGCGGCGCGCCGGCGCGACGAGGGCCGCAATGTCTCGACCGAGGCGTCGTGCTGCAAGCTGTTCGCCTCCGAGATGTGCGGCCGCGTGGCGGATCGCGCCGTGCAGATCTTCGGCGGCGCGGGCTACATCGCCGACTACGGCATCGAACGCTTCTACCGCGACGTGCGCCTGTTCCGGCTGTACGAGGGCACGACGCAGATCCAGCAGATCGTCATCGCCCGCAACCTGGTGCGCGAAGCGACGCGTTGAGTTTTTCCACCCACTCGAGGAGACAAGACCATGAAGACATCGAAGATGCGCAGGCTCTGCATTGCCGCCGGCCTGGCCGCCATGCTGGCCACACCGGCACAGGCCCAAACGGCCTATCCCAGCCAGCCGCTGAAGCTGATCGTGCCGTACCCCGCGGGCGGCGCCACCGACACGCTGGCGCGCACCGTGGGGCAGAAGCTGCAGGAAGCCTGGGGACAGCCGGCGCTGGTGGAGAACAAGCCCGGCGCCGGCGGCACCATCGGCAACGGCTTCGTCGTCAGGGCGCCGGCCGATGGCTACACCGTGCTCATCGCCATCACCGCGCTGATCCAGCAGCCGCCGCTGATGGACAAGCTCACCTACGACCCGCTGAAGGACCTGGCACCCGTCACCATGATCGCGCGCAGCCCGAGCATGCTGGCCGTGCCGCTGGACTCGCCCGCGAAAGACCTGAAGGGCTTCATCGCGATGGTGAAGGCCAGCCCCGGCAAGTACAACTTCGGCAGCTACGGCGCCGGCACTTCCTCGCACATCCAGGGCGCGCTGCTGAACATGCAGGCCGGCATCGACCTGGTGCACGTGCCGTTCCAGGGGGCCGCTCCGCTGGTGACCAACCTCGTCGGCGGACAGCTGGCCTCGGCCTTCGTCGACAGCGCCAGCGCCCGGCCGCACCTCAAGTCGATGCGCCCGCTGGCGGTGACCGGCACGCAGCGCATGCCCGGGCTGCCGGACGTGCCGACCTTTGCCGAACTGGGCTACCACTCCTTCGACCCGTACGGCTGGTTCGGCGTGTTCGTGCCCGCGGCAACGCCGGCACCGGTGGTGCAGAAGCTGTCGGACGAGATCAACCGCATCCTGCGCCTGCCCGAGGTCAGCGGCAAGATCGAGGCGCTGGGCCTGCAGGTCGGTGGCGGCAAGCCGGAGGAGTTCCAGAAGATCGTGCGCGGCGACGCCGCCATCTACGCCAGGATCATCAAGGAGGCCAACATCCGGCTGGCGGAGTGAGCGGGTGTCGGTTGAAGCCGGTTCGCGCATTCGCAGCAGCGACCTCGGCCGTCGTTGCACCAGTCATGACGGTAGATGCGGAAGTTCGGAACCACGTTCGGCGTCGCGAAGTTCATGTCACCGTCGCATGAGGGTCCATGGCATCCGCTGGCGCCGTTCCATTGTCATCGTGCAGACATTCTGCAAGTCCGTGCGGCGATAGTATTTGCCTCGAACATCCAGGCCGGCTCGATATGCATCGCCAACACCCATCACCCTCTATTTCCCCGTCCCATTTGCGAAATGCCGTTGACTGGGCTGTCGTGTCACGGCGTAGCATTCGTGCCTTTCTTCCGGAGCCGGTATCGCGTGACGACGTGGACGGCATCCTGGATGTCGCCAGACACGCTGCATCGGGAATGAATGCTCAGCCTTGGCGGGTACACGTTCTCATGGGCGCAGCCAAAGACCGTTTGAGTGTCGCCATAGAGGCAGCGCACGATGACGTGGCCCGCTCTGCTTCGCTGAAGGAACCCTACGACTACTACCCAGTGGACTGGGTCGAGCCGTACTTGGGTCGACGGCGCAAGGTCGGCTGGGACCTTTATGGCTTGCTGGGCATCGGTAAGACAGACAAGCATCGCATGCACGCGCAGCATGGTCGCAACTATCAGTTCTTCGGGGCGCCCGTCGGGTTGATCTTCACCATCGACCGCGTGATGGCGGCCGGAAGCTTGATCGATTACGGCATGTTCCTGCAGAGCATCATGGTTGCCGCGCGAGGCCGGTCGCTGGACACGTGCCCTCAGGTGGCCTTCACACGATTTCATCGCATCATCTCCGCACATCTCGACATTCCCGACAGCCAGATGGTGGTGTGCGGCATGAGCCTGGGCTACGCCGATCCAAGCCGCGTCGAGAACTCGCTCGTCACGCACCGAGAAGATGTTGATGCCTTCACAACCCACCACGAATAGCGACCGCACGGGGCAAGGCTTGGGACCGCAGTCGCGAGGCGATCACTCGCCCGGCTGCAACAGATCCCCGGGGCTGATCTAAGCTTCGCGCGCCACCGCGCGCAACACCGCCAGGTCGATCACTTCCAATGATCCGTAGTTCAATCGGATGGCTCCGCGTTCCTGCAGTTCCTGCAACGCCCGATTGGTGACTTGACGCGATACGCCACTCAAGCGTCCAAGCTCTTCCTGCGAGATCGTGATGCGCCGTGCCGTGCCTGGGAAAAGCGCGTCATCAAACAATCCTGACAGGCTATAGGCGACTTGGGCCGTTGTGTCGCCCAGGCGAAAGTTCTGCACGAGGGCAACATAGTGCGCCAACCGCGCATTCAATTGATGGATGAGCCAGAGCGCAAATGGATGGCTTTCATCCAGCATGCGCAAGAAGGCCGCCCTGGGCAAGAAGGCGATGGTGCAATCGCGTAACGCGACCACCTCGTAGGGCCGCGGCTCTCCCTTGAGAACAGCCCCTTCACCGAACCAGGCGCCTGCTGGGACACTCGCGAATGTGCTGCTCTTGCCGCCCTCGCTGATGTTCTCGAGCTTGAGCATGCCATCGACGACCCCGAGCCAGTGCGCGGATGGCGTCGAGCGTGCGCACACAGTGGTGCCGGCCGCAAAACTACGCAGCAATATCTGCTGACGTACCTGATCGGCCTGGGCCGCCGACAGGCACTGCATCCACGAAGAATGCGAAAGCAGGAGCTCAAGTGGTTGTGATGACATTCAGCAAAACGGGCAGCAGGCCCATTGTGCGGCTATCTTGGCCGGATTGCTTACTTCGGGCCGGATGCGCAACCATGTCGAGAGGCCCCGCGCGCGGGGCCAGCCTTGTCAATCGGTTCAGGGGTTTGTGCAAGTAAAGCTTGCCGCGGCGTTCACATCACCCGAGACATACCTGGGGTACTGCGGATACTTGCAAAGTGGACGGGCTAGTGGCGTGGCACCTGGAGCCACGAAGGTTTGGGTCGCAATGATCTGCGACGTTGAGGGCTTCGTCCCTTTCTCGATCCACTCGAACATCGGCCCGGCCAGATCCACCTTGTCCGCACCGGTACCGCCGGTGCAGTGCTGCACCCCTGGCGCTGTGTAGTACTCGACAAACTCGTCGGCTGCGGTCTGCCCTCCGCTCTGCCGTACGACGCTCTTGTAGTAGTCCGTCGCGTTGTTGGCAGTGATGAGCCAATCGGTCAGGCCTGTCCACAGAATCAGCTTGCCGCCGCTTGCCTTGAATCGGCTCAAGTCCGGGTTGACCGCGTCAATGATGCCAACCAATTGGTCAATGCGCGACGTGTACTGCGCCGGATCAAGTTGAAGCCAATCGACAGCAGGGTTCTGGGCGACCATGTAATCGATATAGCCTTCACCGAGAAGGGTGCGGGTACCGGTGTTCCAGCCCCAGATGAACGACGGCCCGATATCCGAATACTCTCCGCCGAATGGAAAGCCGGGCCATTTGTAGCGGCCGTTGGCGACATCTGTCGGTGCATAGAAAGTCCGCACGGACTGGACTTGGGGCGGCGTCAGGCACGCGTCCGTTTCCGCAGCGGTACAAGCCAACTCCGCGGGGTCGAAGGTGCAGGCTTCGGGGCGGCCGATGATCTTGTCTGCCAGACCGTCCAACGCGTCGCACTTCGCCAGTACGGCATTGGAGACGGTCTTCATCTTGGCAACGCTGAGCGCCGCGCCAGGCTGGGCCAGTTGCTTGGCCACTTTCTGGTACCAGAGGAACTGCGGTGTATAGGCGTTCGCAGGAGCGCGGGAGATGACGCCGTCGAACAGGTCTGGATAACGCTGAGCCTGTATGAGGCCCTGGCGCCCGCCTCCAGAGCAGCCTTCGTAAACAATCTTGGTGCTGTTGAAATCATTGCCGAAGCGTTCCCGCAGGATCGCCTTTGCGGCCGCCAGCACACGGGGGACGGCAAGGTAGCCATACTCCGCCAGCATCTGCGTATCCAGCGCGAACGTCGCACCCGGCAGCAGGCTGGCGTCGTGCCCGTGGTTGGTGGCGATGGTGGCATACCCACGCGGGATCAGGTCCGGGCTCGCGCTGATGTTGTCCGCCGCCTGGCTGATGGAACCGTCGAATCCTCCGCCACCCATGAACAGCGTGCGCTTGTTCCAAGCTGTCGGCAGCCGCACTTCAAAGTCGAGATCCTGTGGCATCTCTCCACGCACGACGCAGTACTCAGGCACATTGCCGGTTGTGGCGGTGAAGGTCGCGCGCGTGATCACCGCGCCCTCGATCGTGCGGCCCAGAAACCCGTTGCACAGGCTTGCCGCACTGGCCTGGGGAGTGTCTGGCACTGGCGCAGGGACGTTGTCATCCGAGCCGCCGCAGCCCGTCAGAACCGCTAGCAACGACGAAGCCAGAACAGCGCTGTGCCATCGCGCTCGAATCAAGTCAGAGGAGGGCGACTGGCGACGGGACAGTAGTGAAGGTAGAGAGAAGTTGCTCATAGGGTCTCCGAGTTTTGTCGTTGCTCGAAATCGAGCAGCGCCAGAGTAAGGAGACGCGCTGGAAGCAAATGCGTACGCGATGACAATTCAGGGTTTCACCCTATCCCAATGTGCGCGGCATCTCGGGCCCTTCGACTGGTTCGGTCTTTGCGCCGCACCCAGCACGGGCGCTGGCGTGCTCGTGCAGGTGATCGGTGAAGCGAGCGAGCGCGCAACCTTGGCCGCGCTGCGGTGAAAGAGTACCGATGGCTTGGCATAGATTGTCCTGTCGATCAGGGTATGCCTCGAACACAGAATTCCTGACCGACTTGCAGAGGGGACAATTGCTGTCAACTCTGGCTTCGTGCAGTTCTCAGCCCATGGACATCCGGCAGCTTCGTTATTTCGTCAAGGTCGTCGAGCTGAAGAACATCACGTCGGCGGCCGAAGCGCTGTTCATCGCCCAACCATCGCTGAGCCAGCACATGACCAATCTGGAAGCGGAGCTGGGCGTGAGCCTGCTGGAACGCAGCGTGCAGGGCACGCGCTGAGTTGCTCTACCGCCACGCCAAGACGCTGTTGCGGCAATTCGAGGACACGCGATCGGCCATCCGGCAGGAAAGCGAATCGCCGTCCGGGCGGGTGGCCATCGGGTTTCCGACCAGCACGTCGCGGATGCTGGCGGCGCCCCTGCTGGAGCGGCTGCGGGAGCGCTATCCGCTGATCGAGCTGGAACTGGTGGAGGCATCGAGCGGCGACCTGGTCGGACAGGTGGCCAGCGATCGGCTGGCGCTGGCCATCACCATGGACGCACGCGCCGATGCGCGGCTGCGCATCGAGCCGATCCTGGAGGAGGAACTGTTCGTGGTGGTGGCCGCATCGCAGGCTACGCCGCGCACCTTGCGCGTCGAGGCCTTCGCCGCGCTTGCGCTGCTGCTGCCCACGCACCCCAACTCAGTGCGTGTGGCAACAGAGCGGCTGCTGCGCGACCGGCAACTGAAGTTTCGCCTGGTGGCGGAAACCAGCGCGGTGGAGATCCTGCTGCTGGCCGTGGAGCGAGGGCTCGGCGCCACGGTGCTGCCCAGTGCCGCGTTCTCGCTGGCACAGCAGCACGGCCGCGTGCGCGGCGTGCCGCTCCAAGGCCGGCCCCTGGTACGCGAACTCTCACTGAGCCTCTCGGTCTCTGCGGCGCGCAGCCCGGCGGTGCAATGCGTGCGTGAACTGCTGCTGCGTGTGATCGAGGACGAGATCGCGCAAAAGCGCTGGCAGGGCGTGCGGCTGTTCAGCGACCTCAAGCGGCCGCGAGGAAAGCCGGCACCGACAGTTGCGCCCAAGCCGCGATCCGCGGCAGGTCGGCCTCGCCGTAGCGGACTTGGGCGTGCAGCAGGTTGACAGTGCCCAGCACCTCGCCGCCCCACAGCACCGGCATGTTGACGATGCTCTCGCAGCCCATCGCCAGCAGCGTGGGGTGGTCGGCGTAGTTGTCGATGATCTCCTGGCGGCCGTGGCCGATGAACGGCTGCCGTGATGTGAGCACCTGGCGCATGCGCGGCGCCTGGCCCAGCGTCTTGCGGCCGCCCACGGGGTACTCGGCCGGCCGGCTGCTGTAGATCCGCTGCGACGCTCCCTGTTCGCGGTAGTAGCGCAGCACCGTCAGCAGGATGTGCCCGGGCGCCGCGGCCAAGCCGGCGCTCATCGCCTCGAACAGCGCCCGCGACGGGTCGTCCGCGCGCTGGGCCGCCAGCAAGGCCGGCAGCGCTTCGGCGCCCACAGCGCGTTGCGCGCGTTCGATCGCTTGCAGAGGGTCGTCGGTCATGGGTTGCTCTCAGTCTGGCTTGGCACCAGATTGCTCGACCACCTTCTTCCACCGGGCGATCTCGGTGCGGATCAGCGCACCGAACTCGGCCGGTGTGCTGGCTATCGCCGGCCCGCCTTGCGACTCCAGCGTCGCGCGCATCTTGTCGCTGTGCAGCACGGCAGTGAAGTCGCGCCCCAGCCGCTCCAGCACCGCTGGCGGCGTGCCCGCCGGCGCGAACAGGCCATACCAGCCGAGAACCTCGAAGCCCGGATAGCCTTGCTCCGCCACGGTCGGGACATCGGGCAGCAGCGGCGAGCGCTTGAGGCTGGTGATGCCCAGCGCCTTGAGCCGGCCGGCCTTGATCTGCGGCAGCGATGTCAGCACCACGTCCAGCATCAGGTCCACGTGGCCGGCCCCGACATCGGTCAGTGCGGGACCGGAACCCTTGTAGGGGATGTGGTTCAGCGTGATGCCGGCGGCCGACTTGAACGACTCGGTCGCCAGGTGGTTGGAGCTGCCCGAGCCGCTGGAGGCATAGGTCAGTTGGCCCGGCTCCTTCCTGGCCAGCGTGATCAGGTCGGCCAGCGTTCGGACATTGGCCAGGCGCGGATTCTGCGGACTGGCGACGATCACGTTGGGGATGGCCGTGATCTCGGTGATCGGCGCGAAGTCCTTCAGCGGGTCATATGGCAGCTTCGGGTACAGGCCGACCGCGGTCGCGTGCGAACTGATGGTGCCCAGCAGCAGCGTGTAGCCATCGGCGGGCGCCTTGGCGACGAAGTCCGCGCCGATGGTGCTGCCGGCACCGGGCTTGTTGTCCACGACGAAGGGCTGGCCGGTGCGCGTGGCCATCTCCTGCGCGAGTTGGCGTGCCACCAGGTCGGTCGAACCTCCGGCCGCGAAAGGAACGACCAGCTTGACCGGGCGGTTGGGGTAGGCACCCTGTGCATGGGCTGTGCCGGCAGCGGCCAGCCAGGCGGCGCAGAGGAGGGCGGTGCGTCTGTTCATGCTGTATTTGCTCCGCATGTCTATTCCACCCGGATGTTGTTCTTGGTGATGAAGGCGCTCCAGAACGCCTGGTCGTCGATGGCGCGCTGGCGGATCTCCGCTTCGCCGCCGCGCATCGCGGGCAGCGAGAGTTCGGCCAGCTTGGCCTTCACGGCTGGGTCGGCCATCACCTTGTGCAGCGCCGCGTTGAAGGCCGCAACGATCTTCGGGTCCAGGCGCGCAGGCCCGGCGATGGCGTACCACCCCGGCATCGGTGGTACGCCCAGGCCCGCTTCCTTGACCGTCGGCACCTGCGGCCATTGCGGCACCCGTGTGCTGCCGAGCACGGCCACGGCTTGCACCTTGCCCGACTGCACCTGCGGGAGGGCAGGGCCCACCACGCTGACCATGGCGTCGACCTCGCCGGCCAGCACGGCGGTCAGCGCGGCGGCCGACCCCTTGTAGGGCACATGCATCAGCTTCACGCCGGCGGCCGCGGCGATCGACTCCATCGCGATGTGGGTGGAGTTGCCGATGCCGGCACTGCTGAAGCTCAGCTCGCCGTTCTTTTTCCTCGCCTGCTCCAGAAACTGATCCAGGGTCCTGATGCCGCTCTTGTTGCTCGTGACCAGCACGAAGGGTGTGTCGGCGATGGGTGCGAGGAAGGTGAAATCCTTCAGCGGATCGTAGGGAAGGCTCTTGTACAGCGCCGGATTGAATGCGATCTGCGAGACACCGGCCAGCACCAGCGTGTAGCCGTCGGCCGGTGCTTTCGCAACCGACCCCAGTGCCACCAGGCCATTGGCGGCCGGCGTGTTCTCGACCACCACCGCTTGCCCGAGGTGCTGCGCCAGCCGGTCGCTGAGTAGGCGCGCGATCACGTCCGAGCCCGAGCCCGCGCCCTGCGGCACGACCAGCCTGACAGGGCGGGCTGGCCACGGCGCCTGGGCCCATGCGGACAAGGGCGCCGACAGCGGTGTGACCGCGGCAAGGGCCAGGACCGGCATGAACGCGCGGCGAGTGAGGTGCGGCATGACTTTGAACACTTTCTATGGACGATGCGAAAAAAATGAAGGGCTACTTGGGCGCGCTGCGCAGCGGCAGATCGAACCAGCTGGCACCGGCGCCTCGGAGCACCTCCAGCCGCGGCGGCCGGCCGTGCGGCACCTGCGGCCCGTGGCCCTCGTCGCTGCCGCCGATGGACAGCCGGATCCGGCTACCCGCAGCGAAAGTCCAGGACACCGGCAGCAGCGCGAAGACCAGGCGCGCGGGTTCGCCGGGTACCAGCAGCCGGGCCGACGCGCGGTCGCAGGTATTCACAGGCCAGCACGCGACGTAGTCGGCCGATTGCGACCGGCCCTCGCGGTGCAGCGCGCGGAGCAGGCCCTCGGTGACGTAGCGGCAGCTGCCATCGGCCAGCACCTCGGTCAGGTACACATACACGGCGGCGTCGGTCTCAGATGACGTCAGCAAAAGACTCGCGGTCGCGTGGCCCGTCAGCTCCGCGGGGGCGCTCAGCGCTGCGCTGGTGTAGTGCAGGTACTGCGCCTGGCGCTCTGTCCAGTCGGGGTAGTAGTCTTCGACGCCGACCGCACCAAGACGCTCCAGGCGCGTGGCACGGCCGGTGGATACGCTGAAGTCCACTTGATAGGCGTCGCGCCCCGGCTTGGCCGGTGCCTGCAGCGCCAGGGTGCCGTCCGCATCGGGATGGATGCGCGTCGTCGCCTCGACCGGCGGCCAGCCATCGGCCGCCTGCCACTTCTCGTCGTGGATGGTGAAGTAGTGCACCGGCCGCTCCTTGTCCAGGCCGGTGTCGATGCCGCGCAGGTGGTGGTCGAAGAAGCGCAGCACCTCGGCCAGCAGCGGAAAGTCCGAGCCCGTGTGCTCGCGCCACGGCGAGACGTTGGTGCGTGCGCCGTGGTCCCAGGGGCCGAGCAGCAGGCGGTGCTGGTGCGTCGGCAGTGTCAGGAAGCGGGTGATGGCCGAGTTGCTGTAGCCCGCGCCGTCGTACCAGCCGGAGATGGAATAGATCGCCACGTCTGCGGGAATCAGCCGTGCATAGTGACCGGGACTGCAGGCGTCCAGCGTCAGCGCGGGGTCGTGCAGCGCCGCATCGTGGCGGAATGGCAGTTCGCGCGCCAGCTCGCTCAACCGGCAGTTGCTGCGGTGCTGGTGTAGCGCCTCGGCCAGCAGGCGGCCTTCGGCATCGTCGTCCACCGGCTGCGGGCCTGCGAACGCGGGGTTGCCGTAGTAGGCGAACTTGGCGAGCGCCGCGCGGTCGTCGTGGTCCAGCGCCACCATCAGCTCGTCGTAGCGTCCGGTCCAGATGGTGGAGAGCACGCCGCCGACGTAGAGCTGGTCGGTGTAGATGTCGGTGACGGCAAACAGCGGTGCGATGGCCTTGACGGCGGGATGCCCCGTGCTGGCCAGGAACACGGCCGCTGCGCCCAGGTACGAGATGCCGGTGGCGCCGATGCGGCCGTCGCTCCACGGCTGCCTGACGATCCACTCGGCGATCTCGTAGCTGTCGTCGCGCTCCTTGGGTGAGCGCAGCGCGTCCCGGGTGCCGAAGCTGGCACCGGTTCCGCGTACGTCCACCACCACCACCGCGTAGCCGTGCGGCACGAAGAAGTCGCGGTAGCGGCCGCAGTTGGGGCTGGCCTCCACCGTCGGGTCGGCGGTCACGAAACGCCGGTAGTAGGGCGTGAAGATCACGATGGTTGGTACCCGGTCCGGCAGCGCCGAGCCCGCGGCGGCCTGCGGCAGGTAGTAGTCGAGCGCGATCCGGCAGCCGTCGCGCATCGTGACGTAGAGCGATTTCGGCGTGTCGGGAATGCCGAATGCGGGTGTGCGGCTGGCAAGGTAGGCGCTGGGCGACAGGTGCCAGGCGCCTGGCGTGGTATCGCGGTCCGACATGGTGCGAGGTGCTTTCTTGAAATGACGCGGCGATGTCACCGTTGCGTCATTTTGAGAAAGTGCGCCCTCGCTGAAAAATGCGAAATTACGATTCATCCATAGGTTGTTCCTATGGAGGGGGATGCAGGATGCGGAGAAGCCGTTCGTCGACTAAGCCGGGGTTACTTGGCTTCGTAAGCTTCGAGCGGCTTGTCGCTGGGGTTGGCCCAGGCAGCTTGCGTCAGCGCATTGGCGGGCAGACCCACCTTCAGGTTGCCCGGTGGAATGGGTTGCATGAACCACTTGTCATACAGGCGCGCCGCTTCGCCGCTTTGCGCGATGCGCTGCACGCTCTGGTCCACCAGCTTCTTGAACCCGGCGTCGCCCTTCGGAATCATGATGGCGATCGGCTCCACGCTCAGCACCTGATCCAGCAGCTTGTACTGCGCGGGCTCCCGGCTCTTGGAGATCAGCGTTGCGAGGATCTGCCCGTCCGCCACGAAGCCATCGACGCGGTTCGACTCCAGCAGCAGAAAGCCTTCGCTGTTGTCCTTGGCCAGCACCTCCTGCAGGGTGACCGCGTTGTCGCGCTGCAGCTTGCGCAGGATCTGCACGGACGTGCTTCCGGTCGTCGCCGCGACCGCCTTGTTGGCGAGCTGGCTGGGCCGCTCGATGCTGGAGCCCGACCTGACGGCCACACGAACGCCTTCCACATACAGCGTCGGCGCGAACGCCACATCCTTCTGCCGCATCGTGTTGTTGGTCGTCGTGCCGCATTCGATGTCGACCGTGCCGTTCTGCACCAGCGCGATGCGGTTCTGCGGTGTGACCAGCTGGTATTTCACCGTGAGCTTGTCCAGCTTCAGGTTCTGCTTCACATCGGCCACGATGCGTTCGCACACATCGACGTGAAACCCCGTATAGGTCGCACCGCCCACCGTGAACGACATGGCTCCAGATGCGTCGCGCACCCCCAGCGTGATCGTGCCCGACTCCTTGACCTTCTTCAGGGTGTCGACCTGTGCGACTGCTTGGCTGCAAGCCAGCGCCAATGCGCCCATCGTCAACAGCGCGGACAGTGGTTTCTGATTCATGGCACTTGTCCTTTCACTTGGCGAACAGCGAGGACAGGTCGGCGAACGACTTCATTTCGATCGCATTGCCCGAGGGATCGAGGAAGAACATGGTGGCTTGCTCGCCCGGCTCGCCCTTGAATCGGATGTAGGGCTCGATCACGAACCTGGTCTTGTTGGCGACAAGCTTGTCCGCCATGGTCTGCCACTGGGCCAGCGGCAGGATCGCGCCAAAGTGACGCACTGGCACGTCGTGGCCGTCCACGGCGCTGCTGCTCTTGTGGCCGCACTCGTCGGGCGCGAGGTGCGCCACGATCTGATGGCCGTAGAAATCGAAGTCGACCCACTCCGGGGCACTACGGCCTTCCGGGCAACCCAGCAACTCGCCGTAGAAGGCGCGTGCCTCGGCGATGTCGCGGACCGGAAATGCAAGGTGGAACGGGATACGGAGGGACGTTGTCATGTGGCTCATGGAGTTGGTTGTGATGTCGAAACTTTAGCCACGAAGACGATCAATTAAAATCAATTTATATTGATTCCATTCATCGATATTATTTGATGTCAACTCGTCAATGAAAGCGAGGGCACCATGATTCGCGAGTTGAAGACACTGGTCGCAGTGGCGCGTGAAGGCACCTTCGCGGCGGCCGGCGACAAGATCGGCCTGACCCAGGCTGCCGTCAGCGCCCAGATGCAGCGCCTCGAGGAAGAGCTGGGCTTCTCGCTGTTCGACCGGACAGGCCGCTCAGCGCAACTCAACGCGCGAGGTCACCACACACTGCAGCAGGCCCAGGAACTGATCGGCCTCTACAACGAACTGGGTTCGAAGCGTAATGCGAAGGCCGATGAAGTGTTCATCACGCTGGGTGCCATCGCTTCGGCGCAGCGGTCGAGATTGCCGATCGCCATTGCAAAATTTCATCGGCGCTATCCCGGTGCCCGGACGCGCGTCGTGCCGGGCTTGTCGATGGAGCTTGTCAACCAGGTCGATGCGGGTGAGATCGAGATGGCCATCACGATCAAGGCCCCGTTCGGGCTGCAATCAGACCTGCGCTGGACGACGCTGGCCCGTGAGCCGTTCAAACTCCTGGTGCCACGCAGCGCGCCACAAGCCGACTGGGCCGAGCTGTTGGCGACGCAGCCCTTCGTGCGGTACGACCGCGCCTCCTTTGGCGGTCGGCAGGTCGACAGGTTTCTACGGTCCATGCACATTGCCGTGCGCCAGGTGAGCGAGGTCGACGAGCTGGAGGCCATCGTGCAGCTTGTCGCTCATGGCGTTGGCGTCGCCCTGCTGCCGCAGACGACCAGCCGGCGCACCTGGCCTGCTGGCCTTCGGGTGCTTGACCTGGGCGAGCACGTCTTCTACCGAGAGATCGGGCTGATCCATCGCCGCAGCGTGGCGATGAGCGAACACGCGCGTCAGCTGGCAGGCATCATCGTCGACGAGCACGCAGCCGCAGCGCGGTCCGCTGGCAGACCCAAGGCCTGACGGCGCGCCAGCGCCCACGTCGCCCCCTAGTGTGGTGTCCCGCAAATAACTGAACATGAAATCGCGCCTTTCGTGCCATGGCGGCGTTGCAAATCCTCGCGATACCGCCCGGTATCGCTGTGGTTTGCGCCTTGCCCTGACTCGAAACGCATCGATTTCATTTGTTCAGCTATTTACGGGACACCACACTAGTTGGATCTCCCCAGTCGCGCAGGAACATGAATCGGCGCGAGCAGGGTGACAGCAATGGGCGAACCATCGTCAAGGTATGGCTTGAAACGCATTTCTCTCATTCCAAGGAGAGCTGCTTCATCCAGATCGGAGTTGCCGCAAGACGTGTGCAGCGCGGCGCGCAACACCGCACCTGTCAGGTCTACGTGCGCTCGGACTACAGCTGGGCCGGTGACCTTGCCCTTGGTCACCATGCGGTGCACCTTGAGGTGGTAGCGCGTGAGAGGTTCAAGCTGTTCCAGCGCGATCACTTTCACCGGCCATGAAGACGACGATCCCTCGGTTGATGGGTCGGCCAGCACCGGTTGGCAGAGGACGGTAACGAGGACCAGAGACGCAATTGCTTGGATGCCGTATCGCATGGTATCTAGGGGTGTGAAGGTGATGTCATGCAGGGGCATTCGCATGACGGTCGTGATTGCACCAACGGTGACTGATCGCAAGGTTCTCACCGTGGCTGTTGCCGCCTTCGACCAGTGGCTTGATGTGCTCCAGGGTTGCGTCTTCCAATAACACCGGCTCTCTGCAAATCCAGCATGGCACCACGCCGTGCAACTGACGTGCAACCGTGCGGTAGATCTTGACGCGGGTTAAAGAAAGCCTGCTCATGGGTTTGCCACTTCAATCCTTGATATTCGCAGCCCGCACGATCTTCTGATTGCGCGCAAACTCCTCCTGCGCGAAGCGCCCGAGGTCTTCTACCGTGCCGCTGCCGGGCAGCGCGCCTTGCTCCCGCAGCTTGGTGCGCACATCGGCTTCCTGCAGCACCGCGTTGAGTTCCTGGTTGAGGCGGGTCACGATCGCCGCGGGCGTCTGCACCGGTGCGAAGACGCCGGTCCAGCTCACCATCGCGTAGCCCTTCAGGCCCGGCATTTCGCCGAAGGCCGGCACGTCAGGTAGCGACTCGAGCCGCTTGCCGCCGGTCACGCCGAACGCCTTCAGGCTCTTGCTGTTGATGTGCGGCGTGGCGCTGGCGCTGACCAGCATGGCCAGGTCGACCTGGTTGCCGATCACGTCGTTGGCGATCTGCGCGCCGCCGCGGTAGGGGATGTGGGTCACGAAGATGCCGGTGCGCTCCTTGAGCAGCTCCATCGCCAGCTGCAGCACGGTGCCCACGCCCGAGGTCGCATAGCTGTACTTGCCGGGGTTGGCCTTGGCCAGCTTGACGAACTCATTGAAGTCCTTGGCCGGGAAACCCGGGCGCGCCACCAGCACCATGGGCGCGGTGTTCAGCATGCCGACCGGCGCCAGGTCCTTCAACGGGTCGAACTTGAAGGCCGCCGGGTTGACCAGCTTGCCGATGGCGATCACGCTGTCGGGCCCGACCACCAACGTGTAGCCGTCGGGCG
>Ga0307515_10008666_pt1 | contig 19791 bp, 20 predicted proteins | sample 17_EM_MG_FD_194513 | JGI IMG/M metagenome (GOLD analysis project Ga0307515, IMG submission 194513) | Populus trichocarpa ectomycorrhiza microbial communities from riparian zone in the Pacific Northwest, United States - 17_EM | ecosystem: Host-associated > Plants > Roots > Unclassified | place... | reverse complement strand
CTCGGTGTCGGAGAGCGCCGCGCCCACTCCGCGCAGCATGTCGGAGAAGTACGGCTCGGCGAAGAAGCGGGTCTCGGGCTCGGGGACGACCAGGGCGATCGCGTCCGTACGGTTCGCGGCGAGGGCGCGGGCCGCCGTGTTGGGTACGTATCCCAGCTCGGCGACCGCCGCCTCGACGGCCGCGCGGGTGGCGTCGCTGACCCGCGGGGAGCCGTTGATCACGCGGGAGACCGTGCCGCGGCCCACACCGGCTCGCGCGGCGACCTCTTCGAGGGTCGGCCGTCCGCCGCTCCGGCTACGCGCTCCGTGGACTGCCATGGTCCGCCTCCCGTCCGGCACGGCTCTCACCGTGCTTGGCCTGGAATGTAACAGTCGTGATCGGGACCGGGCGCCCGGAGTCGGGGCCTCCGCACTCCGGCCGTACTGCCCGGCGTCCCGGGCGACACCCTGCTCGTACTCCTCCGGCGTCCCGGCCGACACCCCGGTCGTACTCCTCCGGCGTCCCGGCCGGCCCCCGTCCGTACTCACTCAGCCCCCGGCCGCACCTCCCCGGCACTCCGCCGCGCTGCCCACCCGGCGCCCGGAACGTCTCCCCCAGGGTCCGCACGGAGGGGCCGCCCGGGAGCCACCCCGAACCGCGCCGCCCCCACGCCGCCTCCCTGGACGCGACCGCGACGAAGCCACATCGACGCCACTTCGACGCCGCTCCGAAGCCACTCCGAAGCCGATCCGGAGCCTTCCCGAGGCCGTCCCGAAACCGTCGGAGACCTACTCTCCCGAACCCAACCTCCGTTAGCTAACAGCCCGATAACTGAAGACATATCTCTATGCCCTCTCCCTTGACACCCCCGCGCCGAGCGACGAACCTTCAACACATCACCTGTGGGAGCGCTCCCACAGTACCTGACACATACACATCCCGCACGTTCCCCGCCCGAGCCGCAGCGTGAACTAACGGGCCCAACAATGCAGTTGGCCGGGGGGTCGGCACGTCAGGCAACAGGAGGACGCAATGCGCACGAGTACCCGACGGTCCCATCGGCTGATGGCCCTCGCGGCCGTCGCCGCCCTGACCACAGGGGTATTGGCCGGCTGCTCCAGTGACTCGGACGGCACCTCGTCGAACGCGAGCGACAGCGGCAAGGGCAAGACCACGCTGACCGTCGGTACCTTCGGCGTCTTCGGCTACAAGCAGGCCGGTCTGTACGACGCGTACATGAAGCTCCACCCGAACATCACCATCAAGGAGGACGTCACCACCCGTACCGACGTGTATTGGCCGAAGGTCCTCACCCGGCTCCAGGCCGGTGCCGGCACCGACGACATCCAGGCCATCGAGGTCGGCAACATCACCGAGGCCGTGCAGACGCAGGCCGACAAGTTCGTCGACCTCGGCAAGGACGTCGACAAGTCCCAGTGGCTGCCCTGGAAGAACGCCCAGGCCACCACCAAGGACGGCAAGCAGATAGGCCTCGGCACCGACACCGGCCCGATGGCGATCTGCTACCGCAAGGACCTCTTCAAGAAGGCCGGGCTGCCGACGGATCGCACGCAGCTCGCCAATCTGTGGAAGGGCGACTGGGCGAAGTACGCCGACGTCGGCAAGGACTACATGAAGAAGGCGCCCAAGGGCACCAAGTTCGTGGACTCCGCGTCCTCCGTCTACAACGCGGCCATCGGCGGCGAGAGCCAGCGGTACTACGACAAGGACGGCAACGTCATCTGGGACAAGTCGACCGGTGTGAAGGCGGCTTGGAACGCGGCGATGACGGTGGCGACCAGCAACATGTCGGCGAAGCTGAAGCAGTTCGACCCGACCTGGGACCAGGGCTTCGCCAACGCGAGCTTCGCGACGGTGGCCTGCCCCGCGTGGATGATGGGCTACATCCAGGAGAAGGCGGGCGACTCCGGCAAGGGCAACTGGGACGTGGCGGCGGCGCCGACCGCGGCCAACTGGGGCGGTTCCTTCCTCGGCGTGCCGACGGCGTCCAAGCACCAGGCCGAGGCCGTGGCGCTGGCCAAGTGGCTGACCGCGCCGGAGCAGCAGGAGAAGGTCTTCGCCAAGCAGGCCAGCTTCCCGTCCACCCCGGCGGCGTACCCGAACCTGAAGCCGGCCGCCGCCACGACGGCCTACTTCTCGAACGCGCCGATCACCCAGATCTTCTCCGACTCGGCGAAGACCATCCCGGTGCAGACCTTCGGCATCAAGGACCAGCCGATCGGTACCGCGATCACTGACGTCGGCATCCTCCAGGTGGAGCAGAAGGGCAAGACCCCGGCCCAGGGATGGAGCGCCGCCACCAAGGAGATCAAGGACGTGCTCGGGCAGTGAGCAGCTCCAAGCAGGCCCTCGCACACCCCGCGCCGGGCTCCGGCGCCGCGCCCGGCGACAAGCCGGGCGCGGCCCGCGGCGCCGGCGGTCGTGGTACGCCGGCGCCCGGCCCGAGTTCGTGGCGGAGCCGGCTGTACCGCTGGGACATGAAGGCGGCGCCGTACGCGTTCATCTCCCCGTTCTTCATCATCTTCGGGGCCTTCGGGCTCATCCCGCTGCTGTACACGGGCTGGTACTCGCTGCACAACGTGCAGTTGTCGTCGCTGGACCACAAGTCGTGGGCGGGGCTGGACAATTACCGGAACCTGCTGTCCTCGGACTTCTTCTGGAACGCCCTGAAGAACACGTTCACCATCGGGCTGATCTCCACCGTGCCGCAGCTGTTGATGGCGATCGGGATCGCGCATCTCCTCAACTACCGGCTGCGCGGCTCGACCGTGTGGCGGGTCGTGATGCTGACTCCGTACGCCACCTCGGTGGCGGCGGCGACCCTCGTCTTCACGCTGCTGTACTCGTGGGACGGCGGGATGGTCAACTGGCTGCTGGGCTTCGTCGGGGTCGATCCCGTCAACTGGCGTGAATCCACGTGGGGTTCGCAGTTCGCGGTGTCGTCGATCGTGATCTGGCGGTGGACGGGTTACAACGCGCTGATCTATCTGGCGGCGATGCAGGCGATCCCGGGCGACCTGTACGAGTCGGCGGCGATCGACGGGGCCAACCGCTGGCAGCAGTTCCGCCATGTGACGATCCCTCAGCTGCGCCCGACCATCCTCTTCACGGTGGTGATCTCCACCATCGGCGCGACCCAACTCTTCGGCGAGCCCCTGCTGTTCGGCGGGGTGAGCGGTTCGAAGGGCGGGTCCGAGCACCAGTACCAGACGCTCGGTCTGTACATGTACGACCAGGGCTGGATCATCGGCAACCTCGGCAAGGCGTCCGCGATCGCCTGGTCGATGTTCCTGATCCTGCTGATCGTCGCCGCGATCAACCTGCTGTTCACCCGACGGCTGAGGAAGTCCCAATGACCACAAGCGAACTGACAGCCCCTCAGGACGCCGTGCCCGTACGGGAGGTGCGCGCCCCGCGCCGCCGCGTCATGGGCGCGGGCAAGCAGATGCACGCGGGCCCGCTGACCTACGTCGTGCTGATCGTCTTCGCGCTGGTCTCGCTGGCCCCGCTGGTGTGGACGGCGATCGCGGCCTCGCGCAACAACCAGCGGCTCGCCGAGACCCCGCCGCCGCTGTGGTTCGGGGCGAACCTGTTCAAGAACCTCCAGACAGCCTGGGACCAGGCCGGCATGGGCACCGCGATGTTCAACTCCACGATCGTCGCGGGCTCGATCACCATCGGCACGGTCCTGTTCTCCACTCTGGCGGGCTTCGCCTTCGCCAAGCTGAAGTTCAGGTTCTCCAGCACGCTGCTCCTGCTGACCATCGGCACGATGATGATCCCGCCCCAACTGGCCGTCGTACCGCTGTACTTGTGGATGGCGGACCTGCACTGGTCGAACCACCTCCAGACGGTCATCCTGCCGACCCTGGTCAGCGCCTTCGGTACGTTCTTCATGCGCCAGTACCTCGTGCAGGCGCTGCCGACGGAACTGATCGAGGCGGCGAGAGTGGACGGCGCGAGCAGCCTGCGGGTGGTGTGGCACGTGGTCTTCCCGGCGGCCCGCCCCGCGATGGCGGTGCTGGGCCTCCTGACCTTCGTGATGGCCTGGAACGACTTCCTCTGGCCGATCATCGCCCTCAACCAGCAGAACCCGACCGTCCAGGTCGCCCTGAACTCCCTGGGCACCGGCTACATCCCCGACCAGTCGGTGATCATGGCGGGCGCGCTGCTCGGCACGCTGCCGCTGCTGATCGCCTTCCTGCTCTTCGGCAAGCAGATCGTGGGCGGGATCATGCAGGGCGCGGTCAAGGGCTGACGGTTCGCCGCCTTCCTCATCTCGGTTCTTTTCTACGTCAGTTGGAGAGCCGGGGCACCGCCGCCCCGGTCTCTCCGGCCCCCCTCCTCCACTATGGGAGCGCTTCCATGCCTGAGCCCATTACACCTGTCACCTTCCCGCCCGCCTTCCTCTGGGGCGCCGCGACCTCCGCCTACCAGATCGAGGGGGCGGTGCGGGAGGGCGGTCGTACGCCCTCGATCTGGGACACCTTCAGTCATACGCCGGGCCGTACGGCCGGTGGTGAGCACGGTGACATCGCTGTCGACCACTACCACCGCTACCGCGACGACGTGGCGCTGATGGCGGACCTGGGCCTGACGGCGTACCGCTTCTCGGTCTCCTGGCCGCGGGTGCAGCCGACCGGCCGGGGCCCGGCGGTCCAGGTGGGCCTGGACTTCTACCGCCGTCTGGTGGACGAGCTGCTGGCGGTCGGCATCAAGCCGGCGCTGACCCTCTACCACTGGGATCTGCCGCAGGAGTTGGAGGACGCGGGCGGCTGGCCGGAGCGTGACACGGCGTACCGGTTCGCCGAGTACGCGCAGATCATGGGCGAGGCGCTGGGCGACCGTGTGGAGCAGTGGATCACGCTCAACGAGCCCTGGTGCAGCGCGTTCCTGGGCTACGGCTCGGGGGTGCACGCGCCGGGCCGTACGGACGCGGCGGCTTCGCTCAAGGCCGCGCATCACCTCAACTTGGCGCACGGGCTGGCCACTTCGGCGCTGCGTGCGTCGATGCCGGCCAGGAACTCCATCGCGGTGAGCCTCAACTCATCGGTCGTCAGGCCCGCTTCGCAGTCCCCTGAGGACATGGCGGCGGCCCGGAAGATCGACGACCTGGCCAACGGGGTGTTCCACGGGCCGATGCTGCACGGCTCGTATCCGCAGTCCCTCTTCGAGGCGACGAGGTCGGTCACGGACTGGTCGTTCGTCCAGGACGGCGACCTGACGCTCATTCACCAGCCGCTGGACGCACTGGGGTTGAACTACTACACCCCGACGCTGGTGGAGGCGGCGGAGGCGGCCCCGGCGGGCCCGCGGGCGGACGGTCACGGCGTGAGCGCGTACACCCCCTGGCCGGGCGCGGACGACGTGGCGTTCCTCCAGACGCCGGGCGAGCGCACGGAGATGGGCTGGACGATCGACCCGACGGGCCTGTACGACCTGATCACGCGGTACACGAGGGAGGCGCCGGGGCTGCCGTTGTACGTGACGGAAAACGGCGCGGCCTACGACGACAAGCCGGATCCGGAGGGCAACGTCCACGACCCGGAGCGGATCGCGTATCTGCACGGCCATCTGTCGGCGGTGCGGCGCGCCATCGCCGACGGGGCGGATGTGCGGGGCTATTACCTCTGGTCGCTCATGGACAACTTCGAGTGGGCGTACGGGTACGAGAAGCGGTTCGGGGCGGTGTACGTGGACTACGCGACGCTGGAGCGGACGCCGAAGTCGAGTGCGCGGTGGTACGGGGAGGCGGCGCGGACGGGGGTGCTGCCTGCGGTGGGGGAAGCCTGACCGACGGGGGACACCGGGGACGGGGCGCGGCATGCCGTGGGGGCGTGCCGCGCTCCGGCGGGTGCGGCAGGTGTGTCGGGTGTGGTGGGTCAGAGACTGCCCGGGGGCGCCAGCCACTGGGTCGGCTGCCCGGTGACCGAGACGATGGTCTCGAAGTCGTTGTCGTAGTGCAGCACGGTCAACCCCTGGAGTTCGGCGGTGGCGGCGACGAGCAGGTCCACCGCGCCCGCGGACCGGTGCCGCCCCTTCTCGGTGAGCTCCCGTTGGACGTCCCATGCGCGGGTTACGGCCCGGTCGTCCAAGGGTGTCCAGCAGAACAGCGCGTCGAGGTCGTCGACCAGGGCGGCCCGGTCCTCGGCGTTCTTGGCGCTGTACAGAAACTCGATCTCGGTGAGTGGGCAGCGCGCGATCAGGCCCTCCTCCAGGGGCTTCTCCCACATGGCCCGCGCCGGCATCTTCAGAACGCGGACCAGGGCGCCGGCGTCGATGAGGTAGGCGGCCGCGCTCATCGACGGTAGTTCTCCTTGTCCAGCAACAGGTCGAAGTCACCCGCGTCGGCGCGGGCCGCGAGGCGAGCCAGGGCGAGCGCACGCTTCTTGCGTTCGACGCCCTCCTTGAGCGCAGCGGTGACCGTGTCCTTCTTGGTCTTGGTCCCGAACGCTATGGCCGCCTCGGCCAGAAGGTCTTCGTCGATGTCGATCAGCGTCTTGGTCAAGAGAACCTCCCGGATATACGAATGAATATCCAGTATATCCACGATGGTCGCTACCAGCGCTTCCCGAGCTCGAACCAGGTGGCCTTGCCCCGGCCGGGCCCGTGCGCGCACACGCCCCAGGCGTCGGCGCCGTGCGAGATGAGCTGGATGCCTCGGCCGTCCTCGTCCGTGGTGGCAGGGGTGCGGCAGGTGGGCAGGCCCGGGGCCTCGTCGTGGATGAGGACGCGGAAACGGCGGGGGTCCGACCAACCTGCGTAGAGGGTTACAGGGGTCAGAAAGCCCTTCAGCTTGCAGGCGTTGATGGCGTTGGTGACGGCTTCCGAGGTCAACAGGATTGCCGTGTCGATGAGTTCGGGGCGGTGGGATACGGCGAGGAGGGTGCGGACCGTTTCGCGGGCGGTGCGGACCCAGGCGGGGTGGGGCGGGAAGACCAGGGAGACGTCGGTGAGGTGTGGGGGGTCGTCCATGGGTGGGGCTCCTTTGGCGTGGGAGCGCGCACGCGGTGACCAGGTCCGGGTCCTCCTGGCCAAGTGGCTTGAGGGCGGGGGTACTTCCGGGTGGCGCGGGGTGGTGCGGTTGTCTTCGACGGTAGGGAACCCGTTCCGTAAGTTGCAACCGTTTACACCCTGCGTCACCCTTGTGAGTGACTGCCGAACAACCTTGTGGCCCACGGGAGTTCGGCTGTGCAGACTGCCCGGAGGAGGTCGCACATGCCACCCAGGAACAACCCCAGCGAGCGCCAGCGACGCCTCGGTCTGGAACTCCGCAAGCTGCGCAATCGCGCGGGGCTGTCCGGTGACCGGGCCGGCGAACTGCTCGACGCCGACCGCACGCGGATCAGCAACATCGAGGCAGGCCGGCTCGACGTCTCGCGCAACCGTCTCTACAAGCTGCTGCGCGAGTACGACTGCCCGCCCGGCCCCCTGTTCGACGGGATCATGGCGATGGCCCAGGAGAGCGGCAAGGGGTGGTGGGACGAGTTCAACGACACGATCGGCCCGGCCGCCCGGAACCTGGCCGAGCTGGAATCCCGGTCGACAGTGCTGCGAACCCACAATCCCCTGGTGATCCCCGGTTTGCTACAGACCGAGGAGTACGCCCGCGCGGTGCTGGCCGCCACCGAGTCAGCACCTCAACACGCCGACCGATACGCCGAGTTCCGCCTGGCCCGTCAACGCGTACTGACCGGCGACTCACCCGTCACGTACCGCGCCGTCATCCACGAATCCGCGCTCCACACAAGGGTGGGCGGCCCGGCGGTCATGCGCAGGCAGCTGCTGCGGCTGATGGAAGTCTCCAGGCTGACCAATGTGATCGTTCAGATCTACCCGTTCGAAGCCGGCGTCTACTCCGCGCACACCCGCTCCTTCGTCGTCTTCGGCGGCGGGGCCCCTGAACTGGACACGGTCTACCTGGAGCATCCGACGGGCTCCCTCTTCCTGAGGGATGGAGGGCAACTCGACGAGTACGCCAAGATGTTCGAGCGGCTCTCGGAGCTGGCGCTGGCGCCGGTCGACCCGGAATCGGCGCCGGAGTCGCATGACTCACGCGACTCGCTGAGCCTGATCCAGCACGTCATGTACGCCCTGTGAAAGGACCCGCCATGCCCCACCTCGTCTGGCAGAAGTCGTCGTACAGCACCGGCGGCGAGGGCGAGTGCGTGGAACTGGCGGCAGCGGCGACCGGCACCCACATCCACCTCCGCGAAAGCGACCACCCCCACGACATCGCCACGCTCCCACCCCACACCCTCGCCGCCTTCCTCCACACGGTGAAGTCCTCCCCTCCCTTGCCAAGCTATAAATAAAGTGATTCATTCGCCAGGCATGTGAATGGATGCACTTCAAGCGCGGGGAGATGTCCGTGACCGCTGTCACCCTGGGCGAGGAACCCATCACCATCGAACAGTTCGTCGCGGTCGCCCGCCACGGCGCCCGGGTCGAGTTCGACGCCACGTACGTCGACCGGGTGCGCAAGTCCCGCGCGCTGGTGGAGCGCTTCCTCGCCGAGAACCGCCTGGTCTACGGCGTGACCACCGGCTTCGGCGACAACGTCACGGAGGTCATCGACCCGGCGGACGCCGAGCAGCTCCAGCGCAACATCGTGCGCTCGCACGCCGTGTCGGTCGGGGAGCCGTTGCCCGTCGAGGTGGTCCGTGCCATCGCGTTGATGGAGCTGGTCGGGCTCGGGGAAGGGTTCTCCGGTATCCGGTTCGAGACGCTGGAGTTGATCCGGCGGATGCTCAACTCCGGTGTCACGCCGCACGTTCCCGGCGAGGGTTCCGTGGGCTATCTGGCCCCCGAGGCGCACATGGCACTCGTCCTGCTGGGCGAGGGCCGGGCCTGGTACGGCGGCGAACTCCTGCCCGGCACCGAGGCGTTGGCCCGGATCGGCGAACGGCCGACCCAACTCGCCTGCAAGGAGGGGCTGTCGCTGACGAACGGGACGCACTCGGTCACCGCGATCGCCGTCCTCGCCGCCCATGACGCTGACGTAGCGGCGACCACCGCCGACATCGCCGCGAGCCTCTCCGTACAGGCGCTCAAGGGCACCGTCCGCGCCTACGACGCCCGGATTCAGGAACGGAAGCGGCACCCCGAGCAGGCCGCCGTCGCCGAGAACCTGCGGCGGCTGACCGAGTCCAGTGCCATCAGCGCCGAGTTCCTCGATCACCGGCTCCAGGACGCGCTCTCCCTGCGTGCCGTACCGCAGACGCACGGCGGTGCGAAGCGGGCGCTGGCGCAGGCGCGGGAGGTCATCGTCGAGGAACTCCACTCCGTGGGCGACAATCCGGTCATCCACCCCGAGGGCGAGGACGGGGTCGCGCTGAGCGGGGCCAACTGCGACAGCACGTACGTCGGGATCCAGGCCGACACCATGGTCAACGCGATGACGGTCCTGGCCAAGGTCTCCGAGCGCCGCACCGACCGCATGGTCAACAGCAACTTCAGCGAGCTGCCGGCCTTCCTGGTCCGGCAGCAACCCGGCCTCAACAGCGGCTACATGATCGCCCAGTACACGGCCGCCGCCCTGACCATGGAACTGCGCGGCCTGGCGGTACCCGCCTCCGCCGACAACGTCACCACCTCCGCCAACCAGGAAGACACCGTCAGCAACGCCTACTTGGCGGCCATGAAGGCGTACCGCGCGGCCCGCAAGCTCGGCTATGTCCTCGCGATCGAGCTGATGTCCGCGACCCAGGCCCTCGACCTGCTCGCACCGCTCTCGCCGTCACCGGCCGCGGAGGCGCTGCGAGCGAGAATCCGGGAAACCGTCCCGACCGTCACCGAGGACCGGGTCTTCCACACCGACATCGAGCACATCGCCGAACTCGTGCGCGGCGGGGATGTGTTGAGGGTCGTAGAGGGTGTCGTTGGGGCACTGCGCCGCTGACGTCGGGCCAAAGGACGAAAACCCCGCCGCCATTCACAGCCACCCCTCAGACCTCCCGCAGCGGCCTCTCAGCCCCACGGCGTCTGATCTCTACGTACGGGGTGATCCGATCCCGGCGCGGACGGGAGGACGTCATGTTTTTCATCGTGTTGGTGCTGCTGGCCCTGATCGTCGGCGGGGCCGTCGCCTTCGGCAAGAGGCAGGCGGGCGGCGGGAGTTCGCGGTTCGGCACCGGCGGCTACGGCCTCGGCTCCGGCTCCGCTTCGCAGTCCTACGACGCCGACGCGGGTGCCGAGGCCACCCGCTGGGTGGAGCGGCTGGGCGGGAGTCTGTCGACGCTGGACGCCGATGGGAACACCGCCGCCCGGCAGGCTCTCGCCGACGCCACCGAGCGGCTCCGTGCGGCCGAGGGTCAACTCGCCGTCGCCTACTCGCCGATGCAGTACGGGCTCGTGACGCAGACCGCCGTCGAGGGGCTGCATCACATCCGTACCGCCCGTGGGGCACTGGGACTTGACCCCGGGCCCGAGTTGCCCGCGCAGAGTGCCGGAGGACAGGTCACGGTCGGTGGGCAGACGTACACCTCCTCCGCGCGGCCCGGCACGAACACGCCGCACTACTACCCCGGCGGGGTCGTCAACGGCCGTTCCGTGGGCGGGGGTTGGTACAGCACACCGTGGTGGAAGACCGCCCTCGTCGCGGGTGCCGCCGGGGTCGGTGGCATGTTGCTCGCGGACGCGCTGTTCGACGGGTTCCACCATCACGGGCCGCACGGTGGGATGTTCGGTGGTGGGCCGGGGGGACCCGGCGGGTTCGGGGGGTTCGGCGGGCCCGGGCCGTTCTGAGCCGGTGGACAGCCTGGTCGGGCGCCGGGTTCCGGGCGTCCGACCAGGTCCGCGCCCGGTTACAGATACGGGCGGGTGATCAGCTCGATCGCGTGGCCGGCGGGGTCCTTGAAGTACACGCCTCGACCGCCGTGTTCGTCGTTGATCTCGCCGGGGCGGCGCATCTGCGGATCGGCCCAGTGCTCGATGTCGCGATCGCACAGCCGTCGATACGCGCGATCGAACAACTCGTCGTCGAGCAGGAACGCGTAGTGCTGCATCTGGATCTCCACCGGCGGCTCCGCGAACTGCAGGAGCACTCCGTCGGTGAGCTGGATGTTGGTGAACGGGCCCCAGGACGGCGCTTCGGGGAGTTCCAGCAGCTCCCGGAAGAAGAGTGCCGACTCGTTGCGGTCCTTGGCGGCGATGATGGTGTGGTTGAACGTGGCTGGCATGCGGATGACCTCGCTGTGGTTCGACACGGGAAAGGGACTCGCGATACGCGAGTGCCGGGGGTCCGCGTGCCGAACCGAGGGGGTGCGTGCTCTGCACCCACCGTGCGATCAGCCCTCCACCGGATAGCCGATCCGTGTGTGGCGTAGCGCCGGTCCGGTGTTCACGTCGGTGACGTTACTTGATCGGACCGGCTGTCACAACGGGCTCAACCGGAAGGGTGTCAGCCCTTGTTGGCGCCCAGTGTGAGACCGCTGACGAACTGGCGCTGGAGCGCGAAGTACACGACCAGGGTCGGGATCGCGGTGAGCAGGGCGCCGGCCGCGACCAGGTTGGGGTCGGTGAAGAACTGGCCGGAGAGGTTGTTCAGGGCGGAGGTGATCGGCATGTTCTCGCCGGTCGAGATCAGCACGATCGCCCAGAAGAAGTCGTTGTAGATCCAGATGGACAGGAGGGTGGCCAGGGCTGCCATCGCCGGCTTGCACAGGGGCAGCACGATCTGCCAGTACATCCGCCACACCGACGCCCCGTCGACCAGCGCCGCCTCGGTCAGTTCGTGCGGCAGCATCCGCATGTAGTTGCTCAACACGAAGGCGCAGAAGCCCGATTGGAACGCCACGTGGATGAGGACCAGGCCGAGCGCGGAGTCGTAGAGCTTGCCGCTCATCGTGATGCCGGGCAGGTCGATCAGCAGGTACAGGCGGTACAGCGGGGTGATGATGACCTGCTGGGGCAGCAGGTTGCCGGCCGTGAAGACCAGCAGCAGGGCGATGTTGAGCCGGAAGTCGAAGCGGCTGACGTAGAACGCGACCATCGACGCCAGCAGCAGCGTGAGCAGCACGGCCGGGACCGCGATGATCAGTGTGTTGACGAAGTAGTGGATCATGTCGGACTGCTGGAACGCGTTCTTGAAGTTGTCGAAGTTCAGCGTGTCCGGCCAGGAGACGTAGCCCTTGTCGCTGGTCTCCGAGTACGGGCGCAGGGCCGCGTAGACCGCCCACAGCAGCGGGGCGAGCCAGGCCAGCGAGGTGAGGACGAGGAACGTGTGCAGCAGGACCCGGGCCGGGCGCAGCGGGGTGCGCTGCTTCACGCCGAGCGCGGCGGTGGGGGTGGTCATGCGCGCCGCTCCTTCCGGAAGGTCGCGATCAGGTACGGGATGATGACCACGAGGGAGATGACCAGCAGGACGACGGCGATCGCCGACCCGTAGCCGATCCGGCTGGACTCACCGACGATGTTGTTGGTGATCAGGATCGACAGCAACTCGGTGCCCTGGGCGCCCTTGTTGAAGACCCACACCAGGTCGAAGGCGCGCAGCGACTCGATGATCGTGACGACCAGGACGACCGTGTTGGTGGGGCGCAGGGTCGGGAAGATGACGTTCTTGAACGTCTGCCACTCGTTCGCGCCGTCGAGGGCCGAAGCTTCCCTCAGCGATGGGTCCACGCCCTTCAGGCCGGCCAGGTACAGGATCATCATGTAGCCGGCGTGCCGCCAGGACGCGGCGATCAGGACGGCCCACAGGTTGAGCTTGGGGTCGCCGATCCAGTCGATGTAGTGGCCGGGCTTGTTGGCCCCGATGAGGCTGTTGATCAGGCCGGTGTCGGGGTTGTAGATCAGCTGCCAGACGAATCCGGTGACCGCCAGCGACATCACGACCGGCAGGAAGAACGCGGTCTGGTAGACGCGGCTGAAGCGGATGTTCTTGTCCAGCTGGACGGCCAGGAACAGGCCGAAGGGCGTCGGCAGCAGGATGAGCACGACGAACCAGACGACGTTGTGCTCAAGTGCGGGCCAGAACTGCGGGTTGTCGGTGAACAACTGACGGAAGTTGTCCAGCCCGACCCACTTGATGGAGTCGAAGCCGATGCCGTCCCAGCTGGTGAAGGCCAGGGCGATCGAGGCGAGGGCGGTGACCCAGACCAGGGCCACGTGCAGGACCGTCGGCACGCCCGCCATGAAGGCGAGCGTGATGCGGTCACGGCGGGTCAGCAGGCGCTTGGCGCCCTGCGGGACCCGCTTGTTCTCGGGCGCGGGGCCCGGAGGCGGAACGGCTTCCGCCTCCGGGCTCTTCGTAGTCGTCTCGGAGATCATGAGGAGGCGAAGATCGTCTTCTTCTGGCGCTCGATCGAGGACAGCAGACTGTCGACGCCCTTGGGGTTCTGGAGGAACTTCTGCAGTCCGGGCTGCATCACCGTCGAGGTGAAGTCCGGCCGGGAGTCGCGGTCCATGAACTGGGTGAGGTTCTTGGCGGCGCCGATCATGTCGTACGCCTTCTTCTGCAACGGCGAGTACGCGGCGGTGGAGGCCTTGCTGGAGGCGGCCACCACGCTCGGGTCGCCCTTGAGGTAGAGCTCCTCGGCCGCCGGCGTGCCCAGGTACTCCAGGAGCTTGACGACACCGTCGTGGTTCTTCGGGGACTTGCTGACCATGAAGCCGTCGGTGGGCGCCTCGACGGTGTCCTGGCCGTACGCGGAGTTGATCTCCGGGAAGGCGAAGAAGTCGAGGTCGTCGAGGTCGGCCTTGTTGGTGAACTGCTGCGCCACGAAGGAGCCCAGGACGTACATGCCGGACTTCTTCGACACCACACCCTGCGCCGCGTCCTGCCAGGTGCGGCCCATGAAGCCCTCCTGGTGGTACGGGAGGAGCTCGGCCCAGTGGTCGAAGACCGCCTTGACCTTCGGGTCGGTCCACGCCTCCTTGCCCGCCATCAGGGACTTGTGGAAGTCGTAGCCGTTGAGGCGGAAGTTGATCTGGTCGAAGGTGCCCATCGCCGGCCACTGGTCCTTGTCGCCGAAGGCGATCGGGACGAGGCCGTCGCTCTTCATCTTCTTGCACAGGGCGACCAGTTCGTCCCAGGTGGTGGGGACGGTGTAGCCCTTCGCCGTGAAGACGCTCTTGCGGTAGAAGACCGCCCACGGGTACGTGTTCAGCGGCACGAAGTAGTACTTGCCGTCCTCGCCCTTGCTGAGCTTCTTCATCGCGTCGGGGAAGTTGTCCCCGATCTTCGCCCACACGTCGTCGATGGGCGAGGCGAGCTTCTTGGCCGCGAAGAACTGCATGCGGTACCCGGCGAACCAGTTGAACACGTCGTCCGGCGTGCCCTGGAGGTAGGAGTTGATCTGCTCCTGGAAGGTGTTGTGGTCCTTCGTGTTGACCTTGACGGTGATGCCGGACTGCTTCCCGAAGGCCGTGTACAAGCTCGCGTAGGCCTTCTTCGGCACCGCGTCGGACTGGTTGGAGCCGACGGTGACGGTCTTCGGGTCGGACGAGCTGCCACTGCTGCCGCAGGCGCTCAGCAGGGGTATGCCGGCGCCGAGCACGGCAGCGCCGCCTATGCCGCGCAGGACGGAGCGGCGACTGGCGGCGGGGAGAGAGAAGTCGGGCATGAACGGCTCCTGACGGACAGGGTTCGGCCGGAATGCGCCACGCCCCAGGTCTTCGTAACCGACCAGAAACCAACGCGACCAAACACGGTGGCGTAATAACAGTCCTATGTCTGGTCATGCGTCAACACCCGCCGCCTTCATTTGTCGAAACGTAATCGACACTCAGGAGCAAAAGGAGCGAACGCACAGCCGAGGGGCCGTACGTCCGCTCCGGGGTGACTGAGGTCACGGGGTCCGCGAGGGATCCCGGGCCCATGGGGCGCCTACTGGAAGGCCGCGAAGGCCTTGGTGAAGGCGGACGGGGCCTGGACGACCGAACTGCAGGTCGCGTCCGCGCTGGGCTTGGCACCGCCGGGGCACTGCTTGTCACGGGTCGCGGACCACATCGAGAGGCCGCCCAGACCCTTCGCCTTCGCGAATGCCGCCAACCCGTTCGCGTCCTCGACCGTGAAGACCTCCGATGACACGTCGTTGACACCGATCATCGGGGTCACTGCAACCGCTTTCCATGCAGCACTCTCCGAGAGCCCGAGAACACTCTTGACTTGGGCTTGCGTAGCAGTAGCCGCTTGCTGTGAGTACGTTCCCATATTTCCGCTGTACGCCGGTCCGTAGTCCATCGCCATGATGTTGACCGTGTTGATCTTGACGCCGTTGGACTTGGCATTGGACAACAGGTTGACCCCGTCCTGGGTCAGACCCTCGGGCATCACGGGGAGCGTGTAGGAGACGTCCAGGTTCGGGTGCTGCTGCTGGAGCTTGGCTATCGCCTGGGCGCGGATCGTGTTGGCCGCCGTGTTGGGCAGCGCGCCGCCCTCGATGTCGAAGTCGACCTTGGTCAGGCTGTACGCGTCCACGACCTTGCCGTACGCCGTCGCCAGCGCGCTCGCCGAACCGCAGGTCGTCGCCAGCTCGGAGCCGGACGCGCCGCCGAAGGAGACCCGCACGTCACCGCCCTTGGCGCGCAGCGCGCCGATCTGGGAGGCCACGCCGTCGCTGCCGAGGTCCGAGACACCGCCCCACTTCGGGGTGCAGCCGCCGCCGTCGGTGATGAAGGCGAGGTTGTAGTTCTTCACGCCGGTCGCGGTGACGTTGGCGAGCAGGTCGAAGGCGGGGTAGAGGGAGGTGTCGACGTAGGGGGCGAAGCCCGCGTCGGCCGTCGTGCCGGTGCCGGTGGTCTGGGTCGGGGAGGCGGTGGGGGTGGTGGCCGTGGGCTTGGGGGTGGCCGTGGGTGTGGGCTTGGAGGTCGGCGAGGCGGTCGGCGTGGGCGTCGGTGACGAGGTCGTCGGGCGGCCGGTCGGCTCGGGGGTCACGGTGCCGTCCGCCGAGCACTTGGCGTTGTCGATGAGACAACTGGTCGGCTGGCCCGTGCCGTTGACCACGAAGCCGACCGTGACCGACTCACCGGCCGCGAGCCCGTCCGTGTCCCACTTCGGCGGCTTCACGGTGACGCGCTGCCCGCTCACGCTCGACTCGGCGTTCCACAGCGAGCTGAGCTTCGATCCCGACGGCAGGTCGAACTCCAGCGTCCAGTCCTTCTTCGTGGCCCCGGTCGTGTTGGTGACGACGTACTGCGCGGTGTACCCCGTCGACCACTCACTGGTTCTGGTGTAGGCCGCGCCGACGCTCGCCGCCTGGGCGATGCCGGTCAGCATGATCGCGCCGCCACCGACGACCGCGGCGGCGACCGCTCCGCCGATCACCTTGTTCCTCTTGCTGATCCTGCGCCGGTGCGTGCTCATCGCGTGCCTGCTTTCGCCGTACGGGGGTGGGGTGCGGCAGCACGCTAGCGATCCGGAACCGGGCAAAACGCCTGATCCGGGCGGGGGTTGGCGATCTTAGGGTGCGCTTAAGGGAGGGATCGGGAGCGGTTAAAGGTAGAGACCAATTTCCCGCGCCGACGCCGTCGTACGGCTCCCCGATGCCCGTTGCGCTCCGGCTCCCGCCCGTCCAGCTGGATCCAGATCCGCACCTCGGTGCCGCCGAGCATCGAGGACCCGATGCGGACGTCCCCGCCGGTCGACTCCGCGAGCCGGCGCACGATGTCCAGCCCGAGCCCGGTCGACCCGGCGCTGCCGGAACCGCGCCCGCGGGCCATCGCCGCCTCGGGGTCGCGTATGCCCGAGCCCGCGTCCGAGACGAGCACGATCACCGCGTCCTCGCTGTTGTGCACGTCGACCGCGAAGGCCGTGCCCTCGGGGGTGTGCCGGAACACGTTGCCGAGCAGCGCGTCCAGCGCGGCGACCAGGTCGGCCCGGGCCACGGGTATCCGCACCGGCCGCTCCACCCCGGCCACCCGCACCTTGCGGCCCTCGTCCTCGGCGAGCGCGGACCAGAACCGCATCCGCTCACGCACCACCTCGGCCGCGTCGCACCCGGCGCCGGGCCCGGCCGCCACGGTCTGCGGCTTGGCCTCGCGCGCGGTCCGGATGATCGTGTCGACCTCCCGCTCCAACTGCGCGACGGCGGTCCGCGTCTGCTCGGCGGCGGGCCCGTCCCCGAGCGAGGCCGCGTTGAGCCGCAGCACGGTGAGGGGCGTACGCAGCCGGTGCGACAAGTCGGCCGCCAACTCCCGCTCGTTCGCGAGCAGTTGTACGACCTGGTCGGCCATGGAGTTGAACGCGACCGCCGCGAGCCGCAGTTCGGTCGGCCCCTCCTCGGGCACCCGCGCCCCCAGCTTCCCCTCCCCCAGTTCGTGCGCGCCCTCGACGAGGCGCTGCGCGGGCTGCACCATCCGTACGCCCAGCCGGTCGGCGACCGCGACGGAACCGACGATCAGCGCGATGCCGACGCCGGCGAGCACCGCCCAGGCCGTGCCCACACCGTTGCTGACCTCCGACTCCGGGACGAACACCTCGACGACGGATATCTCGCCGGAGCTGAGCGCGACCGGCTGGAGCAGGACGGAACCGCCGGGCACCTCGGTGGTGGAGGCGCGGCCCAGCTTCCGTACGGTCGCGATGTCCTTGCCCGCGGCGCGCTGCAGCCCGATGTCGAGGGCGGCTTTCCCCTCCCCCGCCGGTATGTGGACGGCCATCCCGGAGTCCGCGCCCGCGGAGGCGACGACCTTCTCCAGCTGGTCCCGGTCGGTGGTGATGGACAGTGCGGGGGCGACGGCGGCGGCCTCCCGCTCGGCGTTCGAGAAGGCGCGGTCGCGGGCCATCTCCTTGATGACCAGGCCGAGCGGCACCGCGAAGGCGACGACGACCATCGCCGCGATCGCCAGACAGACCCTGACCAGCGCCCACCTCATCGCAGCGACTCCGCTCCCGGTGGCTCCAGCTTCACGCCGACACCCCGCAGGGTGTGCAGATAGCGCGGCTGAGCCGCCGTCTCCCCCAACTTCCTTCGCAGCCAGGACAGATGGACGTCGATGGTCTGGTCGTCGCCGTAGGACTGCTGCCAGACCTCGGCGAGGAGTTCCTTGCGCGGTACGACGACGCCGGGCCGTCCGGCCAGGAAGGCGAGGAGGTCGAACTCACGGCGGGTGAGGTCGAGTCGGACACCGTCCAGCTCGGCCTGGCGGCGCAGCGGATCGACGGTGAGGCCGCCGACGCGGATGACGGTCGACGGGGGTGCCTCGCCGGTGGTGGCACGGGAACGTCGTAGAACCGCGGACATGCGGGCGGAGAGGTGGTCGACCGAGAAGGGCTTGGTGAGGTAGTCGTCCGCGCCCGCGTTCAGCAACCGGACGATCTCGCTCTCGTCGTCCCGAGCGGTGGCGATGATCACGGGTACGTCAGTGATCCCGCGCAGCATCTTCAGCGCCTCGGACCCGTCCAGGTCGGGCAGTCCGAGGTCCAGGATGACCACGTCGAAACGGAAATGGGCGACCTCGCGCAGCGCCTCAAGTGCCGTACCGACACTGCGCACCGTGTGCGCGGCATCGGTCAGATGCCGGATGAGGGCGGAGCGTACGAACTGGTCGTCCTCGACCACGAGCACACTTGCCATGCGCCGCACCGTAGCCCATGCGGGCGACCCGCATCCGGGCCTGTGGACAACTCCCCGTCTGTGGACAAGCGGTGCGGGACCGACGGGACACCTGTGGGGCGCGTGAGGCAGTATGGCGGCGATGCCCACGATGCCCAGAGGACTCGTCAACGGATTCGTACACGTGCTGGCCTGGTCGCTCGCCACCGGCGCGGCCGTCACGCTGTCCTGGTGGGGCGTCCACACGGTCATGACGGGCACGGCCTACGACCCGCCGCGCGCCCTGCCCATCACGGCGGCCGGCGCGACCGCGCAGGCGGCCCAGCCGCCGGCCTCGGCACCGGTTCGCGCCGAGTCCTCGCCGAGCCCGTCGAGCACCCCGACCCCGACCCGCACCCCCGGCCCGACCCCCACGAAGACGACGACGGCGAGCCCGTCCCCCACTGCCTCCCCCTCCGGTCAGGTCAAGAGCTACGCCACGGACGGCGGGCGGGTGGTGCTCGAACTCGACACCTCACCGGCGTATGTGACGCTCGTGTCGGCGACTCCGGGTACGGGCTGGGCGATGCAGGTGTGGAAGACGCCCTCGTGGCTCCGGGTGGAGTTCACCAAGGGCACGGGCAAGGTGTCGGTGATCTGCACGTGGCACGACGGGGCGCCGCGGGTGGATGTCGGTAACTACTGAGTTTCCCGGGTGCGTTGCTGGGGTGCGTTGCTTCGGTTAGCGGAACACGGACGGGGGCGGTGCCGGTGAGGCGACCGCCGCGGCGTCCGTCACGGGTACGGCTCCGCCGGTGAAGTCGGTGAGTTCGCGGCCGTGTTGGAGCCGGCCGGGGTGCGGGTCGGAGGCGGCGCGCCGGGTCAACTCGGCGAGCGGCAGCGGGTGGTCGGAGGCGACGAGCACCGCGTTGCCGAACCGCTTGCCGCGCAGCACGGTCGGGTCGGCGATCAGCGCGCGCTCCGCGAACCGGGCGGCCACGGTGGCGATTTGGCCGCGCAGGTGGGCGAGCGGGGGTCCGTCGGCAAGGTTGGCGGCGTAGAACCCACCGGGCTTGAGCGCCAGGCGCACCTCGTCGAGAAACTCGGTGGAGGTGAGGTGGGCGGGCGTACGAGCCCCACTGAACACATCCGCCACGACGAGATCGGCCCACCCCTCGGGCACCTTCGCGAGACCCGCGCGGGCGTCGGTCGACCGCACCCGGATCCGCGCGTTCGGGTCCAACGGCAGCTCCCGCCGGACCAGTTGGACGAGCGCCGCGTCGAACTCGACGACCTGCTGGGTCGATCGGG
>Ga0307515_10008665_pt1 | contig 19795 bp, 2 predicted proteins | sample 17_EM_MG_FD_194513 | JGI IMG/M metagenome (GOLD analysis project Ga0307515, IMG submission 194513) | Populus trichocarpa ectomycorrhiza microbial communities from riparian zone in the Pacific Northwest, United States - 17_EM | ecosystem: Host-associated > Plants > Roots > Unclassified | place... | reverse complement strand
CGTATATGTGAGGGTCACTATTTTGTGGAAGAGTATTGTAGCTGGCTTGCGCAAACCATGCAGCCTAGGTGTACTCCAAGAAGCTTTCTTGGAATAAGAATGATATTAAGCATGGAGGCTTAAACATTAGCAGAACACTATTTTTAGTTTAGCATAGCCAAAGATCATTCAATGTCAGCTAACGCAGCGAGGGGGCTGGGCGATTCTGAAATTATTGCAATTTTAGCGTACCTTTGAGGAAAGAGTGCAACAGCCTTGCAGTGAGGCTTAAAGGCCTATTATACTAACCACGCGCTAATTGGCTGGAGCCAAATTGAGATCGCCTGTCCAGCGTTACCTCAGCAAGCTCAGACCGTAGAATCAATTAGCGGACATACGTATATCCGCAAGCGGAGATCGCTAACCTTTTTTGTCAAAAAGTTGATTCTATGGTCTGAGGGACTTTTCCAACGTTTCTCAAGCGACGCGACTTATTTTATATGTAGAGCAGTTACCTTTTTTAACGAAATTGATCTATATACCCATAATAGCTCTCTTCTTAAAAATACCGTTAAATTAATCCGCAGAACCAGCTCTATAATCGATTAACTTTTAGGCCTTATATATATACCCATTGCGACGTTTGTTGCGATGTCTAGTGCGACGTCCGTTGCGATGTCCGTTGCGGCGTCGCGTTATTTAAATTTGTATGGGGATATATATAATCTTTAACAAATTTAATAAAGCCACCTACGTAAGGTCTGGGGCTGCATATAGGCTTAAAATAATCGCATAAGCTGGGTCTATAAACGATTCGTTTTTGGTTCTTATATATATACTTATTGCAACATTATAGGTAGTATTGCAATCCTTAATAACGACTTTTTTTTTTGCCGAAAATAAGCAATTCAACAGCGAGTACGGAGGCCTCTACTAAAAAAAACGAGCCGGTCCGCAAGCCACCGCGCCATATAGCTTGGCAATACCTTTATATAAGATTTACACCAAAAATCATTAATTGCTATCATTCTTAACTGTCACAGCACTGACCTGACGCATACTGTTTTATACTGTCTTGTACTGTCTTGTACTGTTTCCTACTGTTAGCTGGCCCACTACTAGCGCCTTAGCGGTTAGCCCTACTATTTATATACAATACCCCCTTTCACCTTCCTCTCCTCTTTATACTATAACGTAGCCATCTAGTCTACTTTATTGTAGTACCGTAACAGTTTATGGTATCCCTAATTGCGCCCTATTATAACCTTTGTTTTTTTTCTAGTATAATTACGACTTAGCGCAACTAATAATACTATACTATAAGTTCTAGACAACCCTAGTACAGTTATAGATAATTTTAGTACCATAGCTAGCCTTATAGGCTTTAATTACCTTATATAGATCCCTTAAAATAAGCGACTATAATATAGATAATACCCCGTCGGCGAATATACGCGAAGCACTCGCCTGCCTTTTTAATACCTCCTATACCCATATTGCCTAGGCAATTAGAAGTAGCCTAGAGTACCCTAAGGACTTTAACGTAGCAGGAACCTTCTAATACCTCTTTATATATATAACTTTCCTAACTAGTGTTAAGAGCGGTCTTTAAGCCGTCTATAATAAAGGCCGAACTATAAAGTCCTAACTTAAAGAAGCTTAGCATAGAATTAACTTCCTTAAGACGCTTAAACTATATATATAATAATATAAATAGTAAGCCTTTATAAATACTTAGACCATATAAAGTCTAAGCCTTTAGATTACTATACTTACCCAAACTATTGCTAATAAGAATACCGTTACTAGCTCTCCTTTTCTAACCAAGCCCTATAAAAAAAGCGTAAAATCAAAAATCTAACCCTATTTAATGGCAAGGGATTACCAACTAAAAAGTAAGAAATTTTTAAAATATAGGAAATAAAGATTTAAGGTGTTTTCTAGAGGGATATAAAGTGCTTTAAGACCCTAATGGACAAAGTCCTCTATATATTAGACATACTAATGGATAAAGCTTATAACTATATTAAGCATAGTCTTAATATGCTATATATACACCTAAATAACTTAGGTAAATAGACCTTCTCTAACTAAAAGTCTATATTTATATATATAAGGAAGCACTATAAGACTATAAATATAACCTAAGCAGCTAAAAATAAGCTAGATACCTTAAGCTAGGGTAAGGGTAACTACTAGTCTTAGAAAGTAAAGCTTAATAAGTTAATAATTAAAGTAAACAAGACTAAGGAATAAAAAGTAGATCTACTTAAAAAGAATATTTCCTTTAAGATAAAGGACCTAGCCCTTACCCTTAGCTATAAAATTAGTAATACTAACTATAAAGGCTAGAGCAAGTAAATAAATGTATTTGTTTATAACCTATAGAACTATACCTACTATACTAAGCTAAATACCGCTAAGCTAAGTACCGCTAGCGGCTATTAACCTATATTACTATAGAATAACCTAATAAACCTTAACGCCGTTAAGTTTAGCAGCGGTAGTAATAGTCTCCCTAATAACGTCTAAAGATATTATATAGATAATAGACTTTATATAGCGTGTAGTTAACCTAGCTACTAAAAAGATACTTATAACCCCTAAAAGAACCTAAATCCCCTTCTAATACTACTATATTAACCCCTTTCTAGCTACAGCGGATTCTTTAATAAAGGGAATAGTAATTAAGGCGGTAACTATAGACGAGGATATAGGTTTGGATATAGAGACCTACTCCTATAATTCCCTTCCCTAATATAGCCTTAGCTAATAGTCCTATACATAAACTATAGATAAGTGCTCTATACTACTACTAATTATAAAACCGGCTATATTATTAGTAAAGTACCCTTAAGTATATATATACCGTTAAAGACTAATACATTAGGATATACTAGCTAAGACTATAGCCACTAGCTAAGCCCTATAATTTAGCTATTAAAAGGCTAACCCTTAGACTAAGTCGCCTTTAAGGGTTAGAACTATATAGGGAGAAGGATAAAAGAATTAGATCTATACTACTAGATTAGTTAAACCTTATTCTAAGCTAGCTATTACTTAACCTTAGAATAGTAAATAGCAATAAAAATACCATCCTTATTTAGACCTACCTCTCCTTACTATATAACCTACTCCTATAAGTTCTTATTAAAACAGTAAGCCTTATTAATACTAGCAGTATAATACCAGCGTTTATAGATAAAGACTCGCTTATAAAAAGGCATAATATTATAATAAAAAGACTTCTAGTTCTAAAACTACTCTACCTTACTAATAGACTCCTATCCGGATTTATTATCTACTACTTTATAGTAATAATAATAATTGGCCACTATATAGAATCTATACTCTTCTATATTATAAAGTTATTACCCTCTATACTAGTAATTCTTAAAATACCCTAGCTTAAAAAGCATAACCTAAGGGTAAACTTCTCCGCCTTAGAGCTTAAGTTTAACTCTAATTACTATACCTATAACTATCTCCTATAGTATATTCCTAACTATAACTAAGTAGCACTATATAGACGCATCGCATAGCTAACGCTTAGATACCGTTAGCTAATAGTAAAAGAGGTGCCTAATACTAGTAAGCCAATATATATAGTAAACTAAGTAGAGATTCTAGAAGACTAAACTACTACCCTATCTCTTAAAAAATAAACACTACTAAAACTATAAGTCCCCTATATACACCCACTTAACCTAGGTTAGCTAATAAGATACTTAACCCTAAGTTATTTACTATACGTATATATAACCGTACGTATAATAGCTAAGGGCGTTATAGCTAAGACTAAAACCAGAGTAATTAAGACTTTTCCCCTATAACGCCTAACCTTATACCCATCTCCTACGTATACTATATAGGGCCGCCACCTTATTTCTACTCCCCTAGGCCGACTAAGCTATACTAGCCTAGCCGTAGTATTAGAGAACTAAACACACCCTAACCTAGACAATATTAGATATACTTATACTATTAATTTTTACTAGTTCTATAAATAAAAAGACGTAAAGGTAATAAGGATTTATATAGCGGAGCTAGTAAAACTAGTTAAATAAGAAGAGCATTAATAGCTACTTAAGGAGCTGCCTATAGGCCTAATAAAAGTACCAACCCTATTTAAAAAGTCTTTCCGCTAGCTAGTAGAAGGCAACTATATAATAAATAAACCCCGCAAAGCGCTACCCCCTTATTTTTATAACTTCGTTAAGGTAAACCTAAAAATAAAGTCTAAGTTTTTACGCTAAAAGATAGTTAATACTAATATTAAGAAATTTCTAAAAGGCAAACTAAGATTAACCTATAAAGGCATTTTATAACGCTTACTAAAAGAGTTTTATAAATATATTAAACACTTCCTCCCTAAAAATATAGATAAGCTACCCCCTTACTAACTATAAGACTATAAAATTAAGATTATACCTAGAAAGTAGGCCCCATATTATAAAAATAGACTACTTTTACCTACTAAACTTAGTTATATAAAGAAGTGGATTAACAAGATACTAGATAAGGGTTTCATCTATAAATTAACCTTACTAGCCGCTGTATTACTTTTCCTTGCTATAAAACCTAGTAATAGTATATAAATCTACTATAACTACTAAGGCCTAAATATAGTTATTATTAAGAATTGGTATCTATTGCTATTAGTCCGCGAGATACTTAATGTACTCTATAGTGCTAAGTACTTTACTAAACTTAATATAATTACTGTGTTTAACTAGATCCAGATTATAAAAGGCCATAAATAGCTTATAGCATTTATTACCCGGTTTAGGCTCTATAAAATATTAGTTATACTATTTAGTCTCTATAACGCACCCGCTATATTTTAAAACTATATTAACTATATTCTATATAACGCCCTTAATAATTACTGCACTGCGTATTTTAATAATATCCCTATTTTTTTTTAAAAACACGTACTAAGTATATAAAATATATAAATAAAATTATCTAGAGACTTAGTAATGCTAGACTCTAGATTAATATTAATAAGTCTAAGTTTTATACTACTAAAATAAAATATCTTAGCTTAATTATCTTAACTAATAGCATAACTATAGACCCTAAGAAGGTGCAGGCCTTATCCCTTAACCCGTCGGGGTCCTTAGAGAATTCGCTACTGGATTTGACTGGGCACCTGCATTAAACCGGGTTCTCCGATTGGCTGGTCCCTTATCGATAACCGTAGGACCCAAATCAACGGGTTAAGGGATAGGAATAGAAGGACCCAACATTAGTTAAGAAACTATAGTAATTTCTTAGCTTTGCGAACTTCTACCAACAATTTATTTAAGGCTATTTTAAGGTAGTTAAGCCTATAACTAGGCTACTAAAGAAAAGTATTAGCTAGTTATAGTGCCCTAACTAAATATAGGCGTTCTAGACCCTAAAAATAGTATTTACTATAGCATTGGTCCTAGCGTATTATAACTATATAAAGAAGACTATAGTAGGGATAAACGCCTTAAACTAGGCTTTAAGTAGAGTGCTCTATTAAGCTAATAAAAGTAATAAACTTAAGCTAGTTATATTCTTTTTTATTAAGCACTTAGCCCTTAAATATAACTATAAAATATATAATAAGGAGCTCCTAGTAATTATTAAGGCACTAAAAAAATAGCGCCCCAAACTATAAGGAACTAAGTAACCGTTTATTATAAACTATAAAAACCTCTAGACCTTTATAATAATAAAATAATTAAACTAGCGCTAAGTCTGCTAGGCTAAGTTCCTTTTCTAATTTAACTTTATTATTACCTATAAGCCTAGCACTAAAGCTACGATCTTAGACGCTCTTAGCCGCCTTCTAGGCGTTATACCTACTAATACTAATAATAAACGTCTATAATACCAAGACCGCGTTATTTTACTACTAAAGAAATTTAATACTACTATTCTAGAAGAGCTACTAAGCGAATCCCAAGACTAAAACATTAAAGACTTTATTATAGTAATGGACCTAAAGCCTAAGAAAAAAACCCTTAAGGAGCTTATTAAGAAAGCCTATTGTATAATTATAGCACCTGTCGTACTAACCGCGTGCTTACGCGTTCGGTACGCTAAGTACGCGTTTACGCGTTTAGTACACTAACCACCCGCTTACGCGTCTAGTGCACTTCTAAAGCACTGACTAATTAGGGGGGAGGCGCATTAGTATATAGACTACGTAGTCTGCTTTAATACAAGAGACAATCACCACCGTCTAAATGAGCATACGATACTAAACGTATTTCGTGCCCCTAGATATAACTTATACTATTAAATTGGTACTAATACTGATCAGTAAGCGCGCACAGATTAGGAAATACGCACTTACTTAGAAGACGTTTTACGCTCCACCTTACAAGCCCCTATTTCAGTTAAAGAGAATTAAAGTACTTCAGATTTGGAAGACGTCTGACGCTCCACCTTATCTAAAACTACCTTAAATCTATACTAGTTTTGGAAGACGTTTACGCTCTACCTTAATTAGAGATATTAACTACTGTACCAGTAGTTAATATGACTACGTTAAGAACGTGATTACACTAAGAACGCGACCACCCTAACTACCTTAATACCCCGACCTCCTCTCTAACCCCTTATAGAGACCCTTTACCCTTCTACAAACTGTTATAGACCCGTTAACCGCCTTTACAGACCACTATAAGACCTCTTCCACCTGCTATATACTACACTATATATACAGTATAGCAGACATTAGTAAGCAAGTTAATAAAGGTTAAGAAAAGTAGAGATAAGGAGTTAACCTTATGTCTATAACTAATATCAACAACTATATTAAATTTAAAACCCTTAAGTACGGATACTTTAAGTTTATAAACGTCAACCTATAGGAGCAATACTAGGAGGACTTCGCGGACTTTACGGAGGCTATCTTTAAAGCATGCAACCTTACTACTATCCGCAACCTACGGACCCTTCTACGTAACTAAGGCGTATAGGTTAAAAGGAATAAATAAGTTACTATTACATAGTCCTTATACAACACAATACATAAGAAGGACCAAATAAAATAGACTAAGGAAGAACTCTTAGACAAGTATAACACTATTAAGGAACTCTTTACTTATCCCAAACTTAATATAATTGCTAGCCTTATACCTAACCCACTTAACCAAATTCGTCCCACAAACCTAAGCGGCTTTAGACTTAACCTTATTAGCCAAAATATACCCTACTCTTAAGTTACAGACTATAACACTCCTATAAACTAAAATACGGACTAGACTACCCCTATTATTTAAGTTACAGATCCGCAAACTATATATCCATAAGCTATAAATCCGCAAACTATATATCCGCAAGCTATAAATCCGCAAACTATATATCCGTAAACTACAGATCCGCAAACCTTAAATCTATAAGCTATAGATCTATAGGCTATAAATCCGCAACCCACCTAAGTAAAGACCTATAGCAAGGAGCTAGCCAACCTAGCCAAACTCTATACCGATAAATCTAAGTATAGCGGTAAAAACGACAATTTTAACTTTAAACTAACTATCTTTACGGACCTTTACTAAAAGGCTAACATTCCTAAACAAGAGTTTAGCCAAGCCTACTCTACTATACTACGCGGCCTAGTACTTAACCACTACTACACCAACCTTAAGAGTAAACCCCTTGGTGTTCCCTTTGATAAGCTATGCAAAGCTACCCATAACTACTTTAAAGGACCGGAATATAGGCGTAATATCCTTACCTAATGGAATGCGACTAAGCTACGGACCGTAATTAATAAGAATACTAAAAAATCGACTATAGAGTGCCTGCAAATTCTTATTAAAGACCTCCGGCACCTACAGTACGGCCTTAACGCCAAGCTTTAAATAGACAACTTCCTGCATAACAAACTAATTACGGCCTACTAGGAAGTAGAGCCCTATAAGTACGCCTATTATAAGCCTACAGACACTTTAGCTGGCCTTATTAATAATCTACGCTCCTCTATTATAATATACAAAGTCTTAAACCCACTAGGTAGCACTTAAGCCTTTATTGCAGATATTTAATATCCGCAAATAGACTTAGACGTCTACTTTACGGACCGCCGCTACTGCTAGCAGTACCCGCATTAACTAGGCCCTACCTACAACCCCCGCAATAACTCCTGTATAAAAGTATACCCCCACAGACGAATTAGCTAGAAGTGCTTTATGTGCGGTAAGAAAGGATGTTGGTCTATAAGGTATACCTAGGAAGAATGTAATAAGTCTAAGAAGAAATTTAATAATTAGATTAACCAGTTTATCTTAGACTATGAAGAAGAGGAAGTAGAGGAGTCTCTTAACGAGTCAATAGAAGCCCTTATAATTGACTTTAATTTAAATACTTAGGAATAGGAGATCTTAAAGACGTTCCTAACTATTTACAGACCTTTTACGGATAACTAAGCCTTTAATATTACAACCGTATTAGCTGACCGTTCCTTTATACACTTAATTACACCTAAAAACCAGCCCGTAAGCATACCTATTAGACCTATTATAGATATTACAGACCGCGAATAGGACCTATTTGCATATATTACCACAGAACGCTATACCCCTAAAGAATTTTACGGCGTTATAATTAATATAAGTGCCTCTAAGAAGTCTACTACAGGTTATAGACAATACCTTGTATATAAGACCACCGTAAATAACAATACGGATATTAATACTATGTAAACTGGGGCCGTAAACGTCTAATTCAGCATTGGCTTAACCGCATTAATTGGATCAGTCAAAGTCAAGACCCTAATTAGCCCAGTTAATTTCTATATAGTAAAAGCAGACACCCCTTTCCTACTCTACCTTACAGATATAGATAGACTATAGGTCTACTACAATAATGTTACAGACACCCTAATTGGCCCTATAACTGCCCTAGAAAGTAAGCATATCACCCTACCAATTATATAACAATTTAGATACCCGTTCCTTATATAGGGAGAAACTTTACAAACCTATATTTAGGAATCTTTTAACTATAACCCGTGCTACCTTACTAGTATTGAGATCTACCGCCTACACCGCCGTTTCGGCTACCTGTTAGCCGAAAAGCTATATAGAGTCCTTAAACGCTCCGGACATAATAACGTTAATAGGAAGGTAATCAACCACCTAACTAAATACTACTCCTTTTACCAAAAATACGGACGTTCCCTAAGCCGATTTAAGTTTATCCTTTGTAAGGACCTTAACTTTAACCACTTAGTATATATGGACATTATATATATTAACGGCAGTCCAGTATTATATATAATCGACAAGACAACCCGCTACTAAGCCACCTATTAGTTGCAAAATATATCCATAAAATATACTTAAAATATTTTACGGACCTGCTAGATTAATACATACGTTAGACCTCCGTAGTATATCACCTATAATACTAGTAGGAACTTTATCAGTAAGGAATTCCAGCAGTATGCTATGGCCATAGCTATATTAATAAAAGCTGTCCCAGTTAAAGCATATTGGTCCGTTAGGCTTATTAAGCGAGCTTACCTAGCCTTACGGAGAGCTTACTAGATTATTACGGACAAATATAAGGATATCTAAAAGGAACTGGCCCTACAAATGGCCGTAAAAGCCGTTAATAACACCGCTAGCCCTAACGGATTAGTACCTACCCTCTTGGTCTATAGAGCCTATCTAAGGATAAGCAACCTAGATCTTTCTACCCCGTCTATTACGGAACGAGTAGCTGCAATACGGAAGGCGATAGCTAAGATAGTTAAGCTACGGGCCAAACAAACTGTTAATAACGCCCTATACTACCGCAACAGACCTAATATAACCTTAGTATACGACCTCCCGCTTAACTCTAAAGTCCTTATATAGCGTAAAAGCGGCAAGTAGACCGGACCCTACCGTTTACTAGCTATAAAAAATAAGACGTGCTATATATAACTTCCTAGCGGCCTAACTAGCTTTAGGAGCACGTCTATAAAACCCTACTTTCGGCCCAAAGATACCCATAATGTTAAGCCAGACGAACTAGAAGCAACTACCGAGCTAGATAAATTGGAGGTAACCGCCGAACCAGATAAACCAGAAGTGACCACCAAATTAGATAAGCTAGAAGCACCCTTACCTACCCTAGAAGTCCCCTAGAAACCTACTAAACCCGCTATACCTACTATAAAGCGCGGTTAAAAACGCCCCCAAAAGCACCCTATAACTAAGAATACTATAATAAAAACTTACCTAACCTCTACAGGAATATCCGCAAGGCAATCTTTACCTATAGATATATTAGTTCTAGTACAGGAAACCCCCTTTATAGACTTATAACGCAAAGAGATTAACGGACTACTTAAAAAGGGCGTTTTTACGGTTATAATGGAGAAAGACGTTCCATAAGGTATCCGTATATTTAACTTATACTTTATTAACGAAATTAAGCACCTAGGTACTAATAAAGCTTTTAAAAAATTAAGGCTTATTATATAAGCCTACAATAACTAAGGGAAGGGCTTAGTCCTTATATAATCGCCTATAATTTAATAAGTCAGCTAATGGATTATACTTGCACTTACGCCCGGACTATAGCAAAGTAAACCTGTAGCTCTTTACCTACGGGATATCTCGTAAGCCTATATACAGTCTAATACTTACCTAAGTAGAGACATCTTTATATGGCTACCCCCCGAGCTTAACCTATAACTAGGAATAATCCTATGGGTTATAAAACCTCTATACGGAGTACCGGAAGCTAGAAACTATTAGTTTAAGATATACTACTAGCATTACATCAGTAAGCTTAAAATGGAACAGTCGACCTATAACCCCTGCCTCCTATACAGCCCATTGAACGGCCTTAGTATTGTTAGACTCTAAATAGACGATACCCTATTCCTAGTAGACTAGACCTTTACAGATGCTAAAGAAACTAAACTATAAAAGGCCAAGTTCTTAGTAAAGCTATAAGAGCAGTTAATTAAGTAGAATCCGATTAAGTTTAATGGAGGCCTAATTATATAAAAGGGTAACCTAATTAAGCTAACTTAGGAACGCTAAGCTTAAAACCTAAAGCCTATTATAGTAAAGCCTATAAACCTTACTAGTTCCCGCGAAGAGACCTATAAGACCGTAAATATAAAGGACTAATACGCTATATAGCGTGTAAGGGGCGCCTATATTGCCACAGTCTGTTAACCTAAATCTGCCTATAATTTATCCTTTACGGCCTAGGCAACAGATCTATAAGAAGAAAATGTTAAGCAGCTTAATAAGCGCATTTAGTAGCAAATTGATAATGTAGTAAAAGGACTTACTTTTATACCACTAGACCTAAATTCCCTTAGCTTACTAGCATTTATGGACGCCTCCTTCGCTAACAATAGGGACCTATTATTATAAATCGGCTTTATACTTATACTTACGGACCGTAATTAGGACGCAAATATACTGTATTAGTCTTTAATTAAGTGCAAACAAGTAACCCGCAGTGTACTAGCTTCTAAACTATATACACTAGCTTATAGTTTTAATATAGCAGCCGCAATTAAATCAACGGTCTAAAAGATTCTATAACTAGAGTAGTTACCCCTAGTTTTATACACTGATTTAAAGTCCCTCTATAACTGCCTAGTTAAACTAGGTACGACATAAAAGAAGAGGCTTATAGTCGACCTAATATGCTTATATCAGGCCTATAAACAACGTGAAATTACAGAGGTTAAATGAATTAGCGGCGGAAATAACCTAGTAGACGCCATAACTAAGGCAAAGCCGTATTAAGCCCTTAAAACCCTAATTAACACAAATAAGCTTAACCTAGAAGTTATAGAATGGGTAAAATAAGACTAACGGAGCATCTACGGAACGTCTACGGCCCGTTAAAAGGCCGTATAATTTATTTTACGGACCGTAAGCAGGACTTACGGCCAGCTTAGGGCACTGTTTAGAAGGCAGCCCAGAAGGCACCTTAGGAGGAGTTTCCTATGTATTTTCTTATATGTTTTACGGTTCCATTAAGACAATTACGGAGGCTATATACAAGTGGTTTTATTTTCCAAGTACCGCCAGTGTATAATTATAGCACCTGTCGTACTAACCGCGTGCTTACGCGTTCGGTACGCCAAGTACGCGTTTACGCGTTTGGTGCACCAACCACCCACTTATGCGTCTGGTGCACTTCTAAAGCACTAACTAATTAGGGGGGAGGCGTATTAGTATATAGACTACGTAGTCTGCTTCAATACAAGAGACAGTCACTACCGTCTAAATAAGCATACGATACTAAACGTATTTCGTGCCCCTAGACACGACTTATACCATTAAATTGGTACAAACACCTATATAGAGAATAAACTCGCTAGGAATATATTAGCTGCGCTATATAGACAGGAAGACTATAAAGCACGCCGTTAGCCTAAGTAGATTAGGAAGCTACTCCGCTATAATAAATTTAAATATTTAATTATTAACGGCCTAATTTACTATAGAAATTAAGTATTTATCCCTAATTTACCTAAACCCTAACTAGAAGTTATATACCTGTTCGGGTCACAGTAGGGGGGTTTTTGGTTTTAATTAATTTCTTCTCTTTTGTTCGCAGAGGATCGTAAGGATCGCGGTGCCTAAATAGGGGGGGCTGAGGTCGGACTATCTATCGGGCCGTAGGTGGTTAGGTAACCTACGCTCTACGGGTAACACTATTTATAACCTCTACTTATATAAACAATACCGTATATATAGTTTAGGCCCTATAGGTTACCTAGGCCGCGTTAAAACACTAAACCTCCTTAATTAAATATATTAGTAGCTAGGTAATTTATAGTTTATAGCTACCTTTATAAGAGACTACGCTCTTTACTTTTATATAAAGACCCTACACTTAGCACTACCTAGTTTTCTAAAACCACTAGAACTACCAGTTTGCCTATAAACTAATATCTCTATTAACTATATCGTTAACCTACCTAAGTGCCTTTATAATGGTAAAACATATAAATATATCTTTATTGTTATTAACCTCCTAATAAAGATAAAACACTTTATTCCTATTACTAGCCTAAATACTAAGGAGCTTATTAAAGTATTTATTTATACTGTCTATAAGTTATATAGCGCTTTAAATACTATTATTTCTATTAGAGGCTCTTTATTTATTTTTAACTTCTAGCGTCGCCTAAACTAGCGCTTAAAGGTAACCCTAAGCCCTAGCTTCGCATAGTACCCTAAAATAGATAGTTAAACTAAGATTGTTAACGCAGTAATAAATAAGTACCTACGCGTCTTTATAAGCTTTACCTAAGATAACTAAGTAGATTAGCTCCCCCTTACTAAGTTTGCTATAAATAACTAGGTTAATAAAACTACGGAAATCTTACCGTTCTTTACCAACTATAGCTATAACCTACATCTAGGTATTAAACTAGTAGGCCCTTAGCTATTAGCCCTATCTATATATATAAAGAAGGAGTACCTATAAGCTAATATTATTGCTAACCGCTTTAAAAGCATCTTAACCTAGCTTAAAGCCCTAACTTATATTTCCTAGTAACGCTATAAAGATAACGCTAATATAAAATAAGACGAAGGTATAATATTTAAAAAGGATAATATAGTTATAGTTAGCCTTAAAAATATAAAGACTAACTAGCCTAAGAGAAAGTAGGATAATAACTAGGACGGATCCTAGCCCGTCCTAGCTGCCTATAAAGAAGTAGTTATAGTTAACCTTCTAAACTATATCTATATTAATAAATCTTTCTATACTTTAAAAGTCCGCCTTTAGTTCCCTAAAGAGATCTCCGGTTAAGTATATATTAATAAAGAGGAACTTTATAATATATAGGCAGGATAGCAAAAAGGGATAATGACGGCAATATTACGGATAAGTGGGAATTTAAAAAGATCCTTAATATATATAATAAATAAATAAACAAGTACGGCTTAATATATTATATTAAGTGGAAGTATTATAGTAAGGAAACTTAGAAACCTAAGAAATCCCTAAAGGGGTGCAAGCGCGTACTTTTAAAGTTCTATAAATAATACCCTAAGAAGCTAAGACCCCCAGACTAGGCATAAGATAAGGGAGAGTTATCGAAACCGTAGCCAACTATAAAGATAATTTGTAGTTAAGATCTTATAGAACTTTAACCGCTAATTAAAGTTATTTAATTAGTTAGTTTTTTTTACTAAGAAGCGCTACGCGGTAGCGGTATAGAGTTTTACCAACTTTATTTATTAAACTAACTAATTAGGATTTTCTATACCTGGTATAAAAAATCACTATTAGCTTGGTTAAGAGCGGTAAGTAGAAGTAATATCTTTACAGTAAAAATAAGTTACTTATTTAGTTTAGGGACTAACCCTTCTAAGGAGGGGAGTACTATTACGGCACTAACCTAACGTATACTGTTTTATACTGTCTTATACTATCTTATACTATTTCCTATTATTAGCTAGCCTACTACTAGCGCCTTAGCGGTTAGCCCTACTATTTATATATATCACCCTCTTTTACCTTCCTCTCCTCTTTATACTATAACGTAGTTATCTAGTCTACTTTATTACAGCACCGTGACATTAACTAGTAAAAAGCAGTATTGACGTTTAAGATACATAAATTGGCCTTCTATACTTAATTACTTAATTAGTAGGCTTCTTATTCCCCTTAATATACTTATTACCCCCTTTATAGCGTATAATTTCCTTAATATAATACTCAATCCTTCTAATCCAACGCTGAATTTGCTATTACTTAAGGTCCTTCTATACCTTTATCTATGCCTTTTCTACTACTAAGTAAGCTATTAGAGCACCTTTTTTAGTAGTCTCTTGCTTTAAGTAAAGCTATACTAGCTTAATTACGTTTAAATTAGAAGAGTTACCTATTTAAAGAAGCCTAGAAACACTAGCAGTATTATATACTACTGCTTAATGCTTACTAGTATATACTAATACTTTATCTTCCTAAATAAGAGTACCCAGCTATATACGCTAATATTCTTACATAAAGGGAATAAGCTTTTTAAGAATAATTTATTGCTAATATATATACTAATTAATATTGCCTAGCTTTCTACTTTGGATAAGCTTACCTTGTTCTTTTATAAATTACTATTAGGCATGCCTTTTTAGCTTATTATAGAGGCCTAAGCGGGATATACTATAAGCAAGCTCCCACTTAGCTTTAGCAATAGGCTTAAGCTTAGTATTAAGCTTTATAAAATGCTTATTAGTAATACGCCGCTAAACTACCGTCTCCTTCTACTATATATATATTGGACCCTTTTTATAGTATAAAAAGCAGCCCCAAAATATAAACTCTTTTGCTCCCTTTTAGCGAAATTAAATACAGCGTAGCTATACTCTTTAAGTTACCTTTCGCTATATATAAGTACCGCCATGCCTATAGCCCAAAATAACGCTTATTTTGTTACTCTATATAATATTAGCCTAATCCTCTAAGGTTTAGTACTCGTAGGTAAGACACTAATTAAGCCGTTCCTTTTTTATTGCTTTGGTAAGACCTAGCTTTTATATTAGCTTTATTTTACGGTAGCTAGAACGCTTTAGGGCTCACTAAACCAATATTACTAAAAGGTAGAGCTCTCCACTAATTCGGATATAAGTTTTCTTATACCTATATTAATCGGTTCTAACTATATTATAGACCTCCTCTTATATAGCTTCTATAAGCTTTTAAGGCCTTTCGCTACCTTCTTACCTTTCTATATAGCTATCTAGGATAGGGCCCTTCTTAGTAGGGTCCCATCCTCGCTCCTAGGCAGTAGCATAATGCCGTTTAATTTGGGTATGCGAAATGCCAGTTTATGCGGCAATATCCTCGTTTTTAAAGCTATTCTACTTAAGAACAAGCGCTTGGGCACGTGTAGCAGTATCGTAAAAAGGCATATTATATAAAAAGGCAGTAGTATAGCAGTAGTATGGTAGTAGTATAGCAGTAGTATGGTAGTAGTATAGCAGTAATAGTAGTAGAAGAGATAATAAGCTAAAAGGAATCAATGCCATGCCATGCCAAGAAATTAGCGCGGGCACGGACCGGCTCGTTTTTTTTTTTGGTAGAGGCCTCCGTATAGGGAAAATGGTAGAAAATGTCGGAAAAGGTAATAAATATCACGTGTCTATACATTGCTTGGCCGAAAACCCTGCAACTCAGGTATTCAACCAGATGTTTAACACAGTTAACAGCATCATCGCTTGCAACTGCACTCAATAGGTCGTTCTTTTCATTATAGATTGCTTGCGATTAGTGTTCTAAGTAGCCTACATAATTTATTAAGGCCCATGACCGACTTTCCAGCCAATAGCACCCGCTCGAAAACTCCTTGCTCTACTGCCCTATTATCTACCTCCTTATCTATAATTATCCCATCTACCAAATATACCATAGTTTCATCTTTAGAAGAAGAAAGAGCTAGGAAACAAGATAAGAGGGCCTAATAACTCCATAACCTAGAGATCTAAAAGAAAAAGTAGGAGAAATAGGCACAAATCTAAAAGATAGAATAGGAGAAACAGGCACAGATCTGAAAGACGGAATAAAAAAAGGAGTTTCACTAGGCAAGGCTAGCCGCTTTAAAGCAGCCTACTCCACTAGAGCACCCCTCTACCGCTAAGGCGGATAAACTAGGTAAGTCCTATAACCTACCAGAAGGCTTAGGTACGCTTAAGCTTAACCTCCCTAGCCTAGTTAGAAGAGACCTCTACAATATATAGAAAGGATCCTTCTACCTAGAGAATCTAGCACGTCTATAGGTACACTCTGGCCGCCTAGACCTCTCTAATATAGCTACTATTAAAAACGGAAAACTTATTTTAAAGAGACCTACTATTAGCTATAAGGTCTACAAGAATAAGGAGGTTTAGTTTACTAGGTTTATAAACTATATAGTAATTATAAGCACTCTCTATATATGCCCAACCAACCTCTATATAAGGATATTGCTCTAGATAAATAAGATCCGCAACTACTCTATAACCTATAACTGGACCTTCATCCTAGACCTTACACTTAACTACTATAGGTACGTTATAAATCGCAATCAGCTTAAGCCTAGTAACTAGAATATACCTACCTAGTTTAAGGCCCTATACTACCAGGCGGCTAATATAAAGGTATAAAGTTAGGGGCTTAAAGTCCGTGGTATAGCATTAAAGAGATCACAAAAGAATACCTCCTCTCCCCCTACCTCTAATAAGCCCTGTTACAGCTAGAACAACTAGCAGGCTTATAGAGATAATCTATATCATTACTACTATATATACTCTAAATGCGATAAAGACTACCTATTAAAGTCGTGCCCTAGGTAGCTTACCGCCGTAAGTAGTCAGACCTAGGATTTAATAGTAGATGAAGATATTTTCCTAGGTTTAACTATCCAGATGGACCTACCATAGGCGCTAAGGCTTTAAGGCAGGCCTAATTTAGTACCTCTTTTCAAAACCTACTTATAAACGACTTTTCTGGCCGACTCACCATCACCCCTAAGGCCTCTTGCTTGGAGTACGCTCCTTTATAGGTACCCTAGAAATCTCCTAGTAATTTTATAAGGCATCCTCACCTATAGGGCAAAGATAGGTACCTCGTTACCTATACTATTTAGTGTTTATAAAAACTACCTCTCCTTATACAATAATAAAGACCTTATTTCTAAAAAGATTATTATTAACCTAGCCCTAGGCCGTATACAGGCCACTAACTCTATAGTTACTTTACCCCTAGGCCTAGTGCCTAAGGCAAATAGCGGCTTTCGCCGTATTCACAACCTCTCCTTACCTAAGGGATCCTTAGTTAATGACTCTATTAACTTAGCCTAGGCAATACTACACTATACCCGGGTAGAGACTATACTAGCATACATAATTATAGCTAGTAGGGGCTACTACCTAGTTAAATAAGATATTAGAGATGCCTTCCGGATCGTGCCCGTCTTAGTGCAGTTACATTACCTACTCGGCTTTATCTAGAAGGGAGTTATATACATTAAATGCTATCTACTATTTGGCTTACGAACAGCCCCATTTCTCTTTAACCTATTCGCTAAAGGTCTCTATTAGATCCTAGTATAACAGATTAACTCTGCTATTAAGCACTACCTTAATAATTTTATATTTATGGTTAAGTGTCTAACTATACTACCATTACTAAGGGAGGTATACCTCTTGGTTACTAACCAGCTAGGGGTACCCTAAAATAATACTAAAAATATTAAAGGTACGGAGGCTAAAGTACTGGGTTACACTATTAACACCGTAGTAATGGAGATTAAACTCTTACTAGTTAAGTAATAAAAAGCTATTAATTAGGTGACTAAAGCTCTTTAGAAGGGCTGGCTATTATTACAGCAAGCCTAATAACTAGTAGGCCGCCTAGTATAGTGCGCAAAAGCTATCCACCTTAGGCGCTCGTACTCTCGCTCCTTATAGGACTTTATATTAAAATGGCCTATTAGGCTATTAAGATATACGCGCTAGCGCCTCCCCCTAGAGCTTAAGAAAGACCTTAACCTCTAGCTTAAGGTTCTTATATTAAGTAACGGTGTACTATTCTTTAATAACAAGAAGAGGCTATAGTTTTATTTATTTACCGACGCCTTATTACTTAAAGGCTACGGAGGCTTCTACTTTAGCAGAGAGAATGGCTACTAGCCTAATTACGTGGCTTCCCTACCCCAGGCCTAGGCCTTTAGCTATTACCCCCTACTAAACTAGGTAGATAACTATATTAACCTAAAAGAAATATATGCTATTACAGAGGCATTTAAAAGGTAGTTATTAGTCTAGCGGTATAGGTTTTTCTATATTTATACAGACAATATAGTTGCCTACAGCGGTATCTAGAATAATATTATAAAAGGTTCTGGAAACCGATTACTCTAAGAGATACTTATATCCTTAATAACAAATAATATTACTATAACGACTATATAGGTCTCTAGCGCCAATAATAGGCTTACTAATACTCTCTCGCGATTTAACTATGAGAAACTATTATTAATATACCCTAAGTGGTAAATAAATAACGGCTTCTTGCTGGATAAATAACGACTATATAGGTCTCTAGCGCTAAATAGGCTTGCTAATATTCTCTCGCGATTTAACTGCAAGAAATTATTATTAATATGCCCTAAGTGGCAAATAAATAATGGCTTTTTACCGGATAAATAACAACTATATAGGTCTTTAGCGCTAAATAGGCTTACTAATATTCTCTCGCAATTTAACCGCAAGAAATTATTATTAATATACCCTAAGTGGCAAATAAATAACGGCTTCTTGCCAGAAAAATGATACCTCTCTTTAGGTGGCTACTAACTCTTATAATTAACCTAGAGTCATTTAATTAACCTCCCCCAACCTTCTAGAGCGAGATTAGTGGGTCTTACTACTTTTCGCTACTTATATAGTATGGCTTAGCAGCTAATATAAGGAAGGGCTACTCCTCCGCTATTAAGAGCTGGGAGGCCTTCTCAGCCCTAAATAGTTTATTACCGTATCTAGCTAAGAAGATGGACTTAGGGGAATAGATTACTTAACGAGCGTTTAGTACAGCCGCCCCCCTAATAGGTAGGGTTAAGCTAGAAACCCTCTCTAATTATATCTCTATAATCCGATCTCGTTATATAGATCTAGGTTACTTAATTACTACCTTTAAAGACTATACTATTAAGAGGGCCCTAGTAGGGGTGATATTACTATTCCCATCTATTAAGAAGACTAAATTACCGATTATAAAGGATATCCTAGATAAGATTATTACGCTTAGGCCCTATAAGGCAGATATAAATGTAGATACGGCATTCACGATAGCGTTTGTAGGTTTCCTA
>Ga0307515_10008664_pt1 | contig 19795 bp, 15 predicted proteins | sample 17_EM_MG_FD_194513 | JGI IMG/M metagenome (GOLD analysis project Ga0307515, IMG submission 194513) | Populus trichocarpa ectomycorrhiza microbial communities from riparian zone in the Pacific Northwest, United States - 17_EM | ecosystem: Host-associated > Plants > Roots > Unclassified | place... | reverse complement strand
ACGAGTTTAGGATTGAGTTCTATTATAAATCCAAAAGAATTGTGTCGTGATGTACAACCTATTATGCTTGCATCCTGATTTAATGATCCATTAGCCTTGAATTTTAGCTTAGCATCCAAGAAAATTATATCTGACGCAGGATATATTATCTTTGGATTCAGACATCGAACCCAAGAAAATTGAATCTTGATGGGGGGATCCAATTCGCTTGGGTCCGACTTCAAATCCCAAGGCTAATGAGTCTGGCATCAAGACGCATTAGACAATTGAACCAAGTGTATTGGGTTCAGATAAAACACGCAAGCGAATTGGATGTTAATGCTGGACCCAAGAGAAGTGGGTCCTTGTACAGGACCCATTAGCCTTGGGTCGTGGCGTCAGGATCTATTAGCCTTGGATCCTGACGCAGGACTCATAATCTTGGATCAGGCGGGGCTGCAAGATCAAAAGTATTTGGGTCTTGACAACTGACCCCAGGGATTTGGATCTTGATGCATGACCCATGAGACGAAAGACACATAGTCTTGGGTCAGGTGGGGCTGCAAAACCCAAGGGATTTGGGTTTGTGCTCATGCCACACCCAAGCAATTTGGATGAGGCGCTCGTTTCTAGCTCTAAGTTTCTTGAGTCGGGAAGGGAATCTCTTACCCAAATTAATAATAATAATAATAATAATTGATTTTGTCCTTCAAATCAATTCTATTTTTTTTATATAGTTATAATATTTATTTCAAATTTAATAATATTCATGAATATAATAATATTAATAATAATATTAAATTCATCTAACTCAAGTTCTTATAGTTTTTAATCCCTTCAAATCAAATTTATATGTTTTTTTCAATAGCAATAATATTTTTTCAAATTTATTAATGATAATAATAATAATAATAATTTTTAATTTTACTCTTCAAATAAAATCTATTTTTTTAATATTAATAATATTTTTTTCAAATTTAATAAGTATTATATTAATGATTTTAACTATAATAAAAATATTAATATTTATAATACAAATAATAGTATTTTTAATATTAATTATAACAAAAATAATAATATTTTAAGACAAATAATAATATTTTTGATATCAATACTTTTAATTATAATAAAAATAATAATGTTTATAATACAAATAATTATATCTAGAAACCTAAGACCCAAGAACCTTGGGTCCTGACACCGAACCCAAGAGAATTGAGTCCTGACGCATGATCCAACATGTGATTTTGCAGACCTTGGCGCTCCTGTTTGCACACCCCAAGCGGCGGGTCTTCAGACCCACTTGCTTGGGTCTGCAGTCAGGCGCACGTGTCTGACCCTAACGCCCAGGGCTTGGCAGCCCCTGTGCCAGGTGTTTGCAACTTGGGGTGTGGCCAGGCACGCGAGTCTGCTCCTAACACCCAGGGCGTGGCAGCCCAGCGCCTGGGGCCTACAACCCCACCCAAACCCGAACTAACCATTTTCTCCCCAACCAAAAAGATAACTCCACCCCCTGTAGTCTTTGCAACTCTTTGTGGAAATGGCAGCTTTGACATTACACCGCATCAATTCACGATACTTTTAGCAAAGAGCAAACCTAAATAGTGCAATCCAAATTGAAATCACTCCCAGTCTACAATTCTTCCAAACAGTGCAATCCACAGTGAAAAAACTCATAGTCCACAATAATTAAAATTTACTAATGATGATGACAACAACAATATTCTCAATTTTACCCTACAAATCAAATCTATTTTTGCTTTTCAATATTTATAATATTTTCTACAAATTTATTAATTATTATATGAATAATATTAATTATAATCAAAATTATAATATTTATAATAACAATAACGGTATTTTTAATATGAATAATATTAATTATAATAAAAATCATAATATTTATATCACAATAATAATATTCTTAATATTAAACTTTTAATTATAATAAAGATAATAATATTTATCATATTAATAATAATATTAATTTATTTGGCCAAAGTTTTTATAGTAATAATTTTTTTTAAAAAAAAATATTAACTATTAACGATGATGATGATGATGATGATGATGATAATAATAATAATAATAATAATTTTTTTTTTTCTTCTCTGGAGGGTCTATAGACCCAGCTGCACCGGTCTCCAAACCCCTAGGGGGTCTGTAGAACCTAGGTGCAAGTCAAAAGAGACCCGAGGGGTGGGTCTGCACCCAACACGCAAGTCTGCAGACCTGCTTGCCTGGGTCTGCAGCCAATGCCTAGAGTCTGCATCCTTACCATGCCCCATCAAACAAATTTGTTATTCTTCGTTACGGGGTCTGCAGACCTAGAAGAGCGGGCTTGCAGCTTCACCATGCCCCCCCAAACAGTGAAATCACTCATGGTCTACAGTAATTCACTCCACATTACCAAACAGTACAATCCACAATAAAAATACTCAAAGTACAGAGTAATTCAGTCTATAGTAAAACACTGACCCCTTTTAGTTATAGTTAATTAGCTTGGTGGGCTTGTGTGTTTGGGTACTGTGGCGCTGATTTTTGCTTGAATTTTTTTTTAATTTTTAATTTTTTATTTCATCACATAAAACCATTAAAAAATAATAATTCAATATTTTTTAAAATAAAATGAATTTTAAAATGCAAATTATAATTTTCCTTTTCCTTCTCTTTATTATAGAAAAAGAGAGCAAGTTGACCCCAAAAAAGAAAAAAGAAATTGACTAACTAGTATAAACGATTATCCACCAAAAATTCCCATTTCTAAAAGAAAAAAGCGAGAAAAATACAAGTGGGAATCACAGAGTTGAGCAGCAGGGGACATTGGATTCAGCAGCCACTTCGTTGCATTTTATATGCAAATCTGTTGTGTCAAGTTGTCTAGTGAGTGATGCACAGAGATCAGAAGCATTAATGGTCAAACAATTCAACCCTTTATACCAAATCGCAAGATAGGTACCTTTAAAAAAAAATCATAAAGAAAATCAACTGGAACCCAACTACAGCAAGGAGATGATGAAGATCAGCTCACCAAAACCGACAGTAATGCTTTCACTAGTTCCAAGTCTGGTAAATATATCACTGCATTCATGGTGGAGCAGTATAATCAACGTCTCATGTGGCCATGAGTGAAACACAATAAACATCTTTCTTTACTAAAATACACTCTTGCATCAGAGTTCCAAGAGCAGGGGTGTAAAGTTCTGTTCTTTTTTACCGGTGGATGAACAAACAATGAGCTGTAAGCATTCTGTATTGCGTGCCTTTCTTACTCTACAGACTTGGATAGCAGAAACTTCTCAGGCTATCCCTCTGGATCTCCTTTCCTTGCTCCAAGACGGTTGAATTTCAGTTGATGATGAACACTTCCGGCAGTGGTAAAAAGATGCCTGACGGAATAATTGAAAGAACGGATCGAAAGAAATATCTGGTACATCTATTATATGTCAGCATGCCATGTTATCATGCCACAGCGTCAGCCTGTCGTCTATTCAATCGTGCATATAACCCATCCTGATGGAGAAGTTCCCTGTGACTGCCCATCTGCATGATGAAAAAGAAAGAATAATAATGGGGGCACTTGCACCTTTTTACTAAATTTTGTACTAAATAAACTCGGTAGGATTGTTAAGAACGGTAAATGGAACCAGATAAATGTCCTGAAAATTAAAATTGCCCGAGTTTGAAAGGAAGTATGTAGAAACCTATAGGCCTTTTCCATCGTCTACTTATTAATCCTAGTCTCGAATCTCTATTGTAAACTATGAACATTTTAACTCAATCTAGAAGAAACAAGGGATGCAGTTTCTCTCCACTTTGCAATCAGTAACAAATATGCCTGAATATTATTGGTCATCAGTTATTGTTGTGTCAACAATGTCCTCCTGTGGAACAAGGGGCTAGTACGCCAACTTTTTTCTCAGAAAAAAGAACAACAAAAAAACTGCAGTGGCATTGAGAAATTATGGGATAAATATGCCTTCAAAGCCCTTACCTGAGGGACAGGTTCGATACATTTTTTTATTTGTGAGCAAGTAATAGCTTTGGTAGTGCAGAAAAACAGGAAAAAACATATAGTTAAAGAGGTTCGAAAAGAAAATTCCAACTTTCAAAATAATGATGGAGTTAATATTTAGGAATTCAGATGGAATTAACAGAGCACTGACCTCAACAACTTGACCACCATCCATTACCACTATCCGGTCAGCAGCTTGTATGGTGGAGAGCCTGGGGAAAGAATACAAGCAAACTTCAACTCTCAATTAAGACACTTGAAAGTAGGTGGGTGCAGCAGACCAAGACCTACCTATGTGCAATAACAATTACAGTTCTCTTTGCCATTGATTCACTTCTAACAGCACGAAGTACACCCTACAAGCAGATGGCAAATTGAAGTCATCAAGTTACTGACCTCACATATTCCACTCTTTTCTCTCTCAACCTTTTCTTTTCCTTTTGTTTTGGTTTATTTGTCGTGTGTTATTCCAAAAGAAGATACCTTAACATTGTGCTCGCTCTCTGCATCCAGTGCACTAGTGGCTTCATCAAGGATCAAAATGGCTGGGTCCCGAAGAATAGCACGAGCAATGGCAATTCGCTGCTTCTGACCCCCACTGAGCAGATCATCATCAACAAGTGTTTTGTAACCATTGGGAAGAGACGAAATGAACTCATGAGCATATGCCTGCTTTGCAGCCCACTCAACATCCTCCTGTGTTATATCCCGTGTACATCCATATCTAATGTTTGAACTGATATCCATGTGGAATAGTTTTGGTTCCTGTTTACAAATATTCATAGTAAGGAGGAAAGTCTTTGAGTTTACTGGAATTCATTAATTCTGGAGGTAAATGAAGCACCTGCCCAACATATCCAATCCGCTCCCTTAACCACTTGATATCCAACTCTCCAAGAGAGAAGCCATCAATTAAAATCTGCAAGAAAAGTAACAATTACATAAGAGATTCATATTTGTTCATCTACCGCACTAATCAATAGATCATTGAAATGCAAGAGTATCATCTGCCAACAGCTCCCATTACAATCTTCAAGAGGCAAGCATCCATCAAAATTAAAAATCAAATGATGATTGCCCATGTTTAGTGTGTAACTCTTGAATGAACCCAAACTAAATTTGAATAAAGGGGGGAAATAACTTCATGGTCAAGTTTCCTTTTTCAAATACAAGAAAAGAAAAGAAAAGGACGAAGGAAGCAGGCGCAGCCTTTAATAGAAACACAAGAAACATGACCATCATCTGAATCTCTGATTCTGGTGCAAGATGGGTTCGTCAAGTATTTGAGAGGTGAATTCTCTTGCTTATCTTTCTTCGATCTCAGAATACTAAATACATCTTTCTAGGCCTCTATTATTACAGCAAATATCACCGAGCATGATGTGGAGGATAAAGTTGTTGTAAGTCAAAGTTGAGAGCCATGCACTAGTTGTACCAATCACTAATGGTAACTGAATAATCCCCATGGAAAAATCAGTTTCGATGTGTTATCCATGCAAACTGGAGGTTTTTTACGTACCAATTTAGAATATACCTCTACTTACTTCCACAAAACAGAGTTCAAGGTCAAGTTTTTCCAGTCCTCTAAACTGATATAGTACAAGCAGGAAAACTATCTCCAAATTATTTGCAATTTTATTAATTTTTTATTTTGTCCTTATTTAGGAAGTTTTCTATTTGCAATAAAAAATGGAATTGATCGTCATATTTCTCAAAACGAAGGAAAGGACACAAAAGATGAAACACAAAATTATGGATCAATGAAGCACTCTCATAGACTTGCTTAAGAATAAGAAAGACGTGAAAATAACATGATGCTATTTATAGGGATCTCATATATATTCCATTCCAAAAAAAAACAGAGAGAAAGTTAGAAAAAATTGGCATTTAAGTAGGACTTTATTGCTACTGGGATTTATTTGTTTGGAGTTTATCCCTTTTTGAATAGGACTCTTTTGGACTTTGGTGTACCAATATGAGCACAAATTTTCTATACCTACGACATCTATTTTCATGATCAATTGGAACAGGTGGATGGGGTGGGGGTGGGGTTAAAGGGGTGGGTTTTTTCTTGCTTATCCCTCTACATCAGGAAGTAGAGAAGGAACCTTGATGACTTTTTACCTTTTCCTTTTACAGTCTTATACTTGATTTTGAAAAAGGTGCTGCTAATAATTAATCCTCTATTCAGCAACTGAGATTTAAACACCTTCAAAGGAACAAATAGCACAGAATATAAGATTTCACCTTGATTTCCACATTTTCTTCTACGTTGATTATTCAATTCTAAAGTACCAAATCCTTCCATATCAGACAACAAATAAAAGTTATTGGAGTCCTGTCACATGTCAAAACTTTTACCTGACCATTTGTTGGCTCATAAAGGCGAAGCAGCAGATTCACTATGGTGCTTTTCCCACTACCACTAAGACCAACCTAAGAGAAATTAGATGAGCAAATTATTAGCAATGATCGTCATTGAAGCAGGATTGGAATCAAAGAAACAACATTCTTACAATTGCAAGCACTTCACCGGGATGCACTGAAATGTTTACATGTCGCAGTACAGGAACCTGTTCAGATGCTAAAATGATTATTTTGTTTCAAAGCAGCATGATGACAAACTTCAGAAAATTAGAACCCAGCATAAAAAAGTAAATATGACATCTAAAAATCGCTCCACGTTGTTTCCTTTCACATTCACCCATAGCCATACAGTTCCTCAAAGTACTCTCTTTTCTGGAGCATTCACTGCAATATAGGGTATGGAACTACTATACAGTTACAGTTTTAGTGCTATTTACAGTCATCGAAGAGTGAAGCATGAGAGGGTATGTCTTAAGGAAAAAATAGGCATGGAATCAGGAGGCAGAAGCATAATTGATGCTGAAGTTAAGAAACATACCATTTCTCTTGAAGGATAATAGAAAGCCACATTTACAAACTCTATATGTCCCATCAGCCTTGGCAACTTTAATCCTGTAAAGCAGTAGAGTCTAAAAAATCAAACTAATATAAATGGAAACAACTTAAATCCTGTACAGTAGCAAAATCTAAAAAATCAAACTATTATAACCGGAAATTCACCAGTAAATAAAATACAGGCAAGGAAGTTCTCTTCTGAATGCAATCTTTTGGCAGCCAAAGTGGCAGCTTTCCTTTGTGTTCTATGGAATTAGATATTGCTGAAAAATAAAAAAACTACATGTGTGCAATTACGATACACCTTAGTAGATGATATCTCAAGGCAGTCTCTAAGGCCTATTGGTCAGAGACTTAAGAGTTATTTCATCAGTCCAACTCTGGACAAAGTTTCTCCCAACCCAAAGTGCCTAGTTGAAGGGAAAACCATCAAATCATCATAGAATGTCTGAAAGGTTTGCATTGAAAAACTACCCAGATATTGTAGAATGTCAGCAGTGTCAACTAAGAAACACTGAATTAACGCATTGTCCTCCAAATCTTTGATCCTCAATTTGGAAACCACTGATGCTTCAAACTCACAAGGGGGAGTTAGAATGCATCTCCCTTTTAATTGCTGCGATCTCACAAGAGATGGATCCATCCATGTATCCAAAAGAGCAAGAAAGAGGAACAGAACAAAATAAAAGAATATAAGCAAGATCCTATCAAAGTTCAAAACTGCTTGCCTTTTGATAAGAATTGGTCGCTTGGCAATAGATCCATCAATCCGAAGACCTTTTCGCTTGCCCCAATGGATTGCATCAGGGATGATAAATTATCCCCTACCCACCATGTAGAATATATCAGCCATTCACTGTATAATATAAACTTTGTAAGTTGCTCGGCTGTAATATGACCAGCCAGAATAGACGTTCCTCCTACTAGCACCGCAATGACCTATAAAATAAAAACTGCCAAAATAAGCAGGAAGGGACTAAAAACCAGACCACGAAGTTTAGGTTTACTAATACTTTCAAGGCCAGATGCATTAACTTTCATAGTGGATCATTGAACACCTTACACTAGAAACTTCCATGAAACCACTCAAATTCAAAAGTTAGAAGATAGTTTGTTTGAAAAATTGACAACATGACAGACTAGATTTAAAAAATAGAAAAATGGACCTGAGTTGAGTGATAAAGAGTGTTGAAACTCAAATTCCAAAATCCATATGCAGCACTTTGTCGTAAGCTTATATTAGCCAATTTCTCCAGCCACAGCTTGTACCTATGGACCAATGATATAAAACATTTTTCTGCCAGAATCAATTTAGCTACAAAAAAACATGTATGCCTGATGGCAATGTTTTCCATTTTCTGGGGGTTGCAAAGCTAAAAAGCAGATGTGCTCAAGCATATACAGGATTCAAAAGCATATTTACCTTCCAAGTTCAACCTTTTCTGTTCCATAAATACGAACTGTCCTCATCAAAGAGAATGTCTCTTGCGCCACCTACATAAAAATAATGCAAACCCATTTGTTGTGATATCATTAAGAAGAAAAAGGAACTGTTTCCTTCAATATCTAAAGGATGAGTTGTATTCTACTTCATTAGCAGAAGCAGTGAACTCTTGAGTCAACTTTGCTGCCTTCTTCTGGTACCTAACAAAAAAGAAAACCAAGTTGAAGTAATAATCAGCAGTGTTCAAAAATAAGTCCATGAATAGAAAAGAGGGGATGATACAAATTATACATTAGCCCAAATCATTGGTCTTTAAATTTGTGTGCACTGCATGTTGAAGTCACTAATCTAGAGTCAAAGCACATCATGTTTCTAGCGGGGGGGGGGTGTCGGGAGGAAAAGATACAAAATCTTACTGGCCGTAGATCAGCATCACTGCTGCTAAAGTTGTGCATATCAACAGTGTGAATGAACCAAGTTTCCAGGACAAAATTATCAAGTAGATCAATGCACCTGTAGCCTAGAATAGAGCAAAAGGAACACAAGTTCAATCATCATATTGTAAACAAACTAATAACTACTGATGATTTTACCAGCAAATAACCTGTAGGACATTGCGCAATATCAAATTAAGATCATTGCCAATAACACGAGACACTTGCTGACAATCTGACCCAAGCCTACTTGTCAAATCACCGACTGTTTCATTGTCAAAAAATGATATATCCTACAATAGATACACCACAATCATAAGTTAATCCATAAACCATTAAATCCAAACAAGCACTGCCTGGAATCGCATTAGAGGACGTACAAAGCAGTAGTGCTGATCACAGTATAACAAACCTGGAGAAGAAGAGCAGAATATAATGTTTCCCTCATTCGCTTCACCTACAAAATACTACAGAAGTCAGAACGATACTTCACGGGAGATAGCGTTTCACAAAACAGCTCTTCTCTAGTAGTATCTTGAAAAACTCAAGTCTAAACATCTTCTTTAAGCTAAGCAAGCAATTTTAGAATGTAACTCGGAACTACCAACGATATGAACTCTGGCATTGGCATAACACAACTGATAGGACCAACAAGTGAAATGCTAGTTTAGAAACCGGAGAGGTTAACCACCAGGGAGTGACTCACCAGGATCATATTTGCAATGCCAAAACAACAACCCCGTATTCCACTGAATTTCAAATAAACAAGGCACAATGTCAGCAGCTGTCAAATTGAAAGCTCAACGTAGGAAATTGTTGCATTAACTATATATCAGACGGCCATGCTTTATTAGCATGCAAGCTACAGAGGAGAAGGGGATTTTTGACCATACAAGATTTTAACCTGCAAATTCCAGCTACAACACATAGGGCAACCAAGAGACGCACATTTCGGTGGAATACTGCAACGGTTGCAGTCTGGGCTGAAAAGATCGATGCCGTTAAGAAATGCGGTATTGAGATTTCCGAAAGCTGAGCCCACCACAAGCACGTGCACAAATTAAGCACTACTCCTACTAGTTAAAATTAATTAATTAATTAAATTCAAGAAAATCACACGCACCGCTGCAACAATGAGAGCAGTAAAAGCGGCGAAAATGACCCAACGATCCTGAGCCACAAGGTGCCACATGCGAGTAAGTGCACGCCACACGGTGACCGGTTTGGCCAAAATTTTAATATCCGCCTCATCAGAAAAGCTCCACCAGTTTCCTCCAGGCAAAATTGACGGAAGAAACTCGATAAATCTCCGAATCCTCTTGTTTAACTCAACACCTTCCTCTCTCTCCACCCGCTGCTCGCTGCCATAATACTGTTCTATGTTACTGCCATAGCCGTTTACTGATGATGATGAAGAAGAAGATGAAGATTTTGGGGGAAGTGGTCTTCTTCTATTATTATTATTATTATGAAGGGAAAATTGAAATCCGGTACCGGTGTCTAAACGGACGAGGTTCCTACAGGTACGGATTAGACGACGTTGCTTATATTTGTGGTGGTGAGGCGAAGAGAGAAGGCGAGGCTTTATTAAGTTGACATTGCTGCTGCAAATCAGCACGGCCATGGATATACGATTGAAGAAATGGAGAAGTAAGAGGAGTGCACCGCTTTCTTCTCTTTTTGCAACTTTGCGTTGTGAAATTTGGTTGCCAAGGAGTGTTTCTTAAGCAAGTCTTCAGTTGAATTATTTGAGAGGTCATTAATAACCATTGGATTAAAAATAAAGAGGTTATTAGACTGGTTAATTACCAAGCCGGTGGTAGCCCCTTGTAAACTGTTTCTTTCTTCCTTTTCCAAATCAATTTTTTATTCTTTAATTAATTTCTCCGTGAACCAGTGATCATCTCTATGGCTCGTTTGGTTTCGACATCTAGATTAGGGCTTTTTGAGTTTTAGGAAGAAGGGGGAGCTTTTTAGTTGCTGTTTTTTACTGCTATATGTTTTGTTGTCGTGGAGTTATAGACACCAGGAGCATAAGAAAGAGAGGATTGTAGGTTACATTGTTGATAGAGCTCGATGCCTGCTTGCTATTTGGACGTGAGGTGCCAAAAATTCGGGCTCACTGCAGCTATTAGCACGTGTATTTTTAATTAATTTTTGATACATTATTTTTTAAAATAATTTTTACTTAAAAATATATTAAAATAATATTTATATATATATATTTTAAAATTTTTACATCAATACAATCTAAAAATATTAAAAAATTAATCTAAAACAAAAAAATTAAGATTTTTTAAAAGCGCGGTTGGGCTGCAAAAATAAATGACTTATTAGTATTTTTTAGAATTGTGATAATTTTTATAATTGTAATTTAAAAAAAAATATTTTTAGTTTTTTCTTAACCAGAGTCAAAGAAAGAGTTTTCAGTGAAACTCATGTAAAATTATTTTATTGTTTTATTAACTAAATGGTATTCATTCTATAATTATGGTGAAGCACAACCCCAACTAGATAAACAAGCGGACCTTTAATAGGAAGCACATGGGTTATTTATAAAGATGGTAGCACAGATTTGAGATGTAATTGTTGTAAATAATAAAGTTTAAAATATTATTATTTCCAAAGGTTTTTTACTCTACATTGAAAAAATATTATCTTTTTTTTTAAGCTTAAGTATTTAAACTAAAAATATTTTTTATTTCATATTGGCATAATTTTTTTCTTATGAACATAGAGTATCTATACTAATAGGTCTCTAATCTCACATTGAAAAAATAAAATCTTCTTATAATGTTTATATAGTAAACTTTGATATGGGCTAATAATCATGGAAATGATTGACATGGTCTTCCTAGTACGATTGCATAATTTACCATGGAAATAATTGGCATAATCTTCCTAGTACGATTGCATAACTCTTCAAGGATGGGATGAAAGTGACCTCAACAATAAGGATGGACGTGATTTCCTCAGGGCAATAACCCTACAACTCCAAAACAATTTGACTTCATCCCTGCAATGCAATAACACCAATCTTTGTGTGATCTCAGCACCATCTCAACGATTTATTGGAAATATAAAGATACACTCATACCTTGGATTCTTCTTGGTTTCAAGTAAGGGGCATATCCTACCAAGGTTAGGCAAAATCAAAGCTCGGTTCCTATCAAATTTGATAAATGTTTTTCTAAGTATGAGCGTTGAACCCATACAAATTTTAAACAATTTTATAAGGGCTTCTGGACCCTGCATAAAATTTTTAGTATAGGCATTAGACTTATACATATTAGGGAATTCCTCGATATTTTTTTAAGTATGGGTGTTAGACCCATACAAAATTTCAAAACTTTTCTTAAGGGCTCGAATCCCGTGTAATTTTTATTATGGGCATTAGATCCATATAAACATCACAGGTCATATATAGACATGAAAAGAATAAAATTTATAAAATAAAACAAAATATATGTTACATGGATAAACCCCACAGGACTGAGTAAGGGGAGATGGGGGAAAGGGAATAGGATATCTAACCCGGGCTCCCCAACTAGATATTCTCCACAATGGGCAGCATCAACCCTAACAAGGAACACATCCAGAAAATTAAGCATCGGGACTAAATGGAAGGCAATACTAAAGTCTATATGCATTCCTCTTTATTGATTTAAGAAATACATGTTGGACATGACAAGAAAGATCTTGTCTCTAACTGTTTTGGACAAAGCTATGAACCCCCTAAAAAGTTCATAGAGCTCCTCATAAGAGTTCCTCAAAGCCTTCAGTTGAGCTTAAGAACTCTAGGCTTCTTTCCTGACAGTGAAAAGCTCAACCCTCATATCGTCTTAAGTGGTTTTCACCTAAAAAATCTTCCATTTCAGGATATTCACTTGATTATAAGCGACCTGAAGCAGTTTATCATTGGAGCCAAACTGAAGAACAACACCTTTTATTTGTTCCTTCAGTGATAACTAAACCGCATTAAGGCTCCTCAATTCAGCCTTCACAATAGCTTTATCCTCTTTTCGTCATTTAAAGACAGTTTGGTTTCCTCTATTTTTAGCAATGACCTCTTTTATGTGGTTTCCCTTGGTCATTCAACACCTCTAAGAATATGTGCACATTAAGAAAATCTACCAAAAACAAGTGTTAGTAATAATGGTCATAAAACCAAACTACAAGGATAAACAAGAAAGTTCTTTACATTGAAGGTCATCTGTCAACTTAAAGCCAAATGGCAATAATAGATCCCATAAGACATTATTAAGATGTCTGATGAAATAATGAGGATCCTTTCTAGTAGTCTCACCACCTAAAGGTCAGTCTCTCTAAGGTCTTTCCTTCCACCAACAACAAACTCCATGAGTTGTCTCTTCTTATTAGTCAAGATAGGAAAACGGAAAAGATTTTGACCAAGAGCGAGGCAAAAAAAAAATCCTCAAATTCAACTTCCTCAAGAATAACCCAAGTAGAGGGCCCAACTATTGTAGCCTCTATAGACAAAGTAGTTGAGGCAAAGGAAATGCCTCTATATGAGCCTTTATGATTGAGGCTAGAACATTGGCCTTCACAGGGGTAGAGACCTTTATTATTTTAAAGCTAGCCATGGCGTCTGCAGTCATTTTAAGAGGGGTCAAATTTGTTTGACCCCTAGGAAGAAAAGTATGACTACCTATAGCTTTTGTTTATATAGGAGTTTTGGCCCTCACCATTGTATTTTTAAGGACAGGGAGTTCATTGATAATGATGGGGTCGCCCTCTATCTCTTCTCTAGTCTTGCCTCTACTCAAGATAAGAGATGAGAATCCTTTTAATGAACTTTCCTTAAAAAGGGACTATAATTTTAAAATGACCTTGAGCAAAGGCTAACGTTGATTGGTTGATAAGTTTAGCCTTGACAAGCATTTAAGCTATGTACTCTCATGTTTACTTAACATTAACGAACTTAATGTTCTCCACGCCCAGAGTGCTAGGAGCATCATCCTCAGGGGCTTAACGCAACCTTTATCTTCCTTGAGGTTCACTCGCAATGACTAGAGAAGTACTTCTCTCGCGGGGAGAACAACTATTCCTCTACCATAAGTGGGTGTTGGGGCTCCACCCCCTCTAGTTCTGAGACCCAGTCTGATGGATCCTTGTCCCTGGTTATTTCCCCTAGTCCCGTATTGAAACTAAAATTCCTTATAAGAGGCAATACCATCCTTTTTTCTAAAGATAGATCTGTTTTTTTTTTTTATCTATTTTCTCTGTTTAAAGTATAAAAGGAAAAAGAAGCCTTGGGTGGGAAATACATAGAATGAGGGTTTCTTCTCGGACTACAGCAAAATTGGTTCGGGTTTTTTTTTCAATAGAGTAGTTTTTCAGAAATTACCGAAAGTGAAAGTAAAAAAAAAAAAAGATAAAAGCAACAATGATTATGGTTATAAAGGAAACATTTTTTCACCATCACCGTTGGATAAATGACCTTTTATATCATCTCGGATCTCTAGAAGTTTATTCAATTGCTGCATTGAATGCACGACGCCGTTTTGTTTCCAAATGACACCTTCTTGTAATAAAGACAAGTCACCTGATCATCCCTTCAAATAAGGATGAGACATATGGCCACAAAGAATCCCAAAAGCTCTAGAAAGACAAATCTAGTAGGGAAGTTAAAAGGTCCCTCATTAATGGGACAAACAACTTTCAGGTAAAAAGACTTTTTTTTAAGGTTGGTAACCTTTCAAAATCTTTGCTTAGTAAATATGCAAAGACTTAGAGGGCTACTGATAGATCAATGTGTTTTATGTTATTTTTGCCTGGAATCCATGTTTAACAAAAAGACCGAAGGCAAAGTGATGACCCAATATTTTTGGGCTCAGCTACGTACTAAGCTCGTGTACATGTGTGTCTGGTAGACTGCCAAACCTAACATCTCTGAGCTCAGCTACGTCTTGAGCCTACGTATATATGAGTATGGTAGGCTATTAGATCCAGCATCCTTGGGCTCGACATCTCGTCAAGCCTAGATGGATGTAAAACCGATGATATTTTTAAGCTCCCTATTAGGTTATAAGACTGTGTTTGTTTTTTTCGTGACCCTTAACATATAAACAATTAAGGTAAAAAAAATATTAATCTCTCTATATCCCTATGTGTATAAAAGTCTTATAGGGAACCTGTTACTTTATCCATCATTAATAATGTGTAAGAGATATTTATCCTTTTTTTAAATGCTATCAGAGCAAGATGACACTTTAACCTCTTCTCTTCATAAAAGGACAAGGTTCATGGATTATAATGACCGGGAGATTCCTTCAAAGAGCCAAGTTCACAATCTTTATTGCATATATATTTTCAGAGCATCTTTTTAAAACATCATTGCACTCTTCCTCTAGAAAGATACTTACTTAAGCATCAGATAGTCTCAAAGTCTATATATATATATATATATATATAAAACCTTCTTTTAGGTCTCAGCTACCAGTCACCTTGACCAAGAAGAGAAAAACAAATTGTTTGAATAAAGAGATTAACCAAATATCCGATATATAAACCTTATTCTTAAATTATTTGGAATTTAAGACATCTTCAGTTATGTATTGTGATGGTTATATTATTGTTTATAACTAATAAAAAAGCCAAATATTTATGAAGAGTACAAAATACATTGACGTCAAATATTATTTTGTTCGAGAAATTACTATTCCAAATGATATCGGTACAGGAAAATTAGTATTGTTGATAGCCTGATGATGACTTCATATATTCGATAGTATGTTCGAGAGTGTGGTAATGGTTGTTTTTCAAAGTATTTTTCATTTTAAAACACATCAAAATAATGTTTTTTTATTTTTTAAAAATTATTTTTGATATTAGCACATAAAAATGATATGAAAAAATAAAAAATATTAATTTAAAACAAAAAAAATTAATTTTTTTTAAAAAATTCTTTCAAAAGTCAATAACAAACACACCAAAAGTCATTTTCGAGTATTGATTGGATTTCATTTGCGTGTGTGACTGGTAATAACATTACTCGAGGTCATTGAAGGGCTCGGTGGTAAAGGTGAAGATTCTTCAATGGAACCCAAGCTAAGATGAAGATTCGTTAACTATACGGGTCTAACTTTGTTTGCTCAGCAAGGCATAAAAACCAAAACATTTCATTCTTTCCTGTGAGGACAAAACATTCCTCCTATTTCGGAAGGATTTAACTTACTTAGGATTAAGATTGATATCTCCGAAGTTGTATTATTTCAGTATTTGTAAAATTTCCTCCTATTTACCCATTAATGCAGGCATACTCAAACTACGACAATTGACAAATCTAAGTGTAATAATCTCTTTTTTTATTTGTTATAATAATTCTATTTATCAGATCGTGCAATCATAGCAATTATATTTCATAGTCGAATAATATAAGAATCAACAATATTTCTATTTTTTTAAAATTACATACAATAACTAATTAATTAATATCATTGAACTAATTTAGTGGTAAGTCAAGAAATGTATTATTTAAGAAAAATTATTTCTTTATGAGTCTCGTCAAAGAAATAACCATCTCCTTGTCTATTAAGAAAAAAAATTTATATTAATAAATGACTCAGTGGTAAAAAGTTGGGACCAGGGGGTTTGCTCCCCCTATGATCTCAGATTCAAGCCGTGTGGTTGCTAATATGATAGCCACTAGAAGCTTACATGGTCATTAACTTCAGGACATGTAGGATTAGTCGAGGTACGCACAAACTGACTCGAACACCCGTATTAATAAAAAAAAATTACAAACGAGTATTTCATATCAAATTTATACATGAATTAAGGTGTTAATCAATAAGTAATTGATATAGATTCTATGAATTTTAAAATGATTGGTTTCCATAAAGAAATAATAATTATATTTATTTTTATAATACCCCTCATTTTAATTACAAATGACGTAGAGCAAGCTACAATTATATAAAAAAAACATGATGATATATATTTTTATGTGTTAAATAATTGATTTTAACAAAACATTTAAGCTGGAAAATATTTATTTTTCTTTACCTGAATAAATATTATATAATTTAAGATTTTGAGTATTTTGTTTTTAGATATTATCAGGCTCACCAAGTCTTTTAAATCTACTTTTACCCGTCCATGAAAAACATCTCCAATCTTCCTACCAATAATTTCTTAAGCTCATCAACAATGATCCTTATTTATTTGAATTAACTGATTAATTTTTTTTATATGTATTCGATAATGCATAGTAAAAAATACAAAAACTTCAGTCACTGTGAGCATAAAAAAAGAGACAAGGAAAAAGCAAGAGAAAAAGAAGTGGAGCGAGCATGAGAGGGAAGCCCAGTTCAGAATTTCTGGTCCAGTTATTTAAAGCCCATTTTCTGAAACCCTAACAGCTGCCGCTGCCACATCCAAAACCGGAGGACAAAATCGTCAACCAAAAATCCCACACATTTTCTTTCGCACACATATATATATATATTTTCCAAACCCTGAGACCGTTCACTCTGGTCTCTCTGCCGCCGTTCTCACCCTAGACAACTGATATCTACCCCTCTCACCAAAAAATGACGACCCGCTTCAAGAAGAACCGGAAGAAGAGAGGGCACGTCAGTGCTGGCCATGGACGTATCGGCAAGCACAGGAAGCACCCAGGAGGTCGTGGTAATGCTGGAGGTATGCACCACCACCGGATTCTATTCGACAAGTACCATCCTGGTTACTTTGGCAAAGTCGGTATGCGTTACTTCCACAAGCTCCGCAACAAGTTCCACTGTCCGATCGTGAACATCGACAAGCTCTGGTCCATGGTCCCTCAGGATGTTAAGGACAAGGCAACCAAGGATACTGTGCCGATGATCGATGTCACTCAGTTCGGGTACTTCAAAGTTCTTGGGAAGGGGGTTTTGCCTGAGAAGCAACCAATCGTTGTCAAGGCCAAGCTTATTTCCAAGATTGCCGAGAAGAAGATTAAAGAGGCTGGTGGGGCTGTTGTGCTTACTGCTTAGGTGAGGGTTTTTAAGATTTTGAGCTGTCCTTGATTTTGTTAAATTCAAGAGATTAGTGATACTGTTGGACCGTTTGATATTATGGATACTTTATGTTTTTCTTATAAATCTATTGGTATTGGCTTATTTATGGCTTTGTCTCTTGCATTCATGGCCGGGTCGAATTGAATTGATTGTTTGATGATGCTAATTTCACTGTGGTGCTTTGTGAATATGAAATCTTACTCTTCCTAATGCTGACTTGTTTATGAGGGTTCTTTTTTCCATGGATATAAAAATCTTTAGTTGCCATTCAATTTTTTACTGAGTGAATATTTTTTATAGAGTTGAATTGTAAATGAAACTGCTCTTGAAAGTTTCGTTTCCAATCAGGCAATTGAAGTTTATATGCATTGCAAGAAAATGCAATTAGGTCTGATTCATTTCTCAGTGCTGGTTTCTTTTGGAATATGCCCTGTCACATTCTCTCGATAGTTGGTTTCTTTTGGGATATGCCCTGTCACATTCTCTCGTTAAGTGTCTTGTTTACAAGATTCTTATAGGAATTTGCTCAGATTTGATTTCCAATCATGACGCATTTTGCTCGTGGGAAGGAAATAGAATATCAGTAGACTTGAGAGACTCTACGAATCCACACCCGAAATTCATTTTTCAATAAATTAATGCTGTTTGGTGGGTTTTCTACCAAACCTATTGCTCATGTTCCTTCTGCATTATTTATTTTAGCATTAGTGACTGGAGATTTTAACAATAGTGTGAAGACATTCTGGTGTGCTTGCTGATTTTTCCTCACAAATATCGTTTTATATTTATAATGTTTTTTTATCACTTATTTGCAAATGTTTTAAGTATCATTTCGATCAGTATGAAATACGAATACTCATTTTATTGATAAATTAATATGTTATTAGGAATTTTTGTGCATGAACTATAATATGACTGTCTGCTATCACCTGTACTTGCGTATCAGCAATTTGGTTCCACCTGCTTTGTTAAGGCCCTGGTGTTTTGTGCTTTATGGAGATTCTGTTTATGTCCGTTAAATCACTCTCGAGTGATTGTAAAATTTCCTTTGGCATGGCATCATAACCATGCCTGCCAGCAATATTCTTCCATCATAGAGTTTGGTATCCATCCCTTGTCATTGACTCTTTGGCTCGAGTGATTGTAAAATTTCCTTTGGCATTCTAACCATGCCTGCCAGCAATATTCTTCCATCATAGAGTTTGGTATCCATCTCTTGTCATTGACTCTTTGGCGTGCTTGAATTTTGGCCTATTTGTATGTGTTTTCAGAGCTGTCTTATTTCATCCAATGGACTTGCGGTTTTAATGTTTCTAGCTGCGAATCCTACATTGTGGAAATACCTTTTGTATTGGATACATGGGGGGATTGAGGAGTGAAAGTCAGATTCTATAGCATTAGGTTTACTGGGTTTATCAAAGGAGTTTGCTCATCTCTAGTGGGAATCGAGGTTGAAGTTGCACTAGCCATTATAGAAACGAACGAACTCAAATTGAGGCGATGAAATATTATCATGGTGGTCCAATCAATTATAGTGCTCGAATGCCAGGGTTCCTCTGTCCGTGGAGGGTTCTCCCAGGGATTTAGGACGGAAACCAGCGTTTAGAGACTTAAGGCAATTGTAAGGTTAATATTTGAATGCCGAGCTCTGCCAGGGGTCGATCAGTTTAGTGAATAGCAAGCAATACTGTCAAAGCAAGCTAACAAGAAATTGGATGAACATACAGATATTGCTATTGTTAGCTTATGTGAATACTCAGACAATACCCCTGTTGGGTATTGGTGTCTATTTTTTTTTTAATTAAGTATTTGGGTGCATATTTTAATTAATCTTACGGGTTCTGAAATTAATGACCGATAAGTTTTTTAAGGAATTATTTTGATCAGTTCAGTTTAGTGAACGTAAAAATGCCACCCCTAGGAACATTTAATGTTAAAATCTTAGTGTATTTGACTTTAGCTGTTTAATAACAAATGTTAA
>Ga0307515_10008663_pt1 | contig 19795 bp, 19 predicted proteins | sample 17_EM_MG_FD_194513 | JGI IMG/M metagenome (GOLD analysis project Ga0307515, IMG submission 194513) | Populus trichocarpa ectomycorrhiza microbial communities from riparian zone in the Pacific Northwest, United States - 17_EM | ecosystem: Host-associated > Plants > Roots > Unclassified | place... | reverse complement strand
CAATTCCTTGCGAGTCAGACCTTTCGACACTGCAGGTGCTATCCAAGCAGCGAGGAGGACAAGACTTCGCGATCGCCTGGATCTCGAAGGCTTTCGCGAAAGGCATGACAGCAGACGCACTTAGACGCACCCTATCTGGCGACGAGATCAACACTGTGCATCATGACCACGGGTTCCGCCTCTCTCAGGCGTATGACGGGTTCTTGCAGAAGGTAGATGATCGGTTCGAGTGCGGACTCTGCACCGAGGAGAAAAGAGCCAACTGGAAGAATAAGAAGGACGCTATTCGCCACTTTCAGAAGTTCCACTTTGGCATTGGGGAAACATGTGGAACATGGTGAGTTGCGAATGCGCCCCTCGCCCTCGAGGCTTATTGACCTCGGATCTGGATAGCAACAAGACCGACTATTCGCGTGCGGAGTTGAACAGGCACGTTTGCCGTGGCACTGACACGCTCGCGGAGGTTGCATAGTCATGATGGTCGACGGGTGAAAGATGGGTGTACGGATATAGCACTGTAACGTATTTCAAGCGTGTGGAGAAGCTACCCTGATTGGTCTAAACCTTAGGCTGGGTGGCGAGTATAGAGTAGGACATCTGGCCGGGCAAGGACGCCGCCGCAGAGGATTCGATAGTTTGTGCTGATGAATTGATCTTTCTTCTTAGTTGCAGTGGTATGGTTTATGACAATGACATGCCTTTTTATTTATGGCCATTATCCGTACGTTCTTGATCGTGTAGATCTCCAGAGGCAGGAGTGAAGACCCTGATTGATATATTCTCTCTGCATGGTGTGCTGCTGTCGTATCCGCTCTTCTCCTGTGGTCTATGGTTCTCCACCTTCAGGTAACATGCGCTGGTCTGAAAATATATATCATCAACGATTATGAACACGGGGGTTCTAGATATAAATCCACCTGTATTCTAAGCATGTCACCCGCCATGGCTGTGGGCGTGAATGCGCCATGGAAAGGCAGAGTTCAAGGTTCACTCTCTCGATTTAGAGAACTCCAAACGACCTGTCGATCCAGTGATCATTCATCCAGCAAGACACAAACACGAACTACTTTGTTTACTCTTCAACAACATGGCAGAGCGCGCGACAAAAAGGGCCATTAGACAAACACGCGTAACGAAACAAAAGCCGATAAATTATTAGATAGTACTGGTGGACATTCCTCGAGCACACCCATGTACGGTGGGCTGCGTGGTACCCGCATACTTGAACCAGACAGGACAACGGCAGAACTCGCGCGGTAGACAACTTTGATACGATAGCGTTCGCTTTGACGGAACACGGTGAGTTCCCACCTGGTACCGGATCACCAAGAATTAGAACAACCCCTTCCAAAAATCGCAAACGAGAAAACTCACCTTTCCACAACAAGGGTATTATGGCCCGCTTTCCTGACTTCCTTCATCAGCTCTGCTCGGGAATGATTGAGCACCCTCTCCGTCTGAGCTTTGTAGCAGCCTTGTTGAACAAGAGTGGGCGGGTATGGCGGTATGACGTCGGCGGGGGTAGTACGATCATTATTAGAGGCCAAAGGAGGCTCCAGTCGTACAATGGGAATGTACGGTCCTGCACTATGGTACGTCGCTTACGTTTGGGGTTGCGTCTGCTTTCTCTTTGGGATAGCGGGAACCGACTTCGATCTTGATGTCCTGGCTCCACGAGTTTGCCATCCTCCGATCCGCTGGTCGATGCTCCACTATTCGTGCTCAATGTGCTTGATCTACTCCCCAAGTGGTCTCTCCCGTGCCGCAGTTGGAGGAGCGGAAACGTAGCTCCAAACGAACGACGCCGTTCGGCTTTGAGTTCTGGCGTACCCACAACCGCAAGTCCTTCTTTGGAAGGAGTGAACATGGGCAGAGTCGTCCATTTCAGTATCCCGAAAGTGAACGGGTTCGATACGGCTCTCGCGACGCGGCGGCGATTCGACTCTTTCAATGCAGCTCCTTTGCTGAACAAGGTACTGTGTCTGCCCTCTCGTTCGTGCTGGTGATAAGGTCAGAGATGGGCCTTGGCTGTGCTGCCCTTACTGCCGCGCCCTTCGATTGTGAACTGGGCTTCAATGAGGCTGGGCAATTCCAGGCATGGAATAGCTGAGCCCGTCCAAGGTTATTCCGTTTGGAGATGCCCATTGGTCAATAGCCTGTGAGCAGAGGCTGGTACCCTCTTGTAGCCGGAATCCCCACTGCTAACAAGCAAAGTATGCGTGGGACGAGGAGTACAGTCCATCTGTAGGTACACTCGCACAAAGCCAACTGGACGCGAGTGAGGTCATTTTTGCGCAAACTTTGACAGTTCTTGACACTTCCTACACGTGTGCACTGGACGGACGGGCGACCACTTTCGGCTGGTTGATCGAGATGAATAGTGGTCGTCGGATTACGCCCGCCAACTCAAGCAGCCAGTTGATGAATAGTTTTCGTTGTAATGAATAGTGGTCGTTCGCATACGCAACTCAAGCGGGCTGCCATGACAGATACTGCCAGATAACGTCTTCGTTGGCACCCACTTACCCATGCGGCGCTCCCATTCGCCAGTGCCCAGACCGAGTCGAGGTCCCACCGCACCACCACCACAGCGCTTCATTAGAAACACAAAGGAATTTTTGTAAATCTCCTAACCCCATGGACGTAGGTGTGACGCGGCAAGGCCCTGAGTGCTTATATATAAGATGCTTTTTATTCAGCGATCTAACCTATCGCTACAGCGCCGCAGTAATTTCCTCCATCTCATTTCCTCACAATGCTGGGCCCAATCCAGAAGACGACAATAACCCGGTTCGTGCATATACTGGCTGCAGTTCATAGAACTCATTGGGAACACAACAGCGATGAACTAGCCGTGATTGATCCTATGTCCCTTGTCGCTAACTTCCAATTTCCGCCACCCACGGCTACTCAGAGAGCCTCAGATCACACGATGCCAGCGGGCGACTCCGCTCTTGGGTCCTTCTGCGATCTGGGCGTAGGTTCCCTACATCCCGTGGCTCCGAAGGAGGTTACAGCGGACAGGTGGAGCACTGCTTCAAGTCTCGTCTCCCCATCAATGGATCCACTAGCCGTGCCTGCATGGGACGAAGAAAGAGAGGTTAGGCTACCGCAACCAGAGGCGAGCTACAGCTGACAATGCACACCCAGAAAAACTCAACTCCTGCCATCCATTTCAATACGGATCGGGTGCTCTCTTGTCAGGATGCACCCGCAGGGCCAGTTCGACAACAATCGTCCAGTCGAAAGCGTCGCCAAGCGCTCCAACGCGTTTATGACAAGCCTGGAAAGAAGCCCGCAATCCCTTGCGAGTCAGACCTTCTGACACTGCAAGTGCTATCCAAGCAGCGAGGAGGGCAAGACTTCGCGATCGCCTGGATCCCGAAGGCTTTCACGAAAGGAGTGACAGCAGATGCACTGAGGCGTACCCTGTCCGAGGACGAAATCAACGATGTGGACCACGACCACGGGTTCCGCCTCTCTCAGGCATATGACGGGTTCTTGGAGAAGGTAGAAGGTCGGTTCGAGTGCGGGCTCTGCGCCGAGGAGAAAAGAGCCAACTGGAAGAATAAGAAGGATGCTATTCGCCACTTTCAAAAGTTCCACTTTGGCATTGGGGAAACATGTGGAACATGGTGAGTTGCGAATGCGCCCCTCGCCCTCGAGGCTTATTGACCCCGGATCTGAATAGCAACAAGACCGACTATTCGCGTGCGGAGTTGAACAGGCACGTTTGCCGTGGCACTGACACGCTCGAGGAGGTTGAATAGCCATAATGGCGGACAGGCGAAAGATGGGTGTACGAATGTAGCACTGCAAAGTCTCTTAAGCGTGTGGAGAAGCTATCCTTGTTGGTCCAAACTTTAGGCTGGGTGACGAGGATAGAGTAGGACATCTGACTGGGCAGAGCGTAGCTGCGGAGGACTCGATATTTGATACTGACGAAGTAACCCTTCTCCTTAGTTGCAGTGGTATGATTTATAATGATGACATGCCTTTTTTATTTGTAACCATTTTTCATTCTTGATCGCGCCGATCTAGCTCTAGAGGTAGGAGCGAAGACCCTGGTTGATATATTCTCTCTGCATGATGTACCGGTGTTGTATCCGCTCTTCTCCTGTGGTCTATGGTTCTCCACCTTCGGGTAACCTGCGATGATCTGAAAATATATATAATAAACGATAGCGAACACGGAAGTTCTGGTTTTAGATTCCACCTGTATGATCATCTAAGCGTTTCACCCGATATAGCTGTGGGCATGGATGCACCATGGAAAGACAGAGTTCAAGGTTCACTCTCAATTTTGTAAGGGTCCGATATCTCTTCGACCTTGTTTCTTACTGTGACGTCCGAATACAATCGAATCCCTTTATTATGAAAGAGACAAGCGTGTACTAATTGAACGTGTGGTGGTAAGAATATCGTGGTGGAGGAGTAAAATCGAATGGGGACATGGTTGGTAAGTGACAGGTTTATATACGAAGAAGTGGTGTTATGTAATAGGAAAAGAGAATAGCCGCAAGCGAGCCCTTACAAATTTGGACAAGTCCGAACCACCTGTCAATTCAGTAATCACTCTTCCAGCAAGATACCAACACGAACTATTTCATTTACTCTTCAACAACCCGAGACAAAAAGGTCCATCGGACAAACACGCGTAACGAAACAAAAAGCCGATAAGTTATTAGATAGTACTGAGTCCTCGAGCACACTCAGGTACGGTGGGCTGCGCGGTACCCGCATACCTGAGTCAGACAAGGTAACTGCAGGACGAGCTCGGTAGACGACTGTAATGCCATAGCGTTCGCTTTGACGGAACACGGTGGGCTCCCACCTGGTACCGAATCACCAAGAATTAGAACTACCCATTCCAAAACAGGGCCAAACGAGAAAACTCACCATTCCACAATGAGGACATTCTAGTCCGCTCTCTGCCTTCCTTCATCAGCTCTTCTCGAGCGTGATTGAGCACCCTCTACGTCTGGGCGTTGTAGCAGCCCAGTTGAACAAGAGTGGGCGGGTATGGCGGTACGACGTCGGCGGGTGTAGTACGATCAATATTTAGATACCAAAGGAGGTTCCAGTCGTACAATGGGAAAGTATGATCCTGCATTATGGTGCGTCGTTGAGGTTTGGGGTTGCGTCTGCCTTTCCTTTGAGACAGCGGGAACCGACTCCGATCCTGATATCCTGGTTCCACGACTTTGCCATCCTCCGATCCGCTGGTCGATGCTCCACTCTTCGTACTCAATGTGCTTGATCTACTCCCCAAGTGGTCCCTCCCGTGCCGCGGTTGGAGGAAGGAAGACGTGGCTCCAAACGGACGAGGCCGTTCGGTTTTTAGTTCTGGCGCATCCACAACCGCGAGCCCTTCTTTGGAAGGAGTGAGCGCAGACAGAGTCGTCCGTTTCAGTACCCTAAAAGTGAACGGGTGTGATACGGCTCTCGCGCGGCAGCACTTCGACTCTTTCGATGCAGCTCCGGTCTACCCTCTCGTTTATGCTAGTGATAGGGTCGGAGATGGGTCTTGGTCGTCCTGCCTTTGCTGCCGCGCTCCTCGAGTGTGACAAGATTGGTGCAAGTCGATCGTATAGTTGCCAGCGATCGCGTTACGCGCAATCTGGCGAATTTTCACTCCTGCGGTCCATTCTCGAGCGTCAAAGGTAGACCTCCTGGCCCTATTCATGTGGGCACGCACCATAGAGGACCTGCACGTGTGCAACGGCGTGCGACTTGACGACTTCGAAATCAAGGAGTTGGGGTTTGGGTGCAAGGGTGAGATGCGACATGTGAAGGGTAGTAAGCCGAGGTCGAAATGGCTGCCTCTCGGTCGATCCATCTCATTTGACTGCGCCGGAGCGCACGAGGCAGACTCCGCAGGAATGCGAGCAGCTCAGCGGGGGTTTCCAGCACGAGGAATGGTGCTTGAGGCTTTGGAGAAGCGAGGTTTGAATGCTTGGTTCTTGCTGATCAGATCGGAGGTAACTTACCGTAAGCGTAAGGACTGAGACGCACGCTTTGTGTGGTCAGCTGCCCTTCTCGCGTCGTTATGAACCACCGTCGACAGCACCAGCCCGTAAACGAGATACTCGGACTCGGCGACGATATACTTCCCTCTCGTCGTCTATTGCCAACCTCTCAAACGCTCAAACGAACGTCTGCTGGCATTCGATGACGACGAAAAGGCGTGTCTCCCGCTTCACTCTTTGCAATCGAGATCACTGGTCTCAGTCAGTCTGCTCTGTGATTCTTACTTGTAGTTAGTTTGTAGTACACGTCAATCCAGTTCGAATTGTCCCGCTGCTAACCTTCCTGGCGACCCTCTGAGTCGTCGTGCCTTGCGCGCAGCGGGTGCCCTTTTGCACAGGCCGCTTGGAACTACATTCCTCATCTTCCTCATCGCTGACGCCCCCATTCGTATTCCATCAACACTCGAGTGTCCTGTCCATGGACTCAGCTCCGTGTCTTCCTTTTCCTACCTGCCTCGCATATTTCATTCACCTCGACCCACAGCTCCTATAGCCTTTTGTGGGTCCTCAAACCCATGATCAAACACTGGCATATGCGCCTTCCACCTTTCCATATTCACGCTGACGTTTTCCTGGCCCAGCGCTACTGAATCTACCAGCTGCGGTCTCATACCGGGTGAACGCGTTCATTGTGTGTTATGCTATGGGCAATGCGCCTGTATACTATTGTCTCGTCGTTGGTAGCGACGTCAGCTGTAGAATATTAGCTCTTTGCCACCGCATCCACTCGCACTCGAGGACGACGAGGCCGACCTCCCAGTTCTGGCCGGCCTACCAGCCAGACTCGTCTCAAACGGTCTCTACCCTGTCACTTGTACTCCCACCAATGGCCAACGGTGATCAAGTCGACTCTCCCGACATCAGTTTCCCAAGGCTTTTTTACCACTCGGCGCCGACTTCCTTGCCTCGTCTTCATTGCTCTCCATGTTCCCCCCATAGCGCCTCCAATGACCGAACGATACTCATCGAGTCACGGCCACATAGGGCGACGATAAGAAGCAGAATGTGAGTACCGAACAGTTTCTCCGGTTACGTCGTTGATGCCACCAGGCCTCGACTATCGTTTGTATACTTCGACCACCTGGACCCTTTCCATAGTACTACTTGCCCATCACTCTTACTGCCTCTGGTGACCCTCGATCTCGTCACCCGATTTCCTCCTCCAACACCAGTAAGTGTGCCCAGGCTATCGAGAGCGATGATGACCGCACATCTTCGTACTTACATTCCGATGCAGCATCGTGCACCATTCAAACGTCGGCTGACGTGCTTCATTCTCCACCAATACTCGCACTCCTTGAATTTCTTTAGACTTATTTTTGGAGGTGATCTTCTCACTCTAGGTGCCAATACTGACTTTGTATGTCTGTTGCCAGCGACAAAAACCGATTGATGAGGTCCACTGTCAAGTGTGCGCGACCCACATCATCGCTCAACGACTCATCGTGTGCAGGCGACGATAGTGGATCGCCAAAAGGAGTACCCGTTATATACTCCTCATCACTAGGTGGCTCTGGTGGGACTACGCGGCGGAAAGAAGACGTCACTTCCAAACTCCCGCCCATTGGAAAGGAGAAAACTCACTCGACGGGCTACTACTCCACTGAAAGTGGTCTCCATAAGGTGGGGAAGCATATCGAACTGGTAGCGGTAGGGAGTGGTGAGCTGGCGAACCCAGCTAGGAATGTGAGACATCAGGGAAATTGTCCGGTGCCGGGTCAAGGCAAGTGGCGAAACAAGTGGTAGAAAGGATATGAGTTAATTGACGGTGGCTAGGTTACTACAACAAGAAATTGGACGAAGCAGCGGTGCATTGATAGTTGATGGCACACCTGTTCCAGCCCGGACTCTATATGCTATGATATTGAGAGCTTAGTTTAGTATTATAGTGGGAAGGTATATAAATGGATACTGGTTTCACCTCAGAGCTCAGAGACATGACGACGAAGGGGATGGGTTCCGATGAGGCTGGCGCATATCCGGCCAGGGCAATGCTGGGCATATAGCCGAGCCCGTCTAGAATTATTCCGTCTGGAGATACCTATTGGTCAATAGCTTGTGAGCAGAGGCTTGTAGCCCACAACAGGTGGTAGTTATTCCAGGGGTAAATAAATCGGGAATAGCCCGTGAAAAAACGATGTCCATTGTTACATAATCCATACTTATTCCCACAAAGGAACGACCCCACCCTATCCCGCACTTATTCCATCCAAAGAAACAGCCACAACCGCCACACGCTGTTTCTTTGTGCTTCCTTTGATGGAATAAGTGCGGGATAGGGTGGGGTCGTTCCTTTGTGGGAATAAGTACGGAATAGGTATGGATTATGTAACAGTGGACATCGTTTTTTCACGGGCTATTCCCGATTTATTTACCCCTGGAATAACTACCTCCACCTGTTGTGGCCGGATTACCCATTGCGGACATGCAAAGTATGCGCGGCACGGGGAATGTCAGCCATCTATGAAGCTGTACACGTGTGCACTGGGTGGATATGCGATCTCAACTCAACGCGGCGAGGCGGAGAAATGGCCACTTCCAGTCGGATTGTGCGTGCCAACTCTTCAGGACCCCAAGCGGCCTGCCAGATAACGTGGGTTGTGAGTCCCATGTTTACGTCAACCGACCCTAGACCGAATGGTGCGATTCGGCAGACCTTAACGCTGTGCTTTCCTGGCTTCTCATTATATGTCCACAACTCCCTAAAAAACCAAGCCAATACTACGTTTCTACTTCGTACATGATCTCCCTGCTCCCTGGCCAGATTGTTGTATTTACTAAATGGCTCCGCATTCCCAACTATTTATTTATGTATTTATGTATTTATATTTATATTTATATTTATTTGTTTTGGGCGTCATGCACCCCAACTGTTATCTTTTTGTCAATGACACGAATCGTGCATAGGCCTCAACCCATTTCCTTTGTCAGTCCAGCAGTTCATGGGATACAAAGGAATGATAATAAATCTTCAATCTCGTGGACGTAGGTGTGACGCGGCAGGGTTCTGAACGCTTATATGTATGGTGCTTTCCAGTCAGCGATCTATCCCATCGCTACAGCGGCGCAGTGATTCCCTCCATCACTTCTTTCCTCATTTCCTCGCAATGCTGGGCCCAATCCAGAAGACAACCATAACCCGGTTCGTGCATATACTGGCTGCGGTTTATAGAACTTATTGGGAACACAACAGCAATGAACTAGCCGCGATTGATCCTATGTCTATTGTCGCTAACTTCCAATTTCTGCCACCCACCGCTACTCAGAGAGCCTCAGATCACACGATGCCAGCGTGCAATTCTGCACTTGAGTACTCCTGCGATGCGGACCTGGGTTCCCTACATCCCGTGGCTCCGAAGGAGGTCACAGCGGACAGGTGGAGCACTACTTCAAGTATCGTCCCCCCATCAATGGATCCATTAGCCGTGCCTGCATGGAACGAAGAAAGAGAGGTTAGGTTACCTCAACCAGGGGCGAGCTACAACTGACGATGGACACCCAGGAGAACTCAACCCCTGCTATCCATATCAATGTGGATAGGGTGCCCTCTTGTCAGGATGCACCCGCGGGACCAGTCCGACAACAATCGTCCAGTCGAAAGCGTCGCCAAGCACTCCAGCGCGTCTATGATAGGCCTGGAAAGAAGACCGCAATTCCTTTCGAGTCAGACCTTCCGACACGGCAAGTCCTATCCAAGCAGCAAGGAGGGCAAGACTTTGCGATCGCCTGGATCCCGAAGGCTTTCACCACGAAAGGAGTGACAGCAGATGCACTGAAGCGTCCCCTGTCCGAGGATGAAATCAACGCTGTGGACCACGACCACGGGTTCCGCCTCTCTCAGGCATATGACGGGTTCTTGGAGAAGGTAGAAGGTCGGTTCGAGTGCGGGCTCTGCGCCGAGGAGAAAAGAGCCAACTGGAAGAATAAGAAGGACGCTATTCGTCACTTTCACAAGTTCCACTTTGGCATTGGGGAAACATGTGGAACATGGTGAGTTACGAATGCGCCCCTCGCCCTCGAGGCTTATTGACCTCGGATCTGAATAGCAACAAGACCGACTACTCGCGTGCGGAGTTGAACAGGCACGTTTGCCGTGGCACTGACACGCCCACGGAGGTTGCATAGTCATAATGGCCGACAGGTGAAAGATGGGTGTACCGATGTAGCACTGTAACGTCTCTTAATCGTGTGGAGAAGCTATCCTTGTTGGTCCAAACTTTAGGCTGGGTGACGAGTATAGAGTTGGACATCTGGCTGGGCAGGGCGTAGCTGCGGAGGACTCGATATTTGGTATTGATGAAATGACCCTCCTTCTTAGTTGCAGTGGTATGATTTATGACAATGACATGCCCTTTTATTTGTGACCATTTTTCGTTCTTGATCGCGCTGATCTCTAGAGGCAGGAGTGAAGACCCTGATTGATAAATTCTCTCTGCATGGTGTACCACTGTCGTATCCGCTCTCCTCCTGTGGCCTATGGTTCTCCACCTTCGGGTAACCTGTGCTGATCTGAAAATATATATCATAAACGATAGTGAACACGGAAGTTCTGGTTCTAAATTCCACCTGTATGATCATCTAAGTGTTTCACCCGACATAGCTGTGGGCATGGATGCGCCATGGACATGCGGAGTGCAAGGTTCACTCTCAATTTAGACAAGTCCGAATCACCTGCCGATTCAGTAATCGTTCTTCCAGCAAGACACAAACACGAACCACTTCATTTACTCTTCAACAATACGGTAGAACGCGAGACAAAAAGGACCATTAATAGACAAACACCCGTAACGAAACAAAAGCCGACAAATTATTAAATAGTACTGGTGGACATTCCTCGAGAACACTCAAGTACGGTGGGCTGCACGGTACCCGCATACCTGGATCAGACAGGGCAACGGCAGGACGAGCTCGGTAGACGGCGTTAATGCGATAACGTTCACTTTGACGGAACACGGTGGGCTCCCACCTGGTATCGAATCACTAATAATTAGAACCACCCCTCCCAAAAAAAGCAAACGAGAAACTCACCTTTCCACAACGAAGACATTCTAGCCCGCTTTCTGCCTTCCTTGATCAGCCCTGCTCGAGCGTGATTGAGAACCTTCTCCGTCTGAGCGTTGTAGCAGCTCGGTTGAACAAGAGTGGGCGGGTATGGCGGTACGACGTCGGCAGGTGTGGCAAGGTGATTATTAGAAGCCAAAGGAGGATCCGATCGTACGATAGGAAAGTACGACCCTGCGCTATGGTGCGTCGTCGAAGTTTGGGGTTGCGTCTGTTTTCCTTTGAGACAGCGGGAACCGACTCCGATCCTGATATCTTGGCTCCACGACTTCGCCATCCTCTAATCCGCTAGTCAAGGCTCCACTCTTCGTGTTCAATGTGCTTGATCTACTCCCCAAGTGGTCCCTCCTGTGCCGTGGTTGGAGGAACGAAAACGTAGCTCCAAACGAACAACGACGTTCGGCTTTTAGTTCTGGCACACACACGCCCGCGAGTCCTTCTTTGGAAGGAGTGGGCGCAGGCAGAGTCGTTTGTTTCGGTATCCCAAAAGTGTACGGGTTCGATACGGCTCTTGCGCCAGGTTGGGAAGCGGCGGCGCTTCGACTCTTTCGATGCAGCCCCTTTGCTGAACTGCGGCGTCGTGTCTGGCTTCTCGTTCGTGCTGATGATTGGGTCTTGGCCGTCCTGCTTTTGCTGCCGCGCCCCTCATATGCGGTGTGACAAGGAATAGCTGCCAAAGATCGCCCTACGCACAATCTAGCGGATTTTGACTCCCGCGGTCCATTCTCGAGCGTCAGAGGTAGACCTCCCTGTTCAGGTGAGAATGCGCCATCCTCCTTGAAGAGGATCCGCACAGGTGCAACGGCGTGCGACTCGACGACTTCGAAATCGAGGAGTTGGGGGTTGGGTGCGATGTTCAGGGGAGGTGAGATGCGACAGTTGAAGGATAATAAGCCGAGGTCGAAATGACTGCCTCTCGGCCGATCCATCTCATGTGACGCGCCGTAGAGTACGAGGCCGACTCCGCAGGAACGCGAGTAGCTTGGCATTTGCGCAAGTGCTCAGGTTCCCAGTAAAAGCCGCTCGGCGGGGTTTCCAGCAACGAGGAACGGCGCTTGATGCTTTGGAGAAGTGAGGTTCGCAGGCTTGGTTCGTGCTGATGAGATCGGAGATAGATGCTTGGCAGTAAAGGTGGCGGTCTGAGCATTCTTGAGTGTTTCCTAGCGAGTTGAATAAAGCCTTTTGGAACTTGGAACCGGGTACTGCGCCATGTCGCATTTGACGGCGAGTCCTGGTGTTGAGTCTCTACTTGTCTCCAAGCACTGCGCGGATATGGATACCAGTCCATGCTATCGTTATTAGTTGCGGAAATGAAGGCGAAAGGAAAGAGTCGTGGCATACGATCGAGGCGCTGGGTACTTGGTTAAGACGCTGACAACAGAGGACTGGGTGAAGGGAAGGATAGATTGGCCAACACTTCCACCACCCTTGATATCAAGCAAGGATTCTGGTGATCCATATCCAAAATCTGTGCTGCCGAGTTGCGCGCCCAGCCAGAAACACTAACGCAAGACGCAAGGAACAACTATGTGTAACGGGTCGTGTGCTGGCTAGGGCGGGGCTGCCAGAGCTATTAAAAGTATAATCGTGTGCGAGGTGTGCGAACGGCGAGTGCGAGCAATGAGACGACAGGACGACAAGACGACGGGTGCGATGTATGCCAACGACGGTGCGGTGTATGCGAGCAACAGGAACCACGACGAAGACAACGAAGTGGACGGCGACAAACGGCAGCTCTTTATTAACCACCAGGCAGCGATGACTAGCATCGAGCCGACACATGTACCAGTACATGGAAGAATATGAAACGACTTTTAACAAGAGCCTTGGCGGTTTCAGATGGGGACTATGGTGGAGGATATCAAGGTCGAATCGCTTTGTTTGGACGTCTTTCGGCACTACATATTCATGAACAATACAAGTAAACTGAGCGTGGACAGGATAGAGGAAACAACGGGTAATGGCCTCCCATTGCACTGCACTGTGAACTCTGGATCCTAACGGGAACCTCACTCTGGAACGCGAACGTTCGTATTGTTAGCATAGGAACAGTATCCAAAACGTTGTTTAACCATTTGGCCCTACTCCATACTTGCTCCATTACTGGCCCCGGCCCCCTTTTCGGGAGGGCATTCCATGGCTCGCCAAACAACTCCACGCTTCTTCCAGCTCCGTCTTCCAAATTCAACTCTTCGACCGCTCTTGAGGGCTTCCCTTTAAGCTCTCGTACTGTTCTTTCGCTCTCTTCCTTCAACTCTTCCAACTCCCGAATAGTAAGGATATCGATCGCCGTCCGTGTGCGCAATTCGTCATTCTCTTCCTATATCTCGATAATCCGCTTGCGACTCTTCTCCAGCCCCTTTAGGAGCTCCTTCGTAGTAGGGACGGAGCTGCTTCCTAGCAGATTTAAATGATTGTCGTTGACTTCCATTCGCGACCCAGATCTTCAGCGCACCCAGTTCCTGATCGTTTCCCGTCTTCAGCTCTTACAAAATCGGCCGCCATTTCCTCCAAATCGATAACGTTCCTTCCCTCAGTGCGCGGGGCATGATTCGGATACGAAGAAAACTGACGAGCCGAGCCACCTGTTATCGTCCCACTAGTACTAGACGCTACCATCCCATGGTCTGATTGGTGGCCGGGTAGCTTGCTTTGTGGTGCTGAAGCGGCCATTTGTAGCGGCATCGAAGGAGTACATTCGGATTCGAACGGAAGGCCGAGAGTGTAACCCTGCTCTTTCACCCACATCTGGTGTGTCACAGGCATGATTATGACGATGAGTACCCTGCACGGGCTCTCGCCTGAATCCTATCGCGTTCCCGAGACGCCTCGCAAATGCAGTAATCACAGACACTCGCTGGCTAATAATAGGAAAAGTGGGGACCGACTTCTTCACGAGGTAACGACGCGCTCTGGCGACCTCTGAAATAGTTGGTTTGTAAATCATGACAGGGGACAGTGACGAGTCTTGGGAAGGCGGGGTTTGTTCGTCGTCAAGAGCTATCGGGGGCGGAAAGCCTGGTTGTCTTGGAGTGGGAGTGATGAGCCATATGCTTGGTAATGTAAGCAACTCGGCACGAGTGGGATCGACCGAGCCAGGAGCTGTGCCCAGAGGATTAAGGTTGTGTCTTCATCCGCCTAGAGAGGAAGGAGTCCATCATATTGATTCTTGGACTGCACCCACAGATACCCTTACGTAAAATGAGTGAAGCAATGGTGGCTTTTGCCCGGAGACCAAACGAGGCAACGAGCGATTGAAAAGCTTGAATTTGGATACGCTGCCTTGCTCAAGTGTTCTGCCGGGAGACCTGTTCTTAGAGTTGATCTTCTTACCCTTGGACATTCTAGGTGCCAATACTGACTTTGTATGTCTGTTGCCAGCGACAAAAATCGATCGATAAGGTCCACTGTCGGAGGTGGTAAGTGTGCGCGACCCATCTGAGCTACAACCCTCAACCGTAGTCATCGAGGAAAACGAGGCGCCTTCGTCATCGCTCCACGACTCATCGTGTGCAGGCGACGGTAATGGACCGCCAAAAGGATCACCCGTTGTAAACTCCTCATCGCTAGGCTCTGATGGGACTACGTGGCGGAAAAGATGACGTCACTTCCCAAACTCCGATTGGAAAGGCGAAAACTCACTCGACGGGCTACTACTCCCATGAAAGGGATATCCGTAAGGTGAGGAAAGCATATCGAACTGGTGGCGGTGGGAGTGGCGAGCTGGCGAGCGAGCCCAGCAAGGGATGTGAGAAATCAGGAAATTGTCCGGTGCCGGGTCAAGGCAGGTGGTGGAAACAAGTGGTAGAAGGTTAAATGAGTGAATGGACAGTAGTTAGGTTACTACAACAAAAAATTGGACGAAGCAGCGGTGTTCAACGAAGGGATGCGGTGCATTAATGGTTGATGGCACATCCGATTCAGCCCGAACTCTATATGCTATGATAGTTTAGTATTATGATGGGGAGGTATATAAGTGGATACTGGTTTCACCTCAGAGACATGACGGAGGGCGGCGGGGGATGGGCTCAAGCCTTCGTGATATGACAAGGGTGATGAGTGGCGTCCAGGAAATGTTTCAGGACTCTTGTCGGCTCTCCGGGCAATCGCCACGGCACGCCTCAATTCTTCGATCGATGGTTGACAGCACTCGAGTCGAGGCTGAGGCATCTCCACCCAAGGCAATGCCGGGCATATAATGGCTGAGCCCGTCCAAGGTTCTTCCGTTGGAGACGCGCATTGGTCGATAGCTTGTGAGTAGAGCCCGGTGTCCTGGATTACCCACTGCTGACAAGCAAAGTATGTGTGGCATGGGAGCGCCAGCTATCTGTAGAGCCGCACACGTGTGGACTGGGCAGATGGGCGACCTACAGTAAACTCAACGCGCCGGAAAAGGCCATTTTCGATTCCGCGCAGCCGATTGAGTTGGCACGCGCAATTAATTCAGACCCACAACTCATGAGTTCCAAGATAAGGCACTCCCCACTTCGATCTATTCAATCCACTGTCCCAACTGCGGTGTCCTCTCGTTTATATGCGTCGGTACCGCAGTCGGTACTCCTGTAAACCAGCCCGATGGCAAAGGAATTGTAATAAATCTGTAATCTCGTGGACATAAGTGTGACGCGGCATGTTCTGTATGCTTATATATAAGATGTGTTCCATTCAGCAATCTACCCTATCGCTGCAGCGGCGCAGTGATTTCCCCATTACTTCTTTCCTCATTCCCTCACAATGCTGGGTCCAATCCAGAAGATAACCATAACCCGGTTCGTGCACATACTGGCTGCGGTTGATATAACTTATTGGGAACACAACAGCGATGAACTAGCCGCCATTGATCCTATGTCCCTTGTCGCTAACTTCCAATTTCTGCCACCTACAGCTATTCAGAGAGCCTCAGATCACACGATGCCAGCGGGTGACTCCACTCTTGGGTCCTCCAGCGATCTGGGCGTAGGTTCCCTACATCCCATGGCTCCGAAGGAGGCCACAGCGGACAGGTGGAGCACTACCTCAAGTATCGTCTGCCCATCAATGGGTCCACTAGCCGTGCCGGCATGGAACGAAGAAAGAGAGGTTAGATTACCGCAATCAGGGGCGAATTACAACTGACAATACACGCCCAGGAGAACTCAACCCCTGCTATCCATATCAATACGGATTGCGTGCCCTCATGTCAGGACGCACCCGCGGGACCGGTCCGCCAACAACCGTCCAGTCGAAAGCATCGCCAAGCACTCCAGCGCGTCTATGATAAGCCTGGAAAGAAGCCCGCAATTCCTTGCGAGTCAGACCTCCCGAGACTGCAAGTCCTATCCAAGCAGCGAGGAGGACAAGACTTCGCGATCGACTGGATCCCGAAGGCTTTCGCGAAAGGCATGACAGCAGATGCACTTAGGCGTACCCTATCCAATGACGAAATCAACGCTGTTGATCACGACCATGGGTTCCGCCTCTCTCAGGTATACCACGGGTTCTTGGAGAAGGTAGAAGGTCGGTTCGAGTGCGGGCTCTGCGCCGAGGAGAAAAGAGCCAACTGGAAGAATAAGAAGGACGCTATTCGTCATCTTCAGAAGTTCCACTTTGGCATTGGGGAAACATGTGGAACATGGTGAGTTGCGAATGCGCCCCTCGCTCTCGAGGCTTATTGACCTCGGATCTGAATAGCAACAAGACCGACTATTCGCGTGCGGAGTTGAACAAGCACGTTTGCCGCGGCACCGACACGCTTGCGGAGGTTGCACAGCCATAATGGCTGACAGGTGAAAGATGGGTGTACGGATGTAGCACTGTAGCGTCTCTTAAGCGTGTGGGGAAGCTATCCTTATTGGGCCGAACTTTAGGCTGGGTGACGAGTATAGAGTCAGTCTGGCCGGGCAGGGCGTAGCTGCGGAGGACTCGATATTTGGTACTGATGAAATGTCGCTTCTTCTTAGTTGCAGTGGTATGATTTATGACAATGACATGCCTTTTTTATTTATGGCCCTTTTTCGTTCTTGATCGCGTAGATCTCCAGAGGCAGGAGTGAAGGCCCTGATTGGTATACTCTCTCTGAAGGATGTGCTGCTGTTGTATCCGCTCTTCTCCTGTGGCCCACGGTCCTCCACCTTCGGGCAACCTGTGCTGATCTGAAAATATATATAGTAAACGATAGTGAACACGGAAGTTCTGGTTTTATATTCCACCTGTATGATCATCTAATGTTTCACCCGGCATAGCTGTGGGCATGGATGCGCCATGGAAAGACGGAGTTCAAGGTTCACTCTCAATTTAGACAAGCCCGAACCACCTGTCGGTTCAGTAGTCATTCTTCCAGCAAGACACCAACACGAACTACTTCATTTACTCTTCAAAAGCATATATATAGCAGAGCGCGAGACAAAATGGACCATTAGACAAACACGCGTAATGATACAAAAGCCGACAAATTATTAAATAGTACCGGTGGATATTTCTCGAGCACTCTCAGGTACGGTGGGTTGCGCGGTACCCACATACCTGAATCAGACAGGGCAACGGCAGGCCGAGCTCGGTAGACGACGTTAATGTGATAGCGTTCGCTCTGACGGAACACGGTGGGCTCCCCCCTGGTACTGAATCACCGAGAATTAGATCTACCCCTTCCAAAAAAGAGTAATCCAGAAAACTCACCTTTCCACAACAAGGACATTCTAGCTTTTCTGGCTTCCTTCATCAGCTCTGCTCGAGCGTGATTGAACGCCCTCTCCGTCTGAGCTTTGTAGCGGCCCAGTTGAGCAAGAGTGGGCGGGTACGGCGGTACGACGTCGGTGGTGTAGTCCGATCATTATTAGAAGCCAAAGGAGGTTCCGGTCGTACAATAGGAAAGTAGTACCCTACGCTATGGTGCGCCGCTTACGTGTCTGCTTTCCCTTTGGGACAGCGGGAACCGACTCCGGTCTTGATGTCCTGGTTCCACGAGTTTGCCATCCTCCAATCCGCTGGTCGATGCTCCACTCTTCGTGCTCAGTGTGCTTGATCTACTCCGTAAGTGGTCCCTCCCGTGCCCCGGTTGGAGGAGCGAGAGCGTGGCTCCAAGCGAACGACGCCGTTCGGCTTTAGTTCTGGCGCACCCACAACCCCAGGTCCTTCTTTGGAAGGAGTGAATGTGGGCAGAGTCGTCCGTTTCAGTATCCCAAAAGTGAACGGGTTCAATACGGCCCTCGCAACGCGGCGGCGATTCGGCTCTTTCAATGCAGCTCCTTTGCAGGACAAGGTGCCGTGTCTGCCCTCTCGTTCGTGCTGGTGATAAGGTCAGAGATGGGCCTTGGCTGTGCTGTCCTTACTGTCGGATTGCGGCTGGGTTTCGATGAGGCTGGGGCATATCGATATCCACCGCTGGGGCATATCCACCGGCCGCTGGGGCATATCCACCGCTGGGGCAAATCCACCCAAGGCAATGCCAGGCATATAATAGCTGAGCCCGTCCAAGGTTATTCCGTTTGGAGATGCCCATCGGTCAATAGCCCGTTAGCAGACGCCGCGCCGGTACCCTCTTCCGAATTTTACCCACTGCTGACAAGCAAAGTATGCGTGGCACAGGGACGATCGGTTCGAGTGCGGGCTCTGCGCTGAGGAGAAAAGTGCGAACTGGAAGAATAAGAAGGACGCTATTCGCCACTTCCAAAAGTTCCACTTTGGCATCGGGGAGACTTGTGAAACGTGGTGAGCTTCCAGTACTACTCCAACGTCGGAGTTTATTGAATACCGATCTGAATAGCAACCAGATCTACTATTCGCGTGCGGAGTTGAACAGGCACGTTTGCCGCGGCATTGTCACGCTCGCGGATGTTGCATAGGCGTATGGTGACGTATATAGGGTAGGGCATCGGCCGGGCAGGGTGCGGCTGCGGAGGACTCGACTTGTTGTACTGTTGAAATGTCCTTTCTTCTTAGGTGTGGTTGTATGACGTATGACAGTGGCATGCCTCTTTTTATCTATGACCGCGTAGAGGGATTGACGCGGTGATATAGGGTTCTTGTCAATGGTTCATTGGTGGAAATGAGGACGTCGGTAGTGCTGGTACTGGTGCACAATTGACGTCAGTGGGGTGGTAATTAGAAACAAGAATAGACACAAGCGCACCTGTTAGATGTGGTGGAGGTGATCGAGCCTTCACAACTTTGCCTGGTGGCAGTGGCAGACGCGGTTAGGGCTGATTGGGATGAGCCGTTGGGTACGTGATTCTGGAGAGTCGAGAAGCACCCGGACTTGATGTAGACTCGGTTCTGCTGCCCGTGTTGACAATGCTGTATCACAGGGCATCAATCACAGGTCCTGAAGCAGACGAGAAGCAAGCTAACCGAAGTATTAGCCATCTCCCGGTAGAGGTAAGCGCCGACTGTATCATCGATGCGCTTGGGAGCAGCTGCCAAATATGGAATTAAGGAGAGACAGCTCGAAAACTCGGGTAAGATCAACTTCTGGGTTGTATAACCATGGAAAAGACAAGAGGGTAAGTGGTTAGTGGCTGTTATCGCAATGGTGGCGCCTCTGGTCACACTTCGATGAAGAAGGACACGGGTCGGTCGTAAAGGAAGTCCAGTTGACAGTAACGGTGGAGTTCGACAGCCAATAGACCGGAGTCTCGACTGTGAACGCCTGAGCAGCGAGCGGGGTGAGCAGGGCGGCAATGGGAGCAAGTAAGCTGCAGGGTTGGACACAATAAGCGGAATCGGCACAG
>Ga0307515_10008662_pt1 | contig 19796 bp, 22 predicted proteins | sample 17_EM_MG_FD_194513 | JGI IMG/M metagenome (GOLD analysis project Ga0307515, IMG submission 194513) | Populus trichocarpa ectomycorrhiza microbial communities from riparian zone in the Pacific Northwest, United States - 17_EM | ecosystem: Host-associated > Plants > Roots > Unclassified | place... | reverse complement strand
CCCCCCGCCGCGCCGGCCGCCTGGGTGACCGCAGCACGAATCTCTTGTTCTGCGGTTTCCGCAGACCAATCGGGCCAGACGTCGACGATCAACAGCGCTTCGCTGCGCTCGGCAAACACGTGCCGGGCAACGGCCTGCAAGGCAGTCGCCAACGGGGCGTGCGCAACGATCACTAAACCGGCCATGGCGCCATTATTGGCGATGCGCCCGCACTCACAGTGCGAAGCGCAGCCCTTCGAAGAAGGGGGTGCTGGCTTGCGCGTTGGGGCCAGCGCCGATCACGGTGGCCTGCACGACCCAAGTTCCCCGGGCGAACACGGCCGTGTCCAGGCTGAGCGGCGAGCCATCGGGCCGCTGACTGATCAATTGCCAACGGCCAGCCGCTGGTTGGGGCGTTGCCCCGGTCAAGCTCCAGCCGGTCGGCGCCGCCGTCACGGTCGGGCTGGCCAGTTTGCCGAGCGTGGCGTCGCGCAGGGCCGACAAGGCCGGGCCCACCGCCGCGGGATCTTTCACATCCACCACGCTGACGGCGAACGTGCCACCGCTCGCCTCGCAGGCCTGCATCTCCATCGTCACCGCCGCACCGGCCAGCTCGATCTGGCGGCTCTGCCCCACGGGGCGGCAAGGGAACATCGCCACCAGGCTCGCCCCGTCGATCTGCGCCTCGCGCCAATCCAGCGCGGGCGAGCAAGCCGCCAGCCAAGTGGCCGCAACCACCACCTGCAAGGCCTTCGCCATCGCCGTCCTCCGAGCGGTGTCCGCCGCCAGAGGGGCAGCAAGAGAAAAAGTGGCCGGGGCAGCGTGCATTCGGCGCATTATCTCGGCCGGTCCGCCCTGCCCCGAAGCGAAGGCGGCCTGAACGCGGGGTCCAAGGAGGCATGCCCATGGTTGATGTGGTTCTGGTCCACGGTGCTTGGCACGGCGCCTGGTGCTGGCGCAAGCTGCTGCCAAGCCTGTGGGCGGCCGGACACCGGGTGTTCGCGGTGGACTTGACCGGCCTGGGCGCACGGCGCCACCTTTTTCGGCCCGACATCGGCCTGGCCGACCACGTCCAGGACGTGGTTGCCACCCTGGAAGCCGAGGAACTGCAGCGTGCCGTCCTGGTCGGCCACAGTTATGCCGGCATGGTCATCACCGGCGTGGCCGACCGCTGTGCCGAGCGGCTCTCCGCATTGGTCTATCTGGACGCCGTGGTGCCGGAAAGCGGCGAGAGCTGGTCCAGCACGCACACCGCCACCACCCAGGCAGAACGGCGGGCCCAGATTGCCGAACATGGCGGATTGGCGCCGCCCGACCCATTGGCCTTCGGCTTGCAAGGCCCCGACCGCGACTGGGTCCTGCGTCGCCAAAGCCTGCATCCCGGCGCCTGTTACGACGAGCCACTCCAATTCGACGCCGCGCGTTTATCCAACCTGCGTCGGCATTTCATCGATTGCCAGTCACCCGCCTTGCCGACCATTGCCACCAGCCGGCAGCGGGCACGCGACCAGCCCGGCTGGCAGGTCGCCGCCTTGCAAACTGGCCACGACGCGATGATTTCGGCCCCCGAAACACTCGCTTCTTTGCTGTCACCCCTGTTGACGATCGACTGAAGCGCGAACAAATTCACGAATGAAACCAGCTCGGCCCCCTTCCCCCCGACAACCGTGGGATGGACCCGTCTGTCACAAACAGACACCATTCCAGGCAGGAAATCACGCCCCGGTTGAACCGATCGGGCTCTCCGCTGCCAAGTATTTCTCGGCCAGTTCGCTGGCCGTCAGGGAGGGTCTGTGATCGGCGAACACATTGCCATGAACGCGCCAGACAGACTCCCTTCCACCATGCGTGCCGCTAATGCGACTTGGCCGCCCGAGGGCCAGGAAGAACACTACCGCGCGCTGATCGCGCAAATCGGCAGCGAAATCGGCGTCTCGCTCTCCAGTGCGCTGGAGCGGGTGACCGCGCTGGCCACCACCGGCAAGATCGACCGCCCCGGCCTGAAGGCCCTGCGCGACGAGATCGAGCTGGCGCGGCGCATCGGCATGATGGGCCAACAGCTGGCGCGCTTCGCGTCCGGCCGCATCCGCCAGTCGCCCGAGACCTTGAGCCTGACGCAGATGACGCGCGACGTGCTGGTGCAGCGCGGCCGCGAGATCAGCGCCCGTGGCATCGATGTTCGGCAGTCCATGCGCCCGATCGACGTGATATCCGACGCCACCTTGCTGCATTCGCTGCTGCAGGCGCTGGTCGACTGGACGTTGGAGCACGCCCAAGCCAACCTCGAATTCCGCCTTGACCTGCGGCCCTGGCCGCCTCATGCCCGGCTGAGCTGCCACTTCAGCCACCGTCCGCCGGCCGAGGTGAATGGCGACGAGTTCACGCGCAGCGACGGCGACACGCCGATCGACCAGCTCGACACGATGAGCTGGCGCCTGGTCCAGCAGATTGCCTGGGCGCTGAAGCTCGGGCTCGAGCGGGTCGACGGGCCGGAGGGCATCGCCGCCGTGACGATCGAATTCCCGCAGACGGTGACCGACCAGATGGAGGGCGTCACCGCGATCGAGATCGACCAGGGTTTCGGCGTGTCGGACAACTCCAAGCCGCTGGCCGGCGCCCAGGTGCTGGTGGTGGCGGGCCGGCGTGACCTGCGCTCGGACATCCGAGAAGCCACCCGGCACATGGGCCTGGTGGTCGACTTTGTCAGCTCGGTCGACGAAGCCGAAGAGTTCTGCCGAGACGCACTGCCGCAGGCAGTGATCTACGAATCGGCTTTGGCCGGCCAGCGTTTCGACCGTCTGCGCGCCAGCATCGAAGCCGACGTGCCGCAATTCGTGTTCATTGAGATCGCGCAGGAAGGCAACACCTTTGCGCTGTCCAACGAGGGCGATCGCCAACACGCCACGCTGGGCCGCGAAGCGGTGCTGGCCTCGCTGCCGTCGGCACTGATCTTCGAGCTGTCTCGCACGCTGTAGGCGGGTCAAAGGGGGCGGCAAGCCGCCGCCCTCACCTGCCTCAGCCCTTGCCAAACACCTTGGCCAGGATGTCGCTGCCGGTGCCCACCGGGTCCTTGCGGATCTTCTTTTCCTCTTCGCCGATCATCCAGTACAGCCCGTCCAGCGCCTTGCGGGTGACGTAGAGCTGAACGTTCGCGTCTTCCTTTTTCATCAGCCCGAAGCCGCTGGCCTTGCCGGCCACCGCGTTGTATTTGTCGGCCAGTGAGACCTTGTCGGTCGCCTCAGTCACGATCGGCAGAAACTTCTCACCCAGCGGCAGCCGGGTCTTGCCGGAAAAGTACTGGGTCACCGAGGTGTCATTGCCGCGCACGATCTTCACGGCGTCGGCCACGCTCAGCGTCTTCACCGCCTCCAGCAACAGGGCCTCGGCCTCGGGCACCGCGGTTTCGGCGGCGCGGTTCATCGCAATGACCAGTTCGTCGACTTTTTTCTGCTGGCCGGTGAACTTCAGGATCTGCGCCGCATCTTTCATGAACCCCGGCAGCGGGATCATCACCTTCGGGTTCTTCAGGAAACCGTCGGTGCGGCCCAGCAGACTGACCGCCGAGGTGGCGCCGCGCTCCAGCGCCGTCTTCACCCCAAGCGAAGCGTCGCCTTCGCTGAGCCAGCCACCCAAGGAAGCCCGTGCGGCGGGGCTGAGCCCGAATCCGAGCCACAGCAAGCTGCTGGACACCGTCGTAAACTGCCTTCGCTGCATCGCCCGACCCTCCCATGGACATTGAACGCCGCCGTCATCTTGCACGCTCACTGAGCCTCGTGGCAACCGCACCGCTGGCTTCGCTGGCCCTGAGCGCCTGCTCGGCCCGCGAAAGCGCGCCCGACGTGGGCTACACGCTGCTGAACGGTGCCACATCGAAGCTCAAGGCGCAGCAAGGCAAAGTGATGCTGGTCAACTTCTGGGCCACCAGCTGCACGACCTGTGTCGCCGAGATGCCGCAAATCATCTCCACCCACGAGAAGTTCAAGGGCCGCGGCTTCGACACACTGGCCGTGGCGATGAGCTACGACCCACCCGCCTACGTGGCCAGCTTCGCCGAGCAACGCAAGCTGCCCTTCGGCGTGGCGATCGACAACACGGGCAGCGTGGCCAAAGCGTTTGGCGACGTTCGGTTGACCCCCACCACCTTCTTGCTCGACAAGAAGGGCGGCATCGTCAAGAAATTCGTCGGCGCGCCAGACTTCAACGCCCTGCACGGGCTGATCGAAGACCTGCTGAAGGAAGCCTGAGCGGCGTCCGCTCGCTCAGGCTGCGCCGGCTATACCCCGGCGTGGGCCGCTTGTTGGTCCGCGTGGTAGCTCGAACGCACCATCGCACCGACGGCGGCGTGGCTGAAGCCCATCTTCTGCGCCTCGGTTTCGAACATCTTGAAGGTGTCCGGGTGCACGTAGCGGCGCACCGGCAGGTGGTGGCCCGACGGCGCCAGGTACTGGCCGATCGTCAGCATGTCGACACCGTGCGTGCGCAGGTCACGCATCACGTCGAGGATCTCTTCGTCGGTCTCGCCCAGGCCCACCATCAGGCCGCTCTTGGTCGGCACGTTGGGCACGGCGTCTTTGAAACGCTTGAGCAGGTCCAGGCTGAATTGGTAGTCCGACCCCGGGCGCGCTTCCTTGTACAGGCGCGGCGCGGTTTCGAGGTTGTGGTTCATCACGTCCGGCGGCGCAGCCTTCAGGATGTCCAGCGCGCGGTCCATGCGGCCGCGGAAGTCGGGCGTCAGGATCTCGATCTGCGTCGCCGGCGACAGCTCGCGCACCTGGCGGATGCAGTCGACGAAGTGGCCAGCACCGCCGTCGCGCAGGTCGTCGCGGTCGACGCTGGTGATGACCACGTACTTCAGCTTCAAAGCGGCGATGGTCTTGGCCAGGTTGGCCGGCTCATCCGCGTCCAGCGGGTCGGGCCGGCCGTGGCCGACGTCGCAGAACGGGCAGCGCCGTGTGCACTTGTCGCCCATGATCATGAAGGTCGCCGTGCCCTTGCCGAAGCATTCGCCAATATTGGGGCACGAGGCTTCTTCGCAGACGGTGTGCAGCTTGTGCTCGCGCAGGATCTGCTTGATCTCGTAGAAGCGCGTCGTCGGCGAACCGGCGCGCACGCGAATCCAGTCCGGCTTTTTCAGCACCTCGGCCGGCACGATCTTGATCGGGATGCGCGCCGTCTTGGCCTGGGCCTTCTGCTTGGCGGTGGCGTCGTAGTCGGCGCCAGTCTTGGCTTCGTGGGTCGTGTTCAGCGTGGCCATGGCGGTCCAGGGTCAGAGGGCTCGGGGGCTCAGGTGCACAGACAGCCGCTCAGCCAACTGGCGCGCGACAACTTCAGGGTTTGCACGGATGCCCAGTGTAACGAGGTCGACGGTGCGCAGGCCTGCGTAGCCACACGGATTGATCCGTTCGAAAGGCTGCAAATTCATCGAAACATTCAACGCGACACCGTGATAGGTGCAGTGGTTGCTCACTTTGACGCCAAGCGCCGCAATCTTGCCCAGGCCATTGAACGGATCCTGCCGCGGCCCGGCTGGCAAGCCGGCATTCAACGGATCGGCCAGGTTCACGTAGATGCCCGGTGCGCCGGTCACGCGAAAGCCGATCACGCCCCAGGCGTCGAGCGTCTGGATCACCGCCGCCTCGAGCCGGAAGACGTATTCCTTGATGTAGATGCCCAGGCGCCGCAGGTCGATCAACGGGTAGGCGACCACCTGGCCGGGACCGTGGAAAGTGACCTGGCCGCCGCGGTTGCTGGGCACGACCGGGATGTCGCCGGTCGCCAGCAGGTGCTCGGGCTTGCCAGCAATGCCTTGCGTAAAAACGGGCGGGTGCTCGACGATCCACAGTTCATCCGGGGTGCCCGGCTGCCGCTCGGCGGTGAAGCGACGCATCGCGTCGTAAGTTTTCTCGTAGGGTTGCCGACCCAGGAACTGGAGATGCGGCGCGCTCAGCGTGTCGGGCATGGGCGAATTGTCGGCCAGGTCCATGCATTTGCCCCGGCCCTCAGCGTGGCCGGCCCTTCGGCGTATGGTGAGATCCGGGCCAGTCAGGAAGTAAAGAGATGACCAAGTTTTCGATCGGGCTGCTGTTGGCAGCCGCTGTTTTCGCAGGCCCGGCCGCTGCGGACGAGATGACGCCCGTCGAGCGGCACACCGCCCTCGGTGAGGCGGTGGCGATGTACGAACGCGGCGACCTGGGCGGCGCCGAATTGCGCTTCACCGCGCTCGCTGCGGCGGGTGAAGCGGCGGCGGCCCACAACTTGGCGGTGATGCATTTACGCGGAGAACTGCCCGGCGCCAGTGTCGCCCGAGCCCGCGAATTGCTGATGCAGGCGGCTGCACAGGGTTTCGTCACCGCCCAGCTCGCGCTTGGTGAGTTGTACGAAAGCGGCCGACTCGGTGCGCCGGATTTGCCGCAGGCATTGGCCTGGTACGAACGCGCCGCGCTGTCAGGCAGCGTCGACGCCCAGGTGGCCGCCGGCACCGCCTATTTCATGGGCCGCGGCACGCCGGTGGATTCGGCCCAAGCCGTGCACTGGTACCGCCAAGCCGCCAACCATGGCGATGTCGGCGCCCAATACATCCTCGGCTCGATGTACGAGAAGGGCGACGGCGTGTCGGCCGACCTGCGGCTGGCGCGCTACTGGTACGCCGCCGCCGCACGGCAAGGCGACGAAGCGGCGCCTGCAAAGCTGAAGGACATCGACGCGCGACTCACCGCGCAGTGACCGGAGCCGGGGCTACAGCACCACTTTGACCATCGGGTGGGTCGACAGGGTGCGGTACAGCTCGTCGAGTTGCTCGCGGCTGGTCGCCGTCACGGTGATCGTCACGCCCAGGTAGTTGCCGGCCTTGCTGGGCCGCGTCTCGACGGTACTCACGTCGAAGCCTGGGTCGAACTGCAAGGCGACCGCGACCACGGCGTCGACGAAACCTTCGACATGCGCGCCCATCACCTTGATCGGGAAGGCGCTGGGGTATTCGATCAACGATTGTTCGGGTGGGATCTCGTGCATCTAGACTCAGACTCAAATCGGTGGCTCAGGCCTCGAAAAGTGGGGCCACGCACCGCTTCCTTCAACCCCGGCGGCTGGGCAGACCCAGACCGGCCGACGCTGAGACCTCAAATCGACTGCTCGCGCTTGGCGCGCTGGTAGGCCTCGTACAGCCGGCCGTACACCGGGCCCGGCTTGCCACGCAAAGCACCGTGGCCGACCAGGTCGCCATCGAGCTTGGTCACCGCCAGCACCTCGCGGCCGGACGAGCTGAGCAGCAGTTCATCGGCGGCACGCACGTCGGCCTCGCTGATCGGGCGCAGGTTGTAGGCAATGCCCTCTTCCTCGCACAGCTCACGCAGCAGTGCCACGCGGATGCCCTCGAGCACATGCTCGTTCATCGGCGGGCCCAGCAGCGCCCCTTCGTGCACGACCCAGACATTGCTCGACGAGCCCTCGGTCAGCCACGGCCCGCCATGCGCGCCTTCGCGGAACAGGATGGTCTCGGCCGCGCCCTGGTCCACCGCCATCTGGCGCGCCAGCACGTTGCCCAGCAGCGAGGTGGCCTTGATGTCGCCCCGCTCCCAGCGGAAATCGCGCGCGCTCACACAGGCCACGCCCTGGTGGCGCGCTTCAGACGGGACCGGCTTGTACGGGTTGCTCATCATGAACACCGTCGGCTCGATGTCGGCCGGCATCGCGTGGTCACGCATCGCCACGCCGCGGGTGATCTGGATGTAGAGCATCTGGTCTTCCGCCGGCTGCGCGGCGATCACGCGGCGTGCACGCTCCAGCCAGTCGGCCGGGCGGTGCAGCCCGGGCGGCGGCGCGATGCGCAGCTTGTCCAGGTTGCGCGCCAGGCGGGCCATGTGGTCGTCGAAGCGGAACAGACGTCGGCCATAGACGGGGATCGCCTCGTAGATGCCGTCGCCGAAGATGAAGCCGCGGTCGAGCACACTGACCTTCGCCTGCGACAGCGGCAGCAACTCGCCATTCAGATCGCACAAGGTGTCAGGCAGGGCGCTCATCGAGACCTCCAGGGGCGGGACCAGTGCGGAACCATTGGTGCGGGATTTCCCGCACGCCTGCAGAGATTACTTGATCCAGAGGCGAATGGCATCCCAGGCACGGCCCCAAATGCCGGCCTGGGGCACCTCTTCGGCCACCACCAGCGGCAAAGCCGCCACCGGCGCACCGTTTGCCGTGGTCACCTTCAGCGTGCCGACGCGCTGGCCCTTGGTCAGCGGGGCAACCAGCGGGTCGGTGCGTTCGATCGTCGTCTTCAGCTTGTCGCCCTCGCCGCGCGGCACGGCCACGAACAGTGGCCCCTCGCCAACCAGCTTGGCCTCGTTGACCTGACCCTTCCACACCGGCACGGTCGCGATCGGCTTGCTGTTGTCGAACAGCCGCACCGCGTCGAACGCGGTGTAGCCCCAATTCAGCAGCTTCTGGCTTTCGTTGGCGCGGGCCTGCATCGACTCGGTGCCCATCACCACCGACAACAAGCGCCGCTTGCCGTTCGGGAAGTCGCGCTGGGCCGACGAGACCAGGCAGTAACCGGCGGCATCGGTGAAGCCGGTCTTCATGCCGTCGACAGTCGGGTCGCGGCGCAGCAGCAGGTTGCGGTTGTCCTGTCGGATGTTGTTGAAGCTGTATTCCTTGACCGAGTAGTAGGGGTAACGGTCGGGGAAGTCCAGGATGATGTGCTGCGCGATCACCGCCAGGTCGCGCGCGGTGCTCGAGTGGCCGGGCTCGGTCAGGCCGGTGACATTCTTGAACGAGGTGTTCTTCAGGCCCCAGGCCTGGGCCTGGCGGTTCATCATCGCAACGAAGTTGTCGACCGAGCCGCCGACGCCCTCGGCCAACGCCACCGACGAGTCGTTGCCCGAGACGATGATCGTGCCGCGCAGCAGCTCGTCCACCGTCGGCGTCATCTTCGGGTCGATGAACATCAGCGAGCCGCCGCCCTTGCGCTCGGCCCAAGCCCGCTCGGACACCGGCAGGCGCTGCTCCAGCGTCAGCTTCTTGTCGCGCAGCGCGACGAAGGCCAGGTAGGCCGTCATCAGCTTGGTCAGCGACGCGGGCTCGGCGGGGGCGTCGGCGTTGCGCTCAGCCAGCACCTGGTTGGCCGTCATGTCGATCAGCAGGTAGCCGCGGGCCGCGATCTCGGGCGGTTGCGGCGCCTGCGCCGTGGCGTGCAGGCTGAAGGTGACGGCCGCGGCGGCCAGGCAAAGGGAACGGAGAAAACGGGACATCGAGGCGTTCTGGAAACGGGAGGATAGGAAAGAGAGTCGCCCGCGGCGCCGGGGTTCACCGGTGCCAGTTGCGGATGACGATGGATTTCAGCAGCGTCAGCTGGCCATGGAAGAAATGCCCCACGCCGGGCATCACGATCACCGGCAGGTGCTGCGGGCGGGCCCAGTCCAGCGTGGCGGCCAGCGGCACCACGTCGTCGACCTCGCCGTGCACGACGATGGTGTCGGCCGGCACCGGCGCGACTTCGAAGTTCTGCGTCGCCGGCCCCACCAGCACCACCCGCTCGGCCGGCGCACCAGTGTCGGCCAGGCGCTTGGCGGCTTGTGACGTGACGTAAGCGCCAAATGAGAAGCCGCCCAGCGCCAAGGGCAGCTCGGGGTCGCGGTGCGCGGCGATCACCGCCAGCGCATCGTCGATCTCACCACGGCCTTCGTCCCAGGAGCCTTCGGACGCGCCGGCGCCGCGGAAATTGAAGCGCACCGCGCGATAGCCCAGCTGGACAAAGGTGCGCGCCAGCATCTGGGCGACCTTGTTGTCCATCGTTCCGCCGTGCTGCGGGTGCGGGTGGCAGATGACGGCGACACCACGCACCGGCGTGTCGGCCGGCGGCAGGTCGATCGCAATCTCGATCGCGCCGGCCGGCCCGGGGATGTTCTGCCGCTGGGTGTTGCTGTTCATGCAGTCGTCACGCGGCTGGATCTCAACGGCCGACGTTCGGCGGCAACAGCAGGCGCTCGACAGGCTCGCCCTTTTTCAAGTGCGATTCGACGATCTCGTCGATATCGTGCTCGTCGACATAGGTGTACCAGACCCCTTCGGGGTAAACCACCGCGACCGGCCCGCCGGCACAGCGGTCCAGGCAACCGGCCTTGTTGACGCGCACGCCACCGGGCCCGGCCAGCCCCGCCGCCTTCACCTGCGCCTTGCAGCGCGCGAACCCATCCTGCGCGGCGTGCTGCATGCAGCTGGCTTCGCCGCTGTCGCGCTGGTTCAGGCAGAAGAAGACGTGGTGCTTGTAGTAGCTCATCGCTGAATTGTAAAAGTCGGCCTGGGCGCGAGCGCCCAGGCGGCCCCTGCGTCACGCGGGGTCATGCGCAAGCGGAACGAGCGAGCCCAGATGCGCCGCCAGCCACAGCAGCGCTGCCGCCGGCCAGAGCCAGCCCAGCCACTGCGCCAAGCCATGAAAGTGGATGAAGCGCCCCTGCTCCCAGCCCTGCAGGCTGAGCGCGAAGTACGGGTCCGATGGCGCCTGCGCGACCAGCATCAGGCTGGCCGACAGTGCGGCGACGCCCAGTACCGCCGTCAGCGGCGCCGGTGCACGCACCAGCAACGCCGCCACCAGCAGCGCCAGCGCGCAGGCCGGCGCCACCACCGGCGTCAGCCAGGCCAGCGCGTGCACCGGGCCGAAATTCAGCGCGGCCGACAGCGTGGTGGTCGCCAGGCCCAGCACCGTCGCTCCCAGCGCCATCGCCACCCGGCGCCAGCCGGGCCGCGTGACGACAAAGGCCAGCAGACAGGGGCCGAGCAGGCCGAGCGCGATGCCCAACGCCTCGGGCAGCGCCGACAACTGGCCTTCGAGCGGTGGCGAATCTTCGAGCCAGACCAGCACATCCTCGGCGCCGCGCACATCGACCAGCAGGTCCGTCAGCCCGTCCTGCAACCGGGCCCAGCTGGGCCCCAGCCCCAGCGGCATCGGGGTCGGGAACAGCAGCCCCAGCGGCCAAGCCAGCAACAACGCCAGTGCGCCGCCGCTGCGGCGAATGAACCAGCGGTCGCGGGCCTGTTGCCAACGGTCGACCCAGCCCAACCGCAGCGCCAGCGCCGACAGCGTGGCGCCGGCCACCGTGCCAGCGGTGTTCAAGGCCCAATCGAGCCGCGACGGAAACCGCGGCGGCAGGAACTGCTGCGTCAGCTCCATGGTGAATGACAGCAGCGAGACGGCCCCCACCGCAAACAGCCAGCACGGGCCGGACCGCCGGCCGCCGCGCACACCGGCGGCATGCACCAGCGCCGCGATCGGGATGTAGCCGAGGTAGTTGGCCCAGATGTCGAACTTGTAGCGCTGCGGCGGCAGCGGCAACGCCATCAACTCCCACAGCGACGCACCAGCCGGCCAGCGCCAACCGGTGAACGGGTACAGGCTGGCGTAGACCACCACGCTGACCGCCAGCCAGGCCAGCGGCAAGGCCGAACTGTGGTGACGCCGTGCACCGCTCGGGTCTGGCACCAACGCTCCCGCGTCAGAACGGCTTGACCACCACGAGCACCACGATCAGCGCGAACATCAGCACCGACACCTCGTTGAACACGCGGAACCAGCGCTCGCTGCGGCGGTTCTTCAGCTGTTCAAACTTGCGCAGCAGCGACAGGCAGGCGTGGTGGTAACCCACCGCCGCCAGCACCAGCACCAGCTTGGCATGCAGCCAGCCATGGCCGGGGCCGCGCCAGACTGAAAAACCCAGCCAAAGCCACAGCCCGAACAGCAGCGCCGGGATCATCAGCAGCGTGGCGAAACGGTAGAGGCGCCGCGCCATCAACAGCAGGCGTTCGCGTTCGGCGTGGCTGTCACCCGGCACGCTGGACAGGTTGACGAAGAAGCGCGGCAGGTAGAACAGGCCCGCAAACCAACTCGCCACGAAGACGATGTGCAGGGCCTTGATCCAGAGGTACAAACCAGTCATGCAACCGATTATGGCGGTGCACAAAAGAAAGAGCCCCGACCATGGGCCGGGGCTGAAAAGCCTTGACGCTGTCATCACGTAAAGGCACCTGCTCAGGGAGGAAAAGCAGGGAGAAACACCCTCACGGGCATCGCTCAAGAACAACTTTAACACCGCAGGGCGGCTCTGTACCATAGGCGTTCGCCACATTTTTTGGCGCTTTGCGGCCCTGATTCACCGGGTTGCATCCCTCTCGCGCGGCGGGGTTTTTGACACCGCCGCAACTCTTCTTTGCCTGTCCCCTATTCATGCTGCCTGCCTACCCCGCCAGCCGCCCGCGCCGCCTGCGCCGCGATGCCTTCAGCCGCGCGATGGTGCGAGAAAACGTTCTCACCTCCGCCGACCTCATTTACCCGGTGTTCATGCTCGATGGCGAGAACCGCGTCGAGGATGTGGCCAGCATGCCCGGCGTGCAGCGCCTGAGCGTGGACCGCCTGTTCGCACTGGCCGAGGCCTGCCTGGCGTTGGGGGTGCCGGTGATGGCGCTGTTCCCGGTCATCGACCCGAGCCTGAAGACACCCGACGGCCGTGAAGCGACCCGCCCCGACGGTCTGGTCCCACGTGCAGTGCGGGCGCTGAAACAGCGCTTCCCCGAGCTGGGCCTGCTGACCGACGTCGCGCTGGACCCATTCACCAGCCACGGCCAGGACGGACTGCTCGACGCCAATGGCTACATCCTCAACGACGACACCGTGGCTGTGCTGCGCGAGCAGGCGCTGGTGCAGGCCGAAGCCGGCGTCGACATCGTCGCGCCGTCGGACATGATGGACGGCCGGATCGGCGCAATCCGTTCGGCGCTGGAGGCCAAGGGCCACATCCACACCAAGATCATGGCCTACAGCGCGAAGTACGCGAGCGCCTTCTACGGCCCGTTCCGTGACGCCGTCGGCTCGGCCAAGAACCTGGGCAAGAGCGACAAGAAAACCTACCAGATGGACCCGGCCAACAGCGACGAGGCGCTGCGCGAGGTGGCGCTGGACATCGCCGAAGGCGCCGACATGGTGATGGTCAAGCCCGGCCTGCCGTACCTGGACATCGTGCGCCGCGTGAAGGACGAGTTCCACATGCCGACTTTCGCCTACCAGGTCAGCGGTGAGTACGCGATGGTCAAGGCCGCGGCCGCCAACGGCTGGCTGGACCACGACGCGGTGATGATGGAATCGCTGCTCGCGTTCAAGCGCGCGGGTGCTGACGGCGTGCTGAGCTACTTCGCGCTCGACGCGGCGCGGCTGCTGAAGTCGGCTTGAGCGGCCACATCCACGAAGGGGCCGCGGTGCGCATCTTCCACATCAAGGCCGACAACTTCACGGAGTTGGCCGAGCTGCCCGAGGTGCTGCCACCGCAGGGCTTCGTCTGGGTCGGCAGCGGCCGGCGCGAGTTCGAAGTGCAACGCGGCGAGATCCAGGCCGCGCTGCAACGCTGGGCCGGCGCCGCGCTCGTCGACCTGCATGTCAGCGACCTGTTGAACAACCAGCTGCCGTCACACTTCGAGGACACCTCGTGGTACGACATGCTGGTGTTCCGCCGCCTGGCCACCACGCCGAGCGGCAAGAGCCTGTTCCTCGACGAGAGCCACGGCACGCTGGCCTCGGCTCAGCAGGCGCTCGATGCGATCGACACCAGCCCGGTCGGCTTCGCGGTGTTCGACCGGGTGCTGCTGACGATCCACCCGACCGACTGCATGGTGCGCGAGTTCTTCGCCCAGCGCCTGACGCAGCAAGCTGCCGAAAGCGATCTTCGCGGCGCGGGGCGGCTGCCATCCGGCCCGGCCGACCTGATGCTTCGGATGGTCAACTACATGGTCGACAGCTACCTCGACCTGCGCCGATTGCTAACCCGTCAGTTGACCACCCTGCAGACCGAGCTGCTGAACCCCAAGGGCCATTTTCACGACTGGCAGGTGCTGCTGGGCAGCCGCAACGCGCTGCACATGCTCGAAGACACCTGCGAGGACCAGCGTGCGGCGATGCAGGAATGGATCGACGCGCTGGACGAATGGCCGTCCGAAGCCGACGCCAGCGCCAAGCGCGAGCGCGAGCTGCTGCGCGTGCGCTCGCGTGACGTGTTGGAGCACATCGAACGCGTGCTGACGCACGTGCGGCGACTGGAGTCGTCGGCCGAGGCTGCAGTGCAGATGCACTTCTCGGCCTTGAGCCACCGAACCAACGACATCATGCGCACGCTGACCGTGCTGACCGCCATCTTCCTGCCGCTGAACCTGATCACCGGCATCTTCGGCATGAACTTCGAGGTCATCCCGCTGCAGCACGCCGTGAAGGGCTTCTGGGTCGCGATCGCCATCATGGTCGCCACCGCCATCGGCCTGGGCGGCTTCTTCTGGCGCAAGCGCTACCTGGGCACCCACGTTCGCCCGTAACAGCCCGGCGCCGAACGGATAGGCCAGTCTTCGCAGCGAGCTAGACTGGCCGCCAATTTTCACGAGCACTCAGAACACATGCAGGGAAAACAACTGTCTCTCAAGGCCGCGTTGTGCGTGGCCGGCGCGCTGGCTCTGTCCAATGCCGCCTTCGCCGCCACCAAGTACAGCGCACTCGACATCACGCCTGCAGGCGCCACCGGTTGCACCACCTGGGCCATCAATGTCCAGGCCCAGGTGGTCGGAAGCGCGACGTTGGTACAAGGTCAGGGAACGCGCGGATTCATCACCGGACCGACCGGCAGCAACCCGAAGCTCATCGGAACGCTGGGCGGCAGTTCGAGCCAGTTGATGGGGCTGAACGATCTCGGCCAGGCCGTGGGGGACGCCACGCTGGCCGATGGCACGACCACGCATGCCATCCTGGTCGAGCCGGGCGGCATCTCCGCGATCGACCTCGGCACGTTGGGGGGCAACTACTCGACGGCGACCGCCACCAATGTCAAGGGCCGCATCATCGGACAGGCAACGAAAGCTGGCAGCGATCGGCTATTCGGCTTCGTCACCAGCGGCGCAAACCACAAGATGGCCGAACTCGGGCCCGACATGTACCCCCGGGCGATCAACGCCAAGGGTGTGGTGGCCGGCTCGATCTTGGGCGAAGACAAGGTCGATGGTTTCATCACCGGGCCCAGCGCCGACGGCCTCACCTTGCTGGGCACGCTGGGGGGAACCGCTACCTGGGCCTGGGGCATCAACAAGAGCGGAATGGTTGTCGGCCTCAGCGCCCGCGACGACCAGATCTCCAATCCCGCCTTCGTGACGGACGCCGGCGGCGGCAACCTTCGCAGCCTCGGCATCCCTGGCCCCTTGTCGCTCGCCATGTCGATCAACAACCAGGGTCGCATCGTGGGTTACTACGACCGTGATTTCGGTGGGCCTTCACGCGCCTTCATCGCCCGCTCGACTGGCGGCTACAAGGACCTGAACACCCAGGTATCGCTGCCCGGCGGCGCGCAGTTGACCTTGGCTTCCGGTATCAACGACAAGGGCCAGATTGCTGCCCATGCCGACAACAAGCGCTGCTACTTGCTGACGCCCTTGGCGCGCTGACGGTAAGGATTCTTCAAGCCCAGGCCCAGCAGAATCTCAGTCTCGCGGGCTTCCATCTCTTCAGCGTCTTCGTCGCTGGTCTCGTGGTCCCAGCCTTGCGCGTGCAAGGTGCCGTGCACCAGCAGATGGGCGTAGTGGTCGGCGATCGAGACCCGCAGCTCTCGCGCCTCGCGGGCGACGACCGGAGCGCAAAGAATCAGGTCGGCGCTGACCACCGGCTCTTGCGCGTAGTCGAAGGTCAGCACGTTGGTGGCGTAGTCCTTGCCGCGGAACTCGTGATTCAGCTGCCGGCCTTCGTCTTCATCGACGATGCGCACAGTGATCTCGCCGGGCGCATCGAGCGCCGAGCGCACCCAGCGTGCGACGCGGTGGCGCGGCAGTTGCTCGCGGTGGCGCGGGTCGGCGAACTGCAGGCTCAGGCTGAGCGAAGGCTTGGCGACACGGCTCATGCAGTGCCTCGGCGGCTGTCGTCGTGGCCGCCATCGCGCGGCGGCTGTTGCGCCTCGTAGGCTTCGACGATGCGCGCCACCAGCGGGTGGCGCACCACGTCGGCCGAGGTGAAGCGGGTCATCGCGATGCCTTTGACGTGCTTCAACACGTCGGCCGCGTCGATCAGCCCGCTGGGCATGCCGCGCGGCAGGTCGATCTGGCTGATGTCGCCATTGACCACCGCCTTCGAGCCGAAGCCGATGCGGGTCAGGAACATCTTCATCTGCTCGGGCGTGGTGTTCTGCGCCTCGTCGAGGATCACGAACGAATGGTTCAGCGTGCGGCCGCGCATGAAGGCCAGCGGTGCCACCTCGAGCAGGCCTTTTTCGAAGGCCTTGGTGACGCGGTCGAAGCCCATCAGGTCGTACAGCGCGTCGTACAGCGGGCGCAGGTAGGGGTCGACCTTCTGCGTCAGGTCGCCCGGCAGAAAGCCGAGCCGCTCGCCCGCTTCGACCGCCGGCCGCGTCAGCACGATGCGTTGCACGCCGCTGCGCTCCAGCGCGTCGACCGCGCAGGCCACCGCGAGAAAGGTCTTGCCGGTGCCGGCCGGACCGATGCCGAAAGTGATGTCGTGCGACAGGATCTGGCGCAGGTACTGGATCTGGTTCGGCGTCCGGCCGACCAGGTCGGATCGACGTGTGTGCAGCACGATCTCGCCGTCTTCACCAGGGACCACCGGCACCTTGGCCGGGTTGCGGCGCAGGTCGTCCAGCGCCAGCTGCAGCGTCTCGGCGTGGATCGGCTTCTTGGCCCGCTCGTACAGCGATTCGAGCAGGGCCAGCGTGCGCTCGGCGTCGCGCTTCGAGCCATCGATGCGAAACGCGCCCTGCCGCCGCGTGATCGCGACCGGCAGCACGGCCTCGATCGCGCGCAGGTGCTCGTCCACCGCGCCGCACAGGTGCGACAGCCGGTTGTTGTCGAGCGGAGAGAAGGTGTGGCGGAGGATCACGCGGGGGCTCAGAGAATCGGCAGGCCGCGATTGTCCGGCAAACGATAATCCCTGCCCATGATCGGCCGCCTCTCGGGTTTGCTCGCGGAAAAGTCCCCGCCGCTGGTGCTAGTGGATGTCAACGGCGTCGGCTACGAAGTCGATGTGCCGATGAGCACCTTCTACAACCTGCCGGGGCTGGGTGAGCGCGTCTCGTTGCTGACACACCAGGTCGTGCGCGAAGACGCACATTTGCTCTACGGCTTCCTGACCGCATCGGAGCGCAGCACCTTCCGTGAGCTGATCAAGATCTCAGGCGTGGGCCCGCGCACCGCGCTGGCCATCCTGTCGGGGCTGTCGGTGGCCGAGTTGTCGGCAGCGATTTCGCGGCAGGAGGGAGCGCGGCTGCAGAAGGTGCCGGGCATCGGCAAGAAGACCGCTGAGCGTCTGCTGCTCGAGCTCAAGGGCAAACTTGGGGCAGACCTCGGCGCACCGTCCGCACAGGTCACCACCGACGCGCAAGCCGACATCGTGCAGGCGCTGATGGCGCTGGGCTACAACGAGAAGGACGCCGCGGCGGCGCTGAAGAAGTTGCCGCCGGACGTGGGCGTCAGCGACGGCATCAAGCTGGCGCTGAAGTCGCTGGCCTGACGAAACAGTTCGCGGGCGAAAGCCCCACGAGATGATGGCCCGGGCGCATCCGGTCGCGCCCACCGGGCGTATGGGGCAGGCAGTTGCCTTTGATTGCCCGCCCCCATGCCCACTTCTTGTCCGTTCCTCCTGCGCCCCGTCGCGCTCGCCCTGGCGCTGTGCGCCACCCCCTTCTGCGCCCATGCGCAGGCTGACACGACGATCGCTGCAGCCGAGACCCAAGTCGCCATGCTCGGCGCCGCACGCGTCGAGGTCACCAGCCGCCACTACGACAACGCGGTCGGCAGTTCGGACGCTGCTTCGCAAGGCACGATCCGCGCCGAGCTGCTGAAGAGCCGGCCCGCATTGCGACCGGGCGAGGTGCTGGAGTTCGTGCCCGGCGTCATCGTCACCCAGCACTCGGGCGACGGCAAAGCCAACCAGTATTTCCTGCGCGGCTTCAACCTCGATCACGGCACCGACTTCGCGACCACCGTCGACGGCCTGCCGGTCAACATGCCCAGCCACGGCCATGGCCAGGGCTATTCGGACCTGAACTTCCTGGTCCCCGAGCTGGTCGACCACATCGCCTACCGCAAGGGCCCGTACTTCGCGACCCATGGTGATTTCGCCTCGGCCGGCGCAGCCGACATCCACTATGTGCAGACGCTGGAGCACCCGCTGGCGCAGGTCACGCTGGGCCAGAACGGCTACCAACGGGGTGTTGCAGCCGGCTCGGCCACGCTGGATTCGGGCCTGCGCCTGCTCGGTGCCGCTGAGCTGATGCGCAACGACGGCCCGTGGACCGTGCCGGAAGGCCTGCGCCGCACGAACGCCGTGCTGAGCCTCAGCCAGGGTGACAAGGCACAAGGCTTCAGCGCGGGCCTGATGGCCTACGACGCACGCTGGACGTCGACCGATCAGATCCCGCAACGCCTGATCGACGCCGGCACCTACCAGGGCCAGCCCTTCGGCCGCTTCGATTCGCTCGACCCGACCGACGGCGGCCAAACCTCGCGCAGCAGCCTGAACGCCGAATGGCATGGCCCGCTGTGGGGCGGCGATGCACACGCCGCTGCTTACGCGATGCACTACGCGCTGGCGCTGTACTCCAACTTCACCTACGCGCTGGAGCGGCCCGCGACCGGCGACCAGTTCGCGCAAAAGGACAAGCGCGACGTCTACGGCCTGTCAGCCGGCCAGGCGTGGAGCCACGACTTGGCCGGCCTCGATGCGCGCAGTGAGTGGGGCCTGCAGCTGCGCCATGACAGCGCCCGCGTCGGCCTGTACACAACCCAGGCGCGCCAGATCACCGGCACGACCCGGGTCGACGATGTCGACGAGACGATGTCCGGCCTGTACGCGCAAACCTCGCTGCAGTTCAGCGACCACCTGCGCGGTGTCTTCGGCCTGCGCTGGGATCAGGGTGACTTCCGGGTCACGGGCTTGTCAGCGTCGGCCAACTCAGGCCACGCGCGCGCCACCCAGCTGTCGCCCAAGCTCGCTTTGGTGGCCGGCCCGTGGTCCAAGACCGAACTCTTCTTCAACGCCGGCCGCGGCCTGCACAGCAACGACGCGCGCGGCACGACCGACCCGGTGGCGCCGGTGCCCGGCCTCGTGGCTTCACACGGTTGGGAGCTGGGCCTGCGCACCGAAGCGCTGCCGGGCTTGCAAAGCTCGGTCGCACTGTGGAAGCTGGACTTCGACTCCGAGCTGGTCTACGTGGGCGACGCTGGCAGCACCGAGGCCAGCACCGCCAGCCGGCGCCGCGGTATCGAATGGAACAACCGCTACGCGCCGACCGACCACCTGATGCTGGACGCAGACTTCGCCTGGACCCACGCTCGTTTCGCCAACGGTGACCGCATCCCGAACGCCGTCGACGCGGTGGCATCGGTCGCCGCAACGCTGAAGGACCTCGGCCCCTGGTCAGCCAGCCTGCAGTGGCGCTACCTGGGCGCCGGCGCGCTGGTCGAAGACAACTCGGTGCGTTCGCAGCCTTCGTCGACCTTCAATCTGCGCGTCACGCACAACCTGCGTGGCGCGACCGGCTGGCCTGCCGAGCTGACGCTGGACGTCTTCAACCTGCTCGACGCGAAGATCAACGACATCCAGTACCACTACGAGTCGCAGCTGCCTGGTGAAGCGGCGCCAGTGGCCGACCGCATCGTGCACCCGGCCGAGCCGCGCACGCTGCGGTTGACGCTTCGCGCGAACTTCTAACCGTTCACTGGCCCAGCGCCTTGATCGGCAATTTCAGCTCCAGCGTCTCCTTCTTGCCGTCGACGCCTTCGATGGTCAAGGTCAACGGCAA
>Ga0307515_10008661_pt1 | contig 19796 bp, 17 predicted proteins | sample 17_EM_MG_FD_194513 | JGI IMG/M metagenome (GOLD analysis project Ga0307515, IMG submission 194513) | Populus trichocarpa ectomycorrhiza microbial communities from riparian zone in the Pacific Northwest, United States - 17_EM | ecosystem: Host-associated > Plants > Roots > Unclassified | place... | reverse complement strand
TAGTAAAAATAATAATATTCATAACATAAATAATACTATTTTTAATTCCAAGAATATTTAGAACACAAATAATAATATTTTTTATATTAAAACTTTGAATTATTATAAAAATAATAATATTATAACAAAAATAATAATATATTTGATATGAATATGTTGAATTATAAAAAAAAAGAATAATATTTAAAACACAAATAATAATATTTTGATATGAATACTTTGAATTATAAGAAAAATAATAATATTTAGAACATAAATAATAATATTTTTTATATAAATACTTTGTATTAGAAGAAAAATAATAGTATTTACAACACAAATTATAATATTTTTTATATTAATACTTAGAAATGTTGAATATTTTTAATAATACTACGTCGCGGGCTCACTTTTTATTTTTATAAAAAATATCGTAAAAATTTATAATATAAATAATAATATGTTTTTAATATTAACAATAATATTTTCTTTCAAATTTATTAATTATAAATAATAATATGTTTTCAATTTAATAATAATATGTCCAAGTCCAACATGGAGATGGACGCAGTCGCGTCCAGACCCAACATGGTGTTGGGCGTGGACGCATCCAAGTCCAACATGGAGGTAGACGCGGTCACGTCCAGGCCCAACGTGGCGGTTGGGCGTGCACGCGTCCACGTCCAACATGGCGGTGAATGCGGTCTCTTCCAGGCCCAACATGGGGTTGGGCGTGGACGCATCCAAGGTCCAAATAGAGGTGGCCACAGTCATGTTCAGGCCCAACGTGAGGTTGGGCGGGGACGCGTGCAGGTCCAACATGGAGGTGGACACGATTGCATCCAGACCCAACGTGGGGTTGGGCGTGGACGTGTATAGGTCCAACATGGCGTGGATACGTCCAATTCCAACATGGTGTGGACGTAGTTGTGTCCAGACCCAACGTGAGGTGGGTGTGGACGCGTCCAGCCCACATAGGGTAACAAAATTCTCAGTTGGAAGAGTGGTAACAATAATGCACAAACTTCAAAACCATCATTTCAAGCGCATCATAATTTTCAAAATTCTCATGGATATGCATCTCCTTATGCTCCCCCTCCTAAAAGAAATCTTAAGGAAACATTGCATGCATTCATTGAAAAGTAAGAGACAATCAACACTTAAAATGCTCAAACTATGACAGATTTGAAAGATACACTTACAAAGTTCGCATATGCTCTTAGTTTTCAGGAGAAATGTAAGTTTTCATCTCAACCACAACAAAATCCCAAAGGGCAATACAATTCAAGTGCAAGTAGCTTCATAAGCCAACACATGGATCAAGTCAAATCAGTCACTACTCTCCACAATGGAAAGGTTATTGAAAAACCTATTCTTGAACCTTGTGAGAAAGATGATGAGTCAATCTCTGAGGGTAAGGAAAGGGTTAAACCTAACATTGCAAAGAAAAGATTAATTCCCCACCAGTATTTTCATTTCCTCATGCCATGACCAAACAAAGAAAAGTCAATCATAATTATCTTTGAAACTTTCAAATATGTAAGGATCAATATACCTTTGTTGGATGCTATTAAACATGTACCTTTTTATGCTAAATTTTTGAAAGACTTGTGCACTGTGAAGAGAAAACTGAATGTGAAAATGAAAGCCTTTTTAGCTGAACAAGTAAGTGTCGTTCTTCAAAACAATAATGTTTTGAAATATAAAGACCCTGGTTGTCCTACAATTTTATGCTTTATTGGAGAACATAAAATTGAAAAAGTTTTACTTGATCTTGGAGCTAGTGTGAATTTACTTCTATATTCGGTTTTTCAAAGTCTCAATCTAGGTGAGTTAAAACCAACTTCTGTAACTCTTTTACTTATTGATAAATCTGTAAAGGTGTGTAGAGGAATAATTGAAGATGTGTTAGTACAAGTTGATAAATTCATCTTTCTTGTAGATTTTATTATTTTAGATACACAACTTGTTGAAGAATGTAATTCAATTCCAGTTATTTTAGAACATCCATTTCTTGCAACTTCTAACGCATTGATTAATTATAGGAATGGACTGATGAAGTTATCTTTTGAAAACATGACATTGGAGATGAATGTTTTTAACATTTGCAAGCAAGACGATAATGATTTACAGGAAGTAGATTTTATTGAAAAGCTAGTTTATGATCAATTTGAAACTACTTTGAGTAAAACTGGGTTCAATGAATCTGAAGATTTGCAAATGCATTATTCTCATAAAGAAATCAAGGACAAGACAAACACCGAAATTGTTGTCGTGGATCATTTGTCAAGATTGACAATAGATTCCACATCTGACATCACACCAATCAAATATTACTTCCCTGACGAATCTTTATTTTCTATTTCTATAATGCCTTGGTTTGCTAATATTGTCAATTTCCTTGCAACAGGAGATGTGCCAGCTCATCGGAGTACCTAAGACAAAAGAAAGTTTTTGAATGAAGTGAAGAACTTTTATTGGGATGACGCTTACTTATTCAAATATTATCCCGATCAAATATTTCAAAGATGCATTCCCAACAATGAGGTAAGTAGTATCATTAAATTTTGTCATTCTAAGGCATGTGGGGGTCATTTCTCATCAAAAAAGACGACTGCAAAAATCTTACAATGTAGATTCTATTGGCCCACCACGTTCAAGGACACGCATGCATTCTACAAAACTTGTGAAAATTGTTAAAAGTTAGGGTCTATTTCAAAACATCACATGATGCCTTTAAATCATATTCTTGTCATTGAAATCTTTGACTGTTGGGGTATAGATTTCATAGGTCCATTTCCTCCATCATTTGGTTTTGTGTATATATTAGTCACAGTTGATTATGTTTCAAAATGGATAAAGGCAATTCCAAGTCGAAACAATGATCACAAAACAATGATCAAGTTTTTGAAAGAAAATATTTTGAGTCGGTTTGAAATCCCTCGAGCCATAATAAGTGATGGTGGAACACATTTCTACAATAAACCATTTGAATCTTTGATGAAGAAATATAGAATCACACACAAAGTTGCCACCCCTTATCACCCTCAGACTAGTGGACAAGTAGAACTTGCTAATAGGGAGATCAAACAAATCTTGGAAAAAACAGTGAACCCTAATCGGAATGACTAGTCTTTAAGACTTAATGATGCACTTTGGGCTTATCGAACTGCTTTTAAAACATCATTAGGCATGTCACCTTATAGGTTGGTTTATGAAAAATCTTGTCACTTGCCTGTGGAACTTGAACATAAAGCTTATTGGGCTATTAAAGCTTTCAATTCAAACCTTGATGATGCTAGCCAGCTACGTAAGTTACAAATAAATGAGCTTGAGGAAATAAGAAATGATGCATACGAGAATTCAAAAATTCATAAAAGAAGAATAAAAAAGTTTCATGATAAGAAAATCTTGAGAAAAACATTTAATGTTTGTAAAAAAGTTTTGCTTTATAATTCTCAACTCCATTTATTTCCTGAAAAGCTAAGATCAAGATGTAGAGGTCCATTTATTGTGAAATATGTGTATCCTTATAGGGCCTTTGATATTAAGAATCCAAATAATGGCAATGTTTTTAAGGTAAATGGGCATCGTTTGAAAGCTTACTTTGATAATTTTCCTAGTGAAAATGAATCTATTGATTTGGGTAATCCTATTTATAAAGATTGATTATTTTGTTTTTATCACATTGTTTTTGTGTTTCTTTTTTGTATGACTTTTGTTTTGCTAGTTTCTCTCCAACCCCGGTCAAATGGCTTATAACGATACTCCGTAACTCTTAAGTCGGTTCTTTCAGTTTCCCATGATAACTGATATCTATTTATATATTTATTCATTTCCTTGTAAATTATATTTTCTTTGCATCTCTTCTCCACTTCTCATCTAAAAAAAATGGAACCACTCTAAAAAAATTAAAAAAGTATTTTCCTTTTTTGCCTCAAAATGCGATTATAAACATTTACCGTGTTAGGTGTGAAAGATTAAGGTTGTTAATGAATCATGGAATTCCTGAAGATATTTGCTAGATAATTGAAGCAAAGGTTCGATTATCAGGTGAGTCTTGCAATTCTTTTATTTCATACATGCCTAGGATAGGTAAAAGTACTTTTCGCGAAAAAACATCGTGCAAAATGACTGAAAGTTTGTCACAGATGTGCCAGATGGACATATAATGCATAATGTTGTTCTTTAAGAATGGTATCTATAAGTCGTCAAGATAAAATACAATTCATCAAGGATGGCCTGAGTAAGGAGTCTTTAGATAATCTTCTCTTGAGATACATCCTAGTGGAGATGTGTATCGTACAATTCATGATTTATGACCCCATTTTCATAAAGAGCATGATCGATATAGTCTTGAGAATCTAACTAAAAAAGATCTTGTGTGTTAGTTTTTAAGAAAACTGGATGGGAAGCTTATCCCCGACCCATAAAGGGCATTTAAGTCATTCTTGGATGTAAAACCAATGGAAGATGTGAGCCACAATCACAACTACTTGTACATACACATGTTCTGACCAGAGAGAGAGAGAGAGAAAGAGAGAGAGAGACTCCAGTTGACCTACATATAGGTGGTATGATTGCATATTCAATTTCTCATCTATAAAATCTTCTCTTCTTTCCTTTCATTTCTACTCAACCCATACATTCAACAAAGTATAGGCGAGTATAGCAATGATAGGTTCCTCATGTCATCAAATAAAGAATATTTATGTTTTTTATGGATCCAATCCTAGGAAAGAAAAAGAGTTTTAAAATCAGCAAATCATCTTAGTCTGGTACTAACTGAGAGAAAGATTCATTTAGTGTATGGGGGAGGCAGCCTTGGGTTGATGGGGAGTGTGTCAACAACTGTATTTTTAGGAGGCAATCAAGTTTTGGGTGTCGTTCCAAAAGCTTTAACCAAATGGAATATCATCGAAAAAACAGTTGCAGAGGAACTACTAGTCTTCTCAATGTCTGAACGAATGACTATAATGTTGACCATGTTGACGCCTCATTGTCTTACCAAGTGGTCTGGGCACATTAGAGAAGATATTTCATATTTCTTCTTGGGCCCAACTGAACATTCACCAAAAACCTATAAGTTTGTTAAATGTTAATGGTTTTTATAATAATTTTTTATATTTTCTTGATCATGCCGTGGAACAGAAATTTCTAACATTTTCAGCACGATAAATCATAATCTCTGCTGCTACTGCTGAACAACTGATTGATCAACTACAATCTTTCATCCCTGTAATTGATTCCTTCATGAGTTGAATAGACTAATCAAACATGGAAAGCCATAAAAAGCTTAGATTAGATTAAAGCCTTAGTTTGTATAAACTTGTGTCTTTTGATTTTATTAATAGCATAATATTTTTTTTATTTCTTATATTTGTTTAAGTGTGTTTCAGGTTTGTCAGTAGTCGTTGCTTCAGGTGATGTCTTCTATACTCTACCTTTCTATCTTAGAACATTGAGGACAATGTCTCATTATAGTTAGGGGGAGGGTAGTGGTTGTAAGTGTAAAAAAAACTAACCTTTTGTTGTTATTAAAACCATTTGACAAAACTGTTATTATCAAGATGGCAGAGTAAGGAGGAATTTTATTGACTCTAGAGACGCATCTTAATAAACATTCAAGAACAAGATTCTATCACACACTTCTTATGAAATATTCAGGTTTACAAACTCTCGCATTGTTATCACTTGATTCTGCTCATATACTTATTTAACAAGTATTTATAAACCATCATTTTCACACACACTTTAACACATGCATGTGGGTTGCACATTGGATCATTACGTTAATTACTTCTTTTGTTAAAGGTAACTAAGGGAAATGGATAATATATAATTTACAAAAAAAAATGATAATAAATATAATATTAATGATAATAAAAAGGTAGATAAGTTTGGTTTTGTAGCCTCCCTTAACCTAAGCAATTAAGCCTGAAGGGGTGTTTTAACACCTAATACCCTAAAGTCAACTGATCTGGGAGTTATTAGCCCAGTACTTGTTATATGGGTTGAAGAGAAAACTTAAGAGAATCAAATATTGCACAATCTACATTTTAGTATCTGCAACCAGAGTTACTAAGCTCATAGGGGTGTCTCAACACCTAATGCCTTAAGACCAACTAGTCTGGGAGTCGGTAGCTTAAAGCTTGTTACATGGTTAAGGATGCGTTATGTTTCAAGTTATCAATATAATAATAATAATAATAATAATAATAATAATCATCTCAACCCAAGGAAGTTAATATTTAGAAAAACATTAGAACAAATTATGTTTTCTTCCAAGCAAAGCCCCATAACTATGTGTTGATAGATATGTTTTCTTCCAAGCAAAGCCCCATAACTGTGTGTTGATAGATTGAGCACAAAAGGAAGGTTTATTAATATATTGATTAAGAAGTATGGAGCTGATATATAAATCTAATAAGAGTTTGTTTATTTGAATAGATCAATGGAAGTTAAATAATGAATGTCTTGCTTTTGGATCTTGCAAATTGTTTTTTTATTTTAACACTTTAATTACTAGGGACCGGTATTAAGCTGGTAAGGGGTGTGATTAGTACTTAAAAGTGCATTTTTAGTAAGGTTTTATATCATCATATTGTATTTAAAGTATCATCAAATTCCCTAACTTGAGCATGTTATAATAACAAGTCCAAGAACATAAGATATCTGTAATTTATGGTAAATGCTCATTTTGAATGTAGGCATATCTCATAATTCAAAGGATTTTTTAATATGTTTAACTATTGAAATTGAGAAGACAAAGAAAAGGGCTAAGCTTAGAGAAGAGATGCTGGTTTAATTCAATTGGAACACTATTCGATTATTAGGTCATAAATGGAACTATAGACCTTAGATTTAGGTCTGGTTTATCTTGATGGAAAGCTAAGACATAGGCCTAAAACATTCATGAAGAGTCCAAGATTCAAAACTATCGTTTTCAAGCTCAAATTTTAGCAATAAAAGAGAAATCTAAATCTATCATGCAGCCTAGACATTGTTTAGTGTTCAGCCCATATCTGGAGTTATAAAAGTCCAAATGAGCTCATTCATTTTTTGGTGGAAAGATGAGACGAATGCCCAGAACTTTCATGAAGATTATTTGTTCAAATTCTGATATTAGCAATGATATTTTGTCCAGCCAATAAGTCAATAGCTAGTCACCAAGTCAAGAGGTGACCACCCACTCAATAATTAGTCATCAAATCAATAGTTCTGAATTTTAGCCTATAAAAGAAGGCATTTGCCATACATTTAGGCATCTTGGTTTTTAGATCAAGATCTTGCTCTTGCTTTGTATTTTGTAATGTTCAAGTTTTATTTCATGTTATATTTTCATTAATCTCTTGTTTATGCTTTTCATTTCCTTTACTTTACTTAGTTAACGTATATCATTATTATGTTATTATTTTGTTTATTTATGTTTCTATTCTTCATTATGTATAGCTAAGTTTATTTTGTCAAGTTAAAAAGGTTACACTGGTGTAAGAATAAGTATAGTAAAACTTAACATGGACTTTAGTGTTTGATATTAACATGTTTATAACTATTATTGTACTCACTCTTAATATCTTGCTTGTTAAATGGTTAATATAGATTTGTGTTGTACAACCCTTGGTACAACAAATACTTAACCCTTTCATAGCCTACTGTATGGTATAACCGACACATGTGCTATGAAAGGAACTTGATTTATTGTTGACATAAGTTATCATCATGAATACCTGACAACATTTACAAGTATTGACATTACTCAAATAAGATAATTAATATAATCATATTAATAATTTATAATCCGATTGGAACCTTTTTTGTGTGTGGTTTCCAGTTGAGTAATAAAAGGAGTTTATATTATACTTATTTGAAATACCATTAGTGGATCCTCTAATCTTGACAATTATTTTATCTTTGTTTAATCCTTACATCAATATCACATCTCAAAAGTTCTCTTCAACCATTTTCCATTTTTTACTTGTAATTTTATATAGTTGACCTCCTTGTGGTTTGACCCCGGTCTTGCCGGGTTATTTATTATTTCGACACTCCATATATAGTTCTTCTATGATACCATCCATAAATCTTTCTATTTTCTCATACTCAGAAATTGTCATATCTTTTAGTGTCAGAGTCAAGAACTCTTGTTCTTTGTTTTTTTTGTGGTATCTAGAGTAGTATTGATTCTCAAACTCTTTCCTAAAATCCATCAATGTCAACCTATTTATAGCTCTTCTCTCTTTCACTGTCTCACATTAAGTCATGGCATTATCAAATAAGAATTAAGTTGCACAACCACCCCTAATATCATCAGTGACTGGTATATCATCCATCGTATTCTCCATCTTTTTCAACCATCTTCTAGCTATTTTAGCATTTGTTTCTCCTATAAAGGGCTCACAACCCACCACCATCATGTTTTTAGCCTATCTAACCAGGGCAACAACTCTTTCTCTTGGGGCTGTATCGACTCTTCCTCCAAGCCGAATACCACAACTCAAATTATCTTCTCTAAATAAGCATTTCCATGGGTAGTGTTGGTCGCAGATGGAGACTTAATAGTCCCATCACTGCCCTCGGACCTACTAGACTACACATCCTAGTCTCTCGTACAAAATTTTCTACTTAGAGTCTTGTCAACTCTCTTATCTCTAACTGTGTAGTAGCGCTTGAAACATGAGAGACAATATCTATAAAATGGGTCTTTTTATAGAGTCTCACTCCTACTCACCATACATATCCCCCTCCTATCATGAGAAGGGTTTGTCCTCGTACCTTGCCTTGTACAAACCATCCTGAAATCAAATCAACATCTACTTATCATTAACTATCCTTTCCAATCCCATTAAATCTCAGCCAAAGCTCTGATTCCAACTATAACATCCCTAAAATTTCAAACAATATTAAATCTAATATTACATCATAGTTTATGAAAAACCAAGGAATTTTATTTATTTATTATTATCTCTACCAAAATTTTGGTAGAGTTTCTTTTGAAAACTCAATTTCCCTAGAGTCAACATCATATCTCAGTCATTGTTTAATCCATTCAAGATCCATTTAACAAGATCGTTCCTACAATAATCATTAACGATGATGTTTTTATCACATTTTCAATAAAAAATAAATAAATGAACAACTACACTACTTACCACAATGACTAAAAGTTTATGATTACAACTTAATTTATACATTATAATAACATGAAGTTTATATACGCAATACATAATATTTATGAAGTGATTACCTATAAATATCATATCATGCATATTTACAAAATGTTCATTCATTAAAACTATCATATATTAGTTACAATTACATACTTTAATAGTCTATGAATTTGTCACTTACAAACATAAATAACCAAAACACATCATATACATAGGTCCCTAATATGTAATCTAAACCAGCATAAAGTCACCAAAGTAACTAATTACGTTGATCTTGAGATATACCTGAGATACCCATACGAAATAATCATGAATACTTCATAATTAATCTTCACCATTTAAACTAATAAACTTAATTTTGGTACTTCATCAAATAAATATAATTATCAAATATAATACTCCATTTCATATACCAATAATATAGTATTTTCGATTTAAATTCAGCAATCCATATTGGAGAGCCTATAATTTGGATTTCCTTCTTAGAAGTTATTCACTATGATAATTCCTTTAATGAATCTCCATACCACATGACAATTATTTCAATGGAACTTCGTGCCATATGACAATTCTGATAATTCCTTTAACAAAATTTCACACCACACGATAATTCCTTCAACGAAATTCCATACTACATAGCAATTCCTTTGATGAGATTCCACTCCACACAACAACTCCTTTGATGAAATTTCACTCTACACAGCAATTCCTTTTATGGAATACCAAATCAATTACGACATTCCTTTTAGCAAGCCTTAGTTCATCATTTAATCAAACTCTTTAATCTTACATATTTTAACGACATTCCCATGTACTTTTACATTTAAGAAATTCACAAATTAAATGAAAATGCGTAAAAAAAGTGAAGCGCAGGGCACCTACCTGCTATTGTCTGGCGCACAATGGTCCCTACTGCGTGCACAACTTTTAGGGCCTCGCCTGCATCATAATTACCAAGCATATTTTTTCAGATTCAATTATATTCATCTTATTTCAAGCAATTTAATTCACAATTCTTCAACTAATCCAAGTGTTACCCATTTATCTAACATGTCACTTAACACAAATCAAAGATAACAAAATAGTTCTCCATTCAATCTATATTCAATTTTATACAATTCCATACAATTTATAATTTCTTCCCGCTAGACCCAACTATTTAATTTCTCAATATTTCATTGTTTCATTAATTCAACTCAATAAAAATTATTTTTCGCATGATCTTATACTCATTTATAACACAATTAATAGTCAGTATCATAAATGTATAATTTCCCTTTTTTTCTTTTTCTTTATGGCCGTCCTATAGTCCTTCCTTACCTATCAATTTTCTTCATTATTCTTCCATGATTTCACTCCTACAACTACTTATAAAAGTTATAGAAACTTAATTTCTAAGAAATTCACTTTCCCCTCAAATTTCATCTCGAGAACTCCAATTCAATTTTGCTAAAATTTGTTCAAAATCAACTAACTCTTGTTTAAATTGACATAAAGGGGTCCAAACATCTTACCTGGTTACAAAATGTATTTCAAAAATCAACTAGTTGGAATTTTCCAAGGCTTCTCTTTCTTCCTTTTTTTTCTTCACTTTTTCTCTCTAATTCAATCTTCCTTCTCTTTCATCTTTCTATATTTCTAATATGGATGCGTTTCTCTCTCTCAAAACCCTAAACCTCATTCTCTAGCCCTTAAAGGTGAAAGGAAGGAAGAAGAAACATAAATGTTCTTTTCTCTCTTACTACACATCATCGAGTTATAATAGATATAGTAGCCAACGATTTGACCGTTTTCTTAAATCTATCTAGTTATTTATCAAAACAGTTATATCATTTCTACTTCTGTTAAAATATACTAATTCGGCCATAAACTTTTCTTTTTCTTAACTTTTCTTTCCCCATTTATTATAATCATTTTCTTATTTCATTTTCTTACACCATAGTTGCTATTATAGTATTCTTAATTTATCCCGGGTTTTACAAGGGTATTTCTTCAGGTGGTAAAAAAAGGCTTGGTGAGGATTCATTAAGGAGATTGCAATCTTTAGCTTGGATTAATAAAAAATACAATATTCAAGACCGGTATATTGTTTGAGGTGTGGATGTAGACTTATCGAACCACGTTAAAAATCAAGTTTATAATTTCTATCTCTTTATTCTTTACTTTACGCAATTTCATTATATTATTGGTTAATTGTGTTTAATTTAATTAATTGCAATATTTATTATTATTAGTGGAATACCTAATTTATCCCCTCTTAGATGTATTGAAAAAAGAAGAACAAAACATTCAAATCATCCACCTACTGGCTATTAAATTGTATTGAGTAAGAGATAATTGGTTATTTCTCATCTACTTTGTTTTAGATTTAGCCATTTCTTTTCCAACTTGCTAATTGAACTTGGAACAAACTCCGATCAATCACTAGATAGTTAAAGCAATGCACACAGCTTGAGAAAATCTTATGTTGCCTCCTGAGGCTATAATTTATTCTTTTTTAACTTTGAGGTGGTTAAGAAATTATTTGCTAAAATCTTTGTGCATCCATGAGCCAAAATAACAATGATAATTTATGTAATTAAAATGTGGAGGTATAAGGCTCAATGGTAAAAATTTTGCCACGAAATCCATGAATTTATTTACAAATTTAAATGTGAATTTGATCTTAGATGATTAATTTTTGCTCTCTCCTAAGAACTTCTGCATTTACATTTAGAAAACAAGGGGAATAGGTTATATATCTCAATGTCTAAGTTGTAATCTCTCTGATAGTTTATTATTCTTTTTTAAGATGGGATTTGAGGCTCTTGATTTGAGTAGAATCTTTCTTCTTATATAAATAATAAGTTTATTGAATGTCAAACTTGTCTAGTGCTAGATTTTGTTGTTTATTGAGTGCAAAATTGCTTGCTAAACATGCTTGTAATTGTGTATTTCCAAAATATCAAATTTTATTTATTAATAGACAAGATAATAGGATTGTAGAAAACATCCATAAAACATGTAAACCATATACCATTTTTGAATGGATGATGTTCATGATGGAATTGCAACTATTTAATAGAACAATAAAATTACTTTATATTTCAGGATATATATAAATAATAATAATGCTTAGATTCTTAGCTAGGCTAACTTTGCAATTGGCATATTTATTGTATAAAATAGGACTTTAATATTGTTTTGCTATATTTCTTATATATTAATAATCACATGGTTATGTAATTTAAAGTTATGAAATACATTTAAGGTTATTAAAAACACTTTTAACAACAGTTTTAACCAAATACCTTTTCACTGCTTTTAGTTAACAATAATTTTAATTCCAGTTTTAACCAAACACATATTTTAATCCAACTAGCAATAGCTAAAAGTTTTTTTTTAATCTATTTTTTTTCAAGATACAACCATAAAAGATACAACAATACCAAACACACATTAAGATTGTGGTGCAGGGTACTTTTCAAAAGTGTTATTTGCTTGAAAATGTATTAAAATTATTTTTTCAATTTTTTTTAATTTTTGACATCAACACATTAAATCCTTCGGAAAACACTAAAAAAAACCCATCAATTTAATGTTTTTTTCAAGCCAAACGCACTTAGACCTCGTTTGGGGCTATGTTTGCACAGGTGTTTCAACAAAATTTTAATTTTGTTTCTGCTTAAAACTATTTTCTTATGTTTTTGAATTGTTTTGATGTGTCAAAAATATTTTTTAAAAAATAAAAAGATATTATTATGATGCATTTTCGAACAAAATGCACTTTGAAAAGCAACTGTCATTATACTCTCAAACACTTCCTTAAAAATAGTTCCAAACACAATGTCAAACACACTCTAAATTGTATTGTTTTTATGAATTCAATTGAGATTCTCAATAGTACATTTTTTTTATTATGAAAACAAAAATGCATAATAGTATAAAAAAAAAACTGATTAAGCTCCTAGTATAATCACTACAGTAAAACCTTGTATGCTATATTAAGTTAACTAAAAAATTGTCTTTTCACATGAATCCTATTTCTCTAATACATTGTGTTGAGAGTTCATTTCCTTTGATATTCAAACGCATTAACGTGGCTTTGAAATGTAAATACAATTGTTGAAATACAAGTGCTCACAATAATTAATCCCTTCTTTTATAACATTTAAATCCTATTTTATATAATGAAAATAAGTACGTGAATTAATTGTTTGTCTCCTCAGCTAACGGTTTTTATTTTTATTTTTTAATTTTAATATTTAATATTGAGTTTACTAGAGATATGACTTCATAATGTTTTTAATTTATTTTCTATGAAGTTATTCATATCTCATGACTTGAGTCACGAGTTCACCCATATTGAATTGAATAGTTTTTATGTCTTTTTTTTAATTGATATTTTTCAACTTTATCCTTCAACGTTGGGTTGATTGAGAATTGAGTTTCATAACTTATTTTGATTTATGTTCTATTAAGTTATCTCAATATCATGATCCAAGTCAAGAATTTGTCAGATTAACTTATGTGACTTGAGTCATTTTCTTTTCGGGCTCTTTTTTGTAATTGATTTTTTTTCAATTTTATCTTTTAATATTGGGTTAATTGAGAATTGAGCTTTATAATTTGTTTTGATTATCACGGTCTCATGACCTGAGAGACAGATTTGGCAGGTTAACTCATGTTCAACTAAGTCGACACAATGTTTTGTCATCTCAATATTTTTTAAAAAAAGTTGTATTCTTGAATTTTCTTTAGTCAAACTATATTTTTACAAGTTATCCGAGTTGTCTTTAGACCCGTCAAGTTGATCAGGTCACATTGAGTCAATCCCGCATGGTTTATTTTTTTTTTTTACTAAAAAACACATTAAGAACGTCTTTTTAATGTTAAAAAATTTGATCTGACACGCAGTGTAACCTTAGAACATTATCTAATTTAAAACTATAATTACTGCTAAAAAACACTAACTATCCTATGAATAAAACAACTAACAATCATAAAATATTAATCTTTAATGCAATCAATCCCCAAAAGTACACCTTCATCCTATAAAAGCATGTCACTTACAAAACAAAACAAAAAATTAAAAGTAGAAAACACAATAAAAATTTTTGCATTTACATGTCAACAATGAGATCATATTTGAGCATTAAAAATATTTTAATTTATATATGGTGCCTTGTAGGGGTAGTGGTTTAGTGATTCACACTAGCGGCATTAGATAAATTCAAGGAAATTAAAGAAGTTGCATTTCAAGCTTGTTTTACATGCGACAATGTTTTACAAGTAATCTATAAAGTGCTTTTTTTTTTCTTTTCAATGACTCCATTCTAAACGGTCCAAAACGCCTTTTCCATGATGACTTACTTCAGTCTTTAAATTTTTTTTAACTCATCATGCTTCATTTTACTCATCACCTCTATCACTAACTCTTTTTAGCCTCTTTTTATTAGATATTAGTTATAATTCTAGTATAAGTCGGAACCTTTATTTAAAAAGAATTTGTGTTTAGAATCCTTATTTAATTAGTTAATTAAAATCTTTATTGGATTATGATAGTTAGAGATTATAATCTCCCTGTGATATACGGGTCAATGTATTCAGAATTTTAAAAGTATTGAATCAATCAATAAAAGCTTAGGAGGTTAAATATTTGTGTGCTTAGTGTTTTTAACAAATGTTATTAGAACTTAAGTTGATTAAGAAACTAAGAAAGTAAGAAAAACTCTTCACAATAGCATCAACAAAATTTCTTAGGAAGAAGAACTCCCCCACACAAAGATTAGTTATCATTACAACAATGAAACATTGATAGCAACAACAACAACTTATTGCAGACGATCCAACAGTGATTAGTCATGCCCAGCAACAACAAGAAGAGTAGTAGCAAACCATGATAGCACCTTCCAAACAAACTAGCATTATAGCAGAGTTACTTCGCACTGACAACGGTAACACAGTTCCAGCAATAATGTACAATAGTCCTCTCAGTAATAGCCAATTTGAGAGACTTAGTGAATATATCAACGACTTGTTCTTCACTTTTGCAATAGATGATTTCAATCATTACATCCTTTGTCAAATCTCTTAAGAATTTTCTTCAACCATATTGCTTGACATGTATACAAAGTCGCGGCTATAAATCTAGCTTTCATGGTTGATAAAGTGACAATTGATTGATTGCATATTTGAAGATTATAAGATAACTCTTAAACCAACCTTAAAAACATATCTAAAAGTGTCTTTTCTATTATCTTAATCTCTCGCATAATTGCTATCAGTAAAACCAATCAAATTTGATATTTTTCCTTTCTTGTAGAACAATCCACACTCCATAGTACCTTTCAAGTGTGAAAATATCCTTTTAGAAGTCTGAAGATGAGATTCTATTGGATTCTCTGTGTATCTGCTAATAAGACTTACTGAATACATTATTATATATGGCTATGACATATTTGCAATGGATACCTTAAATTTAACGAATTAGAAATTTTACATTAAGAAAATATGATGATGGGTCTTCCTCGAATCACAACCCCTTCTGAAGTTTATGAAGAATGTGTTTTTAGTAAATAACATTGAAATCAATTTTCACGAGGAAAATCATGAAAAGCAAGAAAGCCATCAGAGCTTTTCATTTTGATATTTGTAAGCCAATAACTCCACTTTTTAATAGATGTAAAATATATATAATCACTTTTATTGATGATTGTAGTTGAAAAATTTGAGTTTATTTTTTACAAGAAAAATCTAAAGATTTTGAAGCCTTTAATTGGTATAAAACACTTGTTAAAAATGAAGCTGAAAAACCAAAAATATGTTATTCGAACAGACCATGATGGAGAGTATAACTCATGAATTTATAAATTTTTATGAGACCCGTGAAATCAAAAGCCAATTTACCATAACTTATATGCCTCAACAAAATGGTGTTTGGAAAAGGAAGAACCGTACTATTATGGATATGATGAGAATTCTTTTTACAGGGAGTGGCTTACTAAAAAATCATTGGTCTAAAGTAGTAAATTGGTGCATTCATATTTTGAATAGAAGTCTCATGGTTGTCGTTAGAGACAAGACATCAGAGGAAGCTTGGAGTGGATGAAGATCAGTGGTAAATCATATCAGAATTCTTAAGTGCATTATTTTTTCCCATATTCTAGACCAAAAGAGGAAAAAGCTTGATGATAAAAGAGAAAAATGTATTTCTCTTCATATTAGTGATTACTTAAAAGCTTATAAACTATATAATCCTAACACACCAAGAAATTTTTTATTAGTTGAGATGTTATTTTTTATGAGGCTAAACAATATGGAGTAATGATGGTGTTAAACAAAATATTCCAATGGATTTAGATGGTAATGATGATGAAAAAAATAGGAAAAACCTATGGAGAAAGCACCAAAACCAGTAGATAATCAAATTACACCTAATAGTGAAATATCATAATGTGTTAAAAAAAGGCCTATATAATCACAATATTGAGCAATGATGGTGTTAAACAAAATATTCTAATGTGTTAGAAAAAAAGCCTCTATAATCACAATATGGAGTAATGATAGTGTTAAACAAAATATTCCAATGTGTTAGAAAAAAGGCCTATAAAATTAAACTATATAATCACAATATGGAGTAATGATGGTGTTAAACAAAATATTTCAATGGATTTAGATGGTGATGATGCTGAAAAAAAAGGGAAAAACCTATGGAGAAAGCATTGTAACCAGTAGATAATCAAATTACACCTAATAGTCAAATATCATAATGTGTTAGAAAAAAAAAGGCCTATATGGATGAGTGATTAAAAAATAACTAGAATTGATCAATCTAATAATTTACTTACTCATTTTGCTCAATACTCATATTGTGATCCTATGACTTTCAAAGATGTCTTTAAAGAAACAAAGTAGCAAAAGGCTATGGATGATGAAATTGATGTCATTGAGAAAAAATAACATTGGGTAGGTGATGGAGCTTCCAAAATGACGAAGGACCATTGGTGTAATGGGTGTATAAGAAAAAATTAAAGGAGAATGATGAAATTGATATATATAAAGCACATCTAGTAGCTAAAGGTTACAAGCAATAGTATGGTATCGATTATAAAGAAGTTTTTACTCCGATTACAAGCCATAATATAATAAGATTGATTATTGATTTGGTAGCTTAAAATTCATGGCTTATCTTCTAGTTAGATGTGAAGTTAGCTTTTAAATAAGATCTTCAAGAACAAGTATTTGTTAATCAACCTCGTATTTATATGAAATTTGCTAATGAGCATAAAGTTTATAAGTTGAAAAAGAATCTTTATAGGTTGAAGCAAGCTTCAAGAGATTAATACATTCATATAAATGCTTATTTCTAAAAAGAAAGATTAAAAAAAATATACATATGAGCATACTTTTTTTTCATTAAAATTAAAGATGGAGGAAAAATATTTTTTGTATGTTGTATGCTTATATATAAATGATTTGATTTACACTAGTAATGATGGGGCCATGCTTGAAAAATTTAAGAGGTCTATGATGACTATGTTTGATATGTTTAATCTTGAAAAGTTAATTACTTTCCTGACTTTGAAGTGGTTCAATAAAATGTCATAATTTTTATTTATTAAAAGAAACATGTTCGAGAAATTTTAGATAACTTTCGAATGAAGAATTGCAATTTGATGTGTACACCAGCTGAGTTTGGTTTGAAACTAAAAAGGATAATGAGGGAAAGAAGGTTGATGCCACTATTTACAAGCATATTATAGGGAGTTTAGTGTATTTGATAACAATAAGTTAGCCTCTGATATCGACATAAAAACAACCTAAAAAACATAAGATAAATCAACCTCTAATATTAGAAAAAAAAATTAAAAAAAAATAAGGCTTATATTCTTTGTACATGCTATTTAAACAGTTTTTCTTCCTAAACTGAACTTAACAAAAGGACGTAAAATATCATTATAAGGCAGTATAAGAGGTTTTTTTAGGGGAAAATAAACACAAGGTAAAATAAATGCAAAAACTAGTTTATTATTTATATGCAGGCAAAAATGGACTCTGATTTATCTAAACAAATCATAGTTGGAGAAATAAAGCTCGATGAAATGAACAATGGAAACTACAAGTACTTTAGCCAACAAGAAAATTTATTGTTAGAAAAATATTTATACTTGATAATCTTTATTTCGCGCACGGAAGAAGGTTAAAAAATATTTTTTAATGTTCTAGTTGTTTACTGACAAAAACAAAATATACTCCGCAAAGTAAAACTTGCCTTAGAAGACCTGGTTTCGGTAATCTATAAATTACCAATTAAGATTAATTTAGAAATATATTATGAAGTTATATACAAGATATTAAAGACCTATATATATCTTTCGAAAATGAAATATATAAAAAGACAACCTATATATACCTTGTTTAAAAGAAAGTTATTTTTTACAAAACTGAGTGTTTAAGAATATTAGTTTATAATCCTTGTTTAACTAGTTAAATAAAATCCTTATTAAATTATGATAGTTAAATGTTGTAATATCCCTATAAATATAAGGGCCAATGAATTCAAAATTTTAAAAGTGTTAGAATCAATCAATAAAAGCTTGAGAGGTTAAATGTTTGTATGCTTGGTGTTTTTAACCCTCTTCCTCGCACTTATAAACGATTGTTTTTTCAGAATAATAAATTACTCCATTGAAATTAAGATTGCATAGATAGCCAATAACAAAATGAAAATTGGCAAAGGAAAATAAAGACACCAAAAAGGACCTTAACATAATTTAGGAATATAACTAGCTTAGTTCTTTGCACGCGGTAAGGAACATTTTGGAAGTATTATTAAGCCTTGGCTTGCTTAAGCAAGTCAACTTGGTGATCAGCTAACATAACCCTTGGTTTATGCAGACTTTCAAATTAAATTCGATGGAGTTTGACTTGTTATGACCCAATTAACCAATAAGTCAAATCGCGACCTCGTCAAAACTAGGTCTAACTTTTTTTTAAGATTATGTTTCTAAATGTTGTTTTTATGCTTTTTTTAAGTGTTGAAACGATATTGTACTAGATTGACACAAGTCCACTTGCACAACCTATGACTCAGGTTGTGGGTCTTATCGGGTTTAAAAAATTTCTTGTTAATGTATCACTTTACTGTTTTAATAAAAACATGTTTTTTAATTATAAGAATTATCTTTAAATTAAAAGACTTTCATGATCTCAAAAAAATTAATAAAATAATATTAAAATAATATCATAATATTTTGTGTGTAATTAAAGGTTAAAAAAAAATTGATGTGATAAAATCATGTCATAAATCTATTAAAAACTACAAAATCAAAATTTTATTTTCATTGAATATTCATGAACACTTTATATATATATATAAATAATAATTAAGAAAAAAATTGTTTAATGTTCTTATAAAAATCTATAATATTATTTAAAAACTATGTCAAAATTAAATAATAATTTAAAGTACATTTCAATCAAAATCTCAAAAAATAGAGAAACAAAATATCATAGAAAGAGATGAAATGCTTGGCAATATGAGATTAGTCCAGCAAGTCTAACTCAACAATAAGAAGGCCTAGCACATTGGGACCTTCAAGGCCAGGGCCACGTATTTGGCATTCTTTATTTTTTTTATTTAAAGGTAAATGACATGTTGTTTGC
>Ga0307515_10008660_pt1 | contig 19797 bp, 10 predicted proteins | sample 17_EM_MG_FD_194513 | JGI IMG/M metagenome (GOLD analysis project Ga0307515, IMG submission 194513) | Populus trichocarpa ectomycorrhiza microbial communities from riparian zone in the Pacific Northwest, United States - 17_EM | ecosystem: Host-associated > Plants > Roots > Unclassified | place... | reverse complement strand
ATTAAGGTTAACGGCTTCCTGGAGGCCCTTACCCCCCCCCCCCCTATTCCTTACTAGCTGTTCTCTCCTCTAGCCCAATATAATTCCTCCTTTTACCCACGACTTTAAACACTCTAATTGCTTAATATTGACTAGCCTAAGCCTTATGCGCTGCCAAGTAATCGTTCGCCGCGCTCCTAAGAAAATACGTTCTAGCTTAGCCAATATAGGTAGTATAGATAGAATATCTATCGCTATATAATAGAGCGATGGGTACGCCACGCGATTGCTTAGATTAAGCTACTAATTAAGGGCAGTCATATTGGTAGGAAGATTTATAGGGGAGGCGTTAATAAAGTGATTAAACTCGTCCTTAATTAAATTAAAACTTAACTGCTTTCTACTCTAAAGATTGTACTTATTAAGCTCGGAATTATAATTAGTGGCTTCCTCTCCCTTCTTAGCTATATACTTATTTTTATACTCCTTTACCTAAAGCCTTTAAGCTGTATTAACTACGGGCTTCCTCTAAGCGAGTTTCCAATTGCGATTGATATAGGCCTTCCTCTGGTAAGGAGCTAACAATAAGGCTGCGCCGTATGCGGTCACTTCATTAGTTTTAAGGTAGTATTTATTAAAGGTATGCTAACTGGTGTGTATGCAGTTATATAGCTTCTAATTAGTGACGTACTTTTGGAAAGCTAATTTAAAGTGCTCTATTATAAAATCTATTGTAAAAAGCACTTTATTAAGGGTGGCTTTATTACCTTCTATTTCTTTTATAACTCTCTTAAAGGGCTAAAGGAAGTCTCTAATATCTTTAAGAGCCTTCTAATTAGTCGCGTTAAGGATATCCTCCTTATTAAACTCCTTTAGATACTCCTCCTGGTATTTACTAATTGTGCCTTTTAATTAAAGAGTTACTATAATTATATTATACCATAAGTTCTACTACATATTATTATTTATAGAAATAGCCCTTAAAGCAATTGTAATAAAGTAATTGTAGTAAGCGGTAGAGCTTCGAATATATAATGATGTTGTATATCTTACCTGGAGGACCAATCTCGCGATAAGTAAACTTATTGGCCTTCCCTTTTTAAAACCTTTTGGTAAGAATCTTTTTAATCTAATTATCTTTTTAATCTAACTCTGCTCTAAGCTTTTCGCGAGCTTCTTTAAAGGTAGTATTAACAGCTTTCTTATCCTTAGTAAAAAAGAAAGCTTATACGGCTATATTAAGTACGTGCCTGTGGTAGCGAATGTGATATTACTATACGTTATATTAGGCCTCTATTTCTTCTTCTTTAAGTCTTATAAAAAGCCTCTGCAGAAGCTTATTATTACTACTATGATTATCGCCCATACAGTAGCTAATCCTGCTAAGTAGTTTATAATCTTTAAGGACTTGCTAAAGGACTTCTACCTATTCGTCGCCGCCGTATTTATTAGGGAGGTAGGGTAGAGTAAGTAAGGCCTTCCTTAGTACGCCCGTACTTTTAATAAAGTAAGCGCAGATTATAATAAAAGTTTTCTAATTTGGCGACGTCTACGCGTTAATTAAGAGGTGTATTGGTGTAAGAGAGGAAAGTAGCTTCTGCTTAAGGATCGCTTTATTAAGAAGGAAGGACTCGTTAATTATCTTAGGTACGGTACTACTAGAGTTAATTAGCGCTTCCTTATAGGTGTAGTTTACTAAAAGAAGAAGCGATTGAAGCTCTGGCTAAGCTACTGCCTTATATAGTAGATTGCGAATAATAATTAGTTGTGTAAGAGCGTCGCGTATTATTATAGGATTAAAGCTCTCTCTTAGTATTTATTCCTTCTGCCTCTTAAGCTTCTAGATATAGAGTTGCCCTTACTTATAAAATAAGCCTTAAAGACTTTGCCTTATAGCCCGCTTAATAACTAAGTCCTCTTCCTTAACAACTGTACCGTGGGCCTTGAGTAGATAAGCACGTATATTAGTAGTAACTATATCGCGCTAAAATACGTATTGCCTATAGTACTAATATCGCCTTCTACTACTATTTGTATACGGCTTGTTTGCAGTAGGCTTATGCGTAAGAGCCCAAGTATTTATAGCTTAAACTCTTCGTTTCTTAGAGGGTTAATTAAGAGATTAAGAGGAGGATTTAGTAGAGGATTTAGTGGAGGATAATGTGTCAGAGTTATCGTTAGCAGTTAGATCTTTAAATAGTTCGCTATTAAGCTTAAATAATTCAGACTAAGTATTAGAATTACTGTCGGAGTTTATAAAAAGAGATTCTAAAGTAGGGGAAGCTATATCGCGAGGTTATAGTTAGTATTAGGGGGGTGGTTGAATAATATTGTAATAAGGATGCATCTGTAGGCAAGTATTAAATTTTTTACTCCTGTGTATATATTAGAATGTAGAGCGTATAATTAATACTACGTATACCTTAGCATCCTTTTACTACACCACAAGGCTTTAACTTTCCTATATATATTTATAAGCTTATAGATATTCATTTATAAGGATCTTAAAAAATCCAAATATTATTATTGCTTATGAATAAATATATCGTTAAGAAGTAATGGATATAAATATTATTGGGATCCCTGGTTGAGGAGGCTATTAAGTATAGCGACAATTGAATGAGGCCTACGTACGCAGCTACGTACGAGAGCGGTGGAAGGGGTACTCTGAGTTCATGTTTTGGGGTTGCTTTACATACGACTTTAAAGGCCCTTGCTATATTTGGAAGCCCTAAACAAAGAAGGAATTTAACGAATTAAAAACTATTATTAAGATCTGGAATTAAGCTCTAGAGCTAGAGGTATATAAGGCCTAAAAGAAGAATCAAGCCGCTAAAAGGAGTCTATACGAACTATGTTATAAGAGGCGAATGGGCGGCGCTTCTGCTAAATGGAAGTTTACGGCGTTATACGGAGCTTTAACTCGATCAGATGGAGGTGGAATCGACTAGTAGCAATATCTAACAAATATTTTGATACCAAAACTTCTTCTATTTGCCCAGAGTTTTATATACTTAAATCCTAATACGATCGTATAGGAAGATAAAGCTACTGCTTATATTACAAAGATTTACTAAACCTACTTTAACGCTTACGAGATTTAATGTCTTCTTTAGCTAGGTAATTCGCCTAATCTAAATATAATTGAGCCCTATTGGGGCTACCTAAAACGGATTACTATAAAAAGAGGCCCGCTTACCTCCCGCGCAGCTGCAGAGAAGGCTTGGCTTAGAGCTTGGCAAGATCTTAAGCAGTGGCGAATTTAGCAGTGGATTGAGAGGATCCCTTGCCATATTAAGAAGATTATAGAACTTAAAGGAGGCAACGATTATAGAGAGGGAGTAGATGAAAAGCAGCGAAGCCGGAAGCAGCTCCGTAAGGAAGCCAATCGCAAGCTCTCTACGATTGTTAAGGTGCTTAAAACGGGCTACGAGATATTGCGCAATTACTGTAGTCTGCCTGACGCCTATCTACAATTCTTCCTACCTGCGTAGAGCCGTGAGGAAATTGAGGAGATTACTGAGGAAGAGTGGCAAAAATCAGCTGATTTGGTTGTTCTAAATCGACGTCAAAACACTCAAGGCTCTGGCTTAATTGTAGATCGACAGCTCTATAACCAGAGACTCTAAAGAGACGATCGCAATCAGGTAATCGAACGGGTAGAGAGCTAGGTAGAGAGCCAAGAACAATAGAGGCAACTAAGGCCTCGAAAACCTCGAAAGCCTATATAATATAAGGTGCGGTGGAACGAGGTTAATTAGCTAAATGCTAGACACTAAAACACCACGTTTTGGAAGCTATATAGACAATATACTAGTATTAAAAGCTTCAATCAAGCTGATTGAGTTGATTTTGGTGAGGTCTTGGCGCTCAAAACCGCACTTTTCCCAAATAGGAAGGAGAGATCTCTTTCTAGGCCGTCCTCCGTATTATGTATAGAATGTATAAGGAGCGCATTATGTATAGAATGCGCATTAAGTGCAAAATGCGTAATTAGCTACATTGTATTGTTAAATATAGCTGTATACCGCACTGTATTATTAAATATAGTAGTATACCGCACTATATTGTTAAATATAGCAGTACGCAGTAGTATGCCGCACTATATTGTTAAATGCAGCAGTATGCCGCACCTTAGTCGATATCATACACTACACATTATAGTGCGCGAAATGCGCATTTGGCCGCTAAATGCTGCCAAATGCTGTAAAAATGCTAGTAAATTTTTTCCTACCGAATATAATCTAAGTTATCCTTCTTATTAGTATCACAACCTTCCTACTACATTTATATTTGGTCTTTTGTTAATTAGTGTATATAAAACAGCTATCCCTTACACAGATAAGGTGCTATATTTTGTGGCCCATACGTAAAGAACATTAAAAGTTTTAGTTTAGTGATATAGCAGAATATAAGGGCGCGAAAAGACTTTAGGGAAGATTTAAAGGAACAATATAAATTCTATCTAAATCTAAGGGTATATAGCTCTCGCTAAAAACAAGACGTTGCGTAAAGAAGAGAAAGTAATAATAAGAAAATCATATAATTAAATAGTCAGGGGCTTAGTGGTCGATGTATACGCATATACGCACGCAGTCTTTAACGGACTTTAGTAGAATTTAATTAATCTGTTAGAATTTAGCAGAAGTTAATTAAGTTAGCAGAATTTAGCAGAATTTGGTTAAAGCGTCGGAATTTATCTATTAAGTGTTTCACTAAGACATTCCTACTATAATTAGGCTAGTCCCGTTATAATACCCCCCCTTTTAGCTAAAGGTCCAAATAATTTAATTTTAGTTAAGACTTATAACTTATTATATATTATATTTTCGGGTTAGGTAGCGGTATAGGGTTTTACTAGTTCTAATTATTAAATAGGCCAATTAGGATTTTCCATCCCTAAGATAGAAAATTACTATTAGCTTAGTTAAGGCGGTAAGCAGAACTAATATCTTTATAGTAGGTCTTAGTAAAGCAGATCTAACTAATTAAATAACTTTAACTAGCGGTTAAAGTTCCTTAATATCTTACGTATTATATAATCGTATTATAAACATTATAACGTATTTTAAGTTCTTTTAATTTTAAGCTTTCTACTATTATATTTTATATATTTGTATTAGGTAGTAATTATTTACTTTTATATTATGTCTATCTAGCTAGAGTAGGCCATAAAGGATAGTCCTTATAGAATTCTTTTACTAGAAAAGGCGCATCGGTTTTAATTTACTCGTAAGGTTCCTAGGTTTATATCTTATATCCTTCCTATTTAATAAGAAGTTTAAATTATTTAGACTATATCTTCTATTATATATTATTAATTAAGTTAATTGTCTGAATAAGGTTTTACGATACAGTGGATACGGTTGCTTGTAACCAATTGGGTTAATCACGTGACCTAAGCGAGCTTAGGAGGTCCATCAAATTCCACCTGTAGACGTAGAGAGAAAAGAGAATAAGACGAATATAATTGAACCAAAAACCCCCCCACCGTGATTCCAACAATAACTAAACCTTTGCTATAAATCTCTAATATTATCTATAATTAGGAAATTCTATTAGACAATTATATAAATATCTAGGATATCTATGCCCATTCTAAGAGTAGTTATGGCTACTATAATCCGAATATCTAACTACTTACTACGGAAAATATTATATATCCTATCCTATTTATATTTCGCTATATAAGATATATATATCCCAACTATCTAGTTTATAAAATGCGCTAAATAGCCCTTTTAGATAAGAGACTTCTTAAAGTACTAAGAGACTACCGTGATGCGTCTTCTACCATTAAGAGATATAATTATTTTTAGTATTTTCTAAGGAGTTAAGCTACCGCCTAAAGATTTAACTGCTTAGTTAAGTAAAAAGTATAACTGCTTATAGTAATTTATCTTTCTTTTTAGTATCGGAAATATATAAATTAAGGTATCTAGTTGGTTAATAAATGTATAAATAATCTCTAATATACCTAGTTTAGTTCCCTCCGGTTAAAACCTACTACTTTTTTTTACTACTTATTTTATCTTAATATCTATAGTTATAGAGCAGCTAAAGAAAACAATACTTAATAAAAGAGACCGGCGTAGCTTATAGATTAAAATTAAGTTGCTCTAAAACTCCTTTTACTAGTAAAGCATATAATACTTATTAATAGCCACTAGTCTAACTTAGTACTAGAAGGATAAATCCTATAAAATCTTCTAAAATTTAGGAGATATAGCTTACTCTAGCCTAAGTAATATATAGGTATATATACCATTCTTAATATCCTTAAGTAGTTAAGGGTTCTAGAATTTTATATCCGCTAATATTAAATATACGTTTATACTAGGGTATTAACAAATTAACTTAACCTATTTCCCCCCTAGCTTACTTAATAAAATAAGCTGTATTATAATCTAGCTAGTTAAGACTAAGAAAGTATAAAATATAATACTTTTACTAAAGCTAGTTTTTATAATAAGTATGGTATCCCCTATTCTATAAACTAGTTAGCGAAGCGCCCTAACCTATTAAGTATAGGGATTCTTTCCCCTTAGGAGTCGGTATATAGTATAGGTAAGCATTTCTATCTAATGCTTTATATTTTAGGGTTTAGAACCATTTAATATAAGCCTCTAGAGCTATAGGATAGTTAAGGTTAGTATATATTTTATTTAGGTAGTATATAACTAGGCCTTAAGAGGAGTTAAAGAGGCTAAAGGAGTTAAATAGCACAAGTCGCTATATTACCGTTAGTAATATCGCTTACTTTAAGGCATCTAAAGAGGATTTATAAGTAGACCTAATAAGACTTATAAAAAAATTTCGACCTATAATTTTAGAACTTTATATTAGCTAAAATGCATAAATAAGTACATAGATAAATAAAGTGACCCTTAAAATATAATTGATTACCTTTTAAAGTGGTTAACTGGTTAACTGGTGGAGATATATCGCTCTTTAACAGTATCGCGTTTAATCAATAAGTAGACCTTTATACATTTTCGTACTAAAGGCCCTTAGATAGCAAATAAGACAGCGCTTATAATTATAGGGGTTATATAACGCTAGCAGGGGCTTAATAAAGCTAGTAGGGTTTTTATATAAAGCTATACTAATTAAGTACTAATGAGATTTACTGTCTCGTTTGCCGTCTAAGTCGCTTACTAAGATAAGTGAGGACTATGTAGCAGTGGTACACTTTTCTTAGCAGGAAGATCACTCTTCCATGCTTAGTCTTAAGCTCACGAATCGAATTGAGAGGGACACATCGCACAGTTCTTAAGTCCGTTTCGAACGACTATCTCTTTGTCTTCCCAAGGCATCTAGTTCTACTGTTCTTAACTAGACCTAGGGCGCGTTCGGTTGCAGCTCTAGATTAAATCTGGAGGCTTTAGAACCGAGTTGATCTGGAGCCTCAATCTGATCTGGAGGTGTCTGTTCGGTTAAGGGCGTGTTCGGTTGCAGCTTGTCCACAGCGCCAGAGAACTAGGATGCCAATTTCAAATCCTCCAGATTTTCTCCGACACTATACTGCTTTCCTCTTGGTACTGTTGGATCGATGACTCTCGGGTCTCCAGCAGTGCTTTCTACAGCTTTCGACTTCCACCATTTCGCAATCTCGGATTCAATGTCTACCTTAAGTTCGAACGGCTTGGAGGTATGTAGAATAATGGCGACCTGAAAGTCTAATGGTAGGCCAGCTTTGCTGTCCTCATTTTCGGCCATGGTCCAGATACACTTCGATTTTGGAGTCCCGCGTGCAGATCCTTCAATGCGCATATAACAGTCCACTATGCGGTCGCGGGATTTTTCTGCGGTGGGCGTGATGGAAAAATAACCCCCGGGAGCTTGTAACAGTGCGGAAATTCCGTATGTCCAGTGCGACTCAACTTTGCTATAACCGCCGTACGCTGTTCGAGGAGCGTAGAATGCAACGACTAGAACATCCTCCTTTCCACCCCTTGAAGATCTAGCGGGCTTGAAGCTGCAAGATAATCGTGCATTCTTAAACCTACGGCTGAGGGCCGGGTGGAACGTGAATTCCAGCACAGCCAAACAAACAGGTTATCTGCTCCCGTAACGCTTTGCAGGCTGAATCATGGTAATCTCGCACGAGATATAGCAAGACGAAACCTCAATTTCAAAAGAGGGTCACCCCAATCTTTTAGGACCTGTTCACTTGGCATCCGGTAAGTGACTCTGCCCGAGGGCAGAGATGATCTGGGTTCGGGTATTGGCTCAAGTGGAACTACAAGGGGGTAACATCAATGCCTCAGACGCCCCCCCTGCTAGTATGGAGAGAAAAATAAGCGAGCCCCAAGTAATATAGCAAGGCTGGGTTATTTAGTATACCATACTAGCAGGGGGGGCGTCTGAGCAATTCGTGTTAACCCCTTGTACTTCGGCGGTACCGGGGCCCAAATCCGCCTCGACATCCACTTCGATTGTGTCGGTGTATCTAACTGCCCCATTTCTCTCAATGACTGGAATAGTTATGATATCGTCATGGTCAGATATTGGATCATCGTCTGTTTTAGTAGGTTCGCCAGTCTCTTTAAAATGAATTTCAAAAAGGTTCTATCCTAGGAGCGGGATTTCCTTCGCGCAGTGATGGCAATAATCAGTTAGTTAGTTACGATTATATTGTGTTATATAGGAACATAACCAACCTAATCGTAATCGCACCTACTGATTATGTTACGTAGATATAACTATATAACCAACTACGGAAATAGCGGAAATAAAAAAAGGGAGAGGTAGAGCTTTAGAGGGAGGCCCGTGCCTAAAAGACGTAATCAATATAACTATATAACCAAATCAGAATTACTTTCTTTGATTATATAATAATCGGAATCATGGGGCTGATTATGGTTATATAGTTATTACCATCACTGCCTTCGTGATGCTTTTTGGGATAGAAAAGAGCAACATAAATAATAACGATTAATAAAATAGTGGCAAGGACAGTTGATACAGTTGGAGCAGCAGGATACCGCATGATAATGTGCCAATTCAGGTTGGATTTAGCCTATTACCCTACTAGCCTATTACGTACCTACCCTTTTTTTTCCCTTAATTTCCGACACCTTCCTCATGTATATATAATCTCTTTTCTTCATAGATCAATCAATACACGAGTTCTTCTTTTCTTACCATTAACGCACGGACTTACGATCGACATGATGTATCCCAAAGAATATGAGAGAGTAAACCAAACCGAGCTATACTTGTCTATACTTGTAGGACACAGCTGCCCTCCCTTTCTAGCTGTACTCCCTCACAATTCAATGGAGACAAGTAACTGCTTGGAATTGTGAGAATAATAGGAATGATAGAAAATGGTGCCGACATGCAGTGATGGCAATAACTATATAACCATAATCAGCCCCATGATTCCGATTATTATATAATCAAAGAAAGTGATTCTGATTTGGTTATGTAGTTATATTGATTACGTCTTTTAGGCACGGGCCTCCACGTGATGTTATCTACACGTGAGTTATCACGTGTAGATAACACACCCGCCCCAGAACTTTGTCAGAGCTCCCCTTAAAGCTCTACCTCTCCCTCTTTTTATTTCCGCTATTTCCACAGTTGATTATATAGTTATATCTACGTAACATAATCAGCAGGTGCGATTATGATTAGGTTGGTTATGTTCCTATATAATACAACATAATCGTAACTAACTAACTGATTATTGCCATCACTGCCGACATGGAAGATTCCCTGGCTAGCGCCGGCTTGGCATAATTACATCAACACTAATCGAAAATGGAAATTCAGTAGTCTCGTCGGGCCACCTCAATACCACCAATGTATTACACTATACTAAGTAGGCCCTACAGTGTGTGTAATGGCACGGTGGCTATTCCATGAAAGCGAGAAATGCAGTTTTGAGGTTCATTAAGAGGGCAATTTGAGCTATTTTTGTCCCTTTCGCTCGACAGAATCGACTTTCTATAAACCATCGGGTATCTCAAGAACGGCTGCGGCTTGTTTGCCATTCCAATCTTTCCGCCAGCATTTCCCAGCATACCTCCCCTCCTACTCTACTGACACTCCTCAAACCAGCTGTAACGAACGGAACAAGACGGTCGAACTGCTCCTGGATCTTAGCCAAGCTTTCAGCGAAAGTAGCCTCATGAGAAGTCGTGCTCTCAGCATCAGCATCATAGTCATCTTCCTCGCTACCGTCAGAAGAGCTTTCAGAAGCGGGCATCACACTTCGGCGACGATTCTGGGTTGGCTTTCTTCGTGTTTCCCGTTTGTCCCGTAATAGGTTTGGTTGGGCTGTAAAACTATCTGTATTCTTTGGACAATTTTGCGAAAGGACGTCCGTGAACAAGACTCCTAGATCAAGCAGGGAGATTATGGCTTGGTTGATGGGCGATAGATTTTTACTTAACAAGCATTGCGCCTGCAGCCGGGAGATGTACTTAGTATGAATTTCAGCCATTGCATCGATGTCTTCGGCACTCTCGAGCTTGGTAGTCATTTCGGCTGTAGAGGGTGCAATGGCCGTCTCTGTCAAGTAAGACCGAAGCGTATCAGTGAACCATATAAGACGGTACCGAAGCTTGAAGCTGAGCTGTGTAAGACTATGGTCACTTGAGGCCTTCGTGGTATTCCAATCAATATTTTTCAGAAGGTATTTAGCGCGGTAGACTTGAAGTAGGAAACTAAAAACCCGTTGGTACGTTTGGAGAGAAGGCCTCTGAATGACGTTCGTTATAGACCAGGGAATCTGGTAAGATTAGCACGGGCCACTAAGGAGAAAACTCATACGAACAACGTAGTCGATTGATAGTGCGGTCAAGTTCTTTACCGTACGACCATTGTGCTTCGGTGTACTTGTCCGAACGACGAGCTTTTGTGCGCCGTCTGAGTCGAGAACAGCACTGAATATTCCCTGTGCAAGCTCTGTTAGTAGGAAACGGTCATTCCAACCAACCCCTCGCCTGTCTATTCTTTCGAATACGCTATCTGCAAAATCCTGGAATAAGGATCCATCTGCAGCGAGATAGATATGTTTGAAAGCTTCCAATATCCTACACAGGCCACACTCTGAATAAAGTTGTTCCCGTAAAACCGTAGAGGCTAAGTTGTAACTCCCCGTTATCCACGATTCGAATGCGGAATCAAAAAGCTCAGAAAAAGGGGCAAGGTCAAAAGGACTAGTAGTTCCGCACACGGCCTCATAGTCCAAGCGAGGAGTCTTTTTTGTCGGAGAGTAGTTGGCTTGGTGAATTCCAAGTTTACTCAAAAAGATTGTGCTTTTTCCAGTATTAAAGATCTTCAAGGCAGCAGGGCGCAGAAATTTTGGAGCATGGAGTGCACTAGATGCGTCACGCCGAAGGGTAAATTGATCATGCCAGAGTGAGGCGGCCTCACTACTCTTGTCTTTCATACCAATAAAGAAGGTTTCGTCATCTACACCTAGCTCGCCAAATTCCATCCACCTCGTGATAGGTTTTAAGTATGTTTGGAGGCAGTCGAAGAAGATCTGGGCGAGAAACTCGAAGACATCCATTTCACCAGTCATCTGAGCCAGAATAATCTGATCGAAAAACGTCTCAAGATGAAAGAAAGGATTGACTTCAAGATAGGGAACAACTTCTGAGACCAATTTCGCTGCATGGAGGAGTGGTTTAGCGGCCTTGTGAACTTCGTGATAAACTTCCAGAAGGCTCACGGATATAGCAGTATTAGGGGCGAAGTACCGTGCTTGCAGTTTCGCTAGATGCTGGTTGAAATCTGATAGCCGCTGAATTACTGTAGCTTCAAGCGTTTGAAATAGCGCTACTGGGGGTAGGTTACTAGCCAATTCGCGTAAACAGATCAAATTGTATCCGATATTTCCAAAGTCGGACAGTAGGCTGTTCATTGTTTGGGGGATGGTATGACTGAGGATGAACGTCTTTTTGCTGGTGACCTCCTTCTTATGCTTGTCAATGACGAATAGCGACGTAGGCAGGCCAGCCAGCATAAAGAGAATCTCACGGATTGCCTGTAACTCGGTGATCTCAGATGTTCCATCAGTTTCACTGGGCGTATTTGTATCAACTGACCGAGAGTCTAATTTTGCCGTTTCTGAGCGTGGGCGCCAGAATTGTGCTGCTTCAATTCCGGAAAGACCACTTGCATCTACTGATTTTACAAAGGACGCCGCATTAGCAGGGATGTCGTCCTCATCGATACCGGATGTCTGTGTGATTTCTGAAGATGCTTGCCGATCCTGGCTTTTATAGCTTTTCTCATCTTCGGAAGACTCTGCGGCATAGTCGATATTTTCCCAAATTCCGTCTTTATCAAGTAGGTCCTCTGCAATGATCTCCGCCCAAGTCAAGGGTGGGGGTGGGTCAGGTGGCTTAAGAAGGTCTAAGTCCTCTACGTTTGACTTTTCTACAGGCCGATTCGAAAGCCGTAGCAGGAGGGAAAGAGATTCTGGAGTCCATTTGCTTTGGAATTTATAGAGCTCTTTCAGCCGGACCAATAGCGCATCCGCTAAATCGTCTCGATTGAGCACACGAAACTTCTCGTCAAGACCGTCCAGTTTGGCCTGAATGTCAAATTGATTCGTCCGAGCGTAATGATGTGCTTTTAGGCCTTTGGTAGCTGAGTCCTTCGCGTGCTTGAAGGCTTGAGCATTTGTGGCTGGAGAAAAGATCGTCAGAGACACGATGAGCTCATCTGTGAGAGCGCTAATTTTGGCAGATTGAGCCATTGTAGTGTTTGAACTTTTACATGCTTAGTGGTTTGACGCCACGCTAACTGCCGTATTTGGCTTCACTCCCGCGTCGGAAAAACGGCATCCCAGCTCCGTCGCCCTGATTGCGTACTCAAGGATTTTGAGAGCTGCAAATGCAAGTCTCCCTACCGTCTTTCAGCCCTCTCCCAACATGGCCTTACCGAAAAGTATGCGCCTGCTGGCAGCCGTGACGTTATGTATATTTTTCTATATGGTCCTCCAAATTTATAAAGCTCCCGCGGCAATAGAGCGACCATCATCGGGAAAGATTAAAGAATGGACGAGAGACCCCCAATTAGATCGTACGTGAGAGGCTTCCGTTTAATATTTACGTATTCTAATCTTTTCAGCTTCTGGCGAACCACCAGAACCCCTACGACGAGTTGAAGGTGACAACTATGAACCAAATAACCCAAATTCTGCGAGAATCAATGCGACTCTACTTGCACTGGTGCGAAATGAGGAGTTGGAAGACATGCTACAATCGATGCGGGACCTGGAGAGAACATGGAACCATAAATTCAACTACCCGTGGACGTTTTTTAATGATAAAGAATTCACAGAAGAATTCAAGAAGCGCACACGAGCAGTCACAAAAGCAGAAATTCGATACGGTAGAACCTCCCTGTCGCCCTCCCACCAAACCAGCATCTAACCTATAATGCACAGAGATCGTACCCAAAGAACACTGGGAAATCCCCAGCTGGATAAACATGGACCTCTTCCAGGAATCCGTTGCAGTACTCACCGAGCAAGACGTGCAATATATGTCGAAGATTTCCTATCACCAAATGTGCCGCTGGAACAGCGGGCTCTTCTTTAAACACCCGGCACTCGCCAACACGCGCTACTACTGGCGTGTAGAGCCCAAAGTCCATTTCTTCTGTGACGTCGATTACGATGTCTTCCGCTGGATGCAAGACCACAACAAAACTTACGGCTTCAACATCAACATCTACGATTCTCCCCAATCAGTAACAACACTGTGGCCGGAAACGAGGAAGTTTATCGCGGACCATGCGCATTATCTCAACCCGAACAACGCGATTGAGTGGCTGCAGGACAAGGAGCAGAGGCCGGGACACAACGCGAAGGCAAACGGCTACTCGACATGTCACTTCTGGTCCAACTTCGAAATTGGAGACATGGAATTTTGGCGGAGCAGAGCGTATCAGGAGTATTTCGACCACTTGGATCGCGCAGGCGGGTTTTTCTACGAAAGATGGGGAGACGCACCGGTACATTCTATCGCTCTCGGGCTGTTCGCGGATAAAAGCAAAATTCATTGGTAAGATTCTCACCCCCCTCAATTTCATGTCAATGCTAACCGATTTCGTCGTACAGGTTCCGCGACATTGGCTACCAGCACATTCCTTTTTTCAACTGCCCTAATAACCCTAAATGTAGCGGCTGCGTGACGGGCCGATTCACGGACGGTGAAGCTTGGTTAAACCAGGAGGACTGCAGACCACTATGGTTCAAGTACGCCAGCAAGGACTAAAAGCTGTAGGAGATGGCCATGTGTCCAACCGGATTACGGTTTTGTGAAGCGATAATGCTTTATATTTTGTAACATAGACGGGCTGGCGTAAAGGCGTTGACGTCTGGAGGCAGACAGTACACCCCGCGTATAGCCGGAATCGGTGGCGGCATGAGGAAATTTTTGACTCTAGGCAATTTGAGCCTGATTGTAAATAGTGGATGTTAGTGGAATACAACTGGCTACGTTCGAGCGTCAAAATGGTTATCTTTCCCTTCATCGGGGTGAGAACCCTTGAAAGATTGGTGTGAAGTTTTAAGTAGCGATTGGACACAACAAATTGCGTAGGGAGCAAAGCACTAGAGTTAGCAGAAGTGTAAAGTCATGCAGTCACAAGATGAAAAAACCTGTACAATTGCTTCACCACCGAGCACACTACAAGCGGCATACCGCTCCTCATTCCCCTCTCCATTCCATACTTTTGCTCCAAGGCGTCCATCTCAGAAACAAAGAAATTCATGATGATACAAGACAACGGCAGACTCGTCATCCCAGCTCTAGTAGTCCCGCCTTCCCAACCCCGATCCATCTACAGGCCCAAAATCAACACGATCTGGTTAGAGGGAGTATTTAGGCGTCCGGATACATAGTTTCCTTGAGAACGATGCCGAGCTCCTCCCGCAGCGGCTCTAGTTCTTGTAGGTATTCGTCGTATTGGCCTTTGTTTTCGACTTTGGCTTTGATGCCTGGGAGAGGATCTTGTTAGCAAGTTTCTTGTAGTCTCCAAGGTTCTATCATTTCGGAATCTCTTGATCGCTAAAATTTTCGAAGTTTGCAATGAGAGGATGAGAAGGGGTCATAGTACGTCCAGAGAAAGAGAACCACGCCCGTAAGATATACGCACCCTCGAAAACCCTCACAGCAGATGGATAGTCATTAACTCTCCGAGCAGCCTTCAAGGCAGCGACGATAACGGATGGTGCTGGCACGAGATCGTAGGCGAAGGCGTTGTTAAGGTTGCGCTGTTATCCCACCACATCGTTAGCTCTACCGCTTTTCTTATCCGTCCCTCTGAGTAATGGGTGGGAAGTCCGAGCACGGAAGCAGCAACGGCAACGTACCTGAAGCTCGAAGACATCATTGACGTTGTCGAATTCCTTCTCGTACCTATTGAAAGCCGGTGTCTGTTAGTAAAAAGCTCAATGGCAGACACAATCTCGATTAAAAGCATGCCAATTGGCGATCCCTAGGCCCCAATGACGAATGGCCTCGAGGTGCAAAACGGGGCCATTGCCTTCCCAATCGTCCCTCAAGAGAACCATCCTACCTCGCACTAAACTCCTCAAAGGTCTCCTCAGCGTGCGGGTCATCCGAGCACCGTCTTGCAGTCGTACTGAAAGCTGGCCTGGAGCTCAGCACCGGCGTCACCCGGCGCGCGGGAGCCCTGAGCAAGCACAACGGCCAGGCGCGAGACGCGGCGCGAACGAAGGGCATAGCGGAGCGGGGAGGGAGAGGGAGCAGGAGTCCGGAGGAGTGGTGGTAGTGAGGGATGAGAAAAGCAGTGATTGATGGTAAAGTGAGGTACTTTGCTTTCGGCTGCAATCGTTGTGGCATGATCCCAGAATTCTGGTTAGGAGACTACTATCACGTGATATTGAGACTAGCTGTGATCAACACCGTAAATATGCGTATCAAATGCATATAGAAGACACAAACCGCAGTCTCCCTTGTATCAAACAAATTATGCATTACTTCTACGTACGTGCCGTGCCGTGCGGTAATCTTACATTTACGGTAATGCCGTCATGACCCAAAAAGCATAATAGTTACACCTAAAAAAAAATAACAAGCGTACATCCTCGTCTCTAGGATGACGAAAGAAACGATGAGTCCATACCGCGAGGGCTTTTTCTGGAAGACAGCCAAGATCTGAGTGACTAGAGACTAAATGCTCTTCAAAAATCTTTTGTAGGGACACGTGAATCGAAAGCGGGCATCTAGGTGCCTTACAACATTGCTCGTGCAGGAAGAGAAGGTAGTCAGAATCCTCTCAATCCATCGTAGGCCTAGTCCGGGGAGAGCCTTTTATGCCTTGCGCGACCGTGTAACTCGTCCATTCGGTGTCGAAGAACCCGTAGAGTTCGCATGCCCATTAGCCAACGATGCCGCGCCTTGACTGAGACGCCTCCTCGCCTCCCCAACAGTCGGTACCTTCTCATCTGCCATCTCAACGAGAGCACTCTTCGCACGGCCTCTGCCCTTTGGTACAGGCTTCGAGTATGTGGCGAAGTAGAAGGAAATGAAGAGGAGGAGATACGAACTTAGGATGCAAATGCCTGCGATGGCGGCGAATTCCTCGCCTGCGCATTTACCTCCATTCGGGAGCCATGGCCAGTAGGTAGAGGTGAAGTAGGTCCAGGATGCAAAGTACACGAAGCCTAAGAAACGTTTTGTTAGAAGGCCAACGGACGCCACGGTATTCTCTAGGCTTACCAAGGTCAAGAACGAATTGGATAATTTGCATAATGGTGATGTATTTCTTCCACCAGATGCGAATCCCGCGCGCACTTTGGAAGTAGTACCAGTACATTACGACGTGAACCATGAGGTTTAGAGTAATAGGAACCCATGAGACAGACGTGCTCCCGATGAGCTGGGTGTAGCAAAGCAGTGCCGTCGCGCCATGGTGGTAGGTGTGGAGGAAGGCTAGGAGCACTGTTAGTATCGATAGCCTCTGGAGATGTGAGGAAGGGCTTACTCAAGGGCTTCTTCTTCAGGAAGAGAAAGCAGGTGTCTAACAATTCCAAGAATTTAGTCAGATAGTTGAGCTGTCGGTCGGATCAGCATAATCGATACGAGAACATGTATTGATAACCTACGTAATAAAGGATAACCAGTTTATCTGTCCAGCCTCCCTGGTGGTCGCAGATAGCAAAGAAAACCCCGTGCCTCATAACAATGGGAATAAGCTGCTCGGCGAACAGCACCAGCAAGCAAAAGCTAATTACCGTGAGGTAGAAGTTGTGCACCTTAAACAGAAAGTTGAGCAGATATGCCGGTCGGTTTCGCATCAACTCCCTTCCTCCGAAGATTATAAAGTAGTAGGACACAAGGATGGCAGCGGTAGCCTTCAGGGTTGATATTGGGGTCTCGCCAGGCACAAATCGAAAGTCTTGTGGTTTGTATCCTTTCACGGACTCGAAGCCCTTCTCGAATATAGGCCATAATGCAAGGCCGAATGGTCTTTCAAGGGATGGGGCGCCATACTGAATCCACTCCGGCTTCGACATGTTGAAAAGGTGAAATGGTGAAAAGGTGAAGAGGATTAAAAATTCCAGGCGCGGAAGTTGCGGGACGAAGGAAGGAGGAGTCGCGTGGATCACTAAAGGCGGCGACCAAAGGATATTTCAAGAGGACAAGGTGGACAAGAATAGGTCAGCACCAATGCTTAAGGAGTGACAGGAATTGAGGGAAAGATTTTGAACCCTGGGGACAGATCTCAGATGGGCAGATAGGCAGATGGGCAGATGGGCGGTCGAGGGGCGCGAGGCTATTTGGGGCTTCGGGGGGTGTGCGCAACGACGGGGATGCAGGTGCGGAGGGAAAGGGGCCCGGAAATGAAATGATGTCCGCGCCTCCCGTCACCAAACAGAAAATGACGGACGCTCAACGGTTTTTCAGCCTCAAATGGGGGAATCGGGGCGACTCCCCCACTGAAAAGGCATAAAAGTGGCTGAACATTAATATTGGCTTTTAATCGCGAGCTGATTTCGCATTGCCTCTTCGGGCATATCTTGCGAGTTTTTGCCTATTATGGGATAAAAGAATATCAAGAGGGTGAAAGATTGGCACCCAGCAACACTTTTCACACCACTTTTACACTACTTTCGCAAAACTTTCACCTCACTCAGCTTGCCTCGGCCAATTCATAGTACAGTGCAGGAATGTTATGTCAGCTGTCGGAGCGTGACAGGTCTATCAAACTCATGACAGATAGCGACAGACTCCCCCATCAAGCCCACTCAATTCTGCAGACGCCGCCAAATCCCTAATCCCACTCAAATCCTATGAGACGAGAAGAAATAACGCTCCAATCTCGTTTTTGGCCAAAAACCCACGCATTCTGCAACCTCATCTCCCGCAACAAAAACCCATCACTAAGAACAGAGAATAATATAAAGGGTCCGAAATCAACTAATCCGTAGCTAGTATTAGGAGCCTATCCCTGCGTCGACCATCCGCAAACAACAACTCTGTATATCGTAGCCACAACTAGGGTGAAAGTAAACCTAGGAAGAACAAGGTCGTGCATGGCGTGTATAGAGACATCATGAACTGCCCCTGTTATCCAATCCTTGTCACAGCTCCGCCAGAGTTGGAACGGGTAGGTCCTTGTGGAGGAGCCCCGCTGGAATTGCTACGTGAAATTGATGGAGAAACAACACCACCAGCCGATCCAGGACGGCTGTTACTCCGTGGCCGGCCCCCGGATCGTTGTGTTCTCGATTCTTCCTGTGATGAATGGTGCCGGCGCTGAAAGGAAAAAGCACAGAAACCAAGTCAGATCATCATACCCAAAGCAAACTGATCTCAAGAAGAGAAGGAATTTTAGAGACCTAGGGATACGACTAAGAGTACACTGATTCGGTCATGAAAAGGGTTTCCCCAAAATGGAATGCTGAAGACTCGTAAATCAACTTACCGAATTCTGGCTCTGCCTGTCGTAGTCCTTGGGTCTTCTCTCACGTGCTGACAGAGCATCATCCTGAAGTCTGAGGGCTTCCAGCCGTCTTTGACTATCTTGACTCAACGGATCCGCATCATCTAATCGCATTGGTGAGCTGACCTTGGAGCCCTGTCCGGCAGCTGCTGGTGGTTTCGCCTCTACTCTTCCATTTTGTCTAGCTTTTGCTAGCTCCGACAACTTGTCCCATCTCAGCTGTCGTGATTGCTGTCTCTGATCGGCATTGTTCTGAGACTCGGCGTAGTCATGCGAACAGTCATCAAATAGTTGTGGGTTGACTTCCATGAAAAGCTTCATTGCGTTGTACACCATACCATGAATAGTTCTATAGCAGATTAGCTGGTGCAAGTAAGTGTAGTCTACTATGACTTACCGGTTCCAGTGGCCCTTGGAGTTTTCATACAAAGGAGCGAACATAATGGGCAAAATCACTTCAACGTTGTCGCTAACCAGGTTACAGAAATATTCGTTATTCCAGAAATATAGTGCTCGCTCAGCGACCTAAATCAAATATTAGTTTGAGCGAAATTCTAGAATCATGGCTGCTTGCATACCTGAAAATGTGGGCTAGCAACGGATTTCGCAAGCTGATTAAACAACGGCTCTTGGACTTTTGCAAACTCCGCAGGGTCCATAACCTCGAAAATATCCTCTACCTCATTCAAGAACATAACTTCTTTTGTGCTATTGACCTTCGGCCAATATCGTAGAAGACCCAAGACGACCTTTCGAGAGTCAGCAATGTTCTAAGTGTAAGGATAAGGGGATTAAACCTCTTCAGTCAACGCCGCATCTTTTTCCAAAAATTGTACTATACAATACGCCAATTGAGGGTGGTACATGCTGAGA
>Ga0307515_10008659_pt1 | contig 19798 bp, 15 predicted proteins | sample 17_EM_MG_FD_194513 | JGI IMG/M metagenome (GOLD analysis project Ga0307515, IMG submission 194513) | Populus trichocarpa ectomycorrhiza microbial communities from riparian zone in the Pacific Northwest, United States - 17_EM | ecosystem: Host-associated > Plants > Roots > Unclassified | place... | reverse complement strand
ACAGTGCCTGACGCGGCGCGGGTGGCTAGATCAGCCGATTACTTTTCAACTTTTCCGCCAGCCTTGGTGCATTCGTCCGCGGTCTTCTTGCTGACCCAGCCCTGGCCCTTGCAACTGTTGTGGCCCTTGCAGTCGCTCTTGGCGGTCTTGCAGTCGGAGGTGCCCTTGCAGCTGTTCACGCCGGAACACTTGACCATGCCGTCGGCCGCCAGGGCGGTCGTGGGCACGGCGGTCGCGAACAGGGCGGCGGCGGCGGCGGCAATGCCCAGGCCGGTCTTGAGGGATGCGTTCATTTGGGAGTCTCCAGAAAAGGAAGTGGTTCGGATCGGGTTCACCACAGGTCAAGGCCGAAAGAGGCGGAAACCCCCGGGCATCGACTTGCCAACGTCTGTCGGGCCTCATGCCCCTCTCCTTACAGCCGGCTGCCGGATTCTGATGACCCGGCCGTCCGGCCGCAATGCATGGCATTCGTCATGGCCTGGCGCCAAGCTAGAGTCCAGCGGCTTATCGGCCCCATTCCTCATGCTGAACACCGAAACCCCGAGCACGCGGCATCCCGACCTGGACAGCTACGCCACGCCGGCACTGCTGGATGCATTCATCGCCGACCAGGCCGCCGCCGTCGCGGCCGTGCAGGCCGCCGCACCGCAGCTGGCCACCGCCGTGGACGCAGCCCTTCCGCGCATCCGCGCCGGCGGGCGGCTGCTGTACGCGGGCGCGGGCACGTCCGGCCGCCTGGGCGTGCTGGACAGCGTGGAGCTCTACCCCACCTTCTCCTGGCCGCGCGAGCGGGCGGTGGCCATCATTGCCGGTGGCCAGGGCGCGATGTTCGTCGCCGTCGAGGGCGCCGAGGACGACCGCGCTCAGGGCGCCGCCGAGATGGCCGCGCTGAACCCCGGCCCCAACGACGTGGCCTTGCTGCTCGCCGCGTCGGGCGGCACGCCCTATGTGCTGGGCGCCATCGAAGCGGCACGCGCGGCCGGCGCGCTGACCATAGGCATCGCCAACAACCCCGGCGCGCCGGTCGCGCTGCAGGCCGAGATCGGCGTCATCCTGGACACCGGCGCCGAAGTCATCTCCGGCAGCACGCGGCTCAAGGCCGGCACGGCACAGAAGATCGCGCTGAACACGTTTTCGTCGGCGCTGATGGTCAAGCTCAACAAGGTCTACGGCAACCTGATGGTGGACTTGAAGGCGACCAACGTGAAGCTAGTGAAGCGGGCGGTGGCGCTGACGGTGCGTGCCTCGGGTGCGAGCGAGGCCGATGCGCAGGTCGCACTGGCGCAGTGCGACCACCATGTGAAGACGGCGCTGGTGATGCTCAAGCGCGGTGTGAGTGCCGATGAAGCGCGGGCGCTGCTGGACGCCGCCGAGGGCAGCGTCGCCCGGGCGTTGTCGGCGTGAACCGTCAACGTTCCCCATGGGCCTGGGTGCCCACCCTCTACTACGCTGAGGGGCTGCCGTATTTCGTGGTTATGTCCATGGCGGTGGTCATGTACAAGAACCTCGGCGTCAGCAATGCCGAGATCACGTTCTACACCGGCTTGCTGGGCTTGGTCTGGTCGATCAAACCGCTGTGGTCGCCGCTCGCTGAAATGTTCGGCACCTTGCGCGGCTGGACCTGGGTGCTGCAGTTGTGCATGGCCGGCGCGTTAGTGCTGCTGGCACTGGCGACCCCGCAGGCGCAGTTCTTCGGCCTCACGCTGGCGGCGTTTGCTGCGATGGCTTTCCTGTCCGCCTCGCATGACATTGCCGCTGATGGCTTCTACCTGAAAGCCTTGCCCACGCACCAGCAGGCTGCTTTCATCGGCGTCCGGTCCACCTTTTACCGTGCGGCCAACATCACGGTGCAGGGCGGCCTGCTTGTGCTGGTGGGCCACTGGACCGGCACCACCGGCAACGCCCAGCAGGCCTGGAGCTGGTTGTACTGGGTGATGGCCGGCCTGTACGGCGTGCTGGCCGTATGGAACATGGTGATGCTGCCGCGACCGATGCAGGCGCCGGCAACGCCAACGGCGCCGATCAGCGATTTCGTCGTCACGTTCGCCAGCTTCTTCAAGAAGCCGGGCATCGCGCTAACGCTGGCCTTCCTGCTGTTGTACCGCTTCCCGGAAGCGCAACTGCTGGCCATGGCCAAGCCGTTCATGCTGGACAAGCCTGCTGCGGGCGGCCTCGGCCTCTCGACGGAGTCGCTCGGCATCGCCTACGGAACCGTGGGCGTCATCGCGCTGACGTTGGGTGGCCTTCTCGGTGGCTGGATCGTGAGCCGTGTCGGATTGAAGCGCGCGCTGTGGCCGATGGTGCTATCCATGCACCTGCCGAACCTGGCGTTCGTCTACCTGGCGCATGCGCAGCCGCAAAGCCTGGGCGTGATCAGCGCCGCGCTGGCGGTCGAGCAGTTCGGCTACGGGCTGGGGTTCACGGCCTACATGATGTACATGGTGCTGGTGTCCAAGGGCGAGCACCAGACCGCCCACTACGCCATCTGTACCGGCTTCATGGCGCTGGGTGTGGGCATCCCTGGCATGTGGAGCGGTTGGTTGCAGGAATTGATTGGCTACCAGCACTTCTTCAACTGGGTGCTGCTGTGCACGCTGCCTTCTTTGGCCGTGGCAGCGCTGGTCAAGATCCCCGACGGCTTTGGCAAGAAGGCGGACGACACGCCATGAAGCGACGCGACCTGCTCGGCCTGGCCGCCGCGCCGCTGCTCGCGGCCTGCGCGACGCCGCCGACTGATCCAGCGCCCAATCCGGCGCCCGTCGCCGAGGCCGTGCCCACGCCGCAGCCTGCCGCATCGGCCGCCACGCCCGCCGGCCCGCCACCGCGCGAATGGCGGGCCGCCTGGGTGGCCACCGTCGCCAACATCGACTGGCCCAGCAAGAGAGGCCTGAGCGCCGAGGCCCAGCAGGCCGAGATCCGCAGCCTGTGCGACACGGCAGTGCACATCGGCCTGAACGCGCTGATCCTGCAGGTGCGCCCCAGCGCCGACGCCCTCTACGAATCGGCCCTGGAGCCCTGGAGCGAATTCCTCACCGGCACCCAGGGCCAGCACCCGGGCTACGACCCGCTGGCCGTCTGGCTGGCCGAGGCGCGGCTGCGCGGGCTGGAGCTGCACGCCTGGCTCAACCCCTACCGCGCCCGCTCCAGCACGGCCAAGTCCGCACCCGCCGCCAATCACGTCAGCCGCAGCCAGCCCGATTGGGTGAAGCGTTATGGCGACCAGCTCTGGATCGACCCCGGCGAGCCCGCCGCCGCCGAGCACACGTTGGCCGTCGTGCGCGACCTGCTGGCGCGCTACGCCGTCGACGGCATCCACATCGACGACTACTTCTACCCCTACCCGGTGCAGGACGCGACCAAGGTGGACGTGGACTTCCCCGACGACCCGAGCTGGCAGAAGTACCTCGCCAGCGGCGGCAGCTTGGCGCGGGCCGACTGGCGCCGCTACAACGTCAACAGCCTCGTGCAGCGGCTTTACGCCACCGTGCACCAAGCCCGCCCCGGCACGCGCGTCGGCATCAGTCCCTTCGGCCTGCCCCGCCCCGACCTGCGCCCGCCCGGCATCACCGGCTTCAGCCAGTACGACAAGCTGTACGCCGACGTGGAACTCTGGCTGCGCGAAGGCTGGATGGACTACCTCGCGCCGCAGCTCTACTGGCCGCGCGCGCAAACCGCCCAGGCCTTCGAGCCGCTGCTGCAGGCTTGGGGCACGCTGAACCCGCTGGGCCGGCCCATCCACCCGGGCCTGTTCACCAGCCGCATCGATACCACGGCGCAGAGCTGGCCGCCGGACGAGATCGTCGGCCAGATCGACTGCATCCGGCGCCTGGCGCCCGGCAGCGGCCACATCCATTTCAGCCTGGTGGCGCTGGCGCAGAACCGCAAGGGCATTGCGGACGCGCTGCGCGACGGGCCCTACGCCGCGCGCTGACAGGTAGCCCGCCGACCCGCGTCCATGGGGGGAGGCAACCCCGGATGGGGTACTTGCGGTTTCACCCCTAGCATCGCCGCACGCTTGATGCGGCGGCCTTTGGGACCGCTCGGTCAAGCGCGTACCAGGGCATTCCGACCACTCGAAATGACAACGCTGTCCATGCGGCAGCGCTCCGAGTTGTCCAGGCGGCTCCGGACCTAGAAAAGTTTCACCCGATTTCATCCCATGAGCTCAAGCCCCACCACCATCCGGAATCCCTGGTCCTGGGTTCCGTCGTCGTACCTGTCCGAGGGCATCCCCTTCGCGATGGTCATCTGGGTCGCCGGCACCATGCTCAAGGACATGGGCCACACCGACGGCGAGATCACGCTGGCCACCGCCAGCATCGGCATTGCCTGGTCGCTCAAGCCGCTGTGGGCCGCCTTCCTGGACATGTTCAAGACGAAGAAGTTCTTCGTGCTGTGGATGGAGGTCATCATGGCCGTGCTGCTCTGCGGCATCGCCGTGGCGCTGCCGCTGCCCAACTACTTCCAGATCACCATCGCCGTGCTCTGGGTGCTGGCCTTCTGTTCGGCCACGCAGGACATCTGCGTCGACGGCATCTACATCACCTCGCTCGACGAGAAGGGCCAGGCCAGGTACATCGGCGTGCAGGGCGTGTTCTGGAACGTCGGCAAGCTCTTTGGCACCGCCCTCGTCGTGTGGATAGCGGGCTCGCTGAAGGAGGATCATCATTTCAGCACCACGGCAGCCTGGAGCTGGGCCCTGGCCATGTCGGCGGCGACGCTGGCGCTGTTGGCGGTGTATCACTGGTTCGTGCTGCCCACCGGCAGCATCAGCGACCGGCCCGTCAGCCTGAAAGCCGCATTCAGCCGCTTCGGCGAAGCGGTCATCGACTTCTTCAAGAAGGACAGCATCTGGGGCATGCTGATGTTCGTCTTCCTGTACCGCAGCTCCGAGGGGCTGCTTCTGCAACTGGGGCCACTGTTCCTGCAAGCCTCGCCCGACCTGGGCGGCGTCGGCCTGTCGCTGAAGGACAAGGGCCTGATCGACGGCACCATCTCCACGGTGGTGAGCCTTTCGGCCGGCCTGCTGGGCGGGGCCTTCATGGCCAGGTACGGCCTGAACCGTCGCACCCTCGTGTTCATGGCGCTGTGCCTGAACATCCCGCACGTCGCCTTTGTGATCCTGTCACAGCTGGCGGGGCCGGAGCACGCGCTGTCGTTCTGGACCGTGGCGAGCCTGGTGACGCTGGAGAAGTTCGGCTACAGCTTCGGCTTCGTCGCCAACATGCTGTACATGATGCAGCAGATCTCGCCGGGGCGATTCCACATGACGCACTACGCCTTTGCGAACTCGATCATGAACTTCACCCTGGTGCCGACGCAGATGATCTCAGGCCCGCTGGCCGATCACCTCGGCTACAAGACCTACTTCATCGTCGTCATGTTCGCAGCCATCCCGTCGGTGCTCGGCGCGATGTTCGCGCCCTTCCCGCGCAAGCCGGACAACGGCCACCCGCATTGAGCGGGTGGCGGCGGGGCCCCTAACTCGCTCTCCGCACTGTCACGACGGCTTCACCGGGCCTGCCTAGCCTGCGCTGCCTCACACACGGAGACAGCCCATGCGCCGCACCCTCACCCGCCTTGCACTCATCGTGCTCGGCGTCGCCAGCCTTCCCGCCTGCGCCAACGGCTTCGACGGCGACCGCCGCAGCCATGGCAACGACAGCAGCATCGCCAGCGTGCAGCTCGGCCCGCGCCCCTTCTTCCTCGTCGAGGAGATGGCCGACAGCCCGCTCAAGAAGCGCCTGCAGCACTGCGCCGCCAACCGCGAGAGCTACAAGCCGACGCTGTTCTCCATCGGCCACCGCGGCGCGCCGCTGCAGTTCCCTGAGCACACCAAGGAAAGCTACGAGGCCGCCGCGCGCATGGGCGCCGGCATCGTCGAGTGCGACGTGACCTTCACCAAGGACAAACAGCTCATCTGCCGCCACGCGCAGAACGATCTGCACACGACAACCAACATCCTCGCCACGCCGCTGGCAAGCAAGTGCGTCAAGCCCTTCACGCCCGCTGTCTTCGACGCCGCCGGCACGCTGGTCGCGCCGGCCGCCGCCGAATGCCGCACGAGCGAGCTGACGCTGGCCGAGTTCAAGACGCTGCGCGGCAAGATGGACGCGTCCAACCCGCGCGGTCGCACCGTCGCCGAATACCAGGCGGGCACGGCCAACTTCCGCACCGACCTCTACGCCGGCCCCACCAGCGGCACGCTGCTGACGCTGAAGGAAGCCATCGCCCTGTTCAAGAAACTCGGCGTGAAGATGACGCCCGAGCTGAAGTCGGCCAGCGTGGCCATGCCCTTTGACGGCTTCAGCCAGGCCGCCTACGCGCAGAAGATGATCGACGAGCACAAGGCTGCGGGCGTGTCGCCGCGCGACGTCTGGGCGCAGAGCTTCGACATCAACGACATCCTGTACTGGGTGAAGAACGAGCCCGCTTTCGGCCGCCAGGCGGTCTATCTCGACGACGCCGCCGTGCCGGCCGACGTGCCCACCTTCGAGCAGCTCAAGGCCTACCGCGCCGCCGGCATCCGCATCGTCGCGCCACCGCTGTGGCAGCTGCTGACGGCCGACACCAGCGGCAACATCCTGCCCTCGCCCTACGCCCGCAACGCCAAGGCGGCGGGGCTGGACATCATTACCTGGTCGCTGGAGCGCAGCGGCGTCCTGGCCGACGGCAACAACGGCTCGTACTACCAGAGCTTCGATGCCGCCATCACCCGCGAAGGCGACATGTTCCGCATGTTGGACGTGCTGGCCGAACAGGTCGGCGTGCTGGGCGTGTTCTCGGACTGGCCGGCCACCGTCAGCTTCTACGCCAACTGCACGGGCCAGAAGTAATCCGCCGCCCGCAAAAGCAAGGGCCGCCCTCGGGCGGCCCTTTTCGTTGGCGCGTGGAACTCAGCGGCGACGGCGGCGCGCTGCGGCAGCGGCAGCCAGCAGGCCCGCGCCCACCAGACCCAGCGAGGCCGGCTCGGGCACGTCGTTCGGCGTCGTGGTGACGAGCTGCAGCGAGGTCGTCATCGTGAAGTTCGAGCCCGAGGTGTGGCGCTCGGCCTGGAAGACATCCAGCGTGTAGTCGCTGCCATTGACGAGGCCGTTCGCGAGGGCAAAGGTGTTGAGGTTCACGCTGGCGCCTTGCGCGCCGTGAACACCGCCCAAGTCGATGGCCAGGATGCCGTTGATGAACACCCACACGTCGTCGTCACCCGTGAACGCGAAGTCGTCGTTGTTGACGGTCTTGTAGGTGAACTGCGTGTGGAACTCGGTCGTGAAACCGAAGTTCGCGCCCGGGACGCCCAGGTTCAGCAGCTGGCCGTCAATGGGGAAGAAGGCGTTGCTGCTGAACTGGTAGGTCGTGGCAGAGATCGGATCCAGCTGGATGCTGATGCTCTGCGACATGTTGACGGTCGGGTCATCGTGGTACCACTGGTAGAACGACGCAGCGCTCGTCACCGTGCCATGAGCACCAGCCGACAGCACAGGCTTGCCGTCTGCACCCAGCGTGGTCTGCACGAGGCCGGTCTCCGTGCCCAGGTAGGCCTCGAAGTCCGGGTGACCCATCGGCGAGCCGGCCGAGTTGAAGTCGCGGATCGTGCCGGTCAGCGTGATCGGGGCAGCCTGGGCAGCGAGCGGCAGGGCCAGGGCGAGTGCGGCGGCAAAAGTTGACAGGCGCATGACAAAGCTCCAGGCCGGTGGGATTGCCCAGGTCAACGCAATACTGATGCCACACCGATCATTTCTTTGCAGATCAACTGCTTAGTCCTCGCAGAGCCGCCGAAGGCGCACCGGGCTGTCAACTTGCCCGACACCCCTAGATCAGCAAGCCGGTCGCGAAGGACTCCCCTGATCTGCGGGGAGCCCCCAAGTACTTGGGCTGGGCAGCGTGACGGCACAGGCGGCCAATGGCGGCCTGCCATCACGCCATCCAAGGAGACCCCATGCGCCGCACCGTCATCGCCCTCGCCCTGTTCGCCGCCGGCATGGCTCAGGCCGCCACCGTGTCGGTCTACACCAGCCTCGCCGCATGGGAGGCAGCCATCACCGGTTCCGCGCAGCTGCAGGACTTCGACAGCTTTGCCAACGGGGCCGACCTGACCGGCGTGCCCGTGCTGCCCGGCCTCACGCTGAGCAGCAACATCGGCGGCCCGGTGCATGTGTTCGGCGCCGCCAAGACGGCCTCTGCTTTCGGCGCGGCCCGTCAGGCCGGCAATGCCTACTTCGAAGGCCAGTACGCGCTGCCCTTCCTGGCTGCGGCGCTGGACATCACGAGCTTCGAGTCCGAGCCCGGCAACGACAGCACGGCCATCGACCAGGGCACGCTGACGTTCTGGTTCGACGACGGCTCGACGCAGGACATCCTGCTGTCCGGCAGCGCCGGCTCGCCCGTCCCGAACGTCTTCGCCGGCGTGATCTCGGACCACGCCATCACCGCGTTCCGCTGGACCGAGGCCCATGAAGGCAATGGCGGCAACGAGGAGACCGGCCTCGACAACCTGCGCGTGGCCATGCGCGCGACCAACGAGCTGCCGCTGCCGGGCTCGCTGCCGCTGGCGATGCTGGCCCTGGCGGCGGCGCTGCCCCTGGCACGGCGCCGCCGCAGCTGAGCGCCTAGAAGAACCCGAGCGCGTTCGGCGAGTAGCTCACCAGCAGGTTCTTGGTCTGCTGGTAGCTGTCCAGCATGCCCTTGTGCGTCTCGCGGCCGATGCCGGATTCCTTGTAGCCGCCAAAGGCCGCATGCGCCGGGTAGGCGTGATAGCAGTTGGTCCACACCCGCCCTGCCTGGATGCCGCGGCCCAGCCGATACGCCCGGCTGCCGTCACGCGTCCACACGCCGGCGCCCAGGCCGTAAGGCGTGTCGTTGGCGATCTGCAGCGCCTCGGCCTCGGTCTTGAAGGTCGTCACCGCCAGCACGGGGCCGAAGATCTCCTCGCGGAAGATGCGCATCTGGTTGTTCCCTTGGAACAGCGTCGGCTGGATGTAGTAGCCGCCCGCCAGGTCGCCGCCCAGCTGTGCGCGGTTGCCGCCGATCAGCACCTTGGCGCCCTCCTCCTTGCCCAGCGCCAGATAGGTCTCGATCTTGTCCATCTGCACGGCCGAGGCCTGGGCGCCCATCATGGTGTCCGTGTCCAGCGGGTTGCCCTGCTTGATGGCCGCCACGCGCTTGACGGCGCGTTCCATGAACTTGTCGAACATGCCTTCCTGGATGAGCGCGCGGCTCGGGCAGGTGCAGACCTCGCCCTGGTTGAAGGCGAACAACACCAGGCCCTCGATGGCCTTGTCGAGGAAGGCGTCGTCCTCGGCCATCACGTCGTCGAAGAACAGGTTGGGGCTCTTGCCGCCCAGCTCCAGCGTGGCCGGGATGAGGTTGGTGGCCGCCGCCTGCGCAATGGCCCGGCCGGTGGCCGTGCTGCCCGTGAAGGCGACCTTGGCGATGCGCTTGCTGGTGGCCAGCGGCATGCCGGCCTCCTTGCCGTAGCCGTTGACGATGTTCAGCACGCCCGGCGGCAGCAGGTCGGCGATCAGCTCGGCAAACAGCAGGATGCCGATGGGCGTGCTCTCGGCAGGCTTCAGCACCACGCAATTGCCGGCACCCAGGGCCGGCGCCACCTTCCACGCCGCCATCAGCAGCGGGAAGTTCCACGGAATGATCTGGCCCACCACGCCGAGCGGCTCATGGAAGTGATACGCGATGGTGTTGCCGTCGATCTCGCTCAAGGCGCCTTCCTGCGCCCGCACGCAGCCGGCGAAGTAGCGGAAGTGGTCCACGCACAGCGGCAGGTCGGCATTGAGCGTCTCACGGATGGGCTTGCCGTTGTCCACCGTCTCGGCATAGGCAAGCAGCTCCAGGTTCTGCTCGATGCGGTCGGCAATGCGCAGCAGCACATTGGCGCGCTCGGCCGGCGGCGTGGCGCCCCAGCTGGCTGCCGCCGCGTGGGCGGCGTCCAGCGCCAGCTCCACGTCCTTGGCGTCCGACCGCGCGGCCTGCGTGTAGACCTTGCCGTTGATCGGCGAGATCACGTCGAAATACCGGCCCTCCAGCGGCGGCTGGAACTTGCCGCCGATGAAGTTGTCGTAACGGGGCTTGTAGGCAATCTTGGCGCCAGCGGCGCCGGGGGCGGCGTAAACGGTCATGGGCAGTCTCCAGTGGAATGGTTGCGCCCGGCTCATGCGGCGCGGGTCGCTGGCTTAAGCGCAAGGCACATGCCAACGCGCTTTGCGCAGCACAGCCCCGCTTGATGGCCGTTCGCGACTCAAACACCCGCCCATCTGTGCCAGCCGCGCTGCGCACTGTCCCGAAATGGAACACCGCTTCGGCACAGCCCCGATTGCCAGCGCCGGCCGCGCCACCTAGTCTCCCGCGCCAGCACGGGCGGCACAGCCCGGCCGGAGACAAACCTTGTCCACTACGCTCCCCACGCCGGACGCCGACCGCCTGGCCGCATTGCGCCGCCAGCCGCCGCAGCCGCTGGCCACCCTGCTCGGCGCGCCGCCCGTGCTCAGCGTGGGCGACGGCGAGCTGCTGCTGTTCGACTGCCGGGACGCTTGGCTGGAACCCCATGTCGCGCCGCTGCAAGACCACCTCCTCATCGTCGTGCTGTCGGCCGAGGGCCACGGCCACAGCCTGCTGCCCGGCGAGCCGCTGCAAACCCACACGCTGGCGCCCGGCCATGTGCTGCTGCTGCCGGCGGGCGAGGCCGCCTGGCTGAGCTTCCCCGCCCGGCACCAGCTGCTGCTGATCAGCCTGCGCCCGCGCCTGCTCTACGGCGAGAAGGCCGGCTTCCGGCTGCGCGCCTGCGCCGGCCGGGCCGACGCGGTCGTCGAAGGCATCGCCCGCACGCTGCGGGCCGCCGGGCAGGACCTGGGCGGCCACCTCGCCCGGGCGCTGGCCGCCCACCTGCGCGCCCACCACGCACAGGACGCGGCCACCGAGCGCGCCGGCCTCGGCCAGCTGCGCCTGCGCCGCGTGCTGAGCCACCTGCACGCCCAGCTCGACCAGCCCATGGACCTGACGCAAGCCGCCCGCGTGGCCGGCTGCAGCGTCTCCCACTTCGCCCACCTGTTCAAGGCGACCATGGGCGTCTCGCCCATGCGCTACCTGCGCGAGCAACGCATGCTCCACGCCCGCGAGCTGGTGGAAACCACGCACTTGAGCATGTGCGAGATCGCCCTGCGTGTCGGCATCCCGGAGCCGACGCAGTTCTCGCAAGCCTTCCGTGCCCACTGGCGCACACCGCCCTCCCAGCTGCGCCGCGACGGCGAGAACGTTTTCAAAACTTGAAACCAATCGAAACGGACCACTGTTTCATTATTGATTTCCCTCGGTTTCAGCAATCGCCCGCAACCGGGGACAGGAATTCCCAAGCCGCCTCGGCGCGCTATCGCTAGATTGCGCCGCAGCCGCCATCCAGGCGGCCCCGAGAGGTGGCTGACATGCCTTGGCCCCCTTGAGACAGCACCTGCTCGCCACGGCCCGACGCCCGGCGCGCGCAGGGCCCAAGTCGAGACCACCCCATGACCCCCACCCCCGTACTTCGCGGCCTGAGCTTCGCCCTGGCCACCCTCTCTACCGCCGCGTTTTCCACGGCGGCTTTTGCCGCCCCCGTCGGCTACGGCGCCGGCACCACCGGCGGCGGCAGCAAGGCCGCCGTCAACGTAGCCACCCTGGCCGCCGCGCAGGCCGCCGTCGACGCCTACAGCGGCAGCGGCGGCCTGGTGCTGAACTACACCGGCACCTTCAACTACGCCTCCATCACCGACGTCTGCGCGCAGTGGAAGAAGGCCGCCCAGACGCTGCAGATCAAGGACAAGAGCGACATCACCATCAAGGGCGCCAACGGGTCGTCGGCCAACTTCGGCATCCGCATCGTCAGCGACGCCAAGAACATCATTGTTCAGAACATGACCATCGGCCTGCTGCCCGGTGGCGAGGCGGCCGACGCCATCTCCATCGAAGGCGACAGCAGCGGCACGCCCAACCGGATCTGGATCGACCACAACACCCTCTTCAGCAGCCTCACCCACTGCGCCGGCGCGGGCGACGCCTCCTGGGACGGCGCCATGGACAACAAGAAGGGCGCCTACAACATCACCTACTCCTACAACTACATCCACGACCACCAGAAGGTCGCCCTCAACGGCTACAGCGACAGCGACACCGCCAACGACGGCATGCGCGTGACCTACCACCACAACCGCTTCGAGAACGTGCAGGCCCGCCTGCCGCTGCAGCGCCGGGGCAAGACCCACATCTACAGCAACTACTTCGGCAACGTGAACACGTCCGGCATCAACGTGCGCATGGGCGGCATCTCGCTGATCGAGTCGAACTACTTTGAGAACGTCAAGAACCCCGTCACCTCGCGCGACAGCTCGGCCATCGGCTACTGGGACCTGCGCAGCAACTTCGTCGGCAGCGGCATCACCTGGGACTCGCCCGGCAGCCCCGGCGTCAACGCCACCGGCTGGGCCACCACCAAGGCCTTCGGCGCCACCGGCTACAACTACACCGTGACGCCGGCCGCGAGCGTCAAGGCCAAGGCGATTGCCACGGCCGGCGCAGGCAAGAACCTGGCCGAGTAAGCCACAGCGGGCCGCTCGCCGGCCCGCCCCAGCCCCCAAACCCAGCACGCCATGCGACCCCTGTCTGCCTGGACCGGCGCCCTGCTGCTGTGCGGCTTGGCGCTGCACTTCGGCTGGCCGGGCGATCCCGAACCGCCCGCAGCGCCCGCGCCGGCCGCCGCCCCGGTGCAGGGCCTGGCGCTGCTGATGCTGGCCCAGCCCGCCGCTGACACGCCGTATTCACCGGGCCGGCTCCCGCCCACCGGGGCGCCGTTTCCGGCGGCCACGCGCGGGCCGGCCGTTGTCGACCTCTGCGGTCTGGGCCGCATGCCGGTGGGCGCCGCCGCCGTCGGCCTGACCCCACCGGCGGACAACGACGACGACGCCCCCATTGCCGTCGCCAGCCTGCAAACCCTGCCCGCCCCGGTGGGCGAGCAGCCGCTGGCCCAGGCCCGCGCCCGCATGCTGGCCGCGCTGCGTCAGGGCGATGCGCGAGCCCGCGTAGCCGCGCTGCTGCTGGACCGCCCAGCCGCCGACGACCCCGCCGCCCAGCTCGACTGGGCCCGCACCGTGCTCGGCCTGGCCCTGCAAAGCGGCGACCCCGCCGCGCTGGCCTGGGCCACCGAAGCCTGCGGCCCCCAGCCCGACGGCGCCGCCTGCCGGCTGGGCCTGATCCACGCACGGCTGCGCCAGGAGCCCGACAACGCCTACCACTGGGCCGCCCTGGCGGACGAAGACCCCAGCGCCGCCGACGACGCTTGGCAAGGCCTGCTGCGCGCCCGCCGCTGGCTGGAGCGGCCCCAGGCCCTGGTGCTGTCCAGCCAGGCGGCGCTGCCGGCCGACCTGCCGGGCTACCTGCGCCTGGGCCTGGGCACCGAGGTGCGCGCCCGCGCCGCCAGCCTGCCCTCGCCCGGCGAAGGCTTCGTGCTCGACCGCTGCCAGCAACCCCTGCCCGGGCGGCGCGAGCAATGCGACGCGCTGGCCGGGCTGATGCAGCACAGCGACGCGTTGCAGACCCTCACCGAAGCCGCCTCCGTGGCCCAGGCCGCCGGCTGGCCGGCCGAGCGCCTGAATCAGCTGCGCCGCGAGTTCCAGGACCTCGCCCATGCCCCGCCCGCCTGGCAGGCCGACCCCGGCCAACCGCTGGCCTGCGCCAGCGTCGACGCCTGGCAACGCCACCTCACCCAGCTCACCCAGGTGGGCGAGCTGGCCACCCTGCGCGCCCGCCGCAGCCTCCAACCCTGACAACACTTACAACAGCAGACGCCCATGAACACCTTCACCCGCAGCACCGCCCTGGCTCTGTCTCTGGCACTCAGCCTGCTCGCCACGCCCGCCCTGGCCCAGGTCACCGGCTGCGGCACCGAGACCAGCAATCTCAGCGCCAGCAAGGTCTACTACGTCACCCCCGGCGGCAGCGCCAGCGGCGCCGGCACCAGCTTCTCCGCGCCCATGAGCCTGAGCGCCGCGCTCGGCAAGGTCAGCGCCGGCCAGATGGTGCTGCTGCAACCCGGCACCTACAACATCCCCTACACCGCCGGCGCCAAGAACACGCTGGCCCTGGCCAAGTCCGGCAGCGCCAGCGCCCGCATCTACCTCGTCGCCGCCAGCTGCGGCCGCGCGGTGCTGAACTTCGGCTTCCCCGACAAGACCTGGGTGCAGGACGCCTTCGGCCTCAGCGTGACCGGCAGCTACTGGTACCTCAAGGGCATCGCCGTAACCCGCGCCGGCTACCACGGCGCCTACGTCACCGGCAGCAACAACACCTTCGAGAACACCGCCTTCTACGACAACCGCAACACCGGCCTGGAGATCAACAAGGGCGGCGCCAACACCCTCGTGCTCAACAGCGACGCCTACCGCAACTACGACCCCAAGAAGAACGGCAGCATGGCCGACGGCTTCGCGGCCAAGCAGACGCAAGGGTCGGGCAACCGCTTCATCGGCTGCCGCGCCTGGGAGAACTCCGACGATGGCTACGACACCTTCGACAGCCCGCAGGCCGTCGTCATCGAACAGGGCTGGGCTTTCCGCAACGGCATCAACCTCTGGAACGACAGTGCCTTCGCCGGCAACGGCAACGGCTTCAAGCTCGGCGGCAACAAAGCCCTGCAACGCAACCGCATCGTCCAGTCCGTCGCCTGGGGCCACCCCAACAAGGGCTTCGACCAGAACAGCAACACCGGCGGCGTGACCCTGCTCAACAACACCAGCTACCAGAACGGCATCAACTACGGCTTCTGCGGCAGCGTGGCCTCGGGCGAGAAGCACACCTTCCGCAACAACATCTCGCTGGCCGGCAAGAGCGCCGACAGCGTCTGCAATGCCAACGCCAGCAACAACAGCTGGAACGGCCTCACCGCCGCCAGCAGCGACTTCGCCAGCCTGGACACCAGCCTCGCCACCCGCGCCCGCAACGCCGACGGCACCCTGCCCAGTACGGCCCTCTTCCGCCTGTCCAGCGGCAGCAAGTTCGTCGACAAGGGCACCAACGTCGGCCTGGGCTACCTGGGCGCTGCGCCCGACCTGGGCGCCTTCGAGCTGCGCTGAGCCTGCGGCGGCGCGGCCGACCAAGCTGCTCCAAAACGGCACACCCGGCACAGCCTGTCGCGCCACTTCGGCACAAAAGCGGCCGGAGCGCTTGACGCGTCCTGTCATCAGGCTACTGTGCGGCGCAGAGCCTTCAATCGAGGCCGCCTGGAGACGAGACATGCCGACCCCCGCCCCGCCCGAGCGCATCCGCCAGGCCCGCCGCCAGTGGCTGGACACCGGCACCGTCGCCAGCGGCCTCATCGCCGGCCCGCTGCAAGCCAGCTGGGCACGCTGCCGCGACTTCGGCCTCGCGCCCGAAGGCCGCCCGCAAGGCGCGCCCCACGCCAGCGCCGCCCAGCTCGCCCGCGCGCTGGAGCACCGCCACGCGCTGATGGCCCACGCCGGGCCCGTCATGGCCTTCCTGACCGAACAGGTGCAGGGCAGCGACAGCCTCGTGCTGCTGGCCGACGCCCACGGCCTGCTGCTGCACGCCAGCGGTGACGACGCCCACTTTGCCGACCGCGCCGCCCGCGTCGCCCTGCGCCCTGGCGCCGTCTGGAGCGAGCAATGGCGCGGCACCAACGCCATCGGCACCGCGCTGGCCGAGGGCGCCCCCGTCGTCGTGCATGCCGGCGAGCACTACCTGGCACGCAACGGCTTCCTCACCTGCGCCGCCGCCCCCATTGCCGACCCCGCCGGCCAGCTGCTCGGCGTGCTCGACATCTCCGGCGACCGCCGCGGCTACCACCGCCACACGCTGGCACTGGCCCGCTCCGGCGCCCGCATGATCGAGCACCAGCTCTTCCTCGACCGCTTCCACGCCGGCCTGCACCTGCGACTGCACGCGCAGATGGAAGGCCTGGGCACCGTGACCGAAGGCCTGCTCGCGCTCAGCGAAGACGGCTGGGTCACCGGCGCCAACACCGTCGCGCTGGAGCTGCTGGGCCTGGCCCGCCAGGACATCGGCGCCGCCACCGTGGAGCGCGTGCTGGGCCTGGATCTGCGCGCGCTGCTCGCCCTCGGCGCCGCGCCGCGAGCATTGCCACGTGGCGCGGGCGCCGCCCCGCTGTGGCTGCGCCTGGAAGCGGGCCAGACGCTGCGCCGCAGCCCGCCCGTGCCTCAATCCTGGCCCGCACCTGCTGCCCGCCAAACGCCCGTGGTGCCCGCCACCGACGCGGCCTGGCACCCGCAAGACGCCCTCGCCGCGCTGGACAGCGGCGACGCCGCCTTCCGCGCCCTGCTCGTCCGCGCCCGCAAGCTGCTCGACAAGCCTGCCATCCCGCTGCTGCTGCAAGGCGAAAGCGGCACCGGCAAGGAACTGCTGGCCAAGGCCATCCACAGCAGCAGCGCGCGGCGCGACAAGCCGTTTGTCGCCGTCAACTGCGCCGCGCTGCCCGAGACGCTGATCGAAGCCGAACTCTTCGGTTATTGCCCCGGCGCCTTCACCGGCGCCAACCGCCACGGCGCCCCCGGCCGCGTCCGCGAAGCCCACGGCGGCACGCTCTTCCTCGACGAGATCGGCGACATGCCGCTGGCCATGCAGGCTCGCCTGCTGCGCGTGATGCAAGACCGCCAGGTCACGCCCCTGGGCGGCGGCGCGGCGGTGGACGTGGACTTCCGGTTGATCTGCGCCACCCACCACCGCCTGAAAGACGAAGTCGCCGCCGGGCGGTTCCGCGAAGACCTCTATTACCGCCTCAATGGCCTGACGCTGAGCCTGCCGCCGCTGCGGGAGCGGTGTGATCTAGGCGAGCTGATTGCCCGGCTGCTGAAGGCCGAGGCGTCGGAGCGGGCGCTGCGGCTGGATGACGAGGTGATGGCTGCGTTTGGCCGCTATCGGTGGCCGGGGAATGTGCGGCAGCTCGCGAATGTGGTGAGGACGGCGGTGGCGTTGCTCGATGAGGGTGAGGAGGTGGTGACGGTGGGGCTGATGGGGGACGAGGTGCGTGAATCCTCGGGCGCCGACAGCCTTGAGCCGGCGCCGGCCACACCACCAAGCGACGACCTGCGCCAACTGGCCGAGGCCCGCATCCGCGAAACACTGGCGGCCGTGGGCGGCAATATGTCCGAAGCGGCGCGGCGGCTGGGGGTCAGCAGGAATACGCTGTACAGGCGGCTTCGTGGATAGTGCTTGAGGCGGTGGACTTTAGATTTGAGACTTGGGCCCAGGCTTCAAAGAGGTTTCACACCCAATCCTTCTTGATGTTTCCCCTAGGGCGTCGACCGAATGATTGTTCCGGAGTCGCCGACAGCAACGAAGGTATTGCCGTTGAAGGCGATACCGTACAGATAGCTGCTCACCCCGGAAGTGCGCGGCTGCCAATGGGTGCCATCTTCGCTGACGAGCACGGTGCCCCAGCCGCCCACGGCGACGAACTGCTGATTGCCATAGCTCACACCCAGCAGATCGTTGCTGGTTCCGGATGGGCTCGCGGCCCAGGTTTGACCATCCTCGCTCGTCAAGATGACCCCGCTGTAGGCGACTGCCACGAAGCGACCGTTGCCGAAGGTCACTGCCTGGAACCAGGCGCCAGTGGCCGGGACCTTGGTCCACGTCAGTCCGTCGGTGCTGCTGAGGATGACAGTTTGAGCGCCAACGATGACCCAGCCGTTGCTGTCGCGGATCTCACCTTGAGCGCCAACGGCGACAAAGCGACCATTGCCATAGGTCACGCCGAGGAGGTTCGACGTGGCCCCGGAAACGGTCGCGGACCAGTTCGCGCCATTGGTGCTGGTGAACACGTTGCCGCGGAGGCCTACGGCGACGAAGCGCCCGTTGCCGTAGGTCACCGAATAGAACTCGGTGGTGGTGTCGACGTTGGCGGCCGTCCACTGATCGCCATCGGCGCTCAACACTATCTTGCCCGCCCCACCAACGGCCACGAACTGCCCATTGCCGTGCGTGATGCTGTGGAGATGGGGGATCACCGCGCTGGCGGGCGTCCAGTTGAGCGCGTCATTGCTCTTCAGAATCTTCCCTCCAGCACCATCGCCAACGGCAACCCAGATACCGTTCATGGCGTCGACGCCGGTCAGTTGCACCGACGCGCCTTGCGCGATAGCGGTCCAGGTGCGGGTGTCGGTGCTCTGCTGCAACAGCCCATTGAACCCGACGACGACGTAACGGTCCGCGCTGGCGGCCATGGCCATCAGCGGGTAGGCCACGTCGGTCTTGGAATAGACGGTCGTCCAGGTGATGGCGTCGGGCGAGGCCATAACACGGTTGTCGGCGATCAGGAAATACTGCCCGTTGCCGAAGCGCAGAGCGCGCCCGATCACCCCGTTCGCCGTGGTTTGCCAGTGGATGCCATCTGCGCTGGTCAGGATGTCGCCGTTACCGGGGGTGAGGACAAAACGGCCATTGCCATAGACGACATCCGAGCCGGAGAACACGCCGGGGAGGTTGAGAGGCGTCCAGGTGATGCCATCGTCGCTGCCATAAACGTTGGCGTTGTATCCGACCGCGACAAATCTGCCGCTACCGAACGCAACGCGGCTCATGTAGGTCACCCCGGTCGGGCTGACGTTCGTCCACGTCACCGCATCGGCGCTGCGGAAGATGCCGCCGATTGCTGTCGCGACGTAGCCTCCCTTGCCGGCGGCAACGCCGTAGAAGTCGATGTTGCCGGTGCCGGGCTCGACAACTGGCGTGGTTCGCGTCCAGGAATCCCCATCCGAACTCTTGAGGACGACGTTGCTGAAACCCACGGCCACGTAGCCGCTGTCGCCATAGGTGATTGCGCGCAGGTTGCCGAAGGGCGTGGCCTTGGCCGCCCAGTCCAGGCCATTCGTGCTGACCAAGATGACGCCAAAGGTGTTGACGGCAAAGAACTTCCCGTTGAGGAACTGCACGTCGGTCATGTCGCCTTTGGGGTGCGACGCGACCTGCCACTGCTTGCCGGCCGACGACACAGCAGCCGACGGCGCAGGAGTTGGACTACTGCCCCCGCCGCCGCCGCCGCCGCCGCCGCCGCATGCAACCATGCACGCGACCAACCCAAATGAAACGGCACGGCGAAAAATCGCCGACCAGCGATAAGGATTCGGAATCACGGTTCCCCCTGGATACCGCTGCTTGACAGCAGCTCTTGTGCTTTCGCGCCACTATTTCAAAAAGAAGGCCCGCCATGCGGCGGGCCTTCGGACACCCTCACAGGGAACTACAGACCGCCAATCGGACCATATTCGGAAGTGCCAAGCATGGAGCCAAGCATGTTCCAGTCCAGGACCGCACCTGTCGACGGGTGGAAGAGGTCGTTTTGGATTACCCAGCCGGTGCCACTGAAACCAAGACTGTTAATCTTATTCTGCACGTACTTGTTCCAGTGCGTGACCGACCGATAGTTCTGGTCCTTGTATGAGCCGGTCAGTAACCCCGCCGGCTTTACCCCCGCGCGATATTCGCCGATCAGCACGGGGATGCCCCGGTCCGTGAAATACCTCATCTTGTTGAGGTTAATGTCAACGAGGCTTTCGTCGTCCCCAGCTTTGACGTTGCGATTCGCGAACTGATTGCTGACGTGATAGTTATATCCCCAGAAGGCTTTCCAAGTCCCCCACGACTCATCCTTATCCATCAAGGTGAAATCGAAAGGATCATAATCGTGAACTTCAATCATCCGCTTATTCGCCGGATCCGAAGGCAGGTTCTTTCCCCAGTTAATCGTGTTATCGATATTGGTGTTCGGCCCTTGGATGATTAGCCAGCG
>Ga0307515_10008658_pt1 | contig 19798 bp, 20 predicted proteins | sample 17_EM_MG_FD_194513 | JGI IMG/M metagenome (GOLD analysis project Ga0307515, IMG submission 194513) | Populus trichocarpa ectomycorrhiza microbial communities from riparian zone in the Pacific Northwest, United States - 17_EM | ecosystem: Host-associated > Plants > Roots > Unclassified | place... | reverse complement strand
TGGCCTACTATTTCCTTCTTTACATGTCCTTCCTTCTTCACGCTCATTCATCCTCGCATTTTTGCTTTCTTGTATTCCATACACCTTTCTACTCACCTCCCTATCTACCCTCTCACCCATACGTCGCGTCCTCACAACCCTCCCCTCTCCTCGTCCACCAGCCACCAGCAAATCCAAACACGCACGTGCGAAGACGTACTGCTTGAAATATTCGCTACCGCCCGCGACTCTTTCCCTTTCGTTGCCTCGACGGCGCCTGGGCAGGACCCGTTGGTAGCGGTTTTGTTATTTTCTTCTTTTCGTATTCGCGCGTTGACCTCCTTCTTCATCCCCTGTCGGTGGATGAGGGCAATGGAGCGACTCTTCTTTTGCTTGTCTAGTACGAGTGAAGTGGAGGCGCGTTTTGTTGGTCCGTGGGTGCCGAACGACGAAGTCGACTCGGCTCCCCATTTGAAGTCCTGTTGTTTGTTGGTGTTCGATTGGTGTGGTGTTCAAGGGAATCTACTTCTCTCTCTGTGAACATACATACATGTTCTGTGTACTCTATTTGCGGAATGTGTGAGCCCGAGGTTTCGGAGTAGTCTTGACAAGTCGGTGGAGTGGGAACGCTTCGCGTGTACGACGGTGAATGAGAGAATTACCCAGTGGAAGCAGCATTGTTGCCCGTGTAAGAGTAGCTTAGGGAGAAGGAGAATGGTTTTGGATAGCAGAAGCAGTACACATGGATAGTGGCACTAGGTGACAGGTAGTATTTCCAACTAATCGGGATATGGCCTGCTGAAGGGCACTTCGGGTCACACATCCCTAGCGCGTACTAGATTCGATTAATCGAGCTACAAGGGGGCCTCCGATTTTCACGGAGTACTTAATACCGTTCAAACGCACTGTTATACATCCATCGATATCAGAAAAGAGACGATGGGCTCCTGTTCTGCTAGGGAATGGCATTTCAAACTGGAACCACATAGATAGTAGTGGTGAGTACGGAAAATCGATTGTTCTACTCAGAGAGCACACGGTTTATTGCCTCTTTGATGCTTCAGGAGCCGGTTTAGACATCGATATCCTGAAGAGAATGCACATCTGTTCACCCTTTCTGAAACTCCGACGGTCATCGGTTTATTCCTAGTAGATCCGCACAGGTAGCTTGCTATACTGTGCCCCATACCCATTTGTTTGTTAGTAGAGATCGTTCTTAATTATTTATCTGATTCATGAGGAGATGGCAATGGATATCACCATCCTCCTTGTCTGCGATTACGCTTCCCGCAGAGATATGATCACGAGTTCTTGAGGAGATCGAACCGTACAATTGAACACAATTGGCTCATCTCGAACATGGAGGAGATCCCAATTGGGTGCATGTTGGTACCAGAGTGAGGGATATTAAGGGGGAGCTGCATTAGCCAACGAAGCAAAGAATACATTAAATGGAGAGCACAGGATTCGCAGGAAAAGATGGCTAAGGCAATGCATTGTTGAAAATTTGGATCCAAGAGGTTCCAAAGGCAAAGTCCTCTACATCAAGAGAAACGGGTCGAAGACAGGACGTCACAGGGAGTGTAAGGAGAGCAGGTGAATGGAGGCCTCCACGATAGTCCGGGGATACCCAATATAGTAAGCCACCCTCTGAGTCTCTTACCCAACCCTCTGAGTCTGGATGTGTACCCTCAGTACGCTCCTGGTGATGCCCACCGACTACAGCATCTGTATTGGCATTCCAGATTTGAATGGTCATGTCCTCAGATCCGGAAATGATGCGCCGCCCATTGGAAGAGTAAGCAACGGACGTTACTGCCTCTGTGTGCACTCTCAGAGGCTCGCCGATTACAGCACCGGTCCCCACATCCCAGATTCGAATGGTCCCGTCATTGGACCCGGAGGCGATACGCCGTCCATCGGGAGAGCAAGCAACAGCCTGCACCGGGGCAGTGTGCCCTTCTAGAGGCATTCCAACTGCAGCACCAGTCTCGGGGTCCCATATTCGAATGGTTTTGTCATGGGATCCGGAGATGATGTGCCGCCCATTGGGAGTATAAGCAACAGACCACACATAACCAGCATGTCCTCGTAGAGGGCCACGGACTATATCACCAGTATCTGCGTCCCATATTCGAATGGTTCTGTCATCGGATCCGGAGATGATGCACCGTCCATTCGGAGAGCAAGCAACAACCCGCACCCAGTCAGTGTGCCCCTCTAAAGGCTTTCCAACAGCAGCACCAGTCTCGGCATTCCATATTCGAACGGTGTTGTCACCGGATCCGGAGATGATGTGCCGCCCATCGGGAGTGTAAGCAACAGAGAGCACATAATGATCATGTCCTCGTAGAGGGTGGCCAACTACAACACCAGTCTCTGCATTCCATATTCTAATGGTCTCATCATCGGATCCAGAGGTGATGTGCTGTCCATTCGGAGAGCAAACAACAGCCCGCACCCAGTCAGTGTGCCCTTCTGAAGGCTTTCCAACTGCAGAACCAGTCTCTGCATTCCATATTCGAATGGTCTTGTCATGGGATCCGGAGATGATGTGTTTACCACTGTCAGAGTACGCAACAGAAAGCACACCCTGAGTATGCCACTCTAAAGGCTTTCCAACTGCAGAACCAGTCTCGGCATCCCAGGTTCTAATGGTGTTGTCACTGGATGCAGAGACGATGTACCGTCCATTCGGAGAACAAGCAACAGCCCGCACCAAGCCAGTGTGCCCCTCTAGAGGCTTTCCAACAGCAGCACCAGTCCCGGCATTCCATATTCGAATGGTGTTGTCACCGGATCCGGAGATGATGTGCCGCCCATCGGGAGTGTAAGCAACAGAAAGCACAAAATTAGTATGTCCTCGTAGAGGGCCACCAGCTACATCACCAGTCTCTGCATCCCATATTCGAATGGTTCTGTCATCGGATCCAGAGATGATGTGCCGTCCATTCGGAGAACAAGCAACAGCCCGCACCCAGCCAGTGTGCCCCTCTAGAGGCTTTCCAATAGCAGCACCAGTCTCTGCATTCCATATTCGAATGCTCCTATCCTTGGATCCAGAGATGATATACTGCCCATCAGGAGAGTAGGCAATGGACAACACATTTCTGGTATGCCCTTCCAGAGGCGCGCCGACTATAGTACCAGTTTTAGTATTCCAGATCCGGACGGCATTTTTATGGGATCCAGAGATGATGTGGCGCCCATCGGGAGAGTGTGCAACAGAGGCCACACCCCCTGTGTGGCCTTCCAAGGGCTTGCCAACTGCAGTACCAGTCCTGGCATCCCACATTCGAATGGTTTGGTCATAGGACCCGGAGATGATGTGCCGTCCGTTGGGAGAATAAGAGACAGACAAAACGCCGCTGGTGTGCCCCTTCAGAGGTTCGCCAATTGCAACACCACTCTCGGCATCCCAGATTCGAATAGTCATGTCATCGGACCCAGTGGCAATATGGTACCCATTCGGGGAATAGCTTATGCATGTGACATCACGAGTGTGGCCAATCCACTGCAATGGTGGTGCTGGCCATGACAACAATTTCCCTCTTCGCACCTTGATGCTTTTGGGAAACCATGTGCTGAAGATTGTTGATAAGGGCGATTGTGATGGCAGGAAGGGGCCTGTAGATATGTAGGTGTGGGGGGTGCTGGTGGAGATGGGGGTGTGGAAGGCAATGATGAAATGGCAAACATCTTGTATTCTCTCAAGAAGCATCGAATCACCACCCTACAGTGAAGATGAATGACAATTCATGGTTAGCTGGAGTTGTACTCACTTTCATCCAAGATATCACTCGTCGAAGGCTTGGGGCACCAACCGGGACCATTCCCATAACGCTCAATACTTCAATCCAAAATAATGGGTACAATCCTTCAAAGAATTCCTTCAATCCCCCAGACACGCCTTGAGTACCATCATCGAGAGTAGAGCAAAGATGGTTGGACCAATAGCGAGAGCTATACTGCAGCGGGTCGGAAATGTTCTCGTTGATTCGTGATTGGAGATCGTGAACGTCCGCATTGGCGAGCCGGGAGTCTTCAAGCTTGCAGATATTGAAACGGAGTTGTCGAATCATCGTCTTAAGGCAAGAAATGCCCAGTTGGACATTCGCATCTTGCACGTTGACTTGATAGTCGCGGGGACAGCCGTCGCTGACGAAGAAATCTGAAATTGACAAATGCCGTACACGAACCGCTCCATTGGTTTTTTCGTCTCGATAGAGCAAAGAGCTAAGATCATCCACCCACGTCTTCACATGTCTGGGGTCCACTCCCGCCAGCTCTGCAATCGTCTCTTCGCACAGTGGGCTGTATGGTGATGTTGTAAGGAGCACTCCGATCATCCGCTGAAATTTGGCACTGCTGTGCACTATTCGTGTTTTTAGGATACTCGAGTAGAGTCCGTATGGAGATATCAACCCAGTATCGTCCGAGTCTCGCAATGTTGCCTCTAAGGACTCAGTAGGGTCTTCGCATTTCTCAAGGGCAAGAGCAACGGTCTTGATGAAGATGAATAGGCCATTTGCCCGAGCAATAACCCTTTCGAAGAGCGACGGATCTGGCCAAGGAGATTGGAGATACCGCTTTAAAGCCAGCTTCTCGAACCTGTCTTGGGCGAAAATTCGTAGGTCGGAGGTGGCCTGATCATCAGTGGCCAAATCGTGTCTTGAAAACGCAGACCGGGCAGGATCATCAAAGAACCGTTGGATATCGACTTCAGGTCTACTGGTGATGATGATTTTGAGCCACGGAGCATCTGCAGCTACGTCGGTCAGAGATCTCAGGAGGACTCGACGGCTCTGATCGTCGCCACATTCATCAAGTGCGTCAATGGCAAAGACGAGCGTACGTTGTGGGTGGCGAGGAAGGTCACGAATGAAGTCAAGGAGGAGGGAATCCTTCATCGACTCTGGTGTCAGGTTTGTGTCACTTCGAAGACGCTCTGCCACAATCGTTCGAAAAGGGGGGAAGATTTCGGCGAGCTTGTAGATGAGACTCGGGAGGATATTTCTTGGCTCCCTCAGATCTTGGCCATCCCTCTGGCAGAAAAAGGCCCCAGCAAGGCACTTTTCCTCGTGAAGGCTTGCACACATTGAATGAGCTAACGACGTCTTGCCAATTCCGGGTAGGCCGTAGATCCAGTACATATTGCCCTTATCCTTCTGCCCGGGTTTATTGGTCACCCAAGCCATGATGTGAGTTAGGAGAGATTCACGGGTGCCTTTCATACAGCAGAGTTTCCGGTTATAGCCTGTTTCGACACATTTAAACCGTCTGAGCAAGATCTCTTGCTCTATGCGAAACTACTGAGAACGACCTATCACCAGCGGACTGAGACAATGATCGCTTACCACTCTTTTTGGCTAGGCGGAGAGCCTCGACGTCCACTGCGCGGTCGAAGTCCCCGATAACCCGAGTCAAATCTCTCTCCATTTCTTCAATCCCCTCCAAGTAGGCCGGCGCACCCGCTGTAATCATGAGCGCTTGCCAGGTTCAAAGCCAGGAGATGACCGCCTACCGTGTTTGACATAGTTGTATAAGAACCTCGCAACCCTTTCCATTACCCCGAACATTCGCGGGATGATCTTCTCCAATATTTCTGTCTCTTCGCAGACAATCTCATCTGCGACCTTGTCTGCCAAAGGCAAAATCCGCTGCAACTGATCCAGAATGCCTGACGGAATCTGGTCGTATTTGTTTTGTTCCCTCAAAAGCTAAACGGTCAAAATTTACCTCTGCTTCTCACACGCCAGTAGCCAGCACGAACCTCAAACGTGACAGTGGCAACACCGAAGATAGCCTTCGTGATTGGGTTCAACTAAAATCTGTTAACCGCTTGCTGATTTCCAGATGGGAGAACCAACCTCTGCGAACACAGACCCGACTTTGATACCCTTCTCCACGGCTCTCTCCATTGATCCACTCATCAGTGGAGAGTATCCCTTTAGCAAATCTTCAAGTTTATGGAGCCATGAGCGTAGGGATTCCGCCTATGGGACCATCATTAGTTGGTTTGGATGGGTGGTTGCAAAGGGACGAACGGTAGTGTCTGCGGAGAAATGTAAGACTAGAGAACAATGATTCTTTCCAACAACAATGACCCCTAGACTTCTCTATCAGAACTGAGCGAACTGGATCGGATGGTGATCGTGACTGACTCGATACCAGGAATTCGCGCTCATTGGAATCCCAATAATCTTTAAAAAGACCTCGGATGTCGATGACTTCGCTCGTCTGTCGGTTCTTGGCCCAAAATAGATGACCCTTCCTCATTTGGATCTCCGTGTGGACCTCGGAGGTTGGAAGAACACCTCTGCATACAGGCGACTATCGGCTAATGTACGTAGTGGGGAATCAAGGGACATACGCGCGTTGGATTGGTGTCCAGGTCCGGTTGTCTTTCGTCTCTATTTCTTTCTCTTGATTTTCTATAAACAACCTCAGCGTACACTCCCGATTTAGGTCGTCTTGGAATGTGATATCTATATGCTAGCCTAAATCAGTGGCATGATCCTCATTGAAGTGAAGCGCCGCACGATCTAAATACAGGCTTGGATTGATTGTTAGCCGTGCTACATTGCCGTTGAGGGTACTCACAATCTCTCTTCCTTGGGTGATTGAGTCGCCATGTTTGATCGGTTAGAGGTCCACACAGAGGATGGATGGAGACAACGTGGGATGACACTGACAGCTGTCACCGGACTCTGGTCACAAATCTGGTCGCTCGGTACCCGGACCCGACCACATCTCCTCGCTATGACCTACGACGGCTGCGACGTTGCCGTGCCTGCAAGGGCGAGCCCTCTCTCTCATTATGACATGACGTACTTGAGCCTTTCCCATTCGCTGACGGCGGTATCCATTTTAACATGTCCCAAAAGAATAGCAGGTAAGTTGGGACCCTGGGCACTGTGCTTTATGAGGGAGCCCAAGGGTATATAAGAGAGTTGCCGGTGGATAGCCTCCAAGCCACGGGTAGCCAACGAGACGCTCGTCCACAATGCAAAGTCTCCATACGGGGGAGCTTGCCGATGGTCACTTCACCTCGAGCCCATTTCCCACAGGCTTCGAAACCTGAGAAATGCCTCAATCCTTCGTCTCGACGAACAGTGACTATGTCAGTTGGACGATCTCAGCGGAGGACTTACATAGGGCGAAGCTAGGATCGAATGAGCAAGGATCAGATGAAGCCGGACAGTAGCTTCTCTACGAGAAGAGACCTGAAATTATGTACTACACCTGTAATAGGTCCCATTGTGATGAATAGGCCCTTATCCCTTAGTTATCAGGATCGCTCCTGCAAATTGCCAATGGTCGTTTGGGTTACGGATCCAAGAACATTTGGATTTCTAGACGACGCATTCACGATATCAGGGTTTTGATGTGGTGAATCGTTTGTCGCTGACGTTCCAATGAAGAACTTTTAGGCGAATGAATAGCAGAGAACACGTCACCGAAACCGGCCATGACGTTCAATGAGTGGGATTCGAATTTCGAGGTTGACAGATTACGAAGTAGTGTGTGGCTTGTCTAGGTGGAAGCTGAATGAATCGTCATCCCTCAGCGGGGCATGAAAAAAGATGGATTGACTAAGAGTGAAATTGTGAATATACCTTTCAGTGACATATACTGTAACAGGGAGAGTACAAGAGACAGGCGGACAGAACACCGGCATACCCATTCCGCAACGCGAGCGACTGACTCATCCACTATGAAGCAGACACCATTTCCACATCCTCAGGAAGTACACTCGGCGTAACAGCTCCAGATCCAGGTTCATCCACGACTGCTGCTGCTACCAATGTGCCCTTCCCGACTTTCTCTTTCTTCGGCTTCTTCAGCGCTTTGGATGTCTTCCCCATCGGAGTAAGCGGCGGCTGCGAGCTCTGCATTGCTCTTCCTTCCCCTGCTCCCAGGTCCACCCGTGGAGCCCCTGTTCCGGTTCCAGCACCACCGGCAACTTTGTCTGCCGCAGAGCCGCCCTGGGCGATCCCAGAGGACCTGGTGAGATAAATTGGTGCTAGGACGCAGGTAGGGGGCGATTTCAGAGGCTCGGCTTTTGCACCGCTACTCTTCCATACGCGCGTGCCAAACGTCGCGCCGGAGATGGTTTGGATCGTTCTATACGATATATCCCACTTTTTTTGGGAGGTTGTCCATTAAGGTCCAATGGTCCCGCAACGGGGATTGAGAGCTCCGTTGGTTGTTCCGGTTGTGTGGCGCGTTTCTTCGATGGAGACCGGGGCTTGGAAGACGCAGGAGGCACAAGTGAGGGCACTGCTTCGGGTGGATATTCGTTCTTGGGACCGCTGTTGCGGGAGCCACAGTATCGTCGTGGTAGAATACTTGGATATTGGAGTCTTTTGGTTCTTCGCGCCTAATAATGTACGTAGTAGGGAATCAATATAGAGGTTCAGTAAGGCTGCGAACCAACGCACCGACTACGCTCCTTCATTTGTCACTTGTGTGCCGGCGTGGATTTGGAGGCTGTGCGGGTTGCTGAACAGGCGCTGGTACATTCAATTGAACTGAACCAGGTGGCGTGACCGTCGACGTAGGTTTACAGCTTCCCCTTTAGGAGAGCGAACCTTGAAGGAAGTCATCATCGATTTTCGGGTTTGGGCGCTCTGGGCTTGTGAGACTTCTTGTTAGGCGTGGAGTGGTTGGAGCATTATGCGCTGAGGTAGGTGCAGAGGTGGGTGCAAGTCCAGCTGTAGTCGTCGGTGGTAACGAAATAAACGAATGGACGCACGGGGTTATATAGGGTCAAATGAGTGGCACGGGCGGAGACCACTGGACGTTTACACAAGAGGAGCCAGTCGACATTTGAGAGGAGTTGAGCCTGTTATTCGAGACAACGGCAGAAACAAAGAGCGAGTGGAGTACAAAGACTGGGGACAAATCCGACGAATGAAATGAAAAATCAAGGTTGGATAAACATCGACTCCCTTTACCACCTTGCATTCTCAGACGTCATATCAGTACATAACCGGAAGCATTACTTCGATGTCTCAGCATTTTATTGCGAACAACTCCACACCTAGCTGGTTTCTCCCATCTTTTGACACTGGCCTGTGTCTTACATTCAGTAAAGTAATGGGAACTCCTATGCGAGACATACACCTTGTTGGAAGATTTACAAGCAGCTGCAATTTCCATGGATGACTTACTCTTTTCCTTTAAGAAACAAATCAAGGGGACCAAACGATGCTAGAATACCCGAAAGGAAAAGAGTAAGTCATCCATGGAAATTGCAGCTGCTTGGAATCTTCCAACAAGGTGTATGTCTCGTGTAGGAGTTCCCATTACTCTACTGAATGTAAGACACAGGCCGGTGTCAAAAGATGGGGGAAACCAGGTGTGGAGTTGTTCGCAATAAAATGCTGAGACATCGAAGTAATGCTTCCGGTTATGTACTGATATGACGTCTCAGAATGCAAGGTGGTAAAGGCTGGCGACTCACACCTCGACCCCAGCCTCACCCTTGCCTTTCAACTCAACGCCAGCTCGCCAACGTTGCCTTGACGCCTTTCGCCCTCGTACAACAGAGACGATCTCCTGCGCTCCACCCACTTCCTTCCACCTCCTATCTTGTCCCCCAAACAGGCATGCCGACCACCACCAACATCTCAAGGCGGCGAATGCATCTGGCGGCGCGGGCCTAGATCAGGCCAGATTTCAGGCACTCCTCCAGGCAAACAGGAGTTCTACAGGTACCAGCACGGCCCTCGATGTCAGGAAGGAAGTAGCGTGGAAAGCCCATAAATCAAAGCAATGTCAGTCTTTTTTTTATACCCTAGGGACCTCTCCAACTGCACCCTGCTCGGCACACTGTGCATACATTACAAGTAACAGGAATTCAGACCGCTCATGGCGTGCTCATCACTGCGAACTTCCCATCCATCCTACTCCTGCTGCTCGAGGCACACCCACCTCCACTGGTCTGCTCACAGATGGGAGCCACTAGATCCACGCGCTTCCGTGTGACTCAACGCACTCCTTTGAATCGTTCTATCCCCACTCCACTCACTCTTTTCACTCTCGCGCTAACATTGCCCTACAGTTGAGCGTCGCGCCCTTTTCCTCTACAAAATTGATACCCTACCATCACCCACTGCAGCGTCCCTACCAGTAACCCCTCCGGAATCGCCCGCAGTCTTCCACTTTACGCTCCCATCCAGTCCCCCGGCCTCGTCTCGCCCCTCGCGCTCTTTGAAACCCTAGAAAAGGACAAGGACAAGCATGGCCCCCCGCTCGTCTGCATCGAGCAGGTCGATTTCCGCGCCAATGCCCGCAGGGACGCAGGACCGGCAACGTGGGGATACGCATGAAGGTGCATTGTCTGGCCGGGGTATGCGATGCCGTGTATGCACGAGATGCTCACAACAAGAGCAGCATCGGCGGGAAGAGCAGAAATGGCCTGCCCAGCTTGAGCGATATCTCGAAGAGGCTTGCCGGCAACGTTATCGTCAGCAGGGCAAAATTAACCTATGGTTACTGCCCGGGACCGACTGTCTCCGAGCATTGATCGCTTACCCGCGTTCTTGAAATGGGCCAGCACGGAGACAAGGAAGGAGGGTGTCGTACCCACGCAGCAGGGGGGAAGAAGCGACTTGCACCCATGCAAGCATTAGACGGGCGAGGATACAAGGTGTTGTGAGGTTGACGTTTGCTCCAGTCCCTGGAGTCACGAGAGTGGCTGAGGTGCCGCGACCTGGCCCATTTCGCGTCCTCAAGGTTTGACTCGCACAAAAGACACCGGCACTGGCACTGGCACAAATGGCAACATCGGCAACGCCAACGCAAGCACACTCATGTTTCCTACCACCGAGGGCCAGACCAACAGACACGCCGCCGCCTTCCGCTCGCGCCCCGAATGACCGAGCTCGCTCTCGTCCCTCCAGGCGCTGACGAGCAACTCGATGGCCGGGACCACATCGCGGGCCAGCAGACGCCAACTCCCCTCACTGCCGAAGCGCTTCAGCAGCCTGCTGGGCGCACTGAGCACGGTAGTGTCATGGTCGAGCGCCTGCGCAGGCGGGTCAGTGCACCTGGAGAGATGAACACGCGGCAACCAGGAAAGCAGCAGCAGCAGGAACGCAGGAACATGCTCGGCGGGTTCTAGATCGCCTCCGAGAACTCTGTATACCCTCCGTCCAATCCCTCATTTGTTCACCTGCTCTGGTCTCTGCTTCCCTGTTTTTGCTAGCGTTGGATTGACTCCGACCCGCCTACCCCCTGTGCCACTGCCACCACTTTCCGCCTGCATGTGCCATTATAGCTTCACTTCTATGTGCCACCACCACCACCATCATGTTTGCCAACCCTCCTGGGCCCTGTCACCTGGTCGCAGTCGCCGCTCGCCCATACCATCCCCCTTCCATTTCTTGCACATTCGAGTTTAACTGGTCAACACCATAGACGTTTTACTCACCCCAAAATACCTACTTACCCAACATTCGCAGTCTCTTATCACAGTCTGGCCTACTATTTCATTATTTACATGTCCTTCTTCACACTCATTCATCCTCACATTTTGCTTTCTTGTATTCCATATCACTTTTCTACTCACCTACCTATCTACCCTCTCACCCATACGCCACATCCTCACAACCCTCCCCTCTCCTCGTCCACCAGCCACCAGCAAATACATTTCTCCAAACCTGCACGCGCGAAGACATACTACTTGAAATATTCGCTACCGCCCGCGACTCTTTCCCTTTCGTTGCCTCGACGGCACCTGGGCAGGACCCGTTGGTAGCGGGTTTGTTATTTTCTGCTTGTCGTATTCGCGCGTTGACCTCCTTCATCCCCTGTCGGTGGATGAGGGCAATGGAGCGACTCTTCTTTTGCTTGTCTAGTATGAGTGAAGTGGAGGCGCGTTTTGTCGGTCCGCGGGAGCCGAACGACGAAGTCGACTCGCCCAATTTGTAGTCCTGTTGTTTGCTGGCGTTCAAGGAAATCTACTTCTCTCTGTGTGAATATACATACATGTTATGTGTACTCTATTTGCGGAATTTGTGTGAACCCGAGGTTTTAGGAAGTTGGTGGAGTGGGAACGCTTCGCGTATATGACGGTGAATGAGGAATGAGAGAATTGTGAATGAGAGTGGAAGCGCTATTGTTGGACATGTAAGAGCAGACAGAAAGGGGAATGGTTAGCTGTAAACGAAGGTGACGGCCTACTAAATCTTTGCTGAAGGGTACTTCGAGCCGCATGTTCCTAATACGTACATAGATTCATTTAATCAAGCCACAAGGATGCCTCTGATTTTCACGGAGTACTCAAAACCGTTCAACAGAATAATTATACATGGTTGATATCAGAAAAGAGACGATGGGTTCCTGTTCTGTTAGAGCATAACATTCCAAACCGGAACCACATAACCGGTAGTGGTGAGTAGGGAAAATAGATTGTTCTACTCAAAGAGCATACGGTTTGTGGCCTCTTTGATGCTTCAAAAGCTGGCCTAGACATCAATATCTTGAAGGAATGCACATCTGTTCACCCTTTCTGAAACTCCGACTGCCATCTGTTTATTCCTGGTAATTCCACGCAAGTAGCTTGCTATACTGTGCCCCATGCCCATGTGTTTATCCGTGGAGGCACTTCGTATTTATTTATATGATTCATGAGGAGATGGCAATGAATATCACCATCCTCCTTGTCTGCTATTACGCTTCTTGCAGAGCTATGATTGCTAATTCTTGAGGAGATCAAACCATAAAATTCAACACAATTGTCTCATCACGAACATGGAGGAGGTCCCAATTGGATGCATGTTGTGACCAGAGTGAGAAATGATAAGGGGAACTGCGTTAACCAACAAGCAAAGAATACACCAAATGACAAGCACAGGGCTCACAGGGAAAGAAGGCTAGGGCTATGCATTGTTGAAGATTTGGATCCAAGAGTCTCCAAAGGCCAAATCCTCTACATCAAGAGAAACGGGTCGAAGATGGGACGTCACAGGGATTGTAAGGAGGGCAGGTGAATGGAGGCCTCCACGATAGTCCGGGGATACCCAATATAGTAGGCCACCCTCTGAGTCTCTCACCCAACCCTCTGAGTCTGGCTTTGCACCCTTAGTACGCCGCTGGCGATGGTTGCTGACTACAGCATCTGTATCAGCATTCCAGATTTGAATGGTCATGTCCTCAGATCCGGAAATGATGTCCCGCCCATTGGGAGAGTAGGCGACGGACAATACTGGTCCTGTATGCACTCTCAGAGGCTCGCCGACTACAGCACCAGTCGCCACATCCCATATTCGAACGGACCCGTCATCGGACCCGGAGGCAATATGCCGTCCATCGGGAGTGCAAGCAACAGCCTGCACCGGGGCAGTGTGCCCTTCTAGAGGCATTCCAACTGCAGCACCAGTCTCGGCGTCCCAGATTCGAATGGTCTGGTCATCTGATCCGGAGATGATGTGCTGCCCATCGGGAGTGTAAGCAACAGAGATCACAAGATCAGTATGTCCTTGTAGAGGGGCGCCAACTACACCACTAGTCTCTGCATCCCATATCCGAACGGTTCCGTCACCGGAACCAGAGATGATGTGCCGTCCATTCGGAGAGCAAGCAACAGCCTGCACCCAGTCAGTGTGTCCCTCTAAAGGCTTTCCAACAGCAGCACCAGTCTCGGCATTCCATATTCGAATGGTGTTGTCACCGGATCCGGAGATGATGTGCCGCCCATCGGGGGTGTAAGCAACAGAGAGCACATAATAATCATGTCCTCGTAGAGGGTCACCAACTACAACACCTGTCTCTGTATCCCATATTCGAATGGTCTCGTCATCGGATCCAGAGATGATGTGTCGTCCATTCGGAGAGCAAGCAACAGCCCGCACCCAGCCAGTATGCCTCTCTAAAGACTTTCCAATAGCAGCACCAGTCTCGGCATTCCAGATTCGAATGGTCTTGTCGTAGGATCCGGAGATAATGTGCTGCCCATCAGGAGAGTAGGCAACAGACGACACATTTCCAGTATGCCCCTCTAGAGGCGCACCGACTATAGTGCCAGTTGCAGTATTCCAGATCCGGACGGTGTAGTCATGGGATCCAGAGATGATGTGGCGCCCATTGGGAGAGTATGCAACAGAGGTCACACCCTCCGTGTGGCCTTCTAAGGGCTTGCCGACTGCAGTACCAGTCCCGGCATCCCACATTCGAATGATTCTGTCATCGGACCCGGAGATGATGTGCCGTCCGTCGGGAGAATAAGAAACAGACAAAATGCTACTGGTATGCCCCTTTAGAGGCTCGCCAATTGCAACACCACTCTCGGTATCCCAGATTCGAATGGTCATGTCACGTGATCCAGTGGCAATATGGTACCCATTGGGGGAATAGCTTATGCATGTGACACTCCTAGTGTGGCCAATCCACTGCAATGGCGGTGCTGGCCATGACAACAATTTCCCTCTTCGCACCTTGATGCTTTTGGGAAACCATGTGCTGAAGATCGTTGATAAGGGCGACTGTGATGGTAGGAATGGGCCCGTGGATATGTAGGTGTGTGGGGTGCTGGTGGAGATGGGAGTGTGGAAGGCGATGATGAAATGGCAAACATCTTGAATTCTCTCAAGAAGCGTCGAATCCCCACCCTACGGCGGAGATGAATGACAATGAACGGCTAGCTGGAATTGTGCTCACTTTCATCCAAGATATCACTTGTCGAAGGCTTGGAGCACCAATTGGGACTATTCCCATAACGCTCAATACCTCAATCCAAAACAATGGGTACAATCCTTCAAAGAATTCCCTCAATCCTCCAGACACGCCCCGATTACCATCATCGGGAGTGGAGCAAAGATGGTTGGACCAATAGCGAGAACTATACTGCAACGGGTCGGAAATGTTCTCGTTGATTCGTGATTGGAGATCGTGAACGGCCACATTGGCGAGCCGGGAATCTTCAAGCTTGCAGATATTAAAACGGAGTTGTCGAATCATCGTCCTGAGGCAAGAAATGCCCAGTTGGACATTCGCGTCTTGCACGTTGACTTGATAGTCGCCAGGACAGCTGTCGCTGACAAAGAAATCTGAAATTGACAAATGCCGGACACGAACCGCTCCATTGGCGGTTTCATCTCGATAGAGCAAAGAGCTAAGATCATCCATCCATGTCTTCACATGACTGGGGTCTACTCCGGCTAGCTCTGCAATCGTCTCTTCACAAAGTGGGCGGTACGGGGCTGTTGTAAGGAGCACTCCAATCACCCGCTGAACCTTGGCACTGCTGTGCACTATTCGCGTTTTTATAATACTGGAGTAGAGTCCGTATGGAGAAATCAACCCAGTATCGTCCGAGCCTTGCAAGGTGGCCTTTAAGGACTCAGTAGGGTCCTCGCATTTCTCAAGGGCAAGAGCAACAGTCTTGATGAAGATGAATAGGCCGTTTGCCCGAGCAATAACCCCTTCGAAGAGCGACGGATCTGGCCAAGGAGATTGAAGATACCGCTTTAAAGCCAGCTTCTCGAACCTGTCTTGGGCGAAAATTCGTAGGTCGGAGGTAGCCTGATCATCAGTGGCTAAATCGTATCTTAAAGACGACGACCGGACGGGATCATCAAAGAATCGTTGGATATCGACTTCGGGTCTACTGGTGATGATGATTTTGAGCCACGGAGCATACGCGGCTGCGTCGGTCAGAGATCTCAGGAGGAATCGACGGCTCTGATCGTCGCCACATTCATCAAGTGCGTCAATGACGAAGACAAGCATACGTTGTGGGTGGCGACGAAGGCTGCGGATGAGATCGTGGAAGAGGGTATCCCTCATCGACTCTGGTGTCAGATTTATGTCGCTACGAAGACGCTCTGCAACAATGGCTCGAAAAGGGGGGAAGGTTTCCGCGAGTTTGTAGATGAGAGTCGGAAGGATATTCCTAGGCTCGCCCAAATTCGGGTCGTCCCTCCGACAGAAAAAGCCCCCAGCAAGGTGGCTTTTGTCATGAAGGCTTGCACAGATCGAATGAGCCAACGACGTTTTTCCAATTCCGGGCAAGCCATAGATCCAGTACATATTGCCCGCATCCTTCCCAGATCCATTGGTCACCCAGGCCGTGATGTGACTCAGGAGATATTCGCGAGTGCCTTCCATACAGCAGAGTATCCAGTTATAGCCGGCATCGACACATTTAAGCCGTTTAAGCAGAAGTTTTTGCTCTACATGCAAGTATTGAGAACGAGCTTATCTGAAGATTGAGAGAGTGAGCTCTTACCAATTTTCTTGGCTTGGCAGAGAGCCTCCACATCCACTGCACGGTCGAAGTCTTCGATGACCTTAGTCAAATCTCTCTCCATTTCTTCAATAGCCTCCAGGTAGGCCGGCCCACCCACTTTTCTCGCTGTGATCATCAACACTTAACAAGTTCAAAGCCAAAAGATGACCACCTACCATGTTTAACATAGTCGCAGGAAAATTCCGCAACCCTCCGCATTACTTCAAACATTCGTGGGATGATCTTCTCCAAAATATCTGTTTCCTCGCAGACAATCTCATCTGCGACCTTGTCTGCCAAAGGCAAAATCCGCTGCAACTGATCCAGAAGGCCCGATGGAATCTGGTCGTATTTGTTTTGTTCCCTCAAGAGCTAAACGGTCAAAAATCATCTCTGCTTCTGACACGCCAGTAGCCAGCACAAACCTCAAACGTGACAGTGGCAACACCGAAGATAGCCTTCGTGATTGGGTTCAACTACAACCTGTCAACCTCTTGCTGATTTCAAAATGGGAGAACCGACCTCTGCGAACACAGACCCGAATTTGATACCCCTCTCCACGGCTCTCTCCATTGATCCACCCATCAGTGGAGAATATCCCTTTAGCTCCTCTTCAAGTTTATGGAGCCACGAGCGTAGGGATTCCGCCTATGAGACCATCATTAGTTGGTTTGGATGGGTGGTTGCAAAGTGACGAACGGTAGTATCCGCGGAGAAATGCAAGACTAGAGAACAATGATTCTTTCCAACAACAACGACCCCTGGACTCCTCTATCAGAAATGAGCGAACTGGATGGTGAGCGTGACTGACTCGATACCAGGAATTCACGCTCATTGGAGTCCCAATACTTATTGAAAAGAGCTTGGATGTCGATGACTTCGCTCGTCTGTCGGTTCTTGGCCCAAAATAAATGACCCTTCCTCATTTGGATCTCCGTGTGGATCTTGGAGGTTGGAAGGACACCTCTGCATACGGGTGACTATCGGCTAGTGTGCGTAGTGGGGAATCAAGGGACATACGCGCGTTGGATTGGTGTCCAGGTCCGGTTGTCTTTCGTCTCTACTTCTTTCTCTTGATTTTCGATAAACAACCTCAGCGTACACTCCCGATTTAGGTCGTCTTGGAATGTGATTTCTATATGTTGGCCTAAATCAGTGGCATGATCCTCATTGAAGTGAAGCGCCGCACGATCTAAGTACAGGCTTGGATTGATTGTTAGCTGCGCTACATAGCCGTTGATGGTACTCACAATCTCTCTTCCTTGGGTGGTTGAGTCGCCATGTTTGGTCAGTTAAACGTCCAGACAGGGGATGGACGGAGACAACGTGGGATCGGTTCGCGATGGCGCGATGGCGATGACACCGACAGCTGTCACCGGACTCCGGTCACGATTCCGGTCGCCCGGCACCCGGACCCGGCCATATCTGCTGGCTACGACCTACGACGGCTGCGACGTTGCCGTGCCTGCGCTCCTCGAGTCAAGGGCGAGCCCCGAATGGATGTTATACTTCTCTCTCATTATGACATACTTGAGCCATTCCCATTCGCTGACGATAGTATCCATTCTACATTTCCATTCTTGACCCAAAAGAATAGCGGGTAAGTTGGGATCCTGAGCACTGTACGTGCTTATGAGGGAGCTCAAGGGCATATAAGAGAGTTGCCGGGGGATAGCTTCCAAGCCACGGGTAGCCAACAAGGCGCTCGTCCACAATGCGAAGTCTCCATACGGGGGAGCTTGCCGATGGTCTTTTCATCTCGAGCCCATTTCTCACAGGCTTCGAAACCTGAGAAATGCCTCAATCCATTGTCTCGACGGACAGTGACTATGTCAGTTGGACGCTCTGATCTCAGCGGAGGACTTGTATAGGACGATGGATCGAGCGAGCAAGGATCAGGTGAAGCCGGATAGTAGCTTCTCTACGAGAAGAGACCTGACAGTATGTACTACTCCACCAAGTAATAGGTCCCATTGTGATGAATAGGCGGTCATCCAGGATCGCTCCTGCAAATTGCCAATGGTCGTTTGGGTTACGGATCGAAGAACATTCGGGTTTCTAGACGACGCATTCGCCCATTCATCATATCAGGGTTCCGAGGTACGGTGGTGCATGGTTTGTCGCTGACGTTCCATTAATGAAGGATATTGAGGCGGAGGAATAGCAGAGAACACCTCACTGAACCCGGCCATGACGGTTCAATGAGCGGGATTCGGATTTTGAGGTTGACAGATTACGAAGTAGTATATGGCTTGTCTGGGTGGAAGCTGGATGAATCGTCATTCCTCAGCGAGACATGAAAAACGATGGATTGACTAAGAGTGAAATTGTGAATATACCCTTCAGTGACATATACTGTAACAAGAACAGTACAAGAGACAGGCGGACGGAACACCGCCGTACCATTCCGCAACGCGAGCAACTGACTCATCCACTATGAAGCAGACACCATTTCCACATCCTCAGGAAGTACACTCGGCGTAACAGCTCCAGATCCAGGTTCATCGACAACGGCTGCCGCTACCAATGTGCCCTTCCCAACCTTCTCTTTCTTCGGCTTCTTCGGCGCTTTGGGTCTCTTCCCCACCGGAGTAAGCGTCCCGTCGGCTGCGGCGGCTGCGAGAATTGCGAGCTCTGCTTTGCTCTTCCTTCCCCTCCTCCCCGGTCCACCCGTGGGTGTCGCTGTTCCGGTTCCTGCACCACCGGCAGCCTTGTCTGCAGCAGAGCCGCCCTGGGCGGTCCCAGAGGACGTGGTGGGATAAATTGGTGTAGGACCCAGTTAGGGCGCGATTTCAGAGGCTCGGCTTTTACACCGCTACTCTTCCATACGCGCGTACCGAACGTCGTGCCGGAGATGGTGTGGATCGTCCTATACGGTGTATCCCACTCTTTGGGGGGGGTTGTCCATTCAGGTCCAACGGTTCCGCAACGGGGATTGAGAAGAACTCCGTTGGTTGTTCCGGTTGCGTGGCGCGTTTCTTCGACGGAGACCGGGGCTTGGAAGACGCAGGGGGCGCAAGTGAGAGCACTGCGTCGGGTGGAGATTCGTTCTTTGGGACTGCTGTTGTGGGAGCCGCAGGATCGTGGTGGTAGAATGCTTGGACATTGGGGTCTTTTGGTTCTTCGCGCCTAATAATATACATAGTAGAGAAATCAATATGGAGGCTCAGTACAGCTGCGAACCAATGCACCGATTACGCTTCTTCATTTGTCCCTTGGGTGTCGGCGTGGACTTGGAGGTTTTGGGGCTGGTGCTTCAGTGGTGGGAACAGACGCAGGTATATTTGATTGAACTGAACCTGGTGGCGTGGCCGTCGACATAACCGAGTTTACGGTTCCCTCTTTAGGAGGGCGAACCTTGAAGGAACTCATCAGTGTTTTTTCGGGTTTGGGCACTCTGGGCGTGTGAGACTTCTTGTTAGGCGTGGAGGTGGTTGGAGCATTCTGCGTTGAGGTAAGGTTGGCGACAGCTCAAAGGCCCCACCACAGCCACACCTGTCAACCTGTCAAAAAACCCAGCCTCAAGCCTTCAAATTCTGGGGGCCGAATTTTTTTTTTTGTATCTGTAGCTAGTTTCGTCTT
>Ga0307515_10008657_pt1 | contig 19799 bp, 8 predicted proteins | sample 17_EM_MG_FD_194513 | JGI IMG/M metagenome (GOLD analysis project Ga0307515, IMG submission 194513) | Populus trichocarpa ectomycorrhiza microbial communities from riparian zone in the Pacific Northwest, United States - 17_EM | ecosystem: Host-associated > Plants > Roots > Unclassified | place... | reverse complement strand
ATTTTAAGGTCTATAAAATTAGTCGAGGTATGTATAAACTGACCTGGACACTCATGTTAATAATTTTTTTTAAGATTGAATCCCTTCCTCTATATTATTTTAGAGCTACTGGAGGCTTATATAATTATTAATTTCAAGATTTAAAGGATTAGTCGAAGTACGCATAAATTGATCCGATCACTCATGTTAATAATAAAACTTAAATACGGTAGGAAATTAGGCCGGCACTTGCAATAACAGAAGGTATATTGACTCTCGACTATTATAGTGTTTTTAAAAGAATCTAAGAAATTAAGAGCTCAAAGCATTTATTCAAATAGATTTAGAAATTGTTTGGGAAGGCGGTGCAAACCGTGTTATTAAAAAAATCAATTTTTATTTTTTGCTAAAATTTAATATATTTTGGATCGTTTTAATGTACTAATATCAAAAATAATTTTTAAAAAATAAAAAAAAATCATTAGCATGCATTTCGGCACGAAAAATTATTTGAAAAAACATAATTAGTGAGCTTGTTTAATGTGTGTTAATCTTAAAACTTGAGCTGGGATTGAGAGGGAATTGAGACTGGAGGTTTTAAGATGGTCAAGTTTAATAACAATATCAAATAATTTTTTAAAAAAATTATTTTTTATTTTTTTTCCCATTGAATCCCTTCCCCAATTTTTTTTAATCAATTTTATCATTTAACTTTTGATTAATTTAAGACTGATTTTCATAATTTATTTCGGTTTGTTTTCTATAATGTTATTATAGTCTCAAATAAACATCTTGATATTTGGTCAATACTCAATTTTACAACTCCATATTTCTAGTATCATATTATTAAATAAAAATAGTTTTTTTAATTTTTTTTGCTGAACCCAGTGAAATCAATATTTTTTTTTAAGTAATATATTTGATAATTACAGCTACAAAACTCGAATTAATCTAATATCTCACCTCTAAATATAAAAGAAAATATTATATTAAACTTTTTTAAAACTAAATCATGCTTTATCGTGAACATGTTTTTTTCAATTCAAACTTGTTTTATCCAAATATCTACAATCTTAGAACTCGGAAAGATCCTAATTCTATGTGGATGACGCGAGAGAGCGTGAGCTGAAATAACATCCTGACATGAACGCTGAGAAAATCCAAGCAAACGAGGGAGGCAAGACTTTATTGTTGTAATCATGTGATTGGTGGAAACTGATCTAACCCAAGAACACGGCAAGCAAGCAAGAAAGTAGAATTAACTAAGTTAATACGAAAGTCGTGGCTTAAAGGAAGAGCATAGAGCCGACTGACCGTTGCTATCTTGTAATTTATTTTACACAGAATCCAACACCAATACGCGCCTTTGCTTCTCCTTTCCTCTGTCAGTTTCTGGATTCGAACCACCACCCCTCTGTTTTCATGCATCGTTTTAAAAACAAATTTAATTTCTTTTTTAATTAAAATTTTTTAAATCATTTTAAAGTGCTATATAAAAAAAATTAATTTTTTTTAAAAACAATAGTTATCAACAATTCTAAACACCGTTAGTTGCTTTTAAAATTCTTGTGATTTTGCTGCTGTTTTGCATTGGGTTTTAAAATGAGTTGGGTAAAATTTAATATTTTTTTTATTTAAAATTAAATTTTTATATTTTTTAGATCGTTTTAACGTGTTGATATAAAAATAATTTTAAAAAATATTATTTTGATTTATTTTTAAATAAAAAATACTTTAAAAAATAATCATTATAATTTTATGTTAGAATACGTAGAAATTATTTCATGGGTTTTAGAAGTACTCAAGATTATCTTTTGGAAGTTACTTAATAATTTATTACATAATTGTTATGGGATTGGACTATTAAGAGTTCGTTCATTTTTTTATGAATGCATTATAAGTTTAGGTTTAAAATATTTATTTAAGATTTGATTTTTTAATATAATCTCAGCACAAAAAAAAAAAAAAAACAATGTAGAAGTTCATATTCTATATAAATATCATGATCCCATCAAGAAAGGGATTAATCCGGTGTCAAGAAAGGTTTCCATATCCTTAATTTTTAAACTTAAACATTTTAAAAAATATTTTTTAAAAATATTAAATTAAAATAAAAATATTAAATAAATGTCATAATATAATATTATATATTATAATATATAACAATATATTAAAAATGCTTGCTCTCTAAAATAAATATGTCATTATCAGAATCTTGTAGCACATGTAATGTTTGTTTTTGTATTTTAAAAGTATTTTTAAAAAAAATTAAAGTTTTTTTATATTTTAAATTAATATTTTTTTAGTATTTTTGAATTATTTTGATGTGTTAATATTAAAAATAATTTTTTAAAAATAAAAAATATTATTTTAATATATTTTTAAATAAAAAACATTTTAAAAAATAACTACAATTAATTTTAAATTCATCCCAAAGTCATCGTTTTTTTTTGTCCTTAACCCAAAATAAGTTTAGTGTCTAATGATATTTTTAAGAGTTAATTACAATTTAAAATAAGAAATTTGCAAAAGGGTCAACCGATCACCAGCTTCCAATACCCTTTCCATCACCTATCTGCATAGTTTGGTCAACCAACTACAATATTTAATTCTGTGAAACCAGCCCCCTCTGTCACTCCCTCTCTTCCTTATAAGCCAGCCATCCAGCACTTGTATCTCCAGCTCATTTCTCTCTGATTTTTCTCCACACGACAAAACCATGGATGTTGAAGAAACCCAGCTTCATCGCTACCCATCTGATACCGATCTTGATTTCAGCTTCAACTCTACCACCACTGACCGCACTTTCGCCTCCTCAAGTGCTCGCTCTAGTCTTGCTCGTTCTAGTCTAACTCTCAGCTTCAACGACCGCCTCTCCACCACCTCCACCACAACAACAACGACCACCATCAAAAACTCTCTCCACCATCGTAAATGTGACCCACATTGGTCTGCTATAAAAACAGCCACCAACCTCTCTACAGATAGCAAACTCCACCTCCGACACCTCAAGCTCCTCCGCCACCTCGGCACAGGAAATCTTGGCCGTGTCTTTCTTTGCCAACTTAGAGACTGCAACAATGCAAACTTTGCTTTGAAAGTTATAGATAAAGATTCCTTAACCAATAAAAAACTATCTCATGTTCAGATGGAAGGTGAGATTCTCTCCATGCTGGACCACCCTTTCTTGCCTACACTCTATGCCCATCTCGAAGTCTCTCATTACACCTGTCTTTTGATTGATTACTGTCCTAATGGAGACCTCCACTCTTTGCTACGTAAACAGCCTGGTAATCGGTTACCAGTTCAGGCTGTTAAGTTCTTTGCTGCTGAGGTCTTGGTGGCTTTGGAGTATTTACATGCCGTAGGTGTTGTTTACCGGGATCTAAAGCCGGAGAACATATTACTACGTGAAGATGGTCATATAATGTTATCTGACTTCGATTTGTGTTTCAAAGCTGATGTTGTCCCCACTTTTGACAGAAGGGTCCACAAAAAAAGAATGGCGGGGTCCACGAGAAGAGGAGGTAGTTGTTTCGGCACGGTTAATCGGAGGGGAGTAGAGGAGGAGGAAGTGGTGGAGGAAGAGTTTGTGGCGGAGCCCACGGCAGCTTCGTCGAGATCCTGTGTTGGGACCCACGAGTACCTGGCTCCCGAGTTGTTGTCTGGAAACGGTCATGGTAATGGAGTGGATTGGTGGGCTTTTGGGGTTTTGGTCTATGAATTATTGTATGGAACGACACCGTTCAAGGGAGGGAGTAAAGAGAGCACCTTGCGCAATATAGCATCGAGCAAGCACGTGACCTTCCGTGTGATGGAAGGGGAGGGTAAAGGGATGGAAGAGGCCAGGGATTTGGTTGAGAAGCTGTTAGTCAAGAACCCAAGGCAGAGGCTAGGGTGCATCAAGGGCGCCACAGAAATTAAGAGACACCCCTTTTTTGATGGGATCAAGTGGCCTTTGATAAGGAACTATAAGCCACCGGAGGTTCGTGGCCTCGTGGCCAAAAAGGGGAAGAGCCACCCAAGTGGTCACTTGCTAGGGAGTGTTTCTTCCCCTCGGAGGAAGTGTTGGTGGAGGTTGTGGAAGAACGGTGGTAGCGGGCTTGGAAACTTGCTGAGAAGTAAAGGATCCAGTCCAAGATATTATCCTCTGAGCAACAGCCAACATTACAATGGTAATTACCATCATTATAAGGTCAGGAAAGGTGCCTAGTCGGAGGAGGATCCATTCCGAGCTAGCTCCTTCAAGGTTTAGACCTTCGTAAGGGCATCTCAAATTATACTTTCAGCTTCGAAAACTTTGTATAATTAGATCATAGAAGGGTGACGGGCAATGTCAATTTTGGAGTTGTTGCCAATTTTGCTGCTGCTGCTGTGCTGCTATTTTTCCTCGACACACTGTACATGGGTCGGACTACTATAAATGAAGATTCATACTCTTAGTTGTTAAGCTTTTGTACCTATTGAAATATACAAACATTTTATGCGAATTTGAAACTATCACTCTTGTAGTCGGTGCTCACGAACTGTAATTGTTCTTGTTGAAATTTTACCTCACCAAATCTTTCTTCCAATTTTTCTCATTATTCACCCTTCTTTCCTGAAAAAAAATAATAAAAATTCATACTCTCCTCGAAGCAATGCAAATTTACAATGACTAAAATTCATTTTGGGTATATAAGTTAATTTTTTTTCGGAAACAACTTGAACCCATATCTAAAACTATAACTTATAACTAATATTTGGAAGTGTATCAAAATAATTTAAAAATATAAAAAATATTAATTTAAAATAAATAAAAAAAATTTAAAATTTTTAAATACAAAAAAGTGTACGTAAATATATTAAAGCATAATTCCACCTAGCTCAATACCAAGGGTAAGGATTGGGGCGGTTAATCCATAAATTAATGGATTAATCCAAGTCTTGATAAAAAAAAAAAATTTGCTTCAAGTTTTATTTTTTAAAAAAATTAATGAATGATATTTTTTTAATAAAAAAACAAAAAAAAAAACCCATGAATAATATTTTTTTAATAAAAAAATAGGTTTTTTTTTTTACTTACCTAACTCGGTACAAGTCTTATAAATAGAGTATTAAGAAGCTTCGGAAGCTTCATGGAGAGATACAAATAATTAGTATTTAACGAGCAATTGGCAGTTATTTTCAAGGGCACTGTCAAAATCTTTTTGAATAGTTGTTTTTAGTCATGAAATTTTTTATAAGGAACAGAAAGAAAAATATATTTATTAATTGAAAATAAAAATTATTTTCTTGAAAACACATGTTTTATATATCTTTAATTCTCTAAACATAAATAAAATATTTAAAAATACTTTTTTTCTTTCAAAATATTCTTTTTAAAAATAAGGCTTATATTCTATTAACCTCATTTTTTGTGTTTATTTAATATTTTCAATGTAAACGAACTAAGATTTTTTTTACCTCTATATTTTAGAAAATTTGTATTTAATAAATATGTTTAAATAATTTTAGTAAAAGAATTGTTTAACAAAAAAATATTTTTAAAAAGTCAACAAAATTAAATACCACCTTTAATTTTTTTTTTCCTTTCAAAAACATGTACATTCATTGATTGCTCTCTCCTTTTTTATGCAGACAAAAGTTAATGACATCAAACAAACACAAAATACATAAATTTAAGTTATCATCCATTCTAAATTCACAACTTTATTCTCTCTAAAATAATATTCTTAAAGTTTATCTTTTTAGAATGTTTATAAAATTTTAATTAGGCCAGAAACCCTACCTCAACTAGAAAAAAAAATAAAAATACAAAAATACAAAGAAAATAATCATAAAATCCAAAACAATGCATCAAATCCAAGAAAAATAACAAAATTGGCTCAAACCAAAATCTTAAGACGAGATTTTTGATATCTTAAGATTCAACAATTCACTTAGTGTCGAAGGAGCTATCATAATAGAAATAGTTTTAGAAACTCATGTAAAAATTTGAGTCCAGTTCAACAGTCAAATAAAAAGTTATGGTTCTTTTAGGTTACTATTTTAATCTGGAGCGACCAAATTTCTTCTTAGACATAGATCTATTTTTTTTAGTCTATAAATATATCTACCAAGCCATTTATATAATTTATCTGAAACAAATTCTCATTTAATTATAATAGATTCATATTTATTTGCTCATAATTTCCTGTCATCTCAAGCACGATTGGATCATTTTCTTGCAAAGAAAACACATAATTTATATATCTCAATCATGAGATTTATATTTATGTAAGAACAATTGTTCAAGGAGTCTTAAATGTTCTACCTTTTAATATCATCATTAAAAACCTAATGAGCTGAAGCAAGCAAGTGTGATGATGAGTCATGATTTCTCTAACAATTGTTTTTACTAGAATTGGTATCATCTTTCCAAGAAAATCCACCCAAGTCAAAAACCATAAAATCTTGCAATGTCCCCAGTATCAAAACTTCCATCATGGATATAAAAACATAAATAATAATATCCTTTAAGAAAATTCCTCAATTAAAATCTAGGGTTCAGAAATCTGAAATAAACAATAATACTTGAGTAAAAAAAATGAGTTTCTAAACCTAAAACTTCATATATAAAAAATTATCTAATTATAAACATAAATAATCAAGTATAAATCATAATGCCCTTAATCTTAAAACTTCATACTTTTCACATTCAAATAATTATTTTTTTTAAAATGTATCATGATTCATAACAAACCTTTTAAGAGAAAACCTTGAATGTGATTTGATGAAAAAAAACTATATTTCTCTTAACCCTTGATTATTTTCACAACATATATTTATGAGATAAAAAAGTAATAGTTTTATGAATAAACGTTTTAGATATCACAAAGTAGACATAGGCTGTATTTGTTTTTCACCAGCTTTTGCATTGTCTTTGCGGTGAAACAAACATAATAAAGTGTTTGGTAATAAATTAAATTGTGTTTTGTATTACGGGGCCTACTAAAAATTTGACAATGAAACACAGTTTTTATGCAACAATTTTTATATGTTTTTTTAATTGAGTTTCGTAAAACCCTGTTTTTTTTTTTGTGTTTCAAAAGTGCTTTTAAAAAAAATTAATTAATTTTTTATTTTTTTCTTTGCTTCAAATTGATATATTTTTAGTGTTTCAAATCATTTTGATACGCTGATATCAAAAATAATTTTTTAAAAATAAAAAATATTATTTTGATGCATTTTCAAATAAAAAACTTTTTGAAAAGCAACCGTAACCACACTTTCACCAAACATTTTATACATGTTTTTTGCTACACATAAACTTCAACCATAATTTTTACCAAACATATATCTAAATTCAACTAACCATAGCTAACCACACTTTTTTTAAACTTACTTTTTTTAAACCACAACCACAAAAGCTACCATAAAAAGAAACACACTCATAATATTAAGCATCTGAAATTAAACAAGCATAAGTGTACACATATTTGATATATTAAGATATATAACTGAGTACAATTTTTATTTAAAATATTTTTACAAAAAATAAAACAATCATTTGATTTTTTCCTTGGATTTGATACGTGGAAACTTGATTTATTTGTGAAATCAAATCAAGATTTGTGTTTTGTAAGAATATGAATTTGAACGTGTATTGCGGAATGAGATTTGATGATTTAATGTTATAAAGAGTACCTTTGTTTGTCTTTAAAATATTGTTGAAGAACTCTTATAGAGCGTTTAGGCTTGATCCAACAAAGCTTCTTGCTTTGTCTTGAAGAAAATTTTGGATCTCTAGAAATCCTTCTTCCTTTTTATCTAAGCAAGACCCTTTATTTATACAGGTTTGTAGGAGCTCTCAGGTCCTTTTCTAATGCCACTTGATATTATTTTATTGGTTGATTTTTATTTATGGAATCTTGTATTTATGATAAGATATCTTAAATATCTCATCTCATGTGTCAACCTTTCATTGATAAAGAAATATATAAAGATTTATTTATTTTTCATATTATTTATTTAAATTTTATTCTAATTTTTCATGTAAAAATAAAATAAAAAGGACGCATAACAAATTTTAATCAGTGAAGTTTTTTTGTTTCTATTAGCATCCATCAAAAACTGCATTTATTAAATAGAAAATTATTTCTCAAAATTTATCACAAGGTGGCTGTTCACTATTGAGAATCTCCCTGCCCTGCTTGATGCTTTATCTCACAAACACTGACTACAGGTAATCCTAACGATTTGCAACAGGCCAGTTCCTAAGCAATCTTGGACAATTTGCTGTTAGTTTTGTTAAAACTTCTTTCTTTATTTGACTATCTTGAATAATAATAAAAAAGTTAATCCGGGATCTGTTTCTTTCTGGCCTTTTTACTGTGTTGCTGAAAGGGACCAGTCTTATGTTGGTTCAAGTGATATTATGCCTTCATAGAAATCAAAATTTAAAATGATTGTTCTTGTTGTATATGGTCAGTGTTCTAGAACAAGAAAATAGACAAAAACATCTTAGGATAATGATAAAGATATAATCTAAATTTGTTTCTGACATAGTTGTTGTTAGATACATTATATATCCTCTTTATTTGTAATAGTTTTGAACTCTTTATTTCGAGATAGTAATCATTTTGTAGTCTTCGAATCTGCTGTCTCGAGATAATAATCAATATATGATATTGACTACTTTACAGAAGAAGAACATTATATAAAATTGCAAAAAAAAAAAATATTTAATTTCAATGATTAATGAATAGTTATGGTTAGATATTGGCTCGTGTGATTAGAAGGTAGCGCAATTCGAAACATTGCTCTTGTTTAGCTTAGTTGTTTCCTTAATAACAGAATATTGTGAGCTTATGAACTCTCTACTGTGCGTCGGCAGAAGTGACAGGCAGAATCCCTGCCAACCCACTAAACAAGAAGGGAGAGGCACACTCAGATTACAGTCTTGAAGAAAATCATTACACGAGGAGAAATGCTCGAAAACCCCATATTGGCAGGTCTAGCAACAATGGTAGAGAAGAAAGGATGTTATTGATTGATGATCAAAGAATTTCCACGTCTCATCTCAATCATTTTTCACTCTTTAAAACTTCCAGGCAACCACAGGTCCCATCATTTCATTCTAAGTTTCTAATCAATCAAGAAGCATTATTGATGATAGAAAGTTAAGCAAAATTGGAATTGGTGGAATGATCATAATCATAAACTGAGAAGAAGAGCAGCAAGTTGTAGTAGAAGCACCTAGGCTGTAAAGTGTAGGCGTTGACTCCGGAAAAACCGAAAGAACTTTTACATCGTGACTCTCATGGCCTTTCTCCACTTTCTTGCCATATCAATCTTTCTCCTTTCTGTTTATTATCTACCTCTCACGTTCTATCCGTAAAGGTTGTAGGGAGGTCTCTGTCTTAGTCTCTCTTTCTATTCCTTCTCTTTGCCTTATTGATTGCTTCACGGGCTTATTTATGTTCCGTGTTCTGTCATTGCCTTAGACATTAGTTTTCAGAGTCAAAACCAAATACCTGTTCTTAGAAGTAATTTTCAAGTTCGGCTTGTCCAAGTCCTTTATTCAAAGTTCTCTCTCTGTGCTTTCTTTTTCTTTTTTCTGTCAGGAATTGGGTGAGTGTAGAATTGGAACCAGGGACATGCGCTTTAAACTACACATTGCAGGCTCGATTTTTTCTTTATTGACTGAATTCTAGTCATTCTTGCCTCGGAAAGTTGCAATGTTTGAGAGGACTTGTTTTTAACTCTGCTGTCTTGTGACTTCTTGCATCACACTCTGAGTGCTCCACAACCGAGTGCTTCTTTTCCTATTCAATTTTGCATCTTCATTTTTCTTGAATATGATGCCAAGCCAGTTGAATTCTCCCATTCCTTACAACCTCTTTTGCTTGGTCTTTTTGATGCTTTATTTCCATTTTGTATTCGTAATATCATTAAATCAAGAGGGTGCTTTTCTTTTGGAGTTTACGAAGTCAGTCATTGATCCTGATAACAATCTTCAAGGCTGGAATTCTTTGGACTTGACTCCTTGCAACTGGAAGGGAGTAGGTTGTTCTACCAATCTTAAGGTAACGTCTTTGAATCTCCATGGCCTTAATTTGTCTGGTAGTCTGTCTACAACTGCAAGTATATGTCATAATCTCCCTGGTTTAGTCATGTTGAATATGTCCTCCAACTTCTTTTCTGGTCCCATTCCTCAGTATCTTGATGAGTGTCATAATCTAGAGATTCTTGACCTTTGTACCAATAGGTTTCGTGGGGAATTTCCAACACATCTGTGCACACTTAACACTCTTAGACTGCTTTATTTCTGTGAGAATTATATATTCGGAGAAATCTCTAGGGAGATAGGAAATTTGACTTTACTTGAAGAGCTTGTCATCTATAGCAATAATCTCACAGGCACAATTCCTGTATCAATCCGTGAGTTAAAGCATCTTAAGGTCATCAGGGCAGGTTTAAACTATTTCACAGGTCCAATACCGCCCGAAATTAGCGAATGTGAGAGCTTAGAGATACTCGGGTTGGCACAGAATCGTTTCCAAGGTTCTCTTCCAAGGGAGCTTCAGAAACTTCAGAATCTTACCAATTTGATCCTTTGGCAAAACTTTTTGTCTGGGGAGATTCCTCCTGAGATAGGAAATATCAGCAACCTAGAGGTGATTGCATTGCATGAAAATTCCTTTAGTGGGTTTCTTCCAAAAGAACTTGGCAAATTATCCCAGCTAAAAAAACTGTACATATATACCAACCTGTTGAATGGAACAATTCCTCGGGAACTAGGAAATTGCAGTAGTGCTCTTGAGATAGATCTTTCTGAGAATAGGTTAAGTGGGACTGTTCCAAGAGAGTTGGGGTGGATTCCTAATCTCCGCTTGCTTCATCTTTTTGAGAATTTCCTTCAGGGAAGTATTCCCAAGGAGCTTGGAGAGTTAACACAGCTGCATAACTTTGACCTGTCCATAAATATCCTGACAGGTTCAATTCCTCTAGAATTTCAAAACCTAACATGTCTAGAGGAGTTGCAGCTTTTTGACAACCATCTTGAGGGTCATATTCCTTATCTCATTGGGTATAATAGTAACCTCTCTGTCCTTGACTTATCTGCCAACAATCTAGTTGGTAGCATACCTCCATACCTTTGCAGGTACCAGGATTTAATATTTTTGAGCCTTGGATCAAATAGGTTGTTTGGAAACATTCCTTTTGGTCTGAAAACATGCAAGTCTCTTAAGCAGCTAATGCTTGGGGGTAACTTGCTCACGGGAAGTCTCCCTGTTGAATTATATCAACTTCAGAATCTTTCTTCTCTTGAGATTCATCAAAACCGATTCTCCGGGTATATACCCCCTGGTATAGGCAAGCTCGGGAATTTGAAGAGGTTGCTCTTGTCAGATAACTATTTTTTTGGGCAAATTCCTCCAGAGATAGGAAACCTGACGCAGCTCGTTGCATTCAACATTTCTTCCAATGGGCTCTCTGGAGGTATTCCTCATGAATTGGGAAATTGCATAAAACTTCAGAGGCTTGATCTCAGTCGGAACCAATTCACAGGCTCTCTCCCGGAAGAAATTGGCTGGCTGGTGAACCTGGAACTCCTGAAGCTTTCAGACAACAGAATTACTGGAGAAATCCCAAGCACCTTAGGCAGTCTAGACAGACTTACCGAGTTGCAAATGGGAGGGAATCTTTTTTCTGGTGCCATACCTGTTGAGCTTGGTCAACTTACCACTCTCCAGATTGCTCTCAACATTAGCCACAATCGCCTTTCTGGTACAATTCCCAAAGACTTGGGGAAACTGCAGATGCTAGAATCACTCTACTTGAACGACAATCAACTCGTCGGTGAGATTCCTGCGTCTATTGGTGAGCTGCTGAGCCTTCTAGTCTGCAATCTTTCTAACAATAACCTGGAAGGAGCAGTGCCAAATACTCCCGCATTTCAAAAAATGGACTCAACAAATTTTGCTGGCAACAATGGCTTGTGCAAATCAGGTTCTTACCATTGTCATTCTACGATCCCATCTCCTACTCCTAAAAAAAACTGGATCAAGGAGAGCTCATCCAGAGCTAAATTAGTGACCATTATTTCTGGAGCTATCGGGTTAGTTTCTCTGTTTTTCATAGTGGGAATCTGTAGGGCTATGATGCGTCGCCAACCTGCTTTTGTTTCACTTGAAGACGCAACAAGGCCTGATGTCGAAGACAACTATTATTTTCCTAAAGAAGGGTTCTCGTATAATGACCTTTTGGTGGCCACTGGAAATTTTTCGGAAGATGCAGTTATAGGAAGGGGAGCCTGTGGCACAGTGTACAAGGCTGTTATGGCTGATGGGGAGGTAATTGCCGTAAAAAAGCTGAAGTCTAGCGGTGCAGGAGCTAGTTCTGACAACAGCTTCCGTGCTGAGATATTGACCCTCGGAAAGATTAGACACCGTAATATTGTTAAGCTCTTTGGATTCTGCTACCATCAGGACTACAATATCCTTCTATACGAATACATGCCAAATGGGAGCCTCGGAGAGCAACTTCATGGAAGTGTCCGAACATGTTCACTGGACTGGAATGCTAGATATAAAATTGGTCTTGGAGCAGCTGAGGGTTTATGCTATCTACATTATGATTGTAAGCCTAGAATCATCCACCGTGATATAAAGTCGAACAATATTTTGTTGGATGAATTACTTCAGGCTCATGTAGGAGACTTCGGCTTGGCGAAGTTGATTGATTTTCCCCACTCCAAATCCATGTCTGCTGTTGCAGGTTCATATGGTTACATTGCCCCAGGTATGCCTGTCATTCGAACAAAAGGAGCCGAACTTTTGCCCATCTTGATTGTGCTTAAATATTCAAATTCCATCATGTAACAAACTGTAACTTTTAATTGAATTTCATGTGCAGAATATGCTTACACATTGAAGGTGACTGAGAAATGTGACATCTATAGCTTTGGAGTAGTTCTACTGGAACTAATCACCGGGAAACCGCCTGTTCAATGTCTAGAGCAAGGAGGGGACCTGGTTACTTGGGTTAGAAGATCAATTCAGGATCCAGGGCCAACATCTGAGATATTTGACAGCAGGTTAGACTTGAGTCAGAAAAGCACCATAGAGGAGATGTCTTTAGTTCTCAAGATTGCATTATTCTGCACCAGCACATCTCCACTTAATAGGCCAACAATGAGAGAGGTCATTGCGATGATGATTGATGCTAGGGAGGCAGCAGTGAGTTCTCCATCAGAATCTCCAACGGCAGAATCCCCTTAGATGAAGATACTTGCTTACTGAGGTTAGAAATGCAATTTTCGCTCTTCATTTTATTTTTTGAAAATTTATGCACAGGCTTCCATTACTGAAATGGTTGGTTCAGGTAACAAATTTTCTTACTTTTTTTGCAGATTGAAAGGGAGGTTAGGGATTTATTCAGAGACTACGTGAAGCGTGAATATTTTCTTCTGCCATCCATGTGTTGATCCTGTGGGCTTGTTACCTGGATATACTTCCTGACAAGGTGTATCTTCTCTCCTTTCTTTGTGCTAATACTTTTAACCCGCCTCATTTGGGCATTGGAAATACTAAGCTCACTCAGTTGATACAAACCTAAAACTACTTGCTTCATGCCAAACCAAAGTCTTCAAAGTAACATCTCTTTGTAATTGTCTCATCCATCTTCCTGTTTATGTTGAAGTTTATTTCACTTGATGGTTTAATGATTTGATGCTATGTCTGCAACTTGTAGAGTCCTCTAAGAACCTGGATAATAAAGTTGGCAAACACCCTATTAGGAAAAGCTCGAAAATTCTCAGACCTGTCATTTGTCATTCCCCTTTCCCACTTTTGTTCATTGAAAGTATAATTTTCTCATATGGATTTCATATCTAAAATCATGTGTGGGATTTTCTGTTTTCTATATTAATTGGTCAAAGAAATATTCATTTGATGTAATTAGAGAGATACTTAAAAAAATAATGTTAGCCCACTTCTGCAATTAAACTTATGCTTTTAAATCAGCTGTAAATGCTCTTAAATGGCTTAGGCCTTTTCTGGGCTTCAAGCTTGCCGTCTCCATTAGCTTCCCGTAATTGATTCTCTTCATTAACATGAACTTTTCCTGGTGGGATTATATCTCCATTAGATGGCATATTGAAAATACTTTCTGTGGCTGTACTTATTCTGCAAGACATTTGCAGTTGAAATTTAATGGCAGCCAACTAAATCAAGTTAAGTGCCGTGGAGCCCTAGGGTAGGAGCCTTTCTTGCATGATAAGGAATCCCAAACCCAAATCAAATGTACTCTAATCTCAAATATTAAGTTAAATAAACAAAATGCCAATTGTTTTCATTCATCCAGTATGGTAATGGCCTAGTTTTTAAGGACTAAGACTAAGACTAAGTCCTGGAGTTGATGCCCAGGTTCAGATCCCCATCATGCACCAAGTATCAAGATTGGGTTTGACGATAGTTTTATATTTCATTATTCAGATGGAACACAGAAATCTAAAAATGTTAAAGCGAAATTAATCCAATTCCTGCGCTGTTGAATCTCAAAGAAGAGGTCAACGGTTTTTCTTGGATAAGCACAAAATACAATGCAAGTAATCTACCTATAGCCATTGCTTGCTGCTCCTTAGTGCTAAGAGACATCAGTCTTTTCAAGCTGGAAGATGTCTTGTTTCCAGATCCACTAGGCACAAACTGACGTGGAACTGTTGTTGACATGTTCGTGGACTAGAGGTGATTGAGAGTGTAGTAATGTCGTCTTATTTTTGTGGACACAGCATTAAGATGGAACACAAAAATTGCAAAATGTTAATGCAAGATTCAATTCATTGAATTTCAAAGAACAAGTCCATGGTTTTTCTTGGATAAGCACACAAAATACCATGCAAGTAATCTAGCCAGCCAATGCTTGCTGCTCATTAATGGAATTAAAGAACCACTTGGCCCTTACACTACTTTATCAGAATGTCCATATTTCCCAAATCTCATTGTCTCAAAATATCCTCGTTTCCAGCCCACAGAAGCACTATCCAGTATCCTGTAGCACCTGGTTTTTGACATTTCCTTCTCGCCGTCCGGCTATTGGCCCCCCTTGCTTTGTTTCACTGCTGACTAGGGCTGAGTATTTTCGGTTCGGTCCGGTTTTGGATCAAAATAAACAACCAAACCGATTTTATTTTTTTTTGTTTTGGAACCGAACCGAACCGAAAACCGGTTCAAACCGATTAATTTTGGTTCGGTTCGGTTCGGGTTTTTTCCCTTCCAAACCGGTTCAAACCGAAATTACTCCGGTTGAGTTTTTTCTGGGCTTTTTATCGACAACATTTTTCAACACTTCTGTTTTGTACTTGCTTCCATTTTCCAGAAAATCAACTTCAATTTTTGTTTTGATAGATCCTTGCCCAGAAGTTAAACCCAGCAAAAAAATACACAAAACAAAACAAAAAATATATCCCTGGCTGTGACTGCTTTCTTTGCAGTTAGGTTAGCTAGTCCGCTCTTTCCTGTTCTTCAAGCCCAATGAGCTTAGGGTGCCGTTACACCCCTTCAATTAAAATAGATCTTGATTTAGTGTCCTTTCTTCCTGGGTTTTGAAATTTCCCGAAAAGTGTGAAATAAGAGTGGTTAGAAGAAGGAATCGTTGGAACTAGATGAAAGCCTAGGATAGCCTCAAGAAGCGATTTCAAACACTACTTACAAAATTTTGTAATAGAATAGCCTCAAGACTGGAATTCTTAAACCTTTCTTTGCATATTTCCGCGCCGTCTGAGATGAGAGATGAGAGACAGAGAACATGAAGGAGAAGGAGACAGATTTGAGAGATGAGAGATGAGAGGTAGAGAGGTAGAGAGCATGGAGAAGAAGACAGTTTTGACTCAGAGAGCATGGAGCATGGAGAAGAAGACAATGCACAAAACTTTTGAGAGATGAGAGGCAGAGAGAAGGGAGAGGAGGCGGCTGAGAAAGTGATAATAGTGATTTAAGTTTAGGTTAGGGTTAGAAAATATGCTATTTATACTCTTTTTTTTTTCAAGAGCCAGCTTAGTTGAACCGGGCCGGTTCGGTTCGGTTCAATCGGTTTCATATTTTAAAAACCAAAACCGAACCGAACCGGAAATATTTTGTGATTTTCTAATCGGTTTAATCGGTTTTTTTTTACGGTTTGATTTTTTCGGTTATTTTTTTTTTAGTTTTCTCTGTTTTTCGGTTTTTTTCTCACCCTTACGGCTGACACAGCCAAGTTGGCCTCTATTATCAAGACAAATAGAGCACTCTTAGCAAGTGAAGCCTTTCCACCACAGGCCACTGTGCATGTATGCATGCAATTGAACGAGAAACCCCTAGTCAAGGAATTTGTAGCTCACCTGGCGTCTATTTGTCTCGCCCGTATTTGACCCAGTTGAGGTGCTGGATTGTCACGTTAACTTACGCGTCATTAGTTCAACTCAATTCTATCATTTATTAACTACAACTTTTTTTTTTAAAAAATCTTTGATATATACCTAATCAAAACTGATTTAAATTAAAATTCAATCCAGACCAACTTTCGATTTATAAGCTTATGGAGTTAATTTACTTGACCAGACTAGATTTGATAGATACGCAGAGTCAGTACTTCCTTTGTAAAGAAAAAAAGAGTTGAACAACGACAGACATTAACAAAATATTATCATCTAGATAGTTCAAGCACCCTGATACAGGCTTAAATCCAAGGATCTTAATTCAGTATTTAATAATTGTTCATTGGCAAAACTCCAGTTAATAATAAAGAGGCCACCGAGATTTATCCAGTTGCCTGTGTTTCAGAAGATATGATTCAAGATTTCTCATCAAATGACTAGCATTTCCTTCTGTAATGCATCAATCAACCTATCAAAGTAGGAAATGAAAGTTTGAGAAAAGTTTGTAATCTTATGTAGACATAAACTTTAGCCTCCAAAATTGACTTCTTTTATATATAAAAGGCTTTGGCTGAACAACCTAGCTAGCCCTGGGGAGTGAAGATATATAGCCACCCAATCTTTTCACACCAGTTCCTCGACGTCATCCATCCGTAGAGTTAACCATCATCCTTTCTTCGTGGCTTTTCTTCCAGTGGGGAATGGACATTTTAAGTCCCTTTCTTAAGAATTCAAGAAGAAAATAGTCCATTTTAATGGTTGTTGACTACCTTGTAAAGTGGGTGTGGAAGCAGGAACCTTTACAGAAATAACCATTTCTAAGGTGGTTTCATTTTTATTGAAGAATATCGTTTTCAAATTTGGGCATCCCCGGGTGCCCATCACACACCTAATTTGACAATAAAAAGATGCACGAATAAGTTCTCCTCGGTCACACACCTATAAACAAACAAATGGATTAGTAGAGCTCACAAACAAACTATAATTGAATAGTTTGAAGAAGAAAATAGAAGAAGCTAAAGGAGAGTTGGCTAATTAAGTTGCTTGATAAAATTTTATGGGTTTACAAAATCACCTGGAAAACTTCACCTTTTCTCCTAACATATGGAACTGAGACTGTTATCCCAGTAGAAATAGAGTGTTCAAGTTACAGGGTGTTGCATTTCTCCTCAGAAAACAATGATAAGTAGTTGATGGCCAATTTAATAAAGAGTGAAGCCTTCAGACATAGAGTCATTGAACTGGCAAAGCTACGTTCAAATTTGGAACAAGACCAGGATGAAATATTGTATGCGAGAGGCCCTTAATGTTGCCTTTGGCCATTTTATCAGAATAAACATCTCTCATTAAATGCAACAGCTCGCCGTCTACATTATCATGGAAAGTAGTCACGTTTCCATGCATGGCTGGAAACTCCTCAGGATTATTCTCAATCTTCCGCAGCTTGGGTAATCTTCCAATTTCAGTTCTTAATCAGGTTGTTCAAATGTACTGTTATGTTCATACAGATATGATCTTGTTCATGTTGGTAGAGCCAGCTTTGTATTTATGAAAATTATGCAGCTCTCACCCTTACTCCTGAACTTTGGAATCTCACCACTACTAGAGAATGGTAACGAATGAATGAACAAGCATGAATTCACCCTTCTCCTCTCTTCATACTAATGGCCTCGTTCCCTTATTACTTAATGTGAACAACACTCTTTCATGTAAAGATCAAGACATCATGGATTGAAAGAGTTCGAAGTTTTACTGGATTGGATCGGAAAGGAAAGATTAAGTATTGAAGCTGTGAATCTCAGTGCAAGACAACAAGAGAATTCAACTACAAAGGAGGAGTCCTCAGCCTGTGACTTTCTTGAGCCTTGAAGCCAATGTCCTCACTGAACTCTGTTAGGTCTTGCGTACTGTTATGCAACGCCTCTCTCTCTCTCGATCCCTTCTGCATAAAACGGGTATTGGAGATATTATAATCACACTCCCATTGAAAATCATTATATCTTATTGGAATATTCTCTTGGATACTTAAATAGCTACGCTTTCAATGGTTTGTAAAGAAGAGGGTTGATATTATGTTGTTGAGGAATTTAAGTTAAGTATGAAAATTATAATTATAATTTATATAATTTTTATAAATTTATTGATGTAATTATTGATAATTTATTTTGTACAGTGATATCTTTTGAATTATATTAGAAATAAGAATTATAGTATTTTTATGAATTATTAATATTGTTAAAATTATATTAGTCATTTACTATTTTCAAATGATTATATTTTATGTTATTTTAAATAAATATTAAGTTTCTTGTAACAAAAAAAATATTTTTTTAAATGATTTTTGAATTAATAGAAAAATAATTAAGATTGTTAATCCAATTTATTTTTATTAGTATTTTAAATAGTATAATTAAATTTAATTATATATATAATATAATGTGATCTATTTAAAAAAAAATGTGCTAAGAAAACAAATAAAACCATTCCCTACTTTGATTATGTTTGTGTTTGTTTTTCACCGGTTTTTATATTTGCGGTGAAACAAACACAACAAAATATTTGAAAACAAACCAAATTGCATTTTATATTGCAAGGTCTGCTAAAAAATTAAGTTTGAAATGTAGTTTTTATGAAGCAGTTTTTATATGTTTTTTTAACCGAGTTTCGTAAAACCCTGTTTGTTTTTGCGTTTTAAAAGTATTTTTGAAAAAAATTAAATTTTTTTATTTTTTTCTTTACTTCAAATTGATATAATTTTTGGTGTTTTCAGATCGTTTTGATGTGCTAATATCAAAAATAATTTTTTTAAAATAAAAAAAATATTATTTTAATGCATTTCCAAGTAAAAAACACTTTGAAAAGCAACTACAACCATACTTCCACCAAATATTTTATACTTGTTTTTTGCTACACATACACTTCAACCACAATTTTTATAAAACACGTATCTAAATCCAACTAACCACAATTAACCATATTTTTTTTAAATTTATTTTTTTAAAATCACAACCACAAAAGCTACCTAAAAAACAAACACTCGTGAATGTTTGTTAACGTGGTTAAAATTATATTTTTAATTTTTTTTAAAAAATGTTTTTTTTTAAATAATTTTTTTTATATTTTAAATCTGATACGCTATATTAAAATTAATTTTTTAAAAATAAAAAGATATTATTTTAATATATTTTTGAGAAAAAATACTTTGAACCCAATCATTATCATATTATCAAATACACCCTATTTTTGAGAAAAATTTTGATTTTTTTTATTTTAAATTATATTTTTTTATTGTTTTAATAGGTTATTATTAAAAATATATTTTTAAAAAATATTATTTTAATATATTTTTAAATAAAATATATTTTAAAAAATTACCTCTATCACATTTACAAAAAAAAAAAAAAAAAAAAAAAAAAAGCTTGTTAGCGAATAGCACAGG
>Ga0307515_10008656_pt1 | contig 19800 bp, 17 predicted proteins | sample 17_EM_MG_FD_194513 | JGI IMG/M metagenome (GOLD analysis project Ga0307515, IMG submission 194513) | Populus trichocarpa ectomycorrhiza microbial communities from riparian zone in the Pacific Northwest, United States - 17_EM | ecosystem: Host-associated > Plants > Roots > Unclassified | place... | reverse complement strand
AAAGCAATACCTAATTTATCAACATCAGCCTGAGTTTTAGGCTCAATAGCTAAACCGATAACCGGGTCAGGGAAATTCATCGATTCAAGGATGATCGGGAATTTCTCATCGCAAAGGGTATCACCTGTTTTAATATCTTTAAAGCCTACTACCGCAGCAATATCACCTGCACCCACGTTAGGGATAGGGTTTTGCTTGTTAGCATGCATCTGGAAGATACGTGATATACGCTCTTTGTTATCTGAACGCATGTTGTGCACATATGAACCAGCCTCAAGGTTACCCGAGTATACGCGGATAAAGCACAACCTACCTACGAAAGGATCGGTTGCAATTTTAAACGCCAATGCTGCAAATGGCTCTTTTTCAGATGGTTTACGTAAAATTTCTTCGTTTGTATCAGGGTGGTGGCCTACAATACCTTCAACGTCCATTGGCGAAGGCAATAATTCCATCACGTAATCAAGCATAGTTTGTACACCTTTGTTTTTGAAAGATGAACCACAAACCATAGGAACAATTTTAGCATCTAAAACTGCTTTACGCAATGCATCAAGTACTTCGCGCTCAGTAATTGTTTCAGGAGCATCGAAGAATTTCTCCATCAGGCTTTCGTCATACTCGGCTACTGATTCAAGCAATTTCTCTCTCCACTCTGTAGCTTCCTCGATCATATCCTCAGGGATAGGCACTTCAGTAAAGGTCATACCTTTATCATGCTCATTCCAAACAATACCTCTCCAGTTAATTAAATCAACTACACCCTGGAATTTCTCTTCAGAACCAATTGGCAATTGCAAAGGCACTGCGTTGCTGCCCAACATGCTTTTTACCTGTTTTACAACATTTAAAAAGTCGGCACCGCTACGGTCCATTTTATTTACGAAGCCTATACGGGCAACGTTATAGTTATTTGCAAGTCTCCAGTTGGTTTCTGATTGTGGCTCAACACCATCAACCGCGCTAAAAAGGAATACCAAACCATCTAATACACGCAGTGAGCGGTTTACCTCAACGGTAAAATCCACGTGGCCCGGTGTATCAATAATGTTGATATGGTATTTTTGACCTCTGTAGTTCCAGTTAACTGTAGTAGCAGCAGATGTAATGGTAATACCACGTTCCTGCTCTTGTGCCATCCAGTCCATGGTAGCTGCACCTTCGTGTACTTCACCAATTTTGTGGCTTACACCAGCATAGTAAAGTATACGCTCGGTTGTGGTAGTTTTACCGGCATCAATGTGAGCGGCAATACCTATATTTCTTGTAAATCTTAGATCTCTTGACATGGTAATTATTGAGTTATTGATTTATTGAATTAGTGATTTAATTGAATTTCACTAATTAAGTCATTCACTTATATTTTTAGAAAGTGATTGGCGAAATAATGAATTACTGATTAGCATAATGTTATCTAATCAATAATTCACTAATTCAATAATTCACTAATTAGAATCTAAAGTGAGAGAACGCTTTGTTGGCTTCAGCCATTTTGTGCGTATCTTCTTTCTTTTTAACTGCTGCACCTTCACCTTTAGCTGCTGATATGATCTCGCCGGCTAATTTCTCCATCATGGTTTTTTCACCACGACGACGGGCATAGCTGATTAACCATTTCATGCCTAAAGCGATTTTACGCTCAGGACGAACTTCGGTTGGTACCTGGAAGTTAGCACCACCAACACGACGGCTTTTAACTTCAACTGCAGGCATTACATTGTTTAAAGCCTTTTTCCAGGTTTCTAAACCGCTTTCGCTGGTTTTCTTTTCAACAATATCAACTGCGTTATAAAATATAGAGTATGCAGTAGATTTTTTACCATCATACATCATGTTATTTACAAACCTTGTAACCAGGGTATCATTGAACCTTGGATCAGGAAGGATAATTCTCTTTTTTGGTTTTGACTTTCTCATTGCTTTCTATCCTCCTTAATTATTTTTTCTTCTTAGCTGGTGCGCCCTTAGTAGGTGCAGCTACCTGACCTGGTTTAGGACGTTTTGTTCCGTATTTACTACGACGTTGGTTCCTGCCGGCAACACCTGATGTATCTAATGCACCACGGATGATGTGGTAACGTACACCTGGTAAATCCTTAACACGACCACCGCGGATCAAAACGATAGAGTGCTCCTGTAAGTTGTGACCTTCACCAGGGATATAAGCATTCACTTCTTTTCCGTTGGTTAAGCGCACACGGGCAACTTTACGCATTGCTGAGTTTGGTTTTTTAGGGGTAGTGGTATACACGCGTGTGCATACTCCTCTTCGCTGTGGACAGCTGTCCAACGCTGGCGACTTACTCTTGTCAACCAGAGCTACTCTACCTTTTCTAACTAATTGCTGAATAGTAGGCATTTTTTCCTTTTTGTATTTACAGTTTTATCCTTATTTTAAGGACTGCAAAGGTACGGAGTATTTTTTGATTTTCAAGGGATTGGGTAGAAAAAGTTTTGTAAAGGGTTGGTTTGGTGGATGGAAGGGGGGCGAGATGGGTAATTGATTGATAATTTAGGCGTTATGGGGAGTTATTGCAACCTGTATTCTCAATATCGTCATTGTGAGTAATTACCAGCTAAGCTGGAAAAACAGTAATGACATCGTTGCAACCGATATTTTTGTAGAGACGCAAAATTTTGCGTCTCCCGCATGCAAATCACACATGCAAATTGAGCCTGTAAATTCTGAATGTCCTGGGGGAGACTACCCGTCAGGGCCCCATCTGCCCCGCTGGTTGCGCGCATGTAAAACTATCTGGTGGCTGACCTTAACCAGTAATTGTGCCGCCATGTGTCCTAAATCATCGGCCGAGCCTGTTACAAATATCCGTGCCATATTTGATTCGTTGTTTTATCAAAACTAAGTTCGGCAGGGTAACTTAGGGTTGGGTTAACAAATGGTAAAAAAGAAGGGAAGACTATTTAAAAGGTAGATGAGAAATGAAAATATCAGGGTGATAACCTTGTCTATCTAAGGAGTAATAAAAAATTGATGCCCATTCGTCGGCTTGAGTAACCTTTGGCCCAAAAGTAATTTTCTTTATCAAAGGGCTGATTTTTAATAATTCTATATAGACTTTAATTGGGCCAGCGGATTTATTAATGTATTTAGGAAACTTGTTACCATTAACGATTAGCCTTAATTCATTTTCATACTGGTACTCTCCACTTTTAAATAAGTAAGCTATTTGATTTAATTTCGACCAGTTTTTTATGCCAATTATTTTTTTTTCACTTAATATAACTTCAAGTTTTTGCTTTAGTTTAAATAACAGTTTATTTAACAAAACTTCGTCATTAGTGGCACCAGGGATTACAAAACGTTCGTCTGTGCCATGTTTTCTATATGCTACTCTATAAAAACTAAATTCATCCTCCTTTAATTCATTCGCTAATATTATTTCGTCTGCATTGAGGTTGTATGATCTTAATCCTTTTATAAAAAGTTCTCTGTCGATAGTTATTGCGCAACCTTTTGCTTCTTCTTGTGCTTCTTTGCCGTACATACGCCATAAAGTGAGGTCATCGTGGTTTTTATCAGCCACGAAACTTCCAATAAAAGGTTTTGGGATAAATGGCTTGGCTTCTGTATCCTGTAATTTTATTGTAGGCGTAGGCAACGATGGTAGAAAATTAAATAATTCTCTACCTTCGGAGGTATCATTTAGGAATGTACCCTCTGATAATCTAAACAAGCTATCTTCAAGGATTAGAGCTTTAGCCGTTGAGAAACTTGTATAATGCGTAATATATTGCTCTTTTAAAGTCAATAAATCCTTTATCTTTTCTACCAATTCATCAACAAATCTCAATTCGGGATTCTGAATAATTTCCTTTAAATCATTTAATCTTATTTTCGTAATTGTCGTGTGATATGTAGTGGCATCTTCGTCGGTAAATTCGAGGAATTTTTCATAGTCAGATGTCGCTTCTTGATACCTCCCAATCCGGTGATAGTCAAGTCCCCGGTCATAATAAAAATCTGCGATTTTTGGATTTATTTTTATTGCTTTAGAATAATAGGAAATTGCTTTTTTGCTTTCTTTTAAGTATGTAAAACAACGTCCCAATTTTTGAAAAAAGGTCGCATCATTTTCAAATTTGATTGCTTTATTGAAATAAAAAATAGCTGTCTTATAATCTCTTTTTTGAAGATATACATCGCCCAATCCAGAGTATGCGTATGAGAATTTTCGGTCAGCTTTTACTGCGGCTCCATAATGCTCTATGGCTTTATCAGGTTCATCTATATTATAATAGACACTCCCTAATCCAAGATGTGAAACTGAAGAGTTTGGATCGATGTTTACACGTCTAGTAAATACTTCAATCGCTTTTGGTGCATTTTGCATGCCAATGTATATGGCTCCAAGTTCATCATAAATAAAAGCTAATTGAGGATCGATAGATACCGCTTTATCATAATATTCTAAAGCTTTCTCAAAATTTTCCTTTTTTTGATAGCACCTTCCAGAATAATAATTTGCCAAGACATTGTTAGAATCTTCTAAAAGAGCACTTGTTGCAGAAATTAGACTTAAATCAAACTCTTCTAATTTCCAATAGGCTTGCGCTTTTATTGCATATAATTCTGCATTTTTAAATAGAGATAATAATTCATCTACAAGTAGTTCTATTATCTTATTATAGTTATCGTCTTCTTCTAATACAATTGCCTGTTGGAGTATTGTTTCCGCAGTCTGCATCTTATAATTAAGTACTTAGGTGAAACCTAAGTTAATATAAAAAGCAGATATCTAAAAGTATTATTCATTCTCAAAATGCTCCCCCTAAACAAACAAAGCGGTGATTACTCACCGCCTTGCCATCAATCACTCACAAACAATCACTCAAAACAATCTTTTTATATTAGTAGTGGTTATATCCGCCCTGGTTATAATCGTGGCCACGTCCGCGGTCATTATGATAGCGGTCATGATACCTGTTATGATGATACCCTCTTCCATATCCATCGCGTACCACACAACCCGATGATACCGATACTACTACTGCTGATATTAATAGTGCAAATGCAACAAATCTCTTTTTCATGGTGTTTAATTTTAATGGTACCTGTTAATTAAACAACGTACATATATATGACGCTTTGTTTTTGAAAAGGATTAATCGGGGTGGCATTTTATTAAAAACCTGCGTCGATGATCTGCCGGTAATAGGGCGATTCGGGGAGGGCAAACTCTTTGGCTTTCAGCATCCATGTTTTATAATCGGCCAGGTTGCCTGTGTTTTTGTAGCAGGTTGCCATGTTAAAAGCCTACCTTGTTTTTATTGCCTGATACTGGTTAAATGATTGAGGTACCGAAGAGACTTGTGTTGGCCAACAACAGGCACGAATATTGGAATGCGTCTAAATTTCACCATCAGTTTAGTGTTAACCATGTTAAAATATAAAATATTGATTATGAGATAGTTGTAATAAATATATTTGAAATGTGTTAAGTTATGTTAACCCAATTAGATGCGTTTGTACTGCAAAAAAGCCTTCAACTTTTTACAGTTAAAGGCTTTTTTTATTATGGCGCTGCCGGATGTGGTGGCTTTGGCGGATGTGGCATATTCTTTGGTGGCGCGCAACTGGTAGCTAAAGTGGCAATCATTGCAGCAAGCAACAGTATACCTGTGAATTTCTTTTTCATAGTGGTATGTTTTATTGATATAATATAAGTTGGCTGTTAATTGTTTTCAAAACTATTAACTTAGGTTTTTACAATTCTATCATTATGAAAAAGTTATCCTTACTGATTATTCCTTTTTGCATCCTTGCCGGTTGCAAGCCTAAGCCCGCAGCTAACAACAGTGATGCGTTATCCGGCGATGCTGCCTTCCAAAAAATTGCCGACGACTACCTCGACGGTTACCTGGCTTGGCGCCCAACCAATGGTGTCGCCCTTGGGTATCACCAATACGATGGCAAGGTTACCGATATCAGTAAGGCATCCATCGAAAAAGAACTGGCGCGGTTAAAAGATTTTGATGCCAAACTTGACTCAGCCGATACGGCATCCTTTAGCCCTAAAGCATTTTACGATTACCGCATTTTACGCTCGGCCATTAAACAGGAACTCTGGAATTTTGTGGATCTGGGCGCTTACACTAAAAACCCCATGACCTACGCAGGCGCGGTTGACGTAAGTATTTATATAAAACGGAATTTTGCACCGATAGAGGATAGAGTAAAATCTATCATCGCGATAGAAAAACAGGCCCCCAAAATGATGGCCGATGCCAAACTAAACCTGAACGATACCCTGGCGAAACCATATGTAGAAACCGCCATCCAGATAGCAGAAGGCTCGGCCGCTTTTTTAGGCGGCGACTTGAAGGTGGCGCTAAAAGATGTGAAGAATGACACACTGATGAAAACCTTCAACAAGGTTAACGCAGCTGCTATAGCAGCTGTAAATGATTTTGCGGCTTATCTGAAAAAAGAAAAATTGCCCAAAGCCAATAACAAATACGCCATAGGTACGGCCAGCTACCAAAAAATGCTGTTATACGGCGAAGGGGTAAAGCTTACCCCCGATAAGATATTGGAAATAGGCCTGGCCCAGTTAAAAAAAGAACAGGATTCGTTTAATGCCGCGGCCAAGGTCATCAACCCTAATAAAAAACCGGTTGACGTATACCACGACCTGCAAAAAGACCACCCAACCGCCCAAAGCCTGATCCCGGATGCCAAAAAGAACCTGGAGCAGATTCGCCGGTTTTTGATAGATAAAAACATCGTGACCATGCCATCGCAGGTGCGGGTTAAGGTGGAGGAAACACCGCAATACGCCCGCGCAACAGGTACCGCATCAATGGATACCCCCGGTCCGTTTGAAACTACCGCCACCGAGGCCTATTATTATATAACCCCTGTAGACCCTAAATGGACGGCGCAACAAAAAGAAGACTGGCTAAAACAGTTTGACTATTACACCACCGATAATGTAACCATCCACGAAGCATACCCCGGCCATTATACCCAGTTTTTGCACCTGAATGCATCGTCGGCAAACAAAATTGAAAAGATCTTCGGCAGTTACGCTTTTGTGGAGGGCTGGGCCCACTATTGCGAAAAAATGATGGCCGACGAAGGCTACGGCCACAACGGCGACCCGGTGAAGGCAGCCAAATACCGGCTGGCGCAGTCTGGCGATGCCTTGCTGAGGCTTTGCCGGTTATGTGTATCCATCAAAACCCATACCCAGGGTATGAATGTAGATGACGCTACCAAATTTTTCATGAACAACTGGTACCAGGGCGACAAGCCATCGCGCCAGGAAGCCATGCGTGGTACCTTTGATCCGGGCTACCTGTTTTACACCATTGGCAAGCTGGAAATCCTGAAACTACGCGATGATTACCAAAAACAGGAAGGTGCCGCTTTCTCCCTCAAGAAATTTCATGACCAGGTACTTGACCACGGTATGCCACAAATTGGTATGCTAAGAGAAATTATGCTGAAAGACAAAAGCACCTGGGGAGATGTGCTTTAAGGGGCGGAGAGCTTAAGGCTTAAAGCAGAAAGCTTAAGACAATAAAAAATATGTCATTGCGAGCGCAGCGCGGCAATCGCGAACTATTCATGTGGATATGCATAGTTCGTAATTGCTTCGTACCTACCTATGACATATCCAATTTTCCTGTCATCCTGAGGAACGAAGGATCTATCAGCTATGCATGACCGATAGAAAAGTTCGCGAATAGATGCTTCGTACCTACCCATGACATATCCAATTTTCCTGTCATCCTGAGGAACGAAGGATCTATCAGCTGTGCATTACCGATAGAAAAGTTTGCGAATAGATGCTTCGTGCCTACCCATGACATATCCAATTTTCCTGTCATCCTGAGGAACGAAGGATCTATCAACTATGCATGACCCGATAGAAAAGTTCGCGAATAGATCCTTCGTACCTCAGGATGACAGTCTTTTATTTTTGTATGTCATTCCTCCTTCAGAATTTCGCGAAATTTTACCACTCAGGATGACATAAAAAAGAGAATGTCATCGTAACTCACGCCGCGATGACATTCTCTTTTTTCCATCATCTGCACATCTGAAATTTGCACATCTGCACATCTAAAGGGGGCTGAGGCCCTACACCACCATATTCACAATCCTGCCTTTAACAACAATCACCTTTTTAGGTGCTTTGCCGTCAAGGTATTTTTGTACGTCGGCGTTGGCCAATACGGTTTCTTCTATTTCCTTTACCTCCAGGCTCAACGGAATATTGAGGTTCATTTTCATTTTACCGTTGATAGATATCGGGTAAGCAAAATCATCCTCTATTAAATAAGTGCTGTTGAACTTAGGGAACGGCGCGTAAGATAATGTACCGGCCGGATTGCCCAATAACGTCCATAACTCCTCGCAGATGTGTGGGGCGTAGGAGGATAGGATGATCACCATATCCTGCAATATCGAACGGTTGTTACATTTTAAATCGGTAAGCTCATTTACAGCTATCATAAAGCTGGATACCGAAGTATTGAACGAGAAACGCTCGATATCTTCCTCTACCTTGCGAATGATCTTATGTAATGATTTTAACTCCGCTTTTGAAGGCCCGGCACCAGATACGCTAAATTCCCAGGCATCGTTGTGAAACAACCGCCAGAATTTACGCAGGAATTTAAACACACCCTCGATACCGTTGGTGTTCCATGGTTTGCTTTGCTCCAGTGGGCCAAGGAACATCTCGTACATACGTAGGGTATCGGCACCATAACGTTGGGCAATGTCGTCAGGGTTAACAACGTTGTAGTAACGTTTCGACATCTTTTCAACCTCGACGCCGCAGATATATTTGCCGTTTTCTAAAATAAATTCAGCATCAGCAAATTCCGGCCGCCATTGTTTGAACTTGTTGATGTTCATCACCTCGTTCTCCACAATGTTTACATCAACATGCAAAGGCGATGTTTTATAATCTTTAATCAAACCATGAGATACAAAAGTGTTGGTCCCCCGGCCTTCGTCATCTATCAAACGATAAACAAAATTACTGCGCCCCTGTATCATTCCCTGGTTAATCAGTTTTTTGAACGGCTCTTCCTCTCCAACCTTGCCAATATCTTTCAGGAATTTATTCCAGAAACGGCTGTACAACAAATGGCCGGTAGCGTGCTCGCTGCCACCAATATATAAATCCACGTCCTTCCAATAAGCAATAGCCTTTGGTGATGCAAATTCATTGTCATTTTGCGCATCCATATAACGGTACCAATACCAGCTTGAGCCAGCCCAGCCAGGCATAGTTGAAAGCTCATAGGCATACCCGGCAGCCCCCTCTAAATCTCCCCCGGTAGGGGAGACTTTAGCTGCAACTGCTTGTTCTCCTGATATTTTGGTTTTATCTCTCTCAGGAAGACTATCTAATTTTGATTTTATAGATAAGGCAACGGATTGAACATCTTTTAATACTTCATCATTTGAAAATCTAATTACTTCAAAACCGAAATGATTTAATACTTCCGTTCTTAAGTCGTCAGCCTCTTTATTTTCTGTATGATGATGGCCATCAAGTTCAATTACTAAACCTTTTTGCAGAGAAGCAAAATCAGCGATAAACTGTCCTATAATGTGTTGTCTCCTTATTTTATAACCAAGCTTTTCGCCTCGTAGTAATTGCCATAGCATTTCTTCAGCCTCTGTCGGTTGATTTCTATTATCACGGCTAAAATCCTTTACCTGTTCATAGTAAACCGGGTCTGCCGTTTCCCTATACCCCCCGGCCTGGTGAGGTTCAGAAGTCTCCCCTACCGGGGGAGATTTAGAGGGGGCTCCTTCCGGTTTGTAGCTCCATCCTTCGGCTCTACCCAGCGGCGGTTCACCACTTTCCGTCGGCAAATATTTATCAACCTCAGGCAACAACAATGGTAAATGACTTTCCTCAATTAAATGCGGCAAACCATCTTTAAAATAAACGGGAACGGGTTCGCCCCAGTAGCGTTGGCGGCCAAAAATGGCATCGCGCATCCTGAAGTTGATTTTTGCCTTGCCGGCGCCAAGCTCTTCCAGTTTGGCAATAACGGCCGCGGTGCCCGCTTTATAATCCAACCCGTTCATAAATTCCGAGTTGATATAATTGCCTTCCTTAGTTGGGTCGGCTTCGGTATCTATCTTTTGGGTGTCAAGAATCTGCACTATCGGCAAATCAAAATGTTTGGCAAATAAATAGTCGCGCTGATCGCCCGATGGTACGGCCATAACAGCGCCTGTTCCGTAACCAGCCAGTACGTAATCGGCAATCCAGATAGGGATTTGCTGGCCGTTTAAAGGGTTTAAAACGTAGCTTCCGGTAAATGCGCCCGAAACCGTTTTGGCATCAGCCATCCTGTCCAGTTCCGATTTCTTTTTTGTTACCGCTATATAGGCATCAATATCGGCCTTTTGCTCTGGCGTGGTTAAACTGGCCACCAACTCGTGCTCGGGCGCTATCACCACAAAGGTTACCCCGAAGATGGTATCAACACGGGTAGTGAAAACCTCTATGAATTCGGATTTCGGATTTCCGATTTCGGATTTATCTGAATTCCCAAATCCGAAATCCGAAATCCGAAATTTCACCGACGCACCGGTGCTTTTGCCTATCCAGTTGCGTTGCATTTCTTTCAAGGGCTCGGGCCAGTCAATGGTGTCTAAGCCTTGCAGCAATCTTTCGGCGTAGGCGGTGATGCGCATGCTCCATTGCATCATCTTTTTTTGTTCAACAGGGTAACCGCCGCGCTCGCTGAAGCCGTCTTTTACCTCGTCATTGGCTAATACGGTACCAAGGGCGGGGCACCAGTTTACGGTGCTTTCGCGCAGGTAGGTAAGGCGGTATTTTAAAAGTTCGGCCTGCTGCTCCCGGTTGCCCATGGCTTTCCATTCATCAGCAGTAAAACTCAATATTTCTTCATCGCATACAGCATTAATGCCGGCTGATCCGTTTTGCTCAAAATGTTCAACCAGTTTGGCAATGCTTTCGGCTTTATCAGCATCCTTATTATACCAGCTGTTAAACAGTTGCATAAAAATCCACTGCGTCCATTTATAATAATCGGGCGAGCTGGTGCGTACTTCCCGGCTCCAGTCAAACGAGAAACCAATCTGGTCCAGCTGGCGGCGGTAAGTGGCAATATTTTCTTCGGTAGTTACCGCGGGGTGCTGGCCGGTTTGTATGGCATACTGCTCAGCCGGTAGGCCAAAGCTATCGTAACCCATGGGGTGCAATACGTTAAAACCTTTAAGGCGTTTGTAACGTGCAAAAATATCAGATGCAATGTACCCCAGCGGATGGCCCACATGCAGCCCCGCACCCGATGGGTAGGGGAACATATCCAGCACATAATACTTGGGTTTAGCGCTTTTATCTTCGGCTTTAAACGTATTGTTCTGGGCCCAAAACTGCTGCCACTTTTGCTCTATATCTTTAAATTGATAGTCCATTTTGTTGTTTACGCGTATGAGGTTGCGAAATTAAGAAAATCTCTATTAGTATGGTAGTTTATTGACGATTAGTTCGCGTTTTGGGTTCGGGGCTCGGGTTGCCAGGTTCGGGAGGCGGGTTGCCAGGGGCGGATTTAAGGGGTTGCCAGGATTGATGGAATCTGTGTCCTGAACTTTCTTTCTTGCTTGCTCTTCAAAAGGTTCAACCTGAAGCCGGAAAAGCCGTACCCTTTGTACCCGAACCAGGCAACCCGAGCCCCGAACCAAAAAAAACCGAACTTATTTTATAATTCGCCGTAATAGCGTTAAATTTGGCACTAATATTTAAAACTTAAACATGAAACACAATTACAAACTTACCCTGGTAGCCGCAGTGGCTATTGTGCTAACCTATTTTGGTTGCAGCAAACTAAAAGAAGATACTACTCCTGTAAATACAGCCGACCCAACCATGGTAAGCACCGAGATTGCTTCAAACCTTAGCGAGGCTTTATACGGAACACAAGGCGGCTTTAGTATTTCTGACGGGTTGGATAATCCTACAAACGTTGTTTTTAAATCGAAAGGTAAATTAAGCGTTGAATCAGTGAGCCATTTTGACTGCGGCTCAAAAATAGATACTACCTTTTCATTTAAATTGGGCGATAGCGATACCTCCAAGATAGACATTTGGGAAAAGTTTAAATATCAGGTAGCATGTACAAACAATAAAAGATCGAGCATTACTGTTAATGATAGTTTAAACATGGTTATAGTTGGCGGTGGCGCCAGCATAACTGCAAAGTATGGTAAAAACTTTGTGTTAAAAAGCCTTAATCCCGGTGTAAGTAATGTAAAGCTTCAGTTGGATGGTGCTTTAAATGCTTATGTAAACGGTACTTATACCGAAGCCGGGAAAGCAAAAGCCATTGCCGCTTCATTTAATTATAAACTAACCGGACTAATTATAGACCGCGCTGCCGACGCTGATATAACCGATGGCCACGCCACATTTGCTACCAAAGGTAGCTATGAAGGTAAAACCTGGAACTACAGCGGTACCATTTCCTTTATTGGTAACCATAAGGCGCAGTTTAGCATTAATGGAAAAAAATACACAATAAATATTAAAACAGGCCAGGTGCTGTAAACCACCTTAGTTATTTAAAATCCCCGCTTGCCAATAAGGTAAGCGGGGATTTTTGTTGACAGGCGTTTTGAACAAACTATAACTCCAAAATCGTATACTTGTTCAACCATAAAACGCCCGATAATAATGCCAGTCAAAAAGGTCCCCCTTCAGGGGGGTAGGGGGCTTCGCCTCATTTCAAATCTCACCTTCCAAGTGCTTGTTGCCATCGCGCTGGGCGTGGTGGTAGGGCTTAATTTCAAAGGTTTTGCGCCTACGGCCGAGTTGATCAGCAAAACCTTTATCAGCCTGATAACCATGCTGATTGCACCCATCATATTTTTTACCATTGTGCTGGGTATTGCCGGTATGAGCGATATGAAAAAGGTGGGCAGGGTAGGGGGCAAGGCTCTGCTTTACTTCGAGATAGTTACCTCGTTCGCCTTAATTATTGGGGTTGCTGTAGCCAATATAATAAAACCGGGCGCGGGTTTTCACAATCATACCATTCCCGATACAACAGGCAAACTTGCCGTATATGAAAAAGCAGCGTCTGAAATGCACTGGGGCGATTTCATAGCCCATATTGTGCCCGGCAACGTATTTGATGCTTTTGCCAAAGGCGATATTTTACAGATCCTTTTTTTCGCCATCCTGTTTGGCATGGGACTAAGCCGTATGGGCGAAACCGGGCAAACGGTTATCAGTTTGTTTGATAAGCTATCTAAAGTGTTTTTCAATATTATGAAAATAGTAATGAAGGTGGCCCCTTTGGGCGCTTTCGGGGGGATGGCATTTACCATCAGCAAATACGGTGTAAAAACCTTGCAGCCACTGGCTATTTTGATGGGTTCGGTTTACTTGACCATGTTCCTGTTTATTTTTGTGGTGCTTAATATTATTTGTCGTATTTATAAATTCAGCCTGTGGCAATATCTCAAATACATTAAGGAAGAAATACTGATTGTATTGGGAACTTCGTCATCCGAATCAGCGCTGCCGGCCATGATGGAAAAGCTGGAAAAGTTTGGATGCTCCAAATCGGTAGTCGGGCTGGTTATCCCTACAGGATATTCCTTTAATTTAGATGGCACTACCATTTATCTATCTATGTGTGTGATATTTTTAGCGCAGGTTTTTAATGTGCCTTTGTCGCTTGCACAGCAGTTAACTATCATTGGCATCCTCATGATTACCTCCAAGGGTGCGGCCGGCGTTACCGGCAGCGGGTTTATTGTGCTGAGCAGCACGCTCGCGGCTATAAAGATTATCCCGGTAGAAGGCCTGGCAATATTGATTGGGGTGGATAGGTTTATGTCGGAAGCGCGGGCTATTACCAATGTGATAGGTAATGGGGTGGCTACTATTGTAATTGCGAAGAGTGAGGGGGAGTTTAGCCCCCTAACCCCTGAAGGGGGAACTTTTGATTTGCCGAATTAGATTTTATAAATGTTCATAATTTTAACCATTTTTAAGGTAATTGTATGCTTGGTAGGCTTTAGCTTTACTGTATACTATTTAATATCTGGATTAAAGGGTGATAAGTTGAAGCTAAAACGTGCAGGTTGGATATTTTTTTGTACATGGATATTGATAATTTCGATCACAGCCATTGAATTTGCAATAATTAAACTTTAACAGGTTACTAAAAAATCGGTAAAGCTACTATATGTTGCCTGGCAGGCCTGAACCGGAAGTTGTTAATCAACATACATATATGCTACATCTGCCAGTTAATGCATACCTTGCAATATATGACGGATTATATCACACTATTTAAAGACTGGGTTATTGACTTAGGCGAAAAGCATGAAGTAGACCCTTTGCTTATCGGTAGTCTTTATTTAATCAGTAAGATATGTTTTTTTTCGTTCCTGGGCTGGGTCATCAAAACGTTCAGGGCAAAAAAGCCTATTCTTATTCCGCTGCTGCTTGCGTCGCTTAGTTTTAGCCTGCCCTATCTTTATCTCATCATCGCCGGGCGCAATATTTCCGTTTGGGTATATGTGTTTATTGGTTTGATGTTTGTGTACGGAGGGTTTTCCATCTGGAAGAAAATAACCGCCAAGGCAAATCCGGCTTAAGGCTCAATAACCCGCTATGAAAGGCTGATTCGTTTAATATATTTTTATTGGCGGGTAATAGAAATTGTATGTAAAGCCCGCCCCGCTTTTGTTAACGGGGAAACGCCAAACCGGCATTGCTACTATAACTAATCGATATCAAAACGTCACTTTTATGTTATCATATTAAATTATTGTGCTATTAAATTATTATGGGGTTTGACATTCGGCCAAAAACTTTAGATTTGCCGTACTAAACGAAAAAAACCAATGAGTGTTCTGGTAAATAAAGATTCAAAAGTTATTGTACAAGGTTTCACCGGTAAAGAGGGCAGCTACCATGCCGAGCAAATGATTGCTTATGGTACCCAGCTTGTTGGTGGTGTTACACCTGGCAAAGGTGGCCAAAGCCATTTGGACAGGCCTGTTTTTAATACTGTTAAAGACGCGGTTGACCAAACCGGCGCCGATGTATCTATCATTTTTGTACCTCCTGCTTTTGGCGCCGATGCCATTATGGAAGCTGCCGAGGCCGGTATTAAAGTTATTGTGTGTATCACCGAAGGTATCCCTACAAAGGATATGATTGCTGTAAAAGAATATTTAACCGATAAGGACGCACGTCTTATTGGCCCTAACTGCCCCGGCATTATTACTGCCGACGAAAGTAAAATTGGCATTATGCCGGGCTTTATCTTTAAAAAAGGTAATGTAGGCGTGGTTTCAAAATCGGGTACATTAACTTACGAGGCTGTTGACCAGGTGGTTAAAGCCGGTTTGGGTATCACTACCGCTATAGGTATTGGTGGCGACCCGATCATAGGTACCCCAACCAAAGAAGCTGTTGAATTGCTGATGAATGACCCGGATACACACGGTATTATCATGATTGGCGAAATTGGCGGTGGTATGGAAGCCGATGCAGCCCGTTGGATTAAAGAATTTGGTACTAAACCGGTTGTAGGTTTTATTGCCGGCCAAACCGCGCCTCCGGGCCGCAGGATGGGCCACGCAGGTGCGATTGTTGGCGGTGCCGACGATACCGCTGCAGCCAAAATGAAAATTATGACTGAGTGCGGTATCCGCGTAGTAGAATCTCCTGCCGAAATTGGCGCTGCTATGGCAGAGGAATTGGCTAAGTTAGCTTAAGGCTGAGGCGAAAGCTAAAAGGTTAAAGGCGAAAGGTTCGCAAGTAAACATATTTAAATCCTGGTCAGCTTTGGCCGGGATTTTTTATTTTATATCGTACTCCATATTGAAAATTCTCAAATTCTGAAAATTCTGATTCAGACAGTGCTGAAAATTCGTTATTTTTAAAACATCAGCTTCAAAACATCACCATGATCGCAAAATATCTGCATAAAATATTCAGCATAATTTTATTATCCGCTTGCTGCGTAACATCCCAAGCCCAAACCTACAAACCTGCCGCCTTCACCGATCCCGACAGGCTGAAAAAGATTGAAGCTACTTACCCTGTTATCGATCAGATCTATAAGGATTACGCCGAAAAGAATCATTGGCCAGGTGTAGCCTATGGTATTATTGTAGATGGCAAGCTGGTGCATACCGTAGGCCTGGGCTATACCGATGTGCCTGGTAAAATACCGGCTACGCCTAAATCAGCCTTCCGCATTGCTTCTATGACTAAAAGCCTTACGGCCATGGCCATTCTAAAACTGCGCGATGAGGGTAAGCTTAGGCTGGATGATCCGGCTTACCTGTATATTCCCGAAATGAAGGGGACCAAATACCTGACTAAGGATGCTACGCCCATAACCATACGTCATCTGCTTACCCATGCGGCCGGTTACCCGGAAGATAATCCCTGGGGCGACAGGCAACTGGCCGTGAGCGATGCCGTACTGGTTGCCATTTACAAAAAAGGTGTTTCGTTTTCCAATAACCCCGGCCAGGGTTATGAGTACAGCAACCTGGGTTTTGCCACACTGGGTTACATTATCAAAAAAGTGTCGGGCAAAACCTATGAGACTTACATCAACGATAATATTCTGAAGCCGCTGGGCATGACGCATACCTATTGGGAATACACCAAAGTACCAAAAGAGCAACTGGCCCTGGGCTATCGCTGGCTGGATAACCAATGGGTTGAGCAGCCTTTACTGCACGATGGCGCATACGGCGCTATGGGCGGACTGATTACCACTATTGAAGATTTTAGCAAATACATAGCCCTGCACCTGGATGCCTGGCCGCCAAGGGACGATGCCGAAGCAGGCCCCATCAAACGCAGCTCCATCCGTGAGATGCAGTACCCCTGGGATGTAAACTATTTAACGCCGAATGCCAAAACAACCACAGGCCGTCCTTGCCCCAATGTAAGCGCTTATGCTTACGGGTTACGCTGGGCAAAGGATTGCGATAACCGGGTTTATATTGGCCATACCGGCGGTTTACCGGGCTTTGGCAGCCAATGGAACATGATGCCCGATTATGGTATCGGCGTGGTGTCGTTCGCTAATTTAACCTATGCACGGGCCGGTTATCCCAATACGCAGGTGTTGGATACCATAATGGCCTTAACCGGTATAAAACCCCGCCAGTTGCCGGCATCATTAATATTGGAGCAACGCAAAAACGACCTTCTGAAAGTTATTGCCGACTGGAGCAAAGCCAAAGAAAGCGGCATTTTTGCCGATAATTTTTTCATGGATTATTTCCCCGATAAATTAAAAATTGCAACCGCCGATGCTTTTGCCAGGGCCGGTAAAACGGTAAGCGTTGGCAATGTAGTGCCGGAAAACCAACTGCGCGGCTATTTTATTATTAAGGGAGAGAACGCCAATATTAAAGTGAGCTTTACGCTAACGCCCGAAAACCCGCCGTTGATACAGGAGTATCATTTGGATGTGGTGACGCCGTAGTGTGCATATCGCGTGGCGGCGAAGACTCACCCGGCGAGGCTGCGCCCGCCACCCTCTCTTCGGCTTCGCCGGAAAGAGGGGCTTGGAAATTTATATTTTGTAACTACCTTATTATCAATAAATAAAATACAGAAACCCTCTTTCCACCGCAGGTGAAGAGAGGGTGGTCGGGCGTAGCTTCGACCGGGTGAGTCGTAGCCAGCGTTCAAACAGATGTTTATGTAAATTCCAATACATGATGCCGGGTACGAAGTAATAACGATCTGTTTTTTTATTTTTAGACAGTTACTAAGGCTAAAGTTGTTTTTTTTTCTCTTTTGACTTAGAACTTAAGACTTTGGGCTAAAGAAGATCCGTCAATTTATCGTTGACACTACAGTAGCTTATCCGCGTCACGATACGCCGTTTACTCTAAACCAAATCACGGTTCCGGTGGTTAGGTTTATTTTTAAGTTGAAGTAACAGCTTCCGCCGTTCATTACCCTAACAATGTTTTTTCGCCAATAATTTTTGTCATTGTCGGGGCGCCAGTCATCTAATTTACAAAAGCAATTTACCCAAACCTCTTTTTCGTCCTTTGCATTAGTAACCGCAACAATTTGCTTGTAATAGCTGGGTAGCAACTTGATCCTGGGGTCATAAGCAACAGAGCCGGGGTATTTTTTTGTGTTGGCCTGATTTTGTTTGTAAATTTTTTCGCTATCTGAATTATACTGGCTAACCGCTTCGGTAATCAAGAGATTTATTTTTTCTATCTCATCCGGCTCAAGCGCGGCAGGCTTTGAGCCTTCATCAAAATAATTGCTTACCAGGTTTTTCTCCGGGTTTAAAATAGCCAGTCTTGAGGTGTCACCGCCTGGCTGGTGCATATGAACCGAATGTGGTAAAGCCAAATACTGCTTTGGTTTACCAGCTGTTAAGGCAAATGCCAATAAAAGGAGGTATGGATTCATCGCAACAATGATAACCTTAATTTTTGGTATTTATTGTGCAAGTCAACCCAATGTAAACATCAACCCCAAACATCCAATACCCCTTAATTGTCGTATATTTATGTAGCGAAACCGTGATTTTCTCATTCACTCATTCAATAATTCAGTCATTCAATAATTCAGTCATTCAATAATTAAAATGGAATACAACAAGTTAACACCCGAAGAAGAATATATTATACTGCATAAAGGTACCGAAAGGCCATTTACAGGCTCGTTATTAAACAATCATGCGCAAGGCTTGTACGTTTGTAAACGCTGTGATACACCGTTGTACACCTCCGAATCGAAATTTGAATCGCATTGCGGCTGGCCAAGTTTTGACGACGAGATTCCGGGCGCTGTAAAAAGGGTACCCGATGCGGATGGCCGCCGGGTGGAGATTGTATGCGCCAATTGCGGCGCTCACCTGGGCCACGTTTTTGAGGGCGAATACCTCACCCCAAAAAACACCCGCCATTGCGTCAACTCGGTATCAATGAAATTTGTTCCGGTAAACGAAGCGGGCTAACTTTCTTAAAACTTTTAGGAATACCCCGTTTGGTTTTTATCCGCGGGGTATTTTGTTTATCCACATTTGGTTTTTTGAGCGGCTTTTTTAGCCCGATTTCGAGATTGATACCGGCCTTTAGCGAAGGCGTTATCTATTTTTTAATAACTGTCTGTGTTAAGTAAAGTAATTTGTAATGTTAAATTATTGGTTCGGTCCCGTTTTTACACTATGCATTTGATGGGCTTATTTTAATTAGCTGTAACCAAGTCTATTAATTTTCTTTCAACAATAAACTTTTTAAAATAAATTGATAAAGTGTTAATAACTCAGGCCTTTGTTAAAAACTATCATTAACACCATACCAACTCAAACATTAACTTTGTTCTACAAGGTAATAAAAAGGTATTCAACAGACAGTCGGATGTATTCATCATCCAGTAATGCAAACACTTAACTGTCAGGAATTTACATACTAAAAATTGCTACTGGTCAAGCCATGTCGCAGCAAAATGAAAGCTTTATTTTTTAATAAGGCCGGTGTTGGTGTCTGATGTCACTAAGTAAATAATAAAACGAAAAAAAACAGGTACCCCTATGATACAGGAAGACGAAATATTACTGAAAGAGAACAAGGACAGGTTTGTGATACTCCCTATCAAGTATCCGGCTATTTGGGAAATGTATAAAAAGGCTGAAGCCAGTTTCTGGACAGCCGAGGAGATCGATCTTTCGGACGATATGAAGCACTGGGAAAACCTGAATCCGGGCGAGAAGCATTTCATTTCGCACATACTGGCTTTCTTTGCCGCCAGTGAT
>Ga0307515_10008655_pt1 | contig 19803 bp, 4 predicted proteins | sample 17_EM_MG_FD_194513 | JGI IMG/M metagenome (GOLD analysis project Ga0307515, IMG submission 194513) | Populus trichocarpa ectomycorrhiza microbial communities from riparian zone in the Pacific Northwest, United States - 17_EM | ecosystem: Host-associated > Plants > Roots > Unclassified | place... | reverse complement strand
AGAACTATCTAGAGTAGGGACTGTGGTCCTTTAAATACACAACCGTACTCCTAGGAAACCCTCCTTATACGTGAGGTACGCATTATACGTAAGGTACGTGAGTTCCCTACGTTCCTCTCGTCCCTTACGTAGCATATTATATGACTTGCTTACTATTCCTCGTTATATGGTTCTACCGGCTCTATACTGGACCGTGCTTATATTAACTAACTGGCTTCTTCCAACTCCCTTCCTAGTAGTCGTAACATCGTACTTAAAGCGTCCGTAATAATATTTGTATTGTAGTACCTATAATAGAGTATAGCTTAGTATATATTCCTTTAAACGTATCCGTAGGTTTATATAGCGCTAAGTTATACTTAGGAACGCTATGGTATACTAAAATAACCTAGTCCCTTAGACTATTCTTGTTTTGGTAAGTTTTAGTAAGGCTATATTAGATTTTCTAAAGTTTATTAAAGAGTAGTTAAAGGCACTCTAAACGAGTCTTTATTAGGTTAGAAGTAATAACTCTCTAAAATACAGTTTCCTACTATTTAGATATATAAAGTTAGTAATTCTTATTAGTCTTAAAGTAAGCTCTAGTAAGCTAAAGCATTATATTAAAGCTATAGTTTTTACCTATAATATAGTTATAATAGAATATTACTACCCATCCTTTTAATATAATAGAGAATGCGTAGTAGTACTAGTAGCATTAAATTCCGACCTTATTACAATAGTTATAGAAAACCTATAGTTTTACTCCAAGTATATTATACAGTTCTCCTTTAAACTTCTTCTCTGTATCTAAATATACCTTTATTAGATTCGTAACTTCTTATAATAGAGGCTTACCGGTTAGCTGGGATAAAGAGGGTAGAGGTAGTAAAGGGGGTAGCGGAAGAGCACCTCTAGGTAGGAGAGTACCTCCCAGTAGGAGAGTACCTCTAGGTAGAAGATTAGCGTTCTAGGGGTTTTAATATAAATTAAAATTACCTTCTAAAGAATATAGGTTAGTTTTCGGTTTCTATAGTTAATATATAATCTTAGCTTCCGTCTATACTAGTTCTTCTATACTAATAATAACGGCCTAAATATTGCTAGCAATTAGGTTACTATTCTTAGTAATATATACCCTATTCCTATAAAGGAAGTCTTGGAAATCCTAAACTATATTAATATTACTAAGTGCCTAAGTATCGGCGGTCCATCCCACAAAATCCTCTCTAAAATACTCCCACAGTTATAAATTGGTATAGTATCTACTTTAGTAGAATAGGATATAGTATAGGAGAAAGCCATTAACCTATTTTGCGGTATAAGTTATTATATTAATAGTAAATTCGTCCTAATTTTTATTAATAAATTTCGCGTACGCAGCTACCCCTAGTAGTAAGGAGTCTTGCCAGTTATTTAAAGTAGGCGTAGCCATGTTTTTAGAGGGAGGGAAGTATTATTAGTTTAGGGATTGTTATTTAGTACGCGTTCGTAATATATATTTGTTGTTTAGTACGCGTTTATAACATATATTTATAATTATAGGGCTTAAGACTAATTCTAGCCTTAAATCACGAAGACTTATAAAGCGTATTATTCTGCGTAATAGACGCAAGAATTTATAATCTTAAAAAGGCTTAGGACCAGTTCTAGCCTTTAAATCCCTTAGATTTGTAGAAGAGTTCTATTTAAGGTTTAGGACCAGTTCTAACCTTAAAAAACAGCTCCCTTTAGTATAAGTAGCACTAGTATAATAGCTTATCTCTTCTTAGTAGAATACCTAGCTGCTCTATAGTATAACAGTAAAGTTAACCATTAATTATTATTAGTTTTATAAGGTGATATCACATATCTACAAGTTATAGGTAGTATGATAGTTAATATTCGATATTCTCTCTCCTGCTTATGGAAGGGCGAGGAGCTTAGGGCTCCTCGCCACGCTCGTACCACGGCAACACATGACGGCAACTTGCCTTATGTGACGGCAACTTGCCTATATTCCTAACAATAATAGTCTTTATTATAGGGTCCTTAGTATATTTATGCATATCTTATATAACCTTTTTAAAAAGGAAATTTTATTTAAAATTTAAAATATATTATATAATATAAAGTATTTTTTATAATAATAAAAGTAAAAATAAAAGTTATAGCTATAGCTAAAGTAGTAAAGTTTGTAAATTAAAAAAAGAATTAATATAATATATATAAGAAAGAATAAAAATAGTAATAGTACTGTAAATAGAAATAAAAATAGTTATAATATAGTATTAAAATTAATAAGCTAATATAGTAATTAATATAAAAGATAAATAGATAATAATAATAATAATAAATTAGTAACTAAAGTAATAGTAAAAAATAGTATATAAGTAGTAATAAATATAGCTATAAATTATAAAATAAAGATATATTAAAAGTAATAAAAAGGAAGTTATTTTAGTAGTTAAAGGGGGAGTAGTAAAGGTAATAAGGGTAAAATAAAAATAGTAAAATAGTAAAATAGTATAACGGTAGTAGTAAGTAGTAGTAGGGTAGTAGTAGGGCAGTAATAGGTAGTAGAGGGCAGTAATAGGCAGTAGAGGGTAGTAGCAGGGCAGCAGTAGGGCAGACTGAGTTTAGAAGGACAAAAGCCCGCCGTAGGCGCAAGAATTCCGTTAAATTTACCTAAGGAACCAAATTACTGGCTATAAGTTAGTAATTTAGAAATTTTCCTTAAAAAATTTAACGGAATTCTCGTCTTATATATACTAAATTTAGGTTAAACATAAGACTCTAATTGGCTAATAATTTGTTTAGGTTACCTAATTTTTTATATACTACCCTATTGTCACAGAGTGAGTATAAGCGGCGATAATATATAGCAAAGTAGGTATTATTAAGCTATATACATGAACTATATAATAAGGTTAAGACATTACGTGAGGAAAAAATGTAGGAAAACGGGAAGAAAGGGCATATATTATTAACTTAGTTGCTTAGTTAATACGTATATAGGGTAGAATAGGGTTCAGGCTATAGTCCTAGCAGAACTTAGCAGAATTTAGTGGAACTTAGTAGAATATGGCAGAATGCCATAGATTGCCATTAGATTGCCATTTCGCAGTTAGTCTTTAATTACTAAGTTAGTAGAAATAGGTAGACGTATATAAGGTATTACGGAGGTATCCTATAATAGTACCCCCCCTTTAAACTTAAGCTTCTATAAGATAGGGCTATAGTAGTTTTAGGTAGAGTTTATAAAAGTCTTCGGCGGCTTATATAAGTCCTATAGAGTTAATAGGTTCCCATAAGGGCTTAGTAAAGCCTCTCTATTTTATAAGGTATATATACTAGCATTTCCGTTTATTATACTTAATATTATTAATTCTTTTAATAAAGTACTCGTTCTTACTATCCACTTTAACTAGTAGGGGAGGGTTTTATATCTGTTTAGGCAGGGCATCTAATATAGGGGTAGTAGGGCGGAGGACTAACGTATAAAATACGGGGTGGATTTTAACCGTATTAGGGAGCTTTAACTAGTAGGCGTAAGAGGAAATAACCTTCTTAATCTTATAAGGGCTAGCGTTCTTCTAATTAAGCTTCTTAGCAGGGCGTTTTATATTTAGATTTCTTATATCTAGCCAGACGAAGCCACTAACTTAGTAGGCTAGTGCTAGGGTTTGTTTCTTATTCGCTGCGGCTTTATAGATAGATTAAGCCCATATTATTTCGTTAGTAAGAAACTATTATAGTTTCTCTATCTTCTCTATAAATTTATTTACTTCTGTAACTTATAAGGCGTAATAAGTAGGGTGAGGAATATTACTAAAGGGTTTAAAACCTATTTGTAGATACTAGCTATAGTTAGCCAGAAATAGGGAGACCTTTATAATTTTTAAGACGGAATTATTTATAGTAAACTCGGTAAATGTAAGCCAGTTAATCCAGTTATTTTATAGGTACAATATGTATATCTAAATATACTATTCCATTATAGCATTAATATATTCTATTTAATTATCCGTTTCTAGGTAGTATACTATAAATAATAGTGCTTTAATATAGAGTTAGGTAGTTAGTTTTTTTTAGAATATAAAGATAAACTAGCTGCCTTTATTGGAGATAATCGTTTTAGGGAGTCTGTAGAGTTTCTATATATAATCCAAAAATAGTTAGGCAATGGTAGGCGTTAATATATTAGGGTAGGCGATTAAGTGCCTTATCTTAGATAGTTAGTCTATAACTACTATAATATTTATATAGCCTTTACTTACGGGGAGGTTAATAATAAAGTTAATTAAAATATCCTTCTATCTTCGGTCCGGAACTAGTAGTGGCTTTAGGAGGCCATTATACGTCTTATATAAAGCTTTAGCTCGTTAGTAAATATAGCAGCTAGAGATATACCTTCGTGTTATATTATGTATATTTAGCTAATAGTATTCTTATTAGAGCAGTTCTAGGGTTTTTCCTTAGCCTAGGTAGCCAGCTACTAGTAAATCGTATATATATTTAAGTAGCTTAAGCTTAAGTTTATTATAGTTAGGTATAACTAGGCGGTTTTAGTAATATAAGCTGTTTCTATAACCTTTATATTTACTTAAGGAAATCCTTTTAGAGCGTCTAATACCATCTTGTATTAGCTTAAGCGTCTCTTAAATAAACTTATTATTTGGGTATTTATTAACTATAATCTGTTTAATTAATTAATTAGTTATTTTAAGGACGTGTACTATAAGATCTTTAGTAAGAAGGTTAAATAGTTTAGGGCGAAATAGGGTCTAATTTTAGTAAGAGCGTGCTTCTTTTAGGGCTGGCGCGTCTTGTAAGTATTAGGTTAGGGCGTTAGGCTTTTAACCTTAAACGCCTAGGCGGTATATAATTAAGAATTAGAAACAAGATAGATATTTTAACTAGTAGGCCTAACAATAACTTAGCTATTTTATAGTTGTAAAGTACTATAGGTTCTTATAGTCGCTAAGGACCTTAATTAAAAATCTAGCGCGTTCTAGTTTGGGTCGCCATTATTTAAAATATCTAATAATAGCTATTAATTCCTTATTATAGATCTCGTAGTTATATTCGGCTAAGCTTAGTTATTTTAAGAAGTATACTATAAGGTGCAATACTCTATCCTCATTATATTAAGATAGGATACCTCTAGTAACGTAATTAGATAAGTCGGCTTTTATAACACTTATTTAGTTTAGGTTAAAATATTAGAGTATAGGCGTAGTAGTAAATATAACCTTTAGATAGGCAAAGGCCTTCTTATATTCCTTATTAAAGACAAAAACTTTATCCTTTTAGGTTAGAGCTATAAGGGGTAAAACCAGGGCGGAGAAGTTATTAATAAACCGTTAATAGAAATTAGCAAATCCTATAAAGGCTCTTACATCCTTAACGTTCTCGGGTTCTTACTAGTTTATAATTACTTTAACTTTCTTTAGGTCCATTTATATACCATTTATAAAAATAAGGAGTTTAAGGTATAGGACTTCCGTTTTATGGAACTTGTATTTATTTATATCTAATTATAGACCAGCTCCGTATAGGGCTTATAAAATAAAGTTAATATATTTCCGATACTCGGTTAGGTTATTACTATATATTAGGATATCGTTAATATAAGCAGTACAGAAGATGTCCAGGTAGGGATATAGGGTGTTATTTATATAATATTAAAACGAGCTCGGAGCGTTTATAAGGCCAAATGGTATTACTAAGTACTTAAATAGTCTATATTAGGTACGGAATGCAGTAAGCTATTTATCTCCTTTTATAATGCGGAGATAGTTAAATATAAAGATAATATTAAGCTTTATGTAGTAACAAGCCTTACTTAGTCGGTTTAGTATCTCTTATATTAATAGGATCGAATATTAGTTCTTAATGGTAACGGCATTAAGAGCTTAGTAGTCTATATAGAAGCGTAAACTACCGCCGGGTTTCTTAATAAAGATTACTAATACGGCTATAGGCGACAAGCTTGCTCTAATAAATCCTTTACTTAGGTTCTTGTCTAAATACTTTTATAGCACTTAGAGTTCGTTTTAGGACATCCTATATAAGGGTCCAAATCCAGGCTACTTTCCTTCTTTAAGTATAATCTTATAGTCGTATAGTCGGTATTCCAGTAGCTTATTAGCTTCCTTTTATAAGAATATATCTAGGCGATAATAATACTCTACTAGTACCTTCGTGGTACGGTTAGTATACTTCTTTAGTGCTAAGGCCTTCTTAATATTAGCTATAGTAACAGCGAAGATTGTATATTTAGGTTTTTTTAGCAAGTTATACTAATAGAGTAGCTCTAATTATGCGGATATCTAGGGTATTAAGCTCGTTCGGGTCGTCTATAGTTACTTATTTAGGTTTAGGTTTAGTATTAGGTATAGAGTTAGTATTAGATTTGGGTTTAGGTTCTTTAAATATTCTTTTTATTATAGGGTACTAGTTCTTCTAGTAGTTTTATATACTAAGCTTAAGCTTCTACTTAGTTTGGGGCGATGTAATACTTAGTAACAATTTATAGAATTTAGTAGAATTTTTAGATCCTTAGTGGGTGTCGGTAGATTTCTTATATTAGTAGAATTTGGTAAAATTCCTATGCTAGTAGAATCTGGTGGATTCCTTAGGCGTAGAGTAGATATTAGTAGAAATCTTAGGCTAGTAGATCTTAGTAGATTTCCTAAATTTTAGTTTAGGGTTAGAGCGGTATATTATAGAGCATTCTTACTTATATCGCAAGGTGGTAAATAGAAGCTTAAGGTTGTCCTAATTAATGGTTACCTTATATAGCTTTATCTAGGGTTATCTAAGAATTACTAGGTGACCTAAGGTAGTAACAAAAAGCTTAATTAGTTCTTTATGGGTTAGGTATTAGAGTCTTAGGTATACTACGTAGGTAATTTAGCCTACGACTATACGTTTACTATTAAATCTAAATACGTTAATATACTAGTTAAGGGGGGTTAGGGTAAAACCATTATCTTACGCAAAGATCTTATTAATAAATCCTATACCACTAGCTCCTATATTAATTAGGACTTAAGCATTAGCTTATTAATTATTCTACTAAAGGCGGCAGTTAACGGTTATACTATAATTCTAAGAGTTAGAGTTTATAACATCTAAAGCATTTAACGAGATCCTAAGATAGAGTCGTTCTAAAGAGCGACTTAGCTCTAAAACCTTCCTTTTATAAGTAATTGGGGCGGAGTTCTTATAGTATATTGGTTGTAGCTTCGTCCTTATAAGTAGTGGTTACTAGGCGTAGGGCTAAAACTAGATAAGGAAGGCCGTAAGTAATAACTTAAGGTTAGGCGAGGTAGATAGTTACCAAAATTGGCCGTTTATAAATTGTTTTAGGGCGTAGGTAGAGGGACGGAATAGTTTCTTAAAATATAGTCTTTACTTCCGCACTTAAAGTAAAGGCCTAGCTTAATGCGTTGTTCTTATTTAAAGGACCCTAGTAGAGTATACTCTAGTGTTCTAGTGTTAATGTCTATAGCGTCCGGATCCTTGCGAGTCTTAGGCAGCTAGGGGGCGAAGTATTAGGGTGTATATTTTGGGATAAGGCGTAGTATATCGTTATATAAGCCGGTAATAACATTAGTATAGGTGGTAAGGGTATCTAGCAGCTTAACTCCTATAAGGGAAGCCTTTAGTTCGGAGGTTTGGGACTCTACTAGGCGATTAATTAAGGCGGGTTCGTTCCATCCAGTCTCTTTAGTATAGTGGTAAAATTTAGTAAAGTATAATGGAAAGCTCTTAGAGCCTTATATTATCTTATTTAGTTTTCTTTATACTATAGCAATTTAGTTAGGGTCGCTGTAAGATGCTTCTAGTATAGTAACTAGTTCTTTTATAGTGCTTAGCTAAAACGGGTATATAGTTTCTACAGCGTCTCCTATTAGGCGGCTTATAGCGTAACGCAGCTGGCTATTAGGAGTTAGGTAGCGATTAATATTACCGTTTAGCTTATTCTTAAGTTAGTTAAGAAAGGAGCGTAGTTTACTTCTCTTACCTAAATAGGCGGGAGGATTAAGGAGACGTTCGGTTAACTTCTTTCTAGGGGTACTAGTCGGCAAATTTAGAGTTAAGGAGCCAGTTTTATATATTTTCTCCACCTAGTGTTTATAGGTTAATACTAGTAGCAGTAAGTAGGGGTAATAGTGGAGTAAATAGTGGGTTTCAGCGGATCTCTTTAATTTCTTTTTTTTAGAGATTTAATTAACTCGTAATATTAGGCTTCTTAATAGGTAAGGGTATTTATAAAGGCCTATTATAGAGTCTTTATTTATTTAGTAAATATAGCGTATAGGTCTTTTATAGATATAGGGGCTTTTAGGTCATTTTATATACTAAATAAGGCGGTATAAGGTAGGTTTAACGTAATGTAGTGTTACGGAGTAAGTATAAGCGGCGATAATATATAGCAAAGTAGGTATTATTAAGCTATATATATAAACTATATAAAAAGGTCAAGACGTTATATAAAGAATAAAGGTAGGAAAACGGGAAGAAAGGGTATATATTGTTAACTTAGTTGCTTAGTTAATATATGCATAGGGCAAAATAGGGTTTAGGTCGTGGTCCTAGTAGAACTTAACAGAATTTAGTAGAACTTAGCAGAATATGGCAGAATGCCGTAGATTGCCATTAGATTGCCATTTCGCGGTTAATCTTTAATTGCTAAGTTAGTGAAAATAGGTAGACATGTATAAGGTGTTACAGGGGTGTCCTATAACACCTATTAAATTTACAAACTTAACCTTATAACCCCTTATTACACTCTACCTTCTACCCTAGTTACTACTCCCTACTGCCACCTAAATGCCTTCCGATTGTATATTTTGCAACACCTATAAGTAGTATCGCTCTTTCGCTAACCTTGTAATAAATTGTTATAGAGCTTTGTATAAAACCTATAGCTCTTATAGGGTTAATTCTTTATTTCCTCTTTTTTAACTTACTACCTTTCTAACTCTATATATATAGAAAAAAAGAAATAGGCGGTCCTAATAACTTTTAGCGGACTTTCCGCAACCTATAAACTAAACTACAGCCGCTACTACCTCCGCCGCTACTTCCGCCGCTACTTCTCCCCTTATACCGCCCATATTAGTCTAGCAACCGCCTATATTAATCTAGCCGCGACCGCCTATACTAATTTAGCCGCGACCTACTATAGTCCGCCCTATTGCGGAGCAGCCAAATTCTAGTCCTATTACTACCGTCCGCTATATTATGGAGCAGCTAGATCTCGGCCCTATAGACGTTATCTATAACTTCTACGCGGCCCTACATTAGATTAATAAACGTATTAGTATATTAAAACTTAGCAATTTACGGTTAAAGCCTACTATAAGCACAGCGAGTTAAACCTTTCTCTATTTTAGCCTCCGCTAGAATATCTACGCGACCTTTTAGAGTCCTATAGTACTTTTACTAGGTAGTTTAGGGAGCGGCTCCGCGTATATAATATAGCATTGGCTTTTACGTCCATAAACTATACCGTTACTAACTATAGTATAGCCTATAGCGGCCCAAATTGCTTCTAGATATATAGTAAGCTTTACTATCTATAGGGCCCGCTAAAGCCTTCTACTAACGTTACTCCGCGGTATGCCTAGCTATACTTTTACAACCCTAGCTATACTATAGATATTTAGCTATAGGCCCGTCCTAATTCCTAGCTAAATATACCTATTTTATAGTGCCTTATTAATATGCTATCTAAGGTATAAAACCCTTTTATTACCCTTTATTAAACCATAAGGGAATGGCTTTAGGTTTAACCTATGATGGCCCTATTATAGATTATCTTAAACCTATAAATACGGCTTATTTTAGAGGCTAGCGCTAATTACCGCTATAAAAACCTCCTAATAAGTAATAAGGTGGCTATTATTATACCAGATAAGTACGGTAATACTAGCTTCTGTAATATTATACTTATAAAGCGTTATACGCCTAATAAGCAGCTATAATACTGCCGTATTAACTTAGCGCACGCCGTATATATGCCGCTCCATTACATACTGCTCTTCCCTCGTGGTAATACTAGCTAGCACTAGGGTCTCTAACTACGCGACTCTAATTAAGCCCGCTAGTAAGCCTGTTAGTAAGACTATTTAACATAGTAGGTATACTTTTAGTTCTACCTACATATCCATAGAGACTCTAGGTTAGTCCCTTTTACCTATTACTAGCTATTTTAGTAGTATGTCGTAGATATATAGGTGCTATACAATTAAAATAAGCTTAACTGGATCCACTCCTATTAATTAAACCTCTACGCGGAGCTGTATAATAGCATTACAGATACTCTTACCCGCTATAATCTAAACCCTTAATTATTAGGCCGCCGCGTAGTCCTTCTATCTAGTTTCCTTAGCGGAGATTGCTTTATTAGGTAGTGCTATTAGGATTTAATGGCTATTATACGTAAATACGGCCGTTTAAGTATACTTCTTATATTTACTATTAATCCTAAGTAGGACGAGATTACCCACGAGCTACTACCTAGCTAGACCACCGCAGATAGGCCCGATTTAGTTATACGCGTCTTCTATATAAAACTTATCTACTTCTTTTATAACCTAAAATGGAAGTAGATCTTTAGCCGGTACCGCGGCTTTGTCTAAACTATTAAGTACTAAAAATAGGGCCTACCTTATCTACACTTACTGCTCTTTTTATATCTATATAACCGCAATAGGCTACTAAACCTAGCTATTATTAATTGTTTTATATCCGCGAAGCTTCCGCAGCTAGAGGATAATCCTATTAGCCGTTTTACTAAAATTATAAAGTCTATAATAGTTTACGGCCCTTATAGCTCCTAAAATCCGCGAGCTCCCTATATAGTTGCGCTAGGGGCAGGCTTTCCGCTAACCTACTTAAAGCGGTACCCTAAGCCTTTTAACCCTACTACTATTATATATAAGGACAGCTATCTAAAATACTACTATCGCAATAATCTATAGTTGTGGTCTATCCACTTACTAGGGGGAGCTATATTTAAAATAAATAATTGCTTAATTATTCCGTATTCTCTATATTTGACTATAAGGTATTATATATATATAAATGTTAAGGTCTACGCTTCCGTAAAGTCCGTTAAGTATATTTATAAGTATATATATAAGGGGAACAACCGTACTACTTTACGACTTACGGACGGCGATAAGGTAAGCTAGTATTTACAGGGCTGTTATATTAGCCCCTCTAAGGCTATTTAGCGGCTATTTAAGTTTCCTATTTATAAAGAGTCCCCCCCTATAATCTAGCTTGCGGTGCACCTTCTAGGTAAGTAGCCTATAACTTTTAACCAAATTAGTTTAGGGAGGAGATTTAGTAGCGCCTTAAGCTCTCCTACTCTACCTTAACGGCCTTCTTTAAGTATAATACGAAGTATAAGGATAACCGTAACTAGCTATATTAAGACTTCCCTAAGCGGTATATCTTTTATATAAAGCGCCAGGAATAGCGTTCTCGCTAGTAAGGCACTATAATAGGCCGTATATATTACTGTAGCCCTATTATAGGGGAGAGGTTCTACTTATAGCTACTACTAACGTCTATTCCCGGCCCGACCTCCTTTAAAAACCTTTATACTATTACTAGTATAGTTTATCTAACCTTTTAGGCCGCCTACGTGGCCTTAGGGCTACTAAAGGATAATTATAAGTGAATTAATTACTTAACAAAGGCCGCCGTTTTTGCCGTTAGCCCCTAGCAACGCTCCTTATTTATAACTGCTTTACTTTACGGCCCTATTACGGAGCTAGTTACTTTATAGGACCGCTTTAAATAGTCTATCTATAATAATTTACCTTACTTTCTGGCCCGCTAGCCTGGTGCTCCTCCTATAGTCGGCGAGGACAATAACGCCTATCTTAATTACGGCCTATACCTTATCTATTAGATACTTACAAATTAGCAAAAAAATGCTTACGGACTATAGCTTACCCCAGTTCTAGTACTAGAAGGGTGTTATTACAGAGGGAAGTAAACTATTTTTTATAGCTAAGCTATAGCAATATAACCGTATAGAGGAAGGATATTAGTTTACTAAGCTATACTAGCAGCTAAATGCGGATTAAGTAGCGTGCTTTAATACTATTGTTGCTGCTATAGATACGGATCTGCAAACCACCCGCTTCTTTCTCTAGGGCCCTATAAGCACTAATAAAACATTCCTTTATCGCTGCCTTTGCAATTACTACCGCTTATATAGTAAGATTGTTCTTTATATAGCTTCTTTTAGTATTGCGGCCCTTCTATTACCTAACGGCCGTATTACCTACTCCCGTTTTTAAATACCTATTAATCTACATAAAGAGTCCACTTGCAATATCTCTAAAAGGTTAAATCTCGCCAAGCTTTTACGCTGTACCTCTTTGCTTATCTAGGATAAGGTGCTAATATAGCACTGCTACTACTTTAAAGCCGTTTACTATATGCTTATAGACGTCCGTTCTAATAACTCTACCTTTAGCGGACCTTTTACTATCTTAAGTAGTGACTTTACTTAGATACTGCCTATTGTCCTATAGGGGAACCGCGTAGCTATTATAGGTGCCTACCTACAGCGGTTATTCCTTTAGCCTACCTTCCGTATATTATCCCTACGGTTAAATATACGTGTCCACTAGGGTAAGATAAATTAGCAGTTTATAGCTTAGGTATAAGGCTTATCCTATAATATAGCCCTAGCTAGCAGTATTACTATCCCGCTTAGTATAGCCCTGTTTTAGTCCTAGGAACCCTTTTATAGCTATATATACCCTCCGCAACTACTTACTTACGTATATACTACTCCTAGAACTAGAAACTCTACTATAAAACATCTTCTATAGCTAAGAACTTAACTACTATCTCTAGCTTCTAAAGTCCAGCAACTAATTCAAAATTGGAAAATAGAGAGAATCTCTCTAGATTAGCAAAAACCATAGTCTCCCCCTATTTCTGCATTCTTTTCTATCTCTAGGGGTAGTAAAGAAGAAGCTATATAAGAATATTTAAGACTAGTAGAAAATCTATAAGAATCCCTAAAATAGGACCTAGTAGATATATACTATATAGATGGCTCTAAAGATAGTAAATTAAGTATAGCGGCTGTATGTAAAATAGGGGAGAGAAATAGGATTAAATACGCAATAAATTGGAATCTAGGGCCTTATATGGAAATTATAGACGTAGAACTTTACGCAGTTTATAGGGCCTTAGAATATCTAAAATAATAAAGACTAGAAGAGAAATAAGTTTATATCTTTATAAATAGCCAAGCAGCTATTAAAAGATTATAGCTTAATTCTCTTACAGGTGGATAAAAACTAGTCTTTAAAATTACGCAAAGCTGCTCTTATCTAGCTAGTAAGAATATCTCTACTAACTTCTACTGGGTTCTTAGCCACCTAGGAATTTACGGAAATAAAATAGTAGATAAGCTAGCTAAAAAGGGCCTCTTTAGAAGAAAAATATAATATTCTTATACATCCCTAGCCTATATAGGGAGAGCAGCAAGAGAAAAAATACTAGAATAATGGAAAAGTAATTAGTAACAGAATAAAAATAAAGGAAAACACTATACTAGGATCTCTAGAGGAAACTACTTTTTATCTCTTAAAGCCCCTAAGGATAAATATCCTAAAAGGCTATAATCAGCTTTCTTTTAACTAAAACTAGGAAAAGGCTTCTTTAAATCCTTCTTTAAAACAATAGGGAAGGATAAAGAAGGTAGATGCTTTAAGGACTGTAGAGCTATACAGACTCCTAAGCACCTATTACTAGAATGCAGACTATATTGGGAAGAGAGAAAAGAAATACAAAGACAACTAAGTTTTTCTCTCTCCCTAGAGAAGCTCTTTTATACAGAGAAAGGTAGAAGGGCGCTTTTCTATTCCTAAGTAAGACAAAAATAGCTATTAAAAAGTAGATAATAGAAGCAAAAGCTTTAGAAGAAGGTAACTTCTACTAAACTTCTAGTAAATAGATAGTAGTAAGCAAAAGGATAGAAATAAACTAAAAAGTACAGGGGCAGGCGTTAGGATTCTTTCACCGTTTCTTTTACCGTTTTTCTACTATTTTAATACTACCAAATAGTTGTCGTAACCTAGTATTTTACTAGGGAGTGGTAAACCTCTAGTATATATTAAGCTGCCTAGAAAGGATTTATATATATAGAACTATAGCGCCATAGCCTAGAGGCTGCACGCGTAGTATTATACGTAGTATAATATAATGGATATTAAAAAAATAAAAATAAAAATAAAAATATACTACTCCTAATACATTTCGCGATCGCGCTATCCTAACTATTTATAATAATACTATAGCTAAGATTAACGAGGCTATCCTTATGCGGCTTTGCAGCTCCCTAAGCACCTTTTATTCTATAGACTCTGTAGAGTAAAATAGAGAAGAAGATTATATTAAACTGCCGCTAGCAGAGCTCCTGCAAATATTTAACCCTAATAGCCTACCTCTGTTAAAGCTCTCCCTAAAGGTAAGCGCGCCCGTAATCCTTTTACAGAACCTTTACCTTAAGGAAGGCCTATATAACGGCACCTATATAATTATTACACGCCTAGGCCGGCGCTATATTAAAGCTCGGATGCTTAGTAATAGCTTTTATAGACAGCTGCGGCTAATCCCTCGCATTAAGCTTACCTCTACGGATAAAGAACTGCTATTTATTGTTAATAGAAGGCAGTTTCTAATCCGGCTATACTTTGCTATAATGGTAAACAAGTTATAGGGCAGTCTTTTAACTTTATTAGGGTTAATTTGCGTATACTAGTCTTTACGTATAGGCGGCTATATATTACGCTATTAAGAGTAACGGATATACACGGGCATTCGCTATTACTACCGCAAGAAGGCGATGCTGCTACTACTAATATTATATATCCGGAGGTATTGCTAAACTTTAGCAGGGACAGTATAGCGGCGGTGGCAGCGGCAGCGGCGGGGCAGTAATAGGGCAGTAGGGCAGTAGTAGGGCAGTAGGGTAGTAGTAGAGTAGTAGTAGGGTAGTAGCAGGGCAGTAATAGGGCAGCAGTAGTGTAATTAATTAAGATTTTCCATGCCCGGTATAGAAAATCGCTATTAGCTCGCTTACTACTAGTGCCTTAGCAACTCTTACGTCCCTTACAAGCCGTTACCCTAACGTAGTAGGGCGGTAGTAGGGTAGTAGTAGGGCAGTAGTAGGGCAGACTAAGTTTAGAAGGACAAAAGCCCGCCGTAGGCGTAAGAAATCCGTTAAATTTCTCTAAGGACCAAATTGCGGGCTATAAGTCCGCAATTTGGAAATTTTCCTTAGAAAATTTAACAGATTTCTTATTTTAGTAGTACGTTATTAATACCTAGGCCCTATATAACTAGAATAAGCTTAACTAAATCTATTTCTACTAGCCTAATCTCCGTACGGACCTATATAATGTTATTACAGATACTATCTCCTACGGAGATATTAACCCTAATTCTATTAGCTGCCGCGTTATTCTTCCTTTAAACTACCTTAGCAGCGCCTGCTTTATTAGCCAGTGCTACTAAGATTTTATAGTAATAGTCCGCCGTTACGGCCATCTAAGCCTATTTATTACTTTTATAGCTAATCCGCAGTAGGACGAAATTACTTATAAGCTTTTGCCTTACTAAATCGCTATTAACTGCCCTAATTTAATTGCCCGTGTCTTCTATATAAAGGTTATTTACCTTCTAAATAACCTTAAGAAAAAGTAGATTTTTAGTAGATTCTTTAGCTATATTTAGACTATTAAATATTAAAAACGGTGCCTACTATATCTCTACCTTCTTCTCTTTTTATATCTAGAGGACCGTAATACGTTAATAGATTCCGTAGTTATTAACCGTTATATATCCGTAGAGCTTCCGCGGCCTTAGAATAACCCTACTAAACAGCTTACTAATATTATATAAACCATAATGGTCTATAGGCCCTGCGGTATTAATAACTTAAACGCCCCCCATATAGTCGCCGGTGCTTTAGGCTATCTGCTAACCTACTTAAAGCGATTTCTAAAGCCGTTCTGCCCCGTAACAGCTATATATAATAATAGTTACCCTTAGTATCGCCGCCGTAATAATTTACGGTTATAGCCTATATATATACTAGGCGGTAATAGTGCTATTATAAACCTTAATAACCGCTAGATTGTACTATATAATCCCTATTTTAGCGCAAATTATAGGGCCTATATTAACGTTAAGGTTTATACCTCTATATAGGCCGTAAAGTATATCTATAAGTATATTTATAAGGGGACCAACCAAATAACTATATAGCTCTTAAATAATAACGACGAGGGCTCGCTGAAATCGGCCTCTGCACCTCCACGCGGTGGAGCCCGGGAACCTGGTAGCTACTATTGATGTTCCATTTGGATCGTGTCAATAGACTACCAGAGCAAACGCAGAGACGTGTGTACGGCTGCGCAGCGCCTGCGCAGCGACGTGGTGGTGGTGGTGCGAAAATTTTTCACTGGGGGGTAAGCCCCAGCAAAAAGGTTGAACACAGCTACATACCACGTCTATCGTTACACGTTCGGTCATTCGAATCGACAGGCAATTATCCCTCTGGCGTACCCCCTCCCTTTTACGAATACTATATACACCGCGTAGCACCCACACACATACGCGAACAATCCGCGCCCTAAGCGTAGCAGAGGCCCCCTATTTTAACATTACCTGGCAACCTAGGTATCTAGTTATAGGGACTGGTCCCCCCTATTAAATACTAGAGCGTCCTTTTATACCTTACGAATAGGTATAAGGGCCTAGGTTTGGGCCCTAGGGCAAAAGCGATACTAAGTTATACACCCCGTTGTAGAAACCTTTTAATGGAGGAAAGGATAAGAGACCTTAGTATGCAGGCCCAGGCGGAGCGCAAGCGTTATTATTAGGAGATATTTATAGGAGACTTGGAGAAGGAGCTAGGGGTAGGTACACGACTTAATATAGGCAATACACAGCGTGGTAAATTGGTTTAAGTAGCAGACAGGGCAAGACAGGCATTTTAGATACTCCCGCGTAAGGGGAGTCTCAAAGCAGCAACCTGACGGTGTTTTTCCCCCCGTTGATGTAGTATGGATGCTATCTGGAAGTACTACCTCTCACGTTTCCCTTGGGGGTTTTTTGTTCACCCAAAAAATGGGTTTTCTCAGTAAATATTGAGTTTTTACCATAGGAATTAGTCTGCGTGGACCCATTAGGGGGACCGGGTCGGACGGTAAATTGAATCTATTAATAACGACGAAATTAGTAGGTACCTTTATAGTAGATATATTAGCCTTATAGAGGCCATCTAGCGGCTATTTAAGTTCCTAGTTTATAAGGAATACCTCCCTATAATATAGCTTACTATATACCTTCCTAGCTAATAGCCTGTTTATTTTTAGCTAGATAAGTTTATAGAGAACCTATAATAGCGCCTTAAAATAGCCCATTTAACTTTAACCGCTTAGTTTTAGTATAACTCTAAAAATATAAATAGTTGTGCTACGCTTTACTAGGACTTCCCTTATAGATATACCTTTATAGTAAAAACACGCTAGTAATAGCGCCGCGTCCGCCTAAAGGATTACGTTATCGGCTGTATATATTACTACGGCCCCATTACTAGTAAATGGTATTATTTATAGCTGCTACTTACCGTTGTTTCTAGCGCTACCTCTTTTAAGTACCTCCGTACTATCGCTAGCACTATTTACCTAACCTTTTAAGCCGCTTACGTAGCTTTAGGGCTCCTTAATAATAATAGTAAGTAGGTTAACTACCTATAGGAAGTATCCGTATTTGCTACTAGCGCCTAGCTATAGTCTCTTTTTATAACTACCTTAGTTTATAGCCCCATAAGCGACCCTCCTGCCCTTTAGGTAAAATTTAAGCCGTCTCTCTATAATAATCTCCCTTGTATTTTAGAGCGTCGGCCTAACCTTCTAGGCAGCATTAATAATGTATATTTAGATTACGGCCTATATCTTATTTAGTAGGTGCTTATAAACTATAGTAAAGCTTTTATAGGTTACTTTCTACCTCTACTATAGCACTGCTAGGACCTTATAGATAATAACCCGCTTATTACTATAGACCTTAATTATAATACTACTAAGGAAGGCCGCTTTTATATAGAGCTGCGTTCCTAGTTAAATTCTAACTAGGCTATCTACTTTACTATAGTTACTACCGCTATAGATACGGACCCGCAGACCGCCTATTTTTTTCTATAGGGTTTTATAGGCACTAGTAAAACCTTTCTTTACTACTATATCTGCTACTACTACCGCTCCCACGGCCGTATTATTCTCTACGTCGCCTCTTCTAGTATAGCTGCCCTTTTACTACCTGGCGGCTAAACTACCTACTCCCGTTTTTGTATTCCTATTAATCTATATAAGGAATCCGTATATAATATACCTAAAGACTTCTAGCTAGTATAGTTACTGCGCTTTACTACCCTTATAATTTAGGACAAAGTATTAATATAGCACCGTTACTGCTTTAAAGCCGTGGACCGTATACATATAAACGTCCGTTCTAATACCTAAGCTCTTTTTAGCGGCGTTCTCGTTATTTTAGGTAGTAATTTTATTTAAATTCTCCCTGTTATAAAACGGGGAACCTATACTAATATTGTTGCGGCCTACTTACGGCAGTTCTTTTTATGGCCTTCCCTCTATATTCTATTGCTACGCCAAAATATACACGTTTTAGACGGTAAGTTAAATTAGTGCTTTGCTACCTAGGTCCGTAGTCTTTCTTATAACCTTACTCTTACTAGCCGCATCTAGTTGCCTACTAGTATCGCCCAGTTTATCAGTCTATAGCCTTTTATTAACTTTATTTACCCTCCTACTCTTTTATAGTAGGCGTATACTAATCTCTATATATTCTACGGCCGTACCATCTTAACTATCCGTAATAACGCCGTTGCTGCTATTAATAATACTATTTTCTACTTACTTAATAGCCCTAAGTCCTTTTTTACTCTATAGATACCGTAAAATGGGACAATCTAAATATTAAAAATACTCCCCCCCCCTTAGAGCTTTTACAGAGCTTTAACCCTATAGGCCTTCCTCCCACATAGCTCTACCTTAAGGTTAGCGCTCTAATAATTTTTTTTACAGAACCTATATCCTAAAGAGGGCCTTTGTAACGGTACCTATATAGTTTTTACCTAGATAAGCCGCCGCTGTCTTAAAGCCCGTATTCTTAGTGGTACCTTTACTAACTAGCTACGGGTTATCCCGCGGATTATACTATCTTCTATAGAAGGTAAGCTGCTATTTATTATTAATCGATAGTAGTTTCCTATCTATTTATCTTTTATAATGACTGTAAATAAGTTATAGGGTTAGTCTTTTAACTTTATAGGCGTTAATTTACGGATGCCGGTTTTTACATATGGTTAGCTATATATTGCACTATCTTAGGTTACTACCGTAAATAGTATTTTAGTACTGCTTCCCATAAATTAAATAGAAACGGATAATATTATATATCTAAAAGCTTGCTTTCATAATGTAGTAGTAGTAATAGTAGTGGTAGTAGTAGTAGTAGTAGTAGCAGTAGGAGTAGAAGTAGGAGCAGAAGCAGGAGCGGCAGCAGTAGCAGTGGTGGTGGTAATGGTAGTAGTAGTAGTGCTAGTACTGTTACTTAAAGAAGAAGATAACGACGACAATAATATAAATAGCTATTATTAATATATATCACGTAATTAATTATATAAATCTATATTACGCGATTATTATATAAAGGCTACCTAAGTTAAAACAGTGAAAGGCCACCTAAGTCGAGACAGCG
>Ga0307515_10008654_pt1 | contig 19804 bp, 8 predicted proteins | sample 17_EM_MG_FD_194513 | JGI IMG/M metagenome (GOLD analysis project Ga0307515, IMG submission 194513) | Populus trichocarpa ectomycorrhiza microbial communities from riparian zone in the Pacific Northwest, United States - 17_EM | ecosystem: Host-associated > Plants > Roots > Unclassified | place... | reverse complement strand
TATATTTTAAGCACATAAAGTGGCATCATGGGCCAAGCCATACTGTTTTTTGGGCTATAAATGAGTTTCCGATATGTCAGGATTCCGAAGCTGCCCCGAACCGCAGATCCTTCTCCCGATTCCTAGATTTTTATAATTGAAAATGATAGTGTAGAAACTACTAGCTAAGGTACCCGTTTAATTACATAATAAATCATATTTAAAATAACTACTCATAAGAAATACAGTAATTAAGATAACAGAGAAAAATGTATTTTTTAGTTAAAATTATCTTTTCTAATTTAAATAATTTTTTTTCTTATAACATGCCTTTTTTTTATTAACAGCTTGTTTATTGAATAAAAAAAACCTAATAGCAATTAAAACAATTATTGTAATTTGAATTAAAGAGGAAAAACTTTTTCTCTTATAAGAAATACAGTAATTAAGATAACAGAGAAAAAATTAATTGTATAATTCTTTAAATATCACTTTAATCCATTTATTTAAACAAAATTTGATTTAAAAATTTAAGAAAAATAAAATTTTAAAAAATAAAAATGGAAAAAAATCAAAGGGCTATTTAACAAAAAGTTATAGAAGGTTAAGCCTCCATACTTGACTTTTTATTTTTTAATAGAATAAATAAAGCGTCATCCATCGAATAATACATTTTCTTCTTATTTAAATTCTGCCCACCAATCAGGGTTCAAGTTCTAGGACATTAAAAACTCAAATTTCAACGTGTTTCAGTCTAAGAACACCTCAAAAACATCTTAATTATCCCTATAAAGCCATTTACAACATTAAAACATCATTTAATGAGTTTAAGAATCGTAAATCAAAAACCAAATTCATAGGCTCTACCATTTCCAATATGTTTCAAGAGAGAATCATTTTCCTTGAACTTCCATTTTTAAAATGAGTTCACTAACACTAAAATCATCATTTTTTTATGGTCGAAATATGGTTGACTAAACATATTTTCCCTCCTTTACCTTTTGGATGATCTTCCCTATCTTATCTTAAGAGCTAAGGACTAAAACGTGACAAAAATTAAGTTTAGAATCAAAACATAAAAAGCTAAAATAATGTCGTGGGTCACATAGCGATATCGTCGGCGATGGCGGAGGCTTTTGTCGTGCCTCCAATAAGGTGTTGTGTTGAAAAGGTTTTTGGATTTAATCATAAAACTATTATTAATGTTCAGGAGTCACCACCTACTAGGAACCTCTGGTCTACAAGAGTCTAGGTAGGAGACTGGTTGTGCAAAGTAAGCTGCATTGTTGTTTGATTGTTTTTCTAGGTTGAGTTTTTATTTGTTGGTATTTTCTAAGGTTCAAGGCAGATCTCTCTTCATGAGAGAGTCTATACCTTATCGGATTAAATCCTAACCATTCTAAAGTCTGAATTTTAGCATCACATTTATTTACACCTTGTATCTTTAATACCTGAAGATGTACTTTATCATGTAATTTTACACACTACTGATATTAAAGTCTACATCTGGACCATAAAAAAAAAACTAGAAAAAAGTTTTTGATATTTTGACCAAATCCTAATGGATGGTCATAAACTAGTTATGATATCCACTTTTTCTTGGATTTTCAAAACATGAGAAAGATGCAATTTTTTGTTTTTTTATGAAAATATGCTTGGAAAGATTTTTAGGATTTGGCTGTATGCATGGAAATAATTTTTTGTTTCTTTTTTTTTAAAGGGAAATTAATTTAAAGGTTTATAATTTTTTAAAAAAATATTTCAGAGAAAACCAGGTATTTTAATACCAGATTTGTATTTTATAATGTAAATATACAACCCAATATTATACCAAATTAGTAGAAACAAATTTGAGAAAATCACAATTTTTTGAAATGATTTTTTATTTTTTTTGTTTTTTAAATATTGTAATATATATTATTATAAATAAATACATATTAAATATATATGGGCTGGGCCAGCCCAACTGACTATGCCAAGCCCATGAATGTTGGGTTGGGTCGGTCTCGGCCCAACAAATCTTTTTTTCTTCTTTTTCGGGGTCAGGCCGAACCCAGCCTAGCCATCCAGGCTAGGCTGGAAACGGGTCCAGCCCATCCCTATAACTGCTAGCGAACGCCAACAGTGCAGGATGTGAATTAATTCACGTCTTGTTTGCTCTGATTGAAGGAAAAGGAACAAAAGGAGTGCTGTAGGCGGGGATGGCTGACGAAGTTCACCTAGGCTGAGGGTGTTGCTGGCAGCCTGACTGGTGGTGCTTGGTGTGACCGGAGAAGACGTGATGGTTACAAGGCGAAGCCGGAGACAGGAAGAGAGAGGAAAACAATAGAAAAGAGAGGGTAATAGATAGGAGAGAGAAAGAGAGAGACCAACGGTGGCTGGTTGGTAGTTGTGTTGGCTTCTTGTGGTGGAGCTAGTGGCGGACGAGCTAGTGGTAGCGTCAATCAGTGGCTGGAATGACAGAGAGAGAGAGAAAAAAAATTGCAGAAATTAGGGGTTGGGGTTGGTTTTTGGCCTATTTTGGACCCAATTTCCTTCATTTCTGGCCACGAAGTCTAGATTTATTTATAAGGAGTGAAAGCGAGATATTTTTTTCTTTAATAATGCCAAATCCTGGCCTTTGGTTCAGTTGGAAAGGATCTCAACTGTTGGTCCAAAGTATGCATTGTGAGTTGTCAAATTTGTAGGAAAAGGCTATCTGAGTTGACTCTTTAGGTCGGCGCCGAGGCCGCTCTGCTGTCAATCGGTCTGAACAGGTCACATGGGGTTGTAGAGCAATGTCAGGTGATTATTTTGGTTCATGTGTTGTCAATTTTGGTGGACATATAAGGCATTAAATGCACTTGAAAAGTAGCCACCTAGATAACATTCTCGGGCAAAATCAGGGAAGATAATGTATAGTGACCAGACAACGCGTCGTCTGTTTTTTTTTTTAAGTTCAATTTAGTCCTCCGCCTTTCAATTCTTTTTTAATTACACTCTTAATTTACCCTAAACTTTTGATTTAGTGCAATTTAACCCCTGCCGAACTTCAATTTTATCCCCAAATGACGATGCCTTTTGCACTTTCATCCTTGGTCTTGGATTTATGCAATTTAACATCTAATTGACCATTAAACTTTAAATTTTTTCAATTTCACCCTTGGTTTTTGTCAATTAAGCACCCATAGTTTGGTGCTTTTTACAAGTTGGTCCTTGACTGTGAATTTCTTTAATTTGACCCCTAATTGACCCAAAAACTCTAATTTTCTTGCAATTTTGCCCCCTAATTTCAATCAATTAACTTGGTAAAAATTAAATTTGGTCTCTTAAAATTCCAATCTTCTCAATTAAGCCCAAATTATGCTCCCAAACTTATTGTTTCACCAATTAAGCCCCTAATAAAATTAATTTGACCCATTTAAAGTATAATTAAGTCATTGCACTTAATTAAATCCTTCAATTGGATCCAAGATAATTCTTAAACATTATTAAAATTTAATTTAGCATATGATTAAATCAAATTGGCCTATGAAAGATTTAATTATGTCCTTGGACTTATTTTTTATGAAAATTCATCCAATAATCATTTAATCTGACCTTGAATTTGCATGGTTTCTCTATTTTTTAGCATAATGGGGTACAATTAGGCCTCGAATTTCCTCCAAAATTGTAGTTGTATTTCCCGACCTGCTTTCTCCAAGTTGTTATCCTTTATTTTATTTTTTTGATTTTTTTAAAGAGTGAATTTTGAGGAATAACCCATAATTGAGTTATGACAAATAATAGGGATTGATTATACGTAAGTTAAAACTTCATAGACTTAATTGAAGTTTTTTGTGCTTTTTTGAACAATGAAAATAAAAAACAACTCTGTTTTGTGACAAATTCAATCCCTTTTTCTTTTATTTTTTAGCTATATTCTAAAATTTTATTTTGTAACATCTATCTTTAACTTAACATCAGAATATTCTTTCACACTTCAAATTTGTGAGAACATGCAAAGCGAAAAGAATCTCAACATATAAACCAATTTAGTTCTATTTTCATATTAAGTCTTTTATGTTGAGGTGTCTAATGGATCCAAATAAATTGGACCCAAAATACCCCAAAAATAGACAAAACAAATTCCTCCAAAATAAGCCTAACAGGAACACCCCTTGAGCTCTGGCTTGGTACCCTGAGCCCAAAGTACAGCAGAGAACCCAAAGAACCTTGGCTCGGACGTGGTAACCTGAGTCCATGCAGGGAGTAAGCCCAGCGTGGGCGTGGCATGCCCAAGCCCAACACCTGCCAATGATTTTTTTGGGACTCCACGCGAGTCCCTCAATATTTTATACTGATCTAATACGTATTATTTTGAGTGGAATACAACTTAAAATATCACAAAGGAGAAATTACACTACAGCCTCTCATCTCCATAAAAGGATAAGATTAATGGGCTCTAAATACATCATGAATCATTTAAGTTAAAAGTTCATAATCTCTTTATTCTCGATATTTTTAGCATATATATTTCAGAATCTATCTCTGTAAAATATCATTGTACTTTCTCCATCTACAAAGTTAGTGACTTTAACATCAGAGAGTCCTCGCGTCCATCAAAGTGAATCTTTTATATAAACCAACTACCGGACACCTGGCTTACCAGGCATTACCTATTATTACCACAGTTACCGGTCACTTGTCTTACTAGACATCACTTGCTACCACTTGTCAACCCTCTGGACTTTTCATATCAAATCACCAAATACCTTGACTATAAAGAATGGATCAGATTTGTTGAGTTAAGAGATCAAACAATTATCCAACACATCAGTCTTATTCCTAAACATCTTTCATTTTAGCACTCATCAATTGGTGTCGTTTGTGGGAACTAATCAAAAAGCTATTAGTTTTTAAAACTTGTTTTTGACATTTCCATGTCATTCCATGGCACACAACCAAAATACTTATTGGTTAGGACTTAAAATAAATTTACTTGTTATCACAAACACTTATACCTAGAATTGACCTTAGATGGATCATTTATCTATGCCTTCCTACAGGTTTTGTTTGATGGATTGGCTTCCCGTGATGTTTTAGGCTATTGATCACTAGCAGTTGTTTAGATTAAACATGTGATAATAGTTGTTATCCAACATCAATACAAGACCTCTGAATGTAAAGGAAATATGAAAAGTGAAGTTGTCATCTAGTTTTAAAAGAAACTACAAATCTTAAAATATACACTAGTTTAAAGATCTGAATAAAAGGTTGGTTATGCTCAAAGAAAGACAGACACCACCCATATTGCATCATTTCAAACAAAAAATTACATCGGCTCTATGTTCATCTTTAATTTATTTCATACTTGCCATTAATCATCTAAATTATTTTACGATTTTATTCACAAATCTTTTTATCATTGATCGATGTTCATCGAGTTAGGTTGGGCCCTGAATCAAAAATCTCACAACTCGATGAATTGTTTTATTATGTGTGTGTGTGTATTTTATTAAAAAAAAACATCATGTTAGGCCTATTTCGATCCCTAATACAAAAAATAAAAAATAACTGAATAAAAAATTTAACAGAACCTGATTTACCTTTTCAAGTATGTTTATAGGAGAAAAAAACACAATCATTAAGCTCCTCTCATAAAAAGAATCTATTCACATAAAAAACATCGAGTTTCATTGTTGAAAAGTAATTATTAGCCAACTTTGTCTTTTTTTTTTATTGTTTTTAGATGACTTTATCTTTTTTTTAAAAAATTTAATGACTGAGATGTTAAGAAATATAAAACTGAGTCAAAATTAAAATTATCAAAACTAAAGGAACTACGAAGTAAGAAAAAGGAAAGGGGGTGGAGTAAACAAAAATTTTTCTAGCAAATTTAAGATTGAGCACAAGATTTTTCTTAATTTACACTTTTGATTTTTTTTTGTTGAATCTTTTTTTTAATAGATTGATCATTAATTTGCACATGGAAGACAGCAATTGAAAAAAAGAAAAGAAAAGTTTGGTAGTGAAAAAGGAAAAAAAATTCTTGGTAGCTTGGATTGCTACAAAATGTTATATTTAGTAATGTAATTTGCAATACCAATACTGATTTTAGAAAATCAACCAAGTTGTTTGATGACATTTCCCACTTGTAAAGGTACCTGTTTTAAAAATCCATGCACTGAATCTACATCTACATCTGCATCGGCGACCGACCATGGATTGCTTTTTCATAATTTCAGACAAGACCGCTAGCTCCAGTCAAAGAAAGATAACTCATAATTCGAGATGGTAAGTTTTACTTACCACCCTGGTCTCTCTCATGCGCTTGGAGGAAGGTGACAACATCCATGGATATCCTTAGTGACTCAAAAATAAAAGAAAAAAAAAAACGAAATGATTTTCAGAATTTGCTCATGAATGCTAGCTAATTAGTCTTCGTGTCACTTTACCTGGGCTGCCAATTTCCAACTTGACTACTAGGAACCAATTAAAAGTGTCATCTTAATTTCGTGACTTGGCATAAAACGCCCTCAATAAGAAGACGCAAAGTGGCCCTGTCCGTGCCACAAAATTCATTGTCATTTAAATTTTGTTGATTTAATTATTTTCCGACCCACAATTTTGTTATTACCAAGAAAAAAAATAGAGTTCTACTTACTTTGAAGGCCAAAAAATGATGGGTACTTCGTCCTCTTTCCATCTTTACACGTCGTTTCCTTTTTCGTAGTTTAGCTACTAGCTAGCTATTCAATCATTCTATGTTTCTTTCCCTTTTCTTGTCGTGCGCAGGTCTCTCTGTTTTGCGCACAGACCATGTCATGGATATCTCCAAAAAAACAAAAGCTGTTTCAGCAACACTCTCTCTCTAATTACTACTTGGTTGACAAACGGCCATGGTGTTCCTTCCTTTAATGCCGAGCCGCTCTTGTAGAAAGAATGTCGTGTCAACTTGTTGATCCGATTCATGAGCACCAGCTCCTTTTTAATTCTGCAGGATCATGATTAATTGCATGCAACTACAAAAATAACCGTATGCTGTGTTTGGTAATTTAAGCAGCGCTGCTCTCAGATCATCCCTACAAATTGCAAAATTCTGAATTCGAGATAGGGTGAAGTAATTAAATGATAAATAACTTGTTTCTTGTTCCTTGTTTGGACTCCAAGTTCAAGGAAGAATGGTTTCTTTAGCCAAAATAAAGGTGACAACGTGCAGTTACCCAAAAAAAAATTGATGTGTAGACAATATTATGACCAATTTTCTAATTAAACCCTCGTAGGGTTACATGGAAATATATCTTACAATTAGTTTAATAAATTAAAAACCTCTCCCTTTACAGAAGGATAGCAGTAACACAACCATATATCAACTCGAAAAATTAATATACTGCGTATATTGTCAAACTATATTCCTCAAGAAATAGTAACATTGGGATGTTCAAATCTCTTTTTGGTTCAATAAATTTAATTTGCAATAAATTTTACATACATATCTTTGAGACTTTGCTCAATACCATGAATACAAACACAATTACTCTGCAAAATATTTCATAGAAGATCTCCCTCCCTTCCTTTTAATTTTTCGCAATTGATATGTGTGCGTAAATCCTACAAACATCGATACATGGAAACTCAACAAAACGAAGTAATCAAAAGCAGACTTCTTCAATATATGATGGCTATTTTTTACATAACACTAGTTTGTATTTCAAGAAAAAAGATAGAGAAAAGAGTAACAAAGAGGCCAAGAAGACTAATATACTATAAAGACGATCAACAAAAACTAGCTACCGCAATAATTTCCTAGACCTTGAAGGAGTAATCTTGATAACAAGACCAGGAAAAACATCATCAGGATCATGAATATGAGGATTCTCCTCCACTATAAAAGGGTCATCGCACTTATCACTGATGGTGTGAAGGGTTTCTCCTTCTTTCACAACATAAATTTCATCGCACGGCCGGTAAAGTATTTGATTGCCAACGACAACATCATGGTGACGATCATCATCGTATGTGGGAGATGCCTCTCTTAAAGAAGTAAGCAATATTAGAGCAAGAAGTACAAGGGCACAGTACCATGTAGCTGCATCAGCTACGGACATCAATGTAAACATAGGCTTGTTTGAGACTATGAAAGCCATGAGAGATGTGGAGAAAGAAGACATGGAGATGTTTGGGATTTTATAGAAACATGGGAAGTCGAGTTGATGTGGCACGAGGGAGATGTGAGGAAGAGGGGTCCGTCAGTTTTGGCGGTTTTTTATTGAGGAGGTGTGTGGTGTTAATTGGGGAGCTTGACAAAATGGTCACGATTGTGTTCCTCTAGTCACCTTGATGAGCCAAGGAACGGCCCCCAAAAAGACTCTCTTTATGTACAACGCCTTCTGTGCTTCCTTAATGCTTGGTTTGGTTGTGCTCTGTAAAGATACCCAAAAGACCCTACCAGGTTAATTTTATTTTTATTTATGGATAATTTGATGAAGTTATTTAAGATTATTATTAATTGATTATGTTTAATACTATAAAATTAAATTTTACTTAACTAATTTATATAATTTAGATGAGTTATTTATGATTATATAAAATTTGAAGCATTAATTATGTGAAACATATATATTATGTTTAGATAAAAAGTTTTCATTTAACTTATTTATAAGTCACGTTAGGATATAATTAATAAGTTATGTTATTTATTTAATTATAATTATTTTGATTTATTAAGCCATTAGGAGACCTAATATTGAAGTTCTATCATAATATTTTATTAAATTCTTATGCGGATTAATCAACTTGGTACAATGAACTCATTGAACTAATCAGTAATAAAGCATTTTCATCATAATGTAGCACAATTAATCAACTTCATAATCTTAATTAGCACTTAAAAAAAATAAAAAGATCAATTTTTAATAAATTAAATGATAAATAATGAAATTAAAATAAATTAATTTTTTTTAAAAAAACAACCCACATTAACTTTTGAGATTAGTAACTCTGTTTACGAGACTCACATTAAATATATATAAATTCACTGTTAATGATTGTCTTAGACTAAATACATGTATGGTAACTGATAAACCGTGCTGGCAAAGAAATGGGTGGGTTAGGGTTAACGTTAACGTGGCCCTTTAGCGAAGAAGACATCCCATTAACATAGACAGCCCACACACTAATAGGAAAGGTGGAATCTCAAGGCCCGTACTAATTCTTGTGACTGCTGCATTTCACCATTTTTCAAGCTGCTAATAAGCCTGCACCCATGGCCTCCTCCTAAAGGTCTCGGTGTTGAGCCATGTCTTTATAACTGGAAAAAAGAAATACAATTCAAGCCGAGGCCTTTTCCGTTCGAAGTGTTGAGTTCTTGTATAAGACAGGAAACAAACAAGAACAACGAAATTTTGTGTATTTACAGAAGAAAAATATTGAACAGACAATATTCTATCCTCTTGGTCCTTGCTAAGAAAAATAAGTGCTAACACAGTAACACCACTATTTTTTTATTATTTCCTCCTACAAAATTTCATTATAGGCTAACGCTAGAAATATCCCAAAACAATGAGCATGAGTTATGTCATTTAAGGGAAAATTTCAGTGCATTTTCAGTATAATGGGTGATTCTAATATTAGCTAGATATTCACTTCTGTTGCTTCTAATCAATCATCATCAGCAAGAGATGAGATCAAGCAGCAAGTCATCAACCAAAAGACGAAGCACACCATTCTCAATTTCCAAAGCAAGCTCTTGTTGCTCTTCCTCAAACTTTTTCCATCTGCCTTCCCTGTCCATTTCTCTAACATAATCCTCCCTTTTATTCACTATCTCCCATCCAACCCATAAGCTGTCTTCCCCATTTATCCAAGCTTTTGCTTTATTCAGTAATTCCACATCAATCCCATTTTTTCTAGTCTCATATCTCCCTGTAGCCAATTCATCTCTAAAGAAGTTCAATAGTAGGTCCACGTTGTCATTGCAGCATTCCACACCAGTTTCTTTGACATGGTTCAATAGCTTCCATGCCTTTTCTTCGACTCTGTTAATTTCTTCCTCTTCTTCGTCCTTGATCATATTTGTTTCTCTAATTCCTTCAAGATCATCGCTGTCTTCGTCAACGTCATCATCTTCTCCAGAGCTAACGTTTTCGTCCATTGACATCCATTTATCGAGGTTGACAGGGACCAGTTTGGCTACACTCTCAGATCTTCGGATCTTTTCCATAATCTTTTCTCTAGTCCCTGCATTTCGTGGACGTCTTAGAAACATTCTACCATCATATATAGGAAATGAAACATTAGCACTAATTAATGAAGCCTCATATTTTTTTATTAATTTAATGAATTAATGCCGCCTCATTTATGCTTGCAGTGCTAAACATTTGTGCATTATGGAGTAGGAATTAAGCCAGAAGGGAACATACTATTCAAAGTGGCAAGGCTTTGATGAAAAGACGAACTTGACTCTTCATCTTCTTCAAAATGGAACTCAATTACTGAAACAGGACTATGCTGTTGTTCGTCCTCGTCCTCCTGTCATTTTACATCGCTCCAAATTAGATCAATTTACACAGGAAAACAAACACAGGATATACCATAGACATGATCATTATAGAGACATTTGAAGCACATTTCCAGTTTATATTAAATCTTAAGCACAACGAACTTTTTTCTAGCTTGAACAATCACCTAAAATTGTTTTTCATACAACCCGAGTGATTCGATGCAAGATTAATCAGTGATCTCATTGTCAACCCGTGTCCAAGAAAGCCATTAATTAAACATTGAATCACATAATAGAGTAAAGCAATAAAGGGCATGTTGCATGCATTAAGCATATCTTAGGCTTCATTAATATTATGTTCCTAGCATTTTCCATGTTGATAAATCTAGATGTAATAAATATTTTGATGGCACTGGCATGTAATGAATGTTTGATTCCCAGCCAACCTTAGCAGCTTCTTAAAAAAACTGTGCCGGTGTGCCCTTAACTAGAGGTCTAGATCTATCTAATCTCATTGGACAGGGACAATGAACAGACTTCTCTTTTGTCCTATGTGATTCAACACTAAATTACATGCTTCTAAGGAAACCGACAAAGTTAAAACACGAGCCACTAAAAGACACATTCTCGCCGCTGGTTAAATAAAAACAGCAGACACGCAAATTTTTATAAAGATGCGATACACTATATAATCTTACCTTGGGACCCACTTTTGTATATGTTCTTGCCTCTGTTGTCGCCTCCAAAGAATCCTCGCCGACACATGGTAAGAATTTCTTACCCGCTCCTACCTCATTTTCAACACACTCGTCAAAATTACCGTTCCAAGACGGCAAATAATCCGAGTTGAAATCACTATCGCACCAGCTTGACCCGCTCCGTGGGGTGGTAGAAGTGGACCTGGTTGTGGTAGTGGTGCAATGATGGGGTGATGGTGGCAAATCCGATGGTGGAGCTTTGTCGTCTTCGACAATGTCCCGAAACGATTTCCACCGTATAATGTCTTTTACCGTGATTGTCATTTTGACTTCATTCTCCTTGTTTTGACACTTCTTTTTTGATAGTCTCCGGGAGAGACTCCTGGGTAAAAGTGAGGGAGACTTAATGGCAATGAAATGCACGTTCTTGACGGCGTTCATCATGGCTTGAAAAGCTGAGATTGTTGTTGAGGCTGCTGCTTTTGAACGACTTTTAAGCAGCTTGTAACTTGCAATATTGTTGCTAGGATTAGCAACGTTTCTTGGATTATAAATATCAATTTCGATAAGGGTTTTCATGGTGGAATCGGATGGTTTTCTTGAAAATGATTTGAACCCCCTTGAGGAACATGAATATGAATCATCTATGAGAAACTCTTTGAGCATCTTAGGCGTGCGCTCTATTGAAAAATGGTTTCTTTGATTATAATTTGTGTTTGAATATGAATTATAGAAAGAACCCATGTTTTGGAAAGCACAAGAGAGACGAAATCAACGAGCTAGAAAAATAGACTTAAAGAGAAAGCTAGCTAGTGAGAGTGAGAAGAGGGAGTAGAAGTAGAAATTTAGCTAGAAATTAGAATGAAGTGGGAAGTGAGTGGGGGGAGAGGGTTTTTAAAGGCTAAAAACAAGAAAGGGGGAGGTAACTTCTAGCTGCTGGGGATTGCAAGGTAAGAAGCTCGTGCGAGTGAATAAGCCCATGTCTTTTTTGGTAATAAAATGGGTGACAAAAAAAAATTGTAGAAGCGTGGAAACTTCTGTTTTATGGTTTTTTAAAAGGGGAATATCGTAGACTGTTGTGGTAATAAAATCTTTGAGAGGGTAAGATTAATTAATGTATTTCCAGTATCATGTACTTGAGGTATGTCGTTGGTTAGGGAGAAGGGTGTGATTTGATTCGAAAATCAGATTGTAATTAAAAAAGAGAATCATTTTCGCAACTAAGTCCTAATTGTCAATACTGTGTTACTTGTCTGCTTTCTAACGACTTGGATCACATGCATGCAGCCACTGGAGCCTACAAGTACCACTGATCGATCTCGTGATTTATGTCTACCATTTTTTTAAAAAAATGAGCACAGTGAAACCAACATTTAAGTGAAATACATATTTTAAAAAAAAAATCGGTGAAATAAAATAAATTGATCTTGTAGTGTTTTAAAAATATAATATTTAATAAATATCATTATTTTCAAAAATAATAATCACCATGTTGCTTTCAGATAAATAGCGACAATTTATTAATATGTCACGCTTCTGAAGGGTGACATGTAGTGAAAATTTGACTTCCTACCCAGATCAATGAACATAAACGCATAGTCACTCTCTCTCTCTCTCTCTCTCTTTCTATCTAAAAACGACGCCAACGGCTTTTTTTTCTTTAAAAAAACTCACAAATCACTTGTTTATTCTTGTCCTTAAAACACCCGAAACTCAAACCCATTTTAGTTTCTAAGCCTTTTAGGATGCTTTCCTTTTAAAAATTACCAAAAAGAATTGTTGTTGTTATCACTGCCACCCCAACACTTTCTAGTCCTGCAAGTAAGGTAAACATATTATATTATTATTAATTATATGGGTTTTATATTTAATTTGTGTTTGGCTTAGTTGAAATGAAATTATTATTGTTATTTAGGGTTTAAGTAAATTTAGAGCTTATTGAATTTTTGATAAATTAGCTATGAATATCATCAATTAGAATTGATTAATTTAACGTATTTGAGCATGAAAATAATATCAATTATATTGAATTTTAATGAATCATGTGTTGTGTTAAATTTCAGATAAGTTACCGAATTTGAGATTTTGTGTGAATTGGTTGAAAATAACTATGAATGCTATCAATTAAGATTGGTGATTTCATGCAAATGAGCATGCAGTCAAATTCAATGGATTGTATATTGCGTTGAATTTTGAATAAGTTGTTGAATTAGAAATTTTATATGAAATGGTTCGATTAAACTATGAATGGTATCTATTAGGCTTGGTTATTTCATGCAGTAGAGCATGAATGAGGTAAAATTTTGATGAATTATATATTGCGTTGAATTGTAGATAAATTGTTGAACTTGATATTTTGTTTGAACTTGCTAAGAATTTGGGTTTGATTTCATGCAGTTGAGTATGAAAATATCAATTAAGTTTGATATCATGAATTATGTTGAATTTTTGGTAAATTATATGTTGCATTAAATTTTGAGAATTTGTTTGAATTTGCTATGAATTTTGGCAATTAAGGTTGATTTAATGCAATTCAGTTTAAATTACATCCAATTGACCAGAATTAGATTTATTTCTTCTTTTTTTTACAAAATTTCTTATAACATCTTTATATTATGTCATTACGATAGTACTATTATCCATTATTATTCCTAATGTGAACAATAATGAATATATATATATATAACTTAGAGGTGTCGAGTTGAGGAATATCAATATTATCCTGTATCGATTGTATAAGATGATAATTTTAAAAACAATGATGGATTCCTTTATCCAAAGTGGATTGAACACAATGGTATTATATGTGAGTAGTTGATCAAATCCTCTGTGTGTCCCAAATTCCCAAATTCTGATCAAATAGGTATAAAAGCAGCATAATCCGCTGGTCCTTCAAGATCAATTAGTAGAGGAAAAAATAGTTTATTAATAGATGACTTGCTACAAAGGACTGGTGATACTATGTTTAACAATTCATTCACTAATCAACATCAATATGACTATTCTAAATCTAGTGACAATGAAGATGATGAGACGTTAAACCTGCATATGATAGTAAATGTTGATGATGAAAAAACACCTCATGTTTTTCAATTTAGAGATGCTTCTGGGTATGCATTTGTTGTTTCTTATAATCGGTAACTTAGTAGTAGAAATTTTCCTAGAAGCTCTGATTTAAAGGTTGGACAAACATTCAACAGTGAAAAATGATTTAGTTAATATAGTTAAATGGTGGCACATACACATTTAGTTTAATATCGAGTTCAACGGTTGACCTTGACATTTATCTAATTATAATATATGCAAGTATTGGAATGTAAGTGGTATTTACGTGAGGGATACCATAAAAAGTTAGATTCACATGAGTTAGAAATGTTAAAAGAAACGCATATATGTACCTCAATATTTATCCAAAAAGACCATCAATAACTCGATACAAGTTTTGTTATTAATGTTATTTCAACACTTGTGATAAATAACCTTTCAATGATGGTTGCAAGCATTCAGGAAAAAATAAAATTGCATTAAAAGTATAAAATATCATATGACATGGTATAAGTTGCAAAACAGAAGGTATTTGAGCATATGTTTGATTCACATGAGGATTCATTTGAAAAATTACCATGGTTGTTTTTTGTAGTAAAAGAATCAAATCCTAGAATAATTGTTTATTGAAAGCACAAAGGAAATCTTGATGATGGTATAATGGTATTTAAAAGAGTTTTTTTAATTATTTAGATCTTGTATTGAAGGTTCAAGTACTATAGACCACTAATCAATATTGATGGCACATATTTGTTAGGCGATATGATTAAAAATTATTGATTGCTGTTGTTTTTATGCAAATAATAAGATATTTTCTTTGGCTTTAGCAATTGTTGATGACGAAAATAATTACAATTGGAGATGATTTTCACTTTACTTATAGCGATACAATTGGGAAAATTATCTAAAAAAACCATAAAATTTATTCAAAAACACAAAACTAATATGAAAAAACTATCTCAACCTTAATCTACTTTTTTCAGCAACATGAAAGACTAAAAACACCTCAATAGTACTCCTCTAGTCAAGATGAAAACTTTGACACCTAACTTGATCTTTTTTTTGTTAAAGGAATCTCGTCAACCAAACATTTTCTCTCTTCCGTGTTCTCCAACGACTCTTGTTCCTCTCTCAAACTCAAGGGTTGATATGTAAACAAAATAAAGTTTTGAACTAAAACTCACAATTATAAAACTAAAGGAATCAAAAAAGAAATTGAAAAAAAATCTTAAAGCATTTTTACTTTCAAAAAGGTGTTGACACCGTAGTGGGAAAAAAAAAAACTTTCAATATTAGTCCCCTCGTTTGCATTCTTTTGTAAGCAATAAAATCAAAAATATTTTTTCATAAAATCAAGCACTAACTCAATGTTAGAATGTTGTTTTGAGATTGCAATAACCATATAAAAACCACAACAAAATAAATTATTAAATTCAATTTTCAATCAACACAATATAAAATAATAAAATTGAAAAAAAATGACGTAGAAAAATTCACAAAATATTGTTCTGTTAAATAGTATCATGTGAGGTGGTGAATAATGTATTCATCACCTCGCTCTTTTAGATTATTTATAATGTAATGGAATTGCATACCAAAACTTTTTTTTTTCCCACACAATTTAAAAATATAATTCATATTCAAATGTACATATTTATAAAAACTTAATTTTCCGTCATTTTTTTCTTGGAGCTGTTGGGAATCAATTGATATACACTCACGATGATTCAACCCCAACTCAATTTGCCTTTCGTTCGTGAAAAAATAAAATAAATAATATGTAAAGAAGAAGGATTACGCGCGGGCTGGCACTTCATGCTTGATAAGAAGTGAATTGCTGGAGAAAGCCAAGGGATATTTAGTTTATATCATTTTGGTGATTTTCTAAGATAATCCTTGTAATTAATCTCACCTTATAAGCTTGTAATCCAGCCCAATTCGAATCTAAGAATCTGGCTTTACTCTTTTTATCATTTCCTCTGGACCATTTAAATTCAGAGAGAACAAATCTGTTTACCACCCGAGTACAGGAAGAAGGCTATTAGCCAGCCGTCGCACAGCTCCAACTCCGTCGGCCTTCTCAACGAGCAAAAAACAGAAGGATGGGTTCTTCCTGGCCAGACTGATCATCACCCAATATTGAACTATTTGTGCATGTTCTTGCTTTTTACCCTCGATGTACTGCTGCGTGCAGGAGCCACCACACAATCGAACTCGAAAAAGCAGCCAGATGAACTAACTGGTGGTCTGTAGTGGCCGACTTGGGAATGGGCACAGATGTGCGAAGAGTGGGAGAGCTAGCTAGCAGGGCCTCGTTTGAAATGTTTTTCAGTACAAAACAGGCTTATGATACGGGAAATCTTCAGATTGTTACAGATATCTGAATTGTCGATTTGCACATATTGCCAGTCATGGAGGACATGTGCATGTTGCCACTTACTACTGGCCATTAAAACATGCAAAATCTAACTCCCAAAGGTGGCGCGTCTTGTCATCTAAGTGGTGGTCGGTTCGGTGACGACTGATTGGTCTTTTTCCTCCTTCCCCTTTTTTTTTTTCTTCTCCCAAGTCCCAATATTCATGTATATCTTTTATAAATTCAGTTATGTTATGGTTTTCAATTTTATTTTTTATTTTTTTATTATCTTTATTTATTTATTTTATGTATTGTTTAGTCCTTATTGTTTTAATTTTAGTTATTTTAATTTTTAATTCTTTTATGGTTTGAAATTTTTCTCTGTAGTTTTTCATGTTTGTCTTTTACAGGGTAATTTCAATTTCATAACCTAGTCCACCAGTTTCGACGATAAACTTAGTTTAAGTTCAATCTTTTATATAGGGTCTTTTTTTTAAATTAGTTTTTCTTTTCATTTTCATTATTTGACATTGAATTATTAGGCCTTGAATTTCTTGATTTATTTTGCTTTCCTTTTTGTTGGGTTATCCCTACCTCATATCTCATATCGCGAATTAGTTGAGTTAATTTGAGTTGACTTGAGTTTTTTTTTTAGTTTTTTTTTGTTCTTTGTCATTTAATTATTGACCCTTGAGCATGTTTTATTAAAAATTATTTTAAAAAAATACATGTGTCAACGCGTGATGGGTTATCCCGAGTGCGAGGTGGTAAAGTTAACCCGAGTTAGCTTGCATTTTATTACAAAGTTTTTCTTATTTAACTGTGGTATTTTTTACTGAGTGCTTCTTTTGGAAGTATGTTTTTTTTTCTTGATTTTTTTATGAGTTTTGTTTTTCAATTTCATCGTTTTGCATGAAATAATTTTTCCTTATGCTTTGTCATATTTTCGTTTTTCTTTCTATTTGGTTATTACGATGGCTAGTTGATGAAGTTTACTCGAGTTAGCTCGATTTTTTTTTAAGTTTTTTTTATTGTACTTTGTTTTTTTGCTAGATGTTTCTTTTAATTTTTTATGTATCCCAATCTCACATCAATAGTTGTGAATTTAATAAGTTAACTCGAGTCTGCTTCTTCGACATTATATTTTTTATTTATTTTTTATATTAAATTATTAGATGTTGAACTTTATATTTTTTTTGTTTTTCTTTTTATAAGTTAATTCAGTCTGAGTTGTGCTTTAATAAATTCAACTCAATTTATCCTTTGAAAAATTGAACAAGCACATACCATAGCATTAGCCACCAATCGATTGAACTATTTGTGCATGTTCTTACTTTTTACCCTCGATGAACTGCCGCGTGCTGGTGCTCCCTCGCAATCGAACTCGAAAAAGCAGCCAGATGAACTAACTGGTGGTCTGTAGTGGCTGACTTGGGAATGGGCACTGATGTGCGAAGAGTGGGAGAGCTAGCTAGCAGTAGCAGGGCCTAGTTTGAAATGTTTTTCAGCACAAAACAGCCTTATGATACGGGAAATCTTCAGATATCTGAATTGTCGATTTGCACATATTTCCAGGTCACGGAGGACATGTGCATGTGGCCGCTTACTATTTGCCATTAATACATGCAAAATCTAGCTCCCAGATGAGACGTTGACCCAAGGGCCCAATGCTGTTGTATTGATTGCGAGTGATGGAGTCAGTGTGCTGAGTGTCGGTTCAGCCCCTGTTGACCCAAACATTCTCATCAAAAATTATTATTAAAATAGATACACACACCCAATTTTAAAATATAGTTGAAATGATTAGATATTAAATTTATTTTTTAATAATCACATATTTGAATTCTCTCCTAATTATTAAATTTTAAAGTTTATATAATTATTAATTTTAAAATTCATAAAATTAGTTGAGATGCATGGAAATTGACCTGAACATCTATATTAATAATAAAAAAAATATGTGAACCCTTTTTTTTTCCGTGTTCCGTAATTTCTTGAGTTTTGTTATAATATTAATATTTTTTTCTTTGGGATGAATTTACCTATGGATTATGTATAATTTTACTTAAATAAACTATTCACAATCAAATTGATCGATTAAGAGGAATTTATTTCCGTATTCTTATGAAATTAGAACTTAAATGAATGATTGTAAAAACAAAAAAACAAAAACTTAGATTATATTCATGTAGATTCTCATGATAACTTTAATGATGACATCATAAATGGGTAGCAATAAAATTTACTTAGCGGTTTGAAATAAAAATGCATGAATCAATTTACTTAGCGTTGCAATCAATGGTAGGCACCAACGACTCAATCAAATAATTGTCAGGCAACACTCCATGTGTGAAAAAGTTCTGTAAATATCTTACCTCACCATGTAAAATAAAGAAAGACTACTAGTTTTTGATTCAATATTTTATTTTTCAACAATTTATTATTATATTTTTTTTATTTTTTCTTATTTATTTATTAATTTAAGTATAGAAGAGTTTATTATTCTATGATAAATTTGTTTTTTTATAAAAACTTTCGGTCATCAATCTAAGCCCAACAACTAGACCTAAATATAAAAATTTGTATTTAAGCCCACACATCTTGGTCCAAAACTATAATTCATGCAAAACTCAATTTCTATGTAAAATATTTTCATAAATTATCATTTATTTAACCTCAAATATTTTCCAGATATTTTTTACCACGATAAATGTTTTCCAATTTAACACCTCGCTGATAATTTCTTTTAGAAATTCAATAACTCTGCCGATCATTAAAAAATAACCATTTCGTACCGAACGCACCTGTGGGCTTAACTTGTCGACATTGGACCAAATATTTTACAATATCATAAAAGGTAAACGTGGGCCTCGCCTTCACCATTGTTTAAAACCTAAGGCCTGGCCTACTCCAAACATTCTAAACTCACACGGACTTAAACGAGCCCATTAAAAATCCATATATTAAGTAATACTCTAAAAGGCGTGGGGAAAGCACTGTAGCTTCCCCACGCCTTTCACTTATTAATATATGGGAAAGCACTGTAGCTTCCCCACGCCTTTCACTTATTAATATATTATATTATTATAATTATTATATTATATTATAATTATTAATACTATTCTTTCACTTATTAATATGTTATATTATTATAATTATTATATTATATTATAGAACTGTCTTTATTTTTTTTTTTTTTTAATTTTTTTTGTTTGATTTAGTTTGTTAATGTTAATTTTTTTTTATTTAGTTATATGATTTTCA
>Ga0307515_10008653_pt1 | contig 19804 bp, 14 predicted proteins | sample 17_EM_MG_FD_194513 | JGI IMG/M metagenome (GOLD analysis project Ga0307515, IMG submission 194513) | Populus trichocarpa ectomycorrhiza microbial communities from riparian zone in the Pacific Northwest, United States - 17_EM | ecosystem: Host-associated > Plants > Roots > Unclassified | place... | reverse complement strand
TGCATTGACATGACTTTTTTGTTTCTTGTTTGACCTTTGATGTTGACTTGCACGCTCAAATTGCCATTTGGGTTCTTTTCTTAAGATAACCCAACAATGTTCTAGTTGAAATCGTTTGCCAACGCAAAAAGCATACATTTGTCGAGCATCATTAATCTGGTAAAAAAATAAATGAATTAAATAATGTTAAAATATATGTTAAATAATTTAACATGGAAATGAATATTAAAATTACCCTTGATTCTTCGGTCATTCTACTTTGCTGACGATTTTCAATTTGAGTAACAAATCCAACAAATTTACCGACTTCTCTATTTATTTCTTGCCATCTACTTGAGATGCTTAGTTGGGAACGATTATTCAAGTTTCCTCCATTCTCTACAAAGTAAGCATGTACGCGAGCCCATAACTGTTTTGTTTGTTGTTCAACTCCTGTAATTAGATCCTTGCTTGTATTTAGCCATGCAGAGACAAGTAAACAATCTTCCTCTGGTGAGAAATTTTTACTTCTTTGTGATTTTTTTGCCGAATGGACATTTAAATTCGAGTATGTTAAGTCATCAATTAATTGATTAGAATCACTTGGTTAAGAGAGAATATCTTCTGACTCACTCATAAAAAAGTTGGTAAAAGAGTTTGGAAAATTTGAATCCATCTACATTAAAAAAAAAAAAAAAACTCAAGTTAAAACCTTATAAGAGAGTGTAAAAGAAGCTCACATTCAATGTCTAGCAATTTTGTAGTTTCCATACATATGAATTAATAATAAGCATTGCCTCCTACTTGTTCTAACATAACAATTTGACCATTTTTTGGAACTAAAAGAGAATTGATTTACTGGTTTAATTGCATTTTCAACAAGACAAAATATAATTGACCTCAAATTAAAACAGACAATTAAAAATAAATTTTAAATATGTCACTCTATATTTTTATCAATATCAACTACCATTATTAATTCCTCTCAATTTTATCAAAGATAACAACATAAATAAAAATTATCTTCCTTAACCCATATTAAAAACATAAAATAACAAAGAAATAAAAATCATCACAAATATTAAATTAACAACAAAAGGTCTAAAAAATCAAGAGATATAAAAGAGAAAATAGAAAAAGTTTTTAAACAAGCATACCTTTTAATTTCAGCTAATTAACACAACCGATGTTATTAATTAACCGAAGAATAATTGATTCTTGTTTTTCTAAATTTGAGAGAAGGGTGAGGCATAATACAAAATTTTAAAATCTACAAGTTCTTTCCTCCTGCATTTAAAGAAAAAAAAAAAGAGTTGTTGGCCAACGGCTATAAAAATAACCGTTGGCCAACAGTCATTTGTTTTAGCTATTTCTATAGAAAAATGTAGAAATGACTCTTTATATAACAAATAGCTATTTGTTTGCCTCATGCGTTGGAATGAAGAAATAGAGAAACAAAAACTAAAAAAATAATTTTTCACATTTAGTTTTTTATTTAACTTTCCTGTTGGAGATGCTATAAAATATCTTACCAAGGAGCTAGGATTTGATTAGCATCATTGTTTCTTAAGAACAAAAAAAAAAAATTCCAAATTCAAACTCAACTCTAATGAAATAATATGCTATAAAAATCATGTTATGCAATGAATCCTTCAACTTCTGGGGACGTGTTCGGGTAATAATATGGAACCTAACAAAAACTGTAGCAAGCCTTCATTTTGATGGTACATCAAATTTCTTAATATTTTAATAATAAAAAGAAAATGCTTGCTATCCATAGTTTAGTCCATTTTGTTAGGGATAAAAAAGAAATAATATAAGAAAAAACGTGATATAGCAAGGTAATTGGATATAAAAATTTTAAAGAGAGATAGCATGTATTTATTTTTGGCAAAGAGAAATGAGAATTAGATAAATGTAGCTAAGTGTCTAATTGCTTGTTTATAAATATATTAAAAATTATTTTTTAAAAGTATTTTTTTGTTTGAAAATATATTAAAATAATTTTTTTTATTTATAAAAAAATATTTTTAACATCATTACATCAAAACAATAAAAAAACATAAAACAATAATTTAAAATTAAATTTTTTTTTATGAAATTTTAAAAATATAATTGAATCATTACAATCTATTTATTTTTGGGCTTTTAAAAATATTTAAAAAAAATTAATTTTTTTTAATTATGTTTTTATATAATTATGTTTATAAATTTTTTAATATTTTAATGTATAGGTATTAAAAATAAATTTTAAAAAATAAAAAAATATTATTTTAATATATTTTTAAATAAAAAATACTATATATCAAACATGGCTATAAGAGACTCACGACTTGGAAGAATGACGAGATTTTTCTTAATTTTGAGATGAATCACTTGTTTAAATCTACAAAGAAGGGAAGCATCGGTAAAGAAAAGGAAGAGAAAGAAAGCATCCGGGCACACAAGTGAAAGCATGAACTAGCTATAAGCTAGTTGAGACTTGAGAGAGGGAGAGGGAGAGAGAGGGAGAGGCAACTGAACTGATCTGAACTGAGAGTGCAAGAAAATATACGGACAAAACTCCACATCGTGCCCAACACAACACACTTTTTTCCCATCTCCCAATTAACATTTTCAGTCCCGACTTTTCGAAAAATATCCTAAAAATCAAAACAGACTATTATCCTATCCACCTTTACCTACCCTCACTTTGTCTCTCTCTTAACTATTAACACTATACAGATCTCCTTTTTAGTGCACTGAATCTTCATTTCTTTGTAGATTCAGAATACCCTGATCATCAAAATGGGTAAAAATTCCAATCTATAACTAAATTCAGTAACTTTAATGATTAGTTTGATGTAAGCGAATCTGATTTTGATTTTTCTTGACGTGGGTTTTTTTTTTGACAGCGAATGAAAATCCTTTCAAGTCTATATTGAAGACACTAGAGAAACCTGGTGGTGAATTTGGCAAGTACTATAGCTTGCCTGCTCTCAATGACCCCAGAATTGGTTAGTGATTATTTTTTTCCTTCTAATTGTTGAGCTTAAGTTTGGTTACTGAGAAAGGAAAAAAATAGATAAAGTTTGAAGCTTTATGCGATTTATGTTTGTTGTTGACTTTGTCAAAGAATGAGAATCTTTTTATTCAGATAAAAGGATCGGACTTTTTTTTTATTCTTTGGCTAAAGTTTAATTTATTCTTTTTTTATTGAAAAGTTGATTTTTTGATGTGGGATTTTGGATATTTTGATGTTGAGTTTAGTGTTTTTTTTTAGATAGATTGCCATATTCGATTAAGATCCTTTTGGAATCGGCGATTAGAAACTGCGATGAGTTTCAGGTCAAGAGTAAGGATGTTGAGAAGATTATTGATTGGGAGAATACTTCTCCTAAACTAGTTGAAATTCCGTTCAAGCCTGCAAGAGTGCTTCTTCAGGTAACTGACATTGTTATTCAATCGGTGGACTTTTTGATAGAGAAAATATTTGTCATTGTTATTGACCATAGCTTTAATTATTATTGATGTTGTTATGATATTGTTCTCAGGATTTCACTGGTGTTCCTGCTGTTGTTGACCTTGCCTGCATGCGAGATGCGATGAGTAATCTGGGAGGTGATTCTAATAAGATCAACCCATTGGTGAGCTTATTTTCTTCTATGCATCTACAGAATAATTGCCATTTTCAATTTACATAATTTGATATTTCTGAGTTGTTTGTTAATCGGATCTGCTTCAACATGTGCAAGGCATTTTGATTGCTATGTTTTTTTTTTTTCAGGGACTTAACCTTTGAAATTTGTGTGCACAGGTTCCAGTTGATCTTGTTATTGATCACTCAGTTCAGGTTGATGTGTCAAGATCAGAAAACGCAGTGCAGGCAAATATGGAGTTTGAGTTCCATAGAAACAAAGAAAGATTTGCTTTCCTTAAATGGGGTTCAAATGCTTTCCAAAACATGCTTGTTGTTCCGCCTGGGTCTGGTATAGTTCACCAGGTGAGGCATCTTTTTCATCAGAGTGTTAACACAGTTGGCATTTCATGTTTTGCTATGTTTCCCAAAAAAAAAATGTTGATTGCTTGGCTGCAATCAAGGCAAATGAGCTATGCCAGTTTCAAAAATGCAAATTTCTTTTCTGTGGTGTATATATGTATTCTATGCAGATGTTTGAAGTTCAATAATTTGATTGCCAGGTCAACTTGGAATACCTTGGGAGAGTGGTGTTCAACACAAATGGTTTACTTTATCCTGATAGTGTTGTTGGAACAGACTCGCACACTACCATGATAGATGGATTAGGTGTTGCTGGCTGGGGAGTTGGCGGGATAGAAGCTGAGGCTGCAATGCTTGGCCAGGTAAAATATTTGTTGTCATATTTACATCATATGTGTACAATTTGGAACAAGTTCCTAATTGACATAAATTCTTCGCAATCCCCTGACTGATTCCTGGGACAGTTATACTACCTGCATTCAATTAGCTAATGAAAACTTTTATAATTGCAAGTTAGTCTATCTCATGCTTATAATCTTTCTTGTCGATAATTTATCCAATGTGTCTTCATTTCCATGTAGCCCATGAGCATGGTCCTGCCTGGTGTGGTTGGTTTTAAGTTATCAGGAAAACTTAGAGATGGTGTTACAGCCACCGATTTGGTATTGACAGTAACTCAAATGCTGAGAAAGCATGGGGTTGTTGGCAAGTTTGTGGAGTTCTACGGTACACCCTTTTATACTTGGCTTGCATTATTTTGTGTTTTGATCACTGTGTAATATATTTCTTTCTCACATTGGATTTCGGCTTTTGCTAATGTCTGCAGGTGAGGGAATGAGTGAATTGTCACTAGCAGACCGCGCTACTATTGCCAATATGTCTCCTGAGTATGGTGCAACGATGGGTTTCTTTCCTGTGGATCATGTCACGCTGCAATATCTGAAACTGACAGGCAGAAGCGATGGAACTGTAAGTTATAAAACGATATTTTATTTCATTTCATTTCATATGGCCATTGTATATACTGATTCGGGAACCTAAGAAATGCAGGTCTCTATGATAGAATCCTATTTAAGAGCTAACAAGATGTTTGTGGACTACAGTGAGGTAAACAATAAATGCTTTATTCATCACGTGTTCATTCAATGTATTTTATCGTGTCATTGTGAAAACATTCTCTTTTATCTAAAAATAATTACGTCGTTTTAAAAATAATTATGTCGTTTTGAATGTTTTTGTCTGACCTCAGCCCCAGATTGACAGAGTGTACTCTTCTTATATAGCATTGAACCTTCGGGACGTGGAACCTTGTATATCAGGACCTAAGAGGTGATGCTGATAAATATTTTTAAATTTCCTTTTTTCTTTGCCTGAATGTTTTATTCCAATATTTCTTGGTCAACCCTTTAATCATATTATTGCAGGCCACATGATCGAGTTCCTTTGAGAGAAATGAAAGCTGATTGGCATGCATGCTTAGACAACAAGGTTGGATTTAAGGTGAGAATTGTATCAACCTAAACAAGGCCACATAAAAAGACATCATTTTCATGGAGGCTACTTGGAAGGTCATCAAAGGAAAGATGGCAGAAACCAAAATTGAGGAAGCTCTGCAATTTTGGCTCTAGTCAAAGAAGAATGGTAGATTTTTTTTGTAACATAAGAAGTCAGAAATCAAGGGGTGGTCCTTTTGCATTTTCTCTTTTGCATAACCTTACAAGTGACTCAAAGTACATTGAAGAAAAAACTGGAATTTTTTTCCAAAATAAACCAACAAACCAGGCATTCATTTCTTTCCAAAGGATATTATTTTCTGGTTGTAAAATAGTTTAATATCTGTGGTATGTCAATTTTCTGTCCTGAACCAAACACCCATTCGATCTATCTCTTACCTTTCTTGCATGTCATTACAGGGATTTGCTATACCAAAAGAATCTCAAAGCAAGGTTGCTGAGTTCAATTTTCACGGGACTCCAGCCCAACTGAGACATGGTGATGTTGTTATAGCTGCTATTACTAGTTGCACAAATACCTCAAACCCTAGTGTCATGCTTGGATCTGCTTTGGTTGCAAAGAAAGCTTGTGAACTAGGATTGGAGGTTGGATGTCTCTCCTTTTAAATTCCTTTTTCTCTCCTTTCAGCTTAGCTACCCTGATTATAACAATATCCAACTGAATAAAAGGTTACAATTGCAAGATCAGATGGGAATAGTAATCCCTAGAGTTAAGTATAACAATATTGACAAGCCTAACACAGATGAAGTGCATTATATATTACCTACTCCAGAGCTAATTATCAAGGAATTGTTATCTGATTTGCATTGTTGCCTCGATTATGAATGTTGTATCTGATCTGTAATACAGTGTGATTTGACGAATAATATTGGTGTAGCTTCCCTTGTTTGTTTCTTTGTTATGTTTTCAAAAGTCAAATTTGTGAATGTAATAAATTCTGAACATCTGTTATGTTCATGGGATTCCAAAAGCGTCAGGATGCTAGACTCCAATGTAATGCTGGTTTAAACTGTTAGCTTAAAAAAACTTAAAGGATTATGCTAGTATCCTGCATGCTTTTCCTCCAGCTGAATACTGGTAACGTTAGAGAGGCTTAACTTTATCCATTAGCTTTTTTAGATTTTCCAGATTAATGACACGTGAAGCTTGAATTGGAAAATTCCCTGGCTGATTTTCTAAGTATATGATCATGGTAGAAGATCATATCACATCAATTTGATGAGTTAATGGAATGTGATTGGATTTATAAGTTCATTCTCTTATCAGGTGAAACCATGGATTAAGACAAGTCTTGCTCCAGGTTCTGGGGTTGTAACCAAATACATGGAAAAGAGGTATCAATTAAAACTATGATCTCATGTCTTGAAAACTTCATGCAGCTATGGCAATACATTTCTGATTTTGGCACTTCCTCTGCAGTGGCTTGCAGAAATATCTGAATCAGCTAGGGTTTCATATTGTTGGTTATGGATGCACCACTTGCATTGGGAATTCTGGAGATATAGATGAAGCTGTGGCATCAGCTATCACTGAAAATGGTAATTCTTTCTAAACGCAATTCTTTTCCTGATATTCCTCCTAAGAATCTTTTGAGCTGATGATTTTGATTTTGTACTCATATACAGATGTAGTGGCTGCTGCTGTGTTGTCTGGGAATAGGAATTTTGAGGGTCGTGTCCATCCTTTAACAAGAGCTAATTATCTTGCTTCGCCTCCACTTGTGGTAGCCTATGCACTTGCTGGAACGGTACTCAACTTATATACTATATGTTCTTAAAATCATTTTGGACCCATTATTTTCCATTGTATAGCTTCTCTTCCTCGTACTGTGTGGGTACCACATTCCTTTTCTGGTTGTTGATTTACGTACTCTGGACAATGTCTCTCGTGAGGGGACAATACTGCAGGTGGATATTGATTTTGAAACAGAGCCAATTGGTGTAGGAAAAGATGGAAAGAAGATATTTTTCAGGGATATCTGGCCTTCTAATGACGAAGTTGCTCAAGTAAGCAGCAGCTTCCTATAGTTTGATTTTGAATTGTCTGATTAGACTATAGACCAGATAACTCATTGTTTCCTATGCTTGAATGACCTGCAGGTTGTCCATTCAAGTGTGCTACCTGATATGTTTAAGGCTACATATCAGGCAATCACCAAGGGAAATCCCATGTGGAATCAATTATCCATTCCTTCGGGCACTCTGTATGATTGGGACCCCAAATCAACTTACATACATGAGCCACCATATTTCAAAAGCATGACTATGTCTCCTCCAGGACCACATGGTGTGAAGGATGCTTACTGCTTACTCAACTTTGGGGACAGTATTACAACTGATCACATTTCACCAGCTGGCAGCATCCACAAGGACAGTCCTGCTGCTAGATACCTCATGGAACGAGGGGTTGATAGAAGGGACTTCAATTCGTATGGAAGTCGTCGTGGTAATGATGACGTGATGGCAAGGGGCACATTTGCTAACATTCGAATTGTCAACAAACTATTGGGAGGAGAAGTTGGGCCTAAAACAATTCATTTTCCCACTAGAGAGAAACTATCTGTGTTTGATGTTGCCATGGTAATTGCTTTCAAGTTACTTCATAGACTTCATGTACTATGAAGTCAAGTCCTGCCTTAAGTTTTGACTGAAAAAAGCCGGGAGGAAAAATATCCTAGGTTATGCATTAACCTAAGGCTTTATTGGTGGTTAAGGCCATAAGAATAGAAGGCTGTAATTAGCAAAACAAATAAGTTAAACTATAATAGGTAGCCACAGTTTAAAACAGTAATGTTCTGGGTTAAGTTTACACTCTACTGTGGTATTAACAGTATATCCATAAATTTTAATCAGATAGATGTCTTCAGTTGCTAGTTTCATATTGCTTGGATGTAGTGCTTTAGAGTTTGGGGTTCTTAAGTACTGAAACAAATTTATAAAGAATTCATGAACAAGCATCACGTTTCTTGTGTTCGTCCCATAATGATACTGTTGCTGGTTTCATTGCATTTGTCAACAGAGGTACAAGAGTGAGGGACATGATACAGTTATTTTGGCTGGTGCTGAGTATGGGAGTGGAAGTTCTCGTGATTGGGCTGCCAAGGGTCCAATGCTACTGGTGAGTCTCTGCCAGCATCTGAAACCCGTCTAATTTTCCAGATGTCTTTTAAGCTAATCCTTTTAATTGTTATGGGACCAGGGTGTGAAAGCAGTGATGGCCAAGAGCTTTGAGCGAATTCATCGCAGTAATTTGGTGGGAATGGGTATCATTCCACTTTGTTTCAAGTCCGGGGAGGATGCTGAGACACTTGGCTTAACTGGGCATGAGCGCTACAGCCTTGATCTTCCTAGCAACGTGAGTGAGATTAGACCAGGTCAAGATGTTACAGTGGTGACAGACAATGGCAAGCAATTTACATGTACCTTGCGTTATGATACAGAGGTAGGTGATGATGATGGAAACTCGACCTGGCTTTTCACCCCAAAACAAAATTTTCTTATTTCATGAATGCTTTAATTCCTTGGTATGCTAGTGCCCCTAAGTTTAGCCACTTGCGTGCGTGCGTGCAGGTGGAACTGGCTTATTTTGATCATGGAGGCATTCTGCAATATGCCATCAGAAACCTGATTCACACCAAACATTGAATCAGCTGCAAACAAACCAGTAATAAAAGTTTGTGGCAGCGCAGGATATAATATCAGTTCTAGTGCTGAGCCGGTTTTATCATTAATAAGTCAGAACCGAGTAGTATTTTTCCTGTGCTGTTTCAAGTGTACGCCGCTTGTTTTGGTTTTCACAGTATCCTTTTGTTGCCCTCAAGGATGCATTAAATTTGGCCGGCATGGGAGGCCACAACGTGCTCTGTATCTCAGTGGCCTTTGACCCTGGAGAAACCAACCAAAGCTCGAGTCCCAGGGTTAAAAGGTATTATTATACTCAACATTTTGATAAAACTTGTTATCCCTGAAGAAATCCAAAATGATCTTAGCCACGGAAGGATGTCTACTGGTTAGAAAGTGTTTAGACAATTATGATCATATGAATACAAACAAATCCCTGATACTTGATGCATTTCCATGCTTGTCGTTTTAAAAAAAATTTGTGGAAGCTCTTAACAAATCCCAGTTACGTGAGTGCTGGATCGATCAAGTCAAGACATTCTGGTTTAAATCAGAGATTGACAAATAACGGCGAGATGCACATGCTCCACAGAACTTTACAAGGAATCGAATAATGAATGCATCTCTTTCGGTTCAAATAAATTAGGGCACGTGTCTCTCTAACAGCAACTGAAAAAGTGAAGGAACCTCGCTCTGCTAGAACAGTGAAAAATTTCGGACTAATTTTATCAGACTCCTGAGAGCATGGGGTGCCATGCCCCAACAGTGGAAATCATCAAAATTTACGGCCAGAAAGTGTTGGTTGTATACAAAGATTGCATATTCAATTAAAAACCGTCAGCGGCGCTTGAGCCTCGATATTGGGATGCGCAAATTACAGGAATACGATGTGGTCACCTGCACGAAGGAGAAGTGGTAATGTTAGGGAGAAAATAACGATTTCATCGTGCATGGGCAAATTGTTTTGTTCCAAGATGCTTTTAGAATGAGTCCAACACCAAAAGAGGCCCTTTGTTTTAGTCGCATGTTATTTATTACACGACATATGCTGAACCGGGCTAAGATTGTGGCAGGAAATTTTGAGCTTAACAAGAATAATTTGTGAGCTGATCACATGCCACCCAGCCACCACCCAAAAAGAAAAGGAAACGCACAGAAGCTTCACTGTGTAGATCAACAAACTGTTTTCAGTATTTAAATAATAGTCTGTAAATAAATGCCAATGCCACCGGAGGATATTATTACCAACCAAAACAAGAGCAACCGTTAACAACCAATACCAGTCACTAAGGAATATCTTCACAAATGACATTGTTAATAGTCTCTTTTGGTTATAGTTAATTACCTTCATGATAGTATTTCAGGCCTTGTACTCATTCACACGCATCCATTTGGTTGATGACCACTTATTACCTCGAATCACAGGGCAACCACCTGCATGGAAGAACAATCCAACACATGAATTATTTAAAGATTGATATCATTAAAACCTGCAAAATCAAATTATAACCACATGTAGGTATGCCCCCTTGAAATAATGAGGTACTGTCAGCTTGGTTATACTAAAACCTGAACTACACATGTTCAAGGCGATTAGCTGGTTGAGAGTAACTAACCATGCAAACTTGATGGATCTAGAGAGGCATCAGGTTTCATACTCCAGAACAGCAATGCATCACCCATCTTTGGTTTAACAGAGAGGCCCCCCTTTCCACATTCAGATAACTCGTTCCACCAAGGCACTGAACTAATGTTCCCCTTGGCAGAAGGAAACACAGTCTCACCCCCTTCTTCAACATCTGAGCTGTGTAGAATAGTGAAAGAGAAGTATTACAAAAGAACAAATGCAGGATGCGCTGGAATTCAAAGAAATTCTACTACCAGATAGGATCTCACTTACAGGTACATGAGAACAGTGGCTATGCGTTGACCCCCATTTTCGGTGTTATAATCATCCATAAAGTAGTCAAAGTGAGGCTCATACTTCTGCCCAACTTCGTAGTGGAGAATTTGAAGCCCTTCGCCATGCTCTGCACACCATGTCAGCTTGGTAACAGGTGATGAATCAAACTGAAAGGCAAGTTACTAGGTGGTGTTTCCTTTGAACACTAACAGATCTCTTCTTTCCAAAATTGTATAATTTTCTTTTTCCTTAAAAGATGCATTAGGGTGAAGTTAACCATGATGGACCCAAGAATTTGGATTAAACCTAGTTAGCTTTGGTTAACTTAAATTTGTAAAGTACAATTTTTTTGTTATCCAATGACTTTTCTTGATTTTGTGATGCTTGATGTGGTGGAGGTGCTACAAAACTAGTCCCAAATAACTAATAACTACTATCTCTGACACCAAATAAGAAAAGTGGAGGTGCTTAGTGGGAACTGGTGATGCTTTGGCTGATTGCACATTGTGGTAGTCAAGTGGATTTATAGAGGTGGTAGTATAACAAAGTTGATATAGATTCCACTACAGAAGCACCAGAAACAATGTATCAGCCGGTCATGGTTCACTTCTGCAAATACATGAATGAATAACAAAGATGTGAAGGCAATGAAGTAATGCAATAGTTAGTTATAGGGATGCGTTAGGATATGAAGTTCGAAATTATGGAAACCTGTGCTTATGGTGGCAACCTAGCCTTCAAAGTAAATTAAATTTCCAGTCGTCTATTTGATATTAAAAAAATTAACAGAAAACAAAACAAAATTTCACTGATGCTGATATTCTATCTCATTCTTTCGGTGGACCTTCCAAATAAATGAAGCTCAAACAACATACCTGAAGGAATAAAGCTAAAATCAGCAATTCTTTTCTCAATATCTCTAATGATTTTGTCACGACCTCTCGGTAGAAATGTTCCAGAACTCGTACGCACTCTAAATATCAAAAAGCATCATTAATTCCAATTAATATCAACAAAGTATACAAGCAAACTAATTGAAAGAAGAGCAACAAGAACATCCATCCACAAAATTCAAGAACAAGAGTGTACAATTTAAAGAAAGAAAAACCCACCTACTATCTTTACTCTTCCCAGATGAACTGTCAACAACCATCGACTTTTGCATATGTGGCTTTGCAAGATTGATTAAGTAATCACATTCCGCTTTGGTCTGTCCAAACAAGCAACAAACTAATTGGTTAATTATTCAATCAAAGCAAAATTTCTTACGCGAAAAATGCTACTAATCAATAGCATTCCATCACCAAGAAACAAACCATTAAATAAGAAAATATGAAAAATTAAACATCAAATAAGGGAGCAAAATCCTAAAAAACACTATCACAAATAAATGTTACAGAGATCACATTGCATTATTAATTAAATCTTTTTTTAATCACTAAATACAAAACTAAGATAAATTAAATAATAATTCAAAATTAAAAAAGAAATCCCCAAAGAGCATCAAAGTAAATACAATCAATTATTATTTTAGTAATTACAATTAAAATAACACTTAATTCAGTTAAACAAATATAAACATCAAATTAAATCCAGTCCAAAATCTCTATAAAAAAAACTAACCAAAAAATTATGATAAATAAAAGCACGAGGCTCCCACGAGATAACCTCTACCCATTGCTCTGCTTTGCCTTCATCATCTCCACTCCTACAAAAACAATGAAACCAATCAAGATAATTACGACCATGCCATCCAATCTCAAACCAAACACTAATCAACAAAAACACGAAAATCAATCTCACTCATGAATTTTGCTATTATGAGCGATGGAGCTGAGATCGTTAGCTTTACGCGACGAATCAGAAGAAGAAGTGCTCGGAATCGAGAGAATTCCGAGAGCGAGAAGAATTAAAATCACGAAAGTGAACGTTAATGGAAGAGTTAGTATAAGTGTCGATGACGGTGATCTTCGTGTTGAAATTCGTGAGTATCTCGCTTTCGCCATTTTCGTAAAAAGTCGGAATCGGGAAAGAGATCGGTGAGAGAAATGACAGCAGTCTAATTTAATATTTGATAGACTTTTCTGATCTTTTCTTTTCTTTTTTTAATTTTTAATAAGAGAAGAGACGCGGTTTGGAGAGACGCGACTCTCTTCTGTTTGTTGTATACACTTTATACTTAGTTTACTTACGCTCCTTGATTTAAAAAAAATGCTTAAATATTTGAAAATTAAAAGAAAAATCTTTAAAGTATCTTTTGGTTACGTTAAGGATAAAAATAATAAAAACAAAAACATATTTAATTAAATAAAAATAAAAATAAAAATAAATAATTTTAGAATAAATTTTTATATTTAAAAAATAAAAAATACGGTATTTATTATTTATTATTTAAGTGTGCAAATTGGAAGAGAAAATGGAGAATTCTTAGAATTGGTTGAAAAAGCTCACAAAATTGGATCAATTGGTTATGATAATAGGTTCTTTTTTCAATTAATTGTTATATAAACTTTAATGAAAATATCAAATTGTGTAGATTTATAGCAAATTGGAGTTGTGAAGACATGAATAAAGATTGAATGGGAGAAATTGAAAACTAGTTTTTAGAAAATTAAAACCTTAAATGGTCAACAGGTAATTCGGGGGAGTTTGGAAATTTGATTAAATTGTATTGGTTTTAGTATTTTAATGATATTGGAAATGTTTAAGATTGATTATGAATGATGAAATTTAGATTGCTAAAATTTACTTACTATGTTTTTATGTTGGAATGATGATTCAGGTGTGTTTGAGATTGTGGTAGTGGTGGCGGTTCAAAGTACTTTTCGCTTAGAAATGCATCGAAATGAAGTTTTTTTATTTTTTAAAAATCATTTTTGACATCAAAACATCAAAATAATCTGAAACCATAAAAAATCATTTTAAGCAAAAAACAAAATTCAAAATTTGAGGAAACGCGGTTTACACCGCGTTCCCAAACACACTCGGAGTGTGGGAGATTAAATTGAATTGATTTTAATGTTTTAATGATGTTGAGGATATTGAAATTGGTTGTGAATATTATAATAAGGATTGCCAAGAATTTAGTTGAAAAGGGAATGTGAGGTCAAGAAAAGTAAAAATTCATGTTAGGATAATGGTGAAAGAATACCATGTGAAAGAATACCATTAGATTCGACTAATTCTAAATCAATAACTAAACTAGTTGAAAATGGAGGTAAAACTTGAGGAGTGAAGAACATAAGTGTGAGTGATGATCATTGTGTGGAACAATTAAGGAAATAATTGAATCTTTATGCAAGAGAGGGTGAGTTCAAATCTGCATTTTATTTTATACTAACAAGCCAATGATTTTACTTATGTATAAGGAGGCTTGCTTTAATGCTAACTTTCTTGATCATGTTGTTCCTAGTGTGGCTGTTTTTTATTGTAGGAGTTTGATGATGTATTTTCTGAAAATATTCCTAGCGATTTACCACTATTGATAGGAATAGAACATCAGATTGACCTTGTACCCGGAGCTGCGATTCCTAACCGACCAACTTATAGAAGTAATCTCGAGTAGACAAATAAGCTTCAAAGAAAAGTTGATAAGCTGATGAAGAAAGGGTACATCCGTTAGAATATGAGACCTTGTGTTGTGCTATTGTTACTTATGCCTAGAAAAGATGAAACATAAAAGATGTGTGTTGATTCCTGAGCCATCAACAACATAACGATAAAGTATAAACATCATATCCTAGGCTTGATGACATGCTAGATGAGTTACAAAGATCATGTATTTTTTCTAAAATTGATTTGAAAAGTGGCTAATGAATAGAAAACTACATTTAAGACTAAGCATGGTTTGTATTAATGGTTAGTCATATCATTTGGACTTACAAATGCACCTAATATGTTTATGAGGTTAATGAATCATATATTGTGTGCATTTATAGGTAAATTTATGGTGTATTTTAATGACATCTTGATCTATAGAAAGAGTCTAAATGAACATCTTGATCATTTTATAGTGTACTTAGTATATTACATTATGAGAAATTGTATGTTAGTCTTAAGAAGTGTACCTTTTGCATGGAGAAAATTATGTTTATTGGATATATTGTAACTGTACAGGGTATTGAGATGAATGAGCTTCACAACTCATAAGAAGTTTTCATGGTTTGGTTAATTTTTATAGGAGGTTTGTTGATGATTTTAGCACACTAGTTGCACCACTCACTAAGTCGTCAAAAAATCAAATGGTTTTAAATGGGGTATTGAATAAGATAAAGCAATTAACTTGTTAGGAAAAAAAAAACTTTGTTCAACACCTTTATTAGCTTTATCTAACTTTACAAAAGCTTGTGAAATTAATTATGATGCCTCAGGAATATGTATTGGAGTTGTTTTAATGCAGGATAAACATATTATTTTTTATTTTAGTAAAAAGCTTAATAGTGCAGCGTTGAACTACCCTACTTATGATAAGGAGCTTTATGCTTAGGTGAGAACTTTGAAGACGTGACAGCATTACTTGTAGCCAAAATAATTCGTGATTCATTCGAATCATAAATCATTAAAGCATTTAAAGTGACAACGTAAGCTGAATTAGTGGCATGTAAAATGGATGGAATTCATTGAAACATTCCCATATATGATCAGATACAAGCAAAGTAAGGAAAATATAGTGGTTGATACATTATCGCGAGGGTATGCTCTTTTATCTACCTTGAAAGCTAAGTTGTTAGGATTTGAGTATGTGAAGGAATTGGATGTGAATGATGGTGATTTTGCTAATGTATTTCATGCATATGAAAATTCAGCTTTTGAAAAGTTTTATAGACTTCCTGAATATTTGTTTAAAGAAAATAGACTTTGTGTGCCTATTAGTTCTATACGTGAATTATTTATTCATGAAGCTCATGAGGGCAATTTAATGGGTCATTTTGTTTCGCTAAGACTTTGGATGTATTGTATAAATATTTTTACTAGCCTAAAATGAAACATGATGTGCAAAGAGTGCGTGATAAATGCATTAAGTCTAAGGTCTTACCACATGGTTTGTATATTCCTTTACTTGTACCTAAAGAACCTTGAGTAGATATTTTCTTGGAATTTGTTTTAGGTTTACCTAGATAAAATAAAAAAAGAAAGGACTCTATCTTTGTGGTTGTTGATAAGTTTTCTAAGATGATGCATTTTATAGTATGTCATAAAATTGGTAATGCAACCAACATTGTTGAATTATTCTTCAAAGAGATAGTACGACTTCATAGGGTTTCTAAGAGCATAATTTCATATCATGATGTAAAGTTTCTTAGCTATTTTTGGAAGGTTTTATGAGGAAAATTGGGAGCTAAGTTGTTTTTGGACCGCTTGTCATCCACAAACTAATAGTCAAACAATAGTAGTCAATAGGATTTTAACTACACTTTTACATACAAAAGAACCTTAAGAATTGGAGAGATTGCTTATCATTCATCGAAGCTTACTCATAATCGTAGTGTGCATTCTACTATTGATTTTTCACCATTTGAAATTGTTTATGGCTTTACCCATTAACTCTATTAGATTAGATTCATTTACCTGTTGATGAAAGGGTTAGTCTTGATAGTAATAGAAATGCACAAATAGTGTAGGCACTTCATGAAAGTGTAAGGCATCATATCGAAAAGAAGAATGACTAACATACATCCAAGACAAATAAGGGGCATAAACGCGTTATTTTCCAACCAGATGATTAGGTTTGGGTGCATATACGCAATGAGAGGTTTCTGGCCTATAGAAAATTAAAATTGCAACCGTAAAGAGATGGGCCTTTCCAAATACTTGAGAAGATTAATGACAATGTCTACAAAGTAGATCTACCAGGTGAGTATTGTGTTGGCGCTACTTTCAATGTTTTTTTTTTTTTTTCTCTCTCTCTCTCTCTTTGATTGATATAGGTGACGATTTGAGGTTGAATCATTTTGAGGAGAGAAGGGATGATACAGACCAACCGATTAACACAAAGGATGGTGAGAATTAACAAGTATTACCAAATGATCCTCTAAAAGAAAAAAGTTACCGGAGTCTTTACTTGATCCAGGATGTGTGATGTATATGTTATTCCGAAGTGATGTATGAATCGACTAATAATTCGTTTAATGGCAGTTTCATCTATCACTTTATTGTGAATGAAGAGATTGACCCGTTCTGCTATAAATACCTCCATATTCTGATGAATAGGGCTCAACAATAGATTTGAGTTAATGCTTGGAAAACTTTCTTTCGCGTAGAAATTTAGGAATTATAGTCCTAGTTGCACCAAAGAGATTTGAATTCAGACCAATGTCATAAAATCACTTAGTTTAGATATCTATGATTAGATATAGGTGTTTGACAATCTAAGTTAGTTATTAGAAACTTTCTGCTATATGGGTAGTTTATTTTGATATTATGATTGTTGGATGAGAAAATAAAAAGAGTTAAACTAAGAAATTGCTGGAATATTAGCATCCATGTGAAATTGTCGAAGCATTGACATCCACGAGGGATTGCTGAAGTCATAAGAATTTGTGTGAGATTGCTATAGTGTTGGAATTCGTGTGAGATTGCTGGAGTTATAAGCATCAATATGGAATTGCCGAAATTGGAGTCATCCATTTAATGTGGCCAGATTTATAAATGACCGCAAGGTTAAATGGGTGATTTGACAATCATAATGATTAGCTGGAGTTTTATCAACTATGTGAATAATTGAGATAGTTTACAATTATTGAGATAGACTAAAATGCGAAGAATATCCAAGAGAGTTAAATGAATCAATATATTAGATTATTGTGTTTTTTTAATGTTTATATTTATAGAATTATCTTTATTATTTTCTTATCTAATTTCATGATCCTTACGATCAAGCAGAGTGGTAGGACTAATATATTATCTTTTGTTATCTTGAAACAATGAAAGGATGTAATAGTGTAATGTTGTAAGTACTTTAAGACTTACCTAGACTATAAATGTAAAACTCGATGTCATATAATAAGGTATCCTATTTTGAGATGTTTGCTAATATATGTATTTGACTTAAGTATTAGTTAAGTTATGCCTTGATTATAAAATTGATAAGGAATGTAAGTGTTGTGCTGAGAATAAATGAGAAATGTTTTTTTGTGGTGAGATTGTGATCCAGGGTAATTGGATCATATTTGTGTTGATTGATGTCTGTTTAATGCACTTGAAGGAATTATGGATTGTCCCTTTTTAAGGAGAAATTCTGCTGAAATTTTAATAAAAATAAATATGAATATTTCAAGATAAGAATCAATCTTTAAAAGAATTATGATAGATAAAAGTGCAAGATATAGAAGTCTTACAAAAATAAATACAATAAATTTTTAAACCATGAATAAATGTATTCTTTGGTTAAGTATTGAAATTTGGGGTTGTTAGAACCTTATTTGAAAAAAAAGTTAAATTTAAACAGTATGTAATAGAATAAAATCCTAAATATAATTTCAATTATATTATTATATTTATTTAAATTAAAATTAAAAAAATAATAAAAATAAATAGTTATTTAAAAAAAGCTTATTCACCTACGTCTAGTTGGGTCAATGTAACTACATCAATTAAAAAAAAGTGGGACACAAGTAGATTTGTATATTAGGTTTGCATGCTTGATCTTAAATCAACTTTTAAATTCATATACCACAATAAGTCTATTTCTAGTTTTGATTTTAAATCGGTTAAAAAACCAAAAATAAACTCATATTAAAAAATATTCTCAATGCTCGACTTACTTTTTTCCAGCAAAATAAAAGTTCAAAAAATACCAAAATAAAACTCTTCTTGCCAAATAAATCCTATTAATACTAAGATCGGTTCTTTTGCTTGTCAAAATGTGAATAATTATCAATTTTCTCTTTCTCCTCAATTATGACAACTATCTCTCTTTCTTGTCTCAAACACAAAGTTTGTAATGTGAACAAAATAAATGTGGACCAAAAAGATAAAGTTTTAAACTAAAGGGAATAACAATAAAAATAATATTTTGAAAGTTAAAATTTGTAAAAGGATGCTTTATGAATAGTGTTAAAAAAAGGCTGTAATTTTTATTTACCATCAAATTTGGTTCGTTTCATTTTTTTAGCAATAATTTAGATTTAATTTTATAAAATTAAGTATCAATCTAATATTAATTATTTTTTAACACTATAATAATTTTATTAAAAAAAATCTCAAAAAGAATTAACATAATACCAAACAACCAATTTATTTTTTTTAAAAAGTCAATAAAAAACTTCAAGGAAAAAGAAAACAGTGGATTTTTCACAATGCACACTAAAATCAACACACCAATTAATCGTTTTCTTAAAACTCATCATGTCATGGTGCACTAGTAGAGAGAAGTGGAGACAATGAATCTTGAAAACAGAGAAAAAATATTTATTCAAGATTCTCAAAGTAGAATAACAATAACAAAATCTTTATTTGGCAAGATATCTTTTGTTTTTACATTTTAAAAAAGTTTTTGAAAAAAATTAAAAATTTTTATTTATTTTTTGCTTTGCTTCAAAATAATATTTTTTTTGGGTGTTTTTAGATTATTTTGATGCGCTGATGTTAAAAATAATTTTTTTAAAAAAAATATTATTTTGATACATTTTTAGGTGAAAAATACTTTGAAAAGCAACCGTACCCATATTCCCAAACACGTTCGATGCAATAACACAAAAACATATTGGATAATAAATGTTATAGACATAAATTATTCGTGTTAATTTAGATATCTTTCCAAGCCACATGACTTAAAATTTATATTCTGAAATATGTGTTAATCACTAT
>Ga0307515_10008652_pt1 | contig 19806 bp, 4 predicted proteins | sample 17_EM_MG_FD_194513 | JGI IMG/M metagenome (GOLD analysis project Ga0307515, IMG submission 194513) | Populus trichocarpa ectomycorrhiza microbial communities from riparian zone in the Pacific Northwest, United States - 17_EM | ecosystem: Host-associated > Plants > Roots > Unclassified | place... | reverse complement strand
TTTTTGTACACTTAAAAATGGGGTTTTTCTCAGTATAGAGGTTTTTCCCATAGGTATTAGTCTGTGTGGACCCATTAGGGGGACCAGGTCGGACGGTAAATTGAATCTTATATATATATATATATATTTAACAATATTATAAGCTTTTCTAATAATACCTTTCTACCGCATAAGGTTAAATTTAGCTTAATTTCTAGCACTAATTAGTAAGCGTTTAAGCTTGCTAATACCTTTGCTATATAGTAAGGCCTTAATAATAAGGTTTATAATATAGCTAATACATTAAAGTTGTTCTCTTTTTGCCACTATAAGGCTTTAGAAGAGGTATTTATAGAGCTCGTTATTATTAGTAGTTTTATTAGCTATTAGATAGCCAAGCTTATATTTAAATTAATATATTTAAATAACCGTTGCTAAAGCTATTGCTATATTCTTAGCTATATACAATCCTTATATCCGCAGAAGTCCTATAAGGATTAATTATAACTTACCACATTTATTAACTAAGTGGGCTACTACACTAAGTAGTAATATTCTATTTATTAACGTCCAGATATCGCAGCTAATATAGATTTTACTTTATAAGGTAAGGAGGAGGTCTTTAATATTAAGGCGTTAGCGCTTAAAGGTAGATTTTATTTAGTTACTTAGTAATATATGCGAATATATAAGACACTCTTATATCTAAGGACGGTCGAATATAAGTAATGCGCGGGTATAAGTACTTATAGCTTACTGAAATATAATATCCTATAGGATCGTCTAATTAATATAGGCTTATATATAGCTAGCTGCCCAGAATAGCTAGCGTTCACTACTGCCAGGTGTAGAAGAGACTTAAGCGTTTAGTTCGGATAGTTCTTATAGAGTACTACTATAGCTATTATAATTAAGAATAAGACTATATTTTGATTTTAAATAGCTAACAATATAATCTATGCTGTTAATTGTAAGTAATACAGCTAGTCTTTAAGCTAAATAGTAGATTTTATATAACCAGAGTCTCTTTCTACCCTTTAGCCCGTCCCAGAACAGATCTGCTCTATACTTCTATATTATTAATATAATAGAGTTCTTTAAAAGGGACCGCTTATTAATAATTTGGTATCTATATTTACTAATAAGCTTACCATACTTACCTAGGTAAAGATTATCCTAGTTAATAGGAAAGATACAGCTATAGTTCTAGCTAATTAATAAAGGATCTCGTAATGTAGAGTTATTCTACTTATTTAATTTAGGCGTGTCTTTAATTATAAGGGGAGTAGAAGTAGTAGATCCGCAACGCTTATAGGATGCTAAAGAGCTTAATTAATGCGTAGATTGTGAACTTAATAAGGAAGGAGTAGAGGAAGAAGCTCTACTAGTTGGCTAGCTAGCAAAATGTAAGGTACGTTACATTTTCTATAATAATAAAAAGGTTAATATAAACGCGTTTATATATATAATGGGGAATTTAAACAAAACTATACTATTTTATATAAATATCCTAGGGGTTTCCCGCCCGAATTTTAGCCAAAGACCCTTAGATCTTTAACCTCTACTAAAAGCTTTAAACACTATCCTTTCTTACCACCTATGCAGCGAGCTGTCAGCTCGCTGTAGTCTTATCGCTAACTAACTGTTATAACTATATACGCTAACTAACTGCTTATATAAGTAGCTAGCTACTAGTGACGCTGTTAGCGACGTTACCTATTGGCTATACTGAGTTTAAGCTTCTTAATAGGCTTCTGGTCTAGAAATTCTAGTAGATTATTCTTCTTAAAGTCTACCTAGTTTTAGCATTTTTTGTCTTTTCTATAGAAGCTCTTTATTCTACTATAGTTTAGAAAATTTATAGGTTCTAGATTTAGGGATAGCTTTTTCTACTACTAGCTTTATATAACTAGTAAGGTTTATTACTAGGTTATCTGGTAGTATACTTAAGCTTATATTCCTAAGTCTATATAAATCTTTTAAAGAGGCTAGAGGACCCCCCTTTCCTATCTCTATATAGGGGGTTTCTCCTATTAGTTCTTTTAGTGCTAAAACCTTTAATTCTAGTTCTTTTTATTAAACTAGTTTTAATAAGGTAGTAGGAAAGAGCTTCTAGTTTGCATTTTATATAGAGAAAGGAGTTTCTTAAAGAGGGTTTAGGTATTTTTATATCTCCTTAATAAATAGAGAGAAGGTTATAGCCTTATAGTTAGATCCTATTGCTATTATTATAGCCTAATCGCCCTAGTGTCACGGGAGTTACCCACGTACGTTCGTCCCGTAACACCTACGCACGTACTATTATAGTAGTGTAATTTGGCCCCTAGATTTAATATCTAGATTAGGTATAGCTTTAGGAGAGCCTAGGCCTTCTATAAGTTATATAGATCGGTTTAGAGCCTTTAAAGTCTTTAACAACTTAGGCAACGCCAATAGATACACATTTTTCCTTTAATATACTCTTTTCTTTCTCTTCTTACTACTTAATTCTAACTAATTATAACTAACTAATAGACTAACAGACTAAATACCTAACAGTACTATTAACTTTCCATCTAAGAGACACCGTACCCTCCTATATATTTTATAGCATTCTATATAGGGATAATGGTAAGCTCTTTAGATTAGAAGTCTGGTGCTTTATATATAGGAGACGTATAGAAACGATCTAGAACTGCGATAGAATAACTAAAATAAAGAAGTATAGGTATATTAGCAACCGGTATATAGCTACTACTATAAAGAATAAACTAATAACACTTACCGAGCTCTTTATACGGGAATAGTAGTTAGTAAGCAGCAATAAGAAGGCAAATACGTAGCATAGTAAGACAAAGGATAAAAGGAAGGACTATAGTACACTAGGAACAGTAGAGAAAAGTCTTTTATATTTTATTTACTATATTTATAATAGTTTATACTATTATTCTTGTATTTATTAGAGCTACCTTTAAATTTATAATAATGGCGATAGTACTAGTAAAGGGATTGTTAGGAATAGTAGGCCTATTCTATAATAATAATAAGGGCGCTAAAAAGGAAGAGGAAAGTAAGTTATCAGATAGTTTATATAGAGCTATTTATTAATAAAATGGGTTAATTAATTAATAATCTTAATAGTGTCTTAACCTAGGGCCCCTAGGCTTAGACGAAGATATTTATAATATATATAACCCGTGTACGTAACCTATATACATCCTACGCCACCAAGAATACAGATTATCTAATATACCCCCTTAGCTTTAACCTAGTCAAGGACAAAGCTAGCCACCTTCTTGTGTCCGTTAATGCGTTAATTAAACCATAATCTTATCTAAATCCTTCCATCTCGCTCTGATATTCTCCCTTAGGTCCTCTAGTTACTTCTCCTTATTTAACCGCTCCTTAATATCCACTATCCCAATTATATTAACGAAGCTTTAAAACCTCTGCTTAGGTAAGGCCTTTATAAGTCTATTAGCGATTATTTCCTTCGTCACTATCTATTAAAATTATACTCGTCTCTTTGCGTATTCCTAACATAGCCAGTATTAATAGATATTAACGTGTCGGAGCTTTATAATTAGCTTTACCGTGTCTTTTATAATTAGTTAAAGCGTCTAGGTATTGTTGCAGTTAATAATTAAGGGCTCGTTTAGTTATAACGTTATTACTTTAAACAGCCTACTAATAAAGATAGCTTCCTTTACTGTCTGTAATAGGGCTAATAGCTCGGCTTCTATGCTCAACGTTATAACTATACCCTACTTATTTACTCTCCAGGCAATTAGCCCCCTAAATAGCTTTATAATATATCCTTATAAGCTCTTTCTATTAACGGAGTTATCTGCGAATAATGCGTCGCTAGCATAGATAAATAATTGCGCTTCACTTCTACCGTCTCCGTTGCCTCGTCCTTAGTCGCGTATTTCTTTATCTTTCCCTTTACCGTTCGTTTCTTCCTTATCTTCTCTATAGTAGATTGCTCTGCTCCTTATGCTATATAGGTACTAGATAACTCTATCTACCGCTTAATAGTGCTCTTAGCTTAGGTCCTAATTAAACCTTGCTAGCCGTAATACTGTAATGGCAATATCTAAACGCGTTATAGTGGCTATATAGAGTATTAAACCTAGTTTTCTCTAATATGGCATTATAGAAGCTAGTAGGGATATAGAACGGACTAATAGGTCTATATTAGGGGATAGACGCGTTAGACGGATTATATAGTAATTAGTAGGGAGGAGTTCTAATTCTATTATAGGAGTGTCTAGAAAACGCCCTCTAAGATCTATCTTATACTAGTTAGCTATCTTCTTAATATAGGCTTCCTAGGATAGCCATAGAAGCCTTTAGCTACAATTATATAGCATATAGATTCCTAGAAACCATTTTAGCTCGCTAAGGGTACTTATTTAGTATTCCTTGCTTAGCTCCTTAATTACTTTTTAAGCTTTCTTCTTATCTATCTTTTAGTAGTAGAAGATAATATTATTAACGTAGAAGAAGATAACTATTCTACCTTTTAGCATAATATACGGCTTCTAGGGTACTTCTTTAAAACCCAATTCGTTTAATAAGCTCGTGAGATTCTTCTACTATAATAGTAGTAATCGTTATAGTCCGTACAGGGCTTTTCTTAAGCGTAGTACTTTGTCTGTCTTTCCTTTATTAAACCCTAGCGGTAGCTTTATATAGACAACCTCGTTAAGATCGTAATAGATAAACGCATTAACTATATCTATCTATATCGTCTTTAGGTTGAATTTTATAGTAATCGCTATAAGGGTTCGGAAGGTTATACTAGCTAATATAGTAGCTCTTATAGGTAGGTCTCCTGGGGCCTATTAATTTCTGTAGACTACTAAGCGTACCTTATATTTCTGGAGAAATCTATACTTATCCGTCTTGTAGACGAACACTTACATTAAGCTAAGGACCTACTGCCCCTTTGCGTACTTCTTATCTATTTCTTAAAACGACCTTATTTAATAATAAGATTAGAGATAGGCTTGTTAAGCCTCTTAGAACTAATCTTAAAGAGGATACGTATTAAGGTCCTAGATTAACTAGGGTAGCGGAGGTAGGTTCTTCCTATATAATCTAACATTGCGTATTCTACCTAATTTCAGCTTACTATCATTAAGTTAACTATTAAGGTTAAACTTCCTTCTTACTAAGAAGGCGCCGTAATAGGTTAACGTAATCCTTTTAGTAATAAAGTCTTTAAACCTATTATCGCTGGCTTCCTTAAACGAGTCTTTAACTAAGTCGTTAGACACCCCTTAAGTATTAAACACATCTCCTACTTAATAAGCAACGTTTTAATTAGTACCTTATATATCTAACTTCGTAGAATACTTAACGTAAAAGGCATATAGAGATTCTTCGTCTTCTTTTATTAGAGGTGGCGTATAATATATATCTTTAAGAGCTCTTGCAAGCTTAAGGTCTACTAACTTATTAAAGGTTTAAACTGGCTTATTAACGTTATCGTCTTCCTCTTAAATTAACGGTTTAAATACTTTTTTATCGTCTTCTAGAAGGACCTTATTCTTAGTCTAGTTATTAGGGAGTTAAATCTCCTTAATTAGCGTGTCTAATTTAGTATGTAGGTCCTTTAAGATATCCGTTCGCTTACTATTAAAAAACATCTTTTTATTAAAGATAATATCCCTAGTAGAGATAACGATATCCTTATATGGGATCTAGATTCTATAGATATTAGTAGAGTTATAGCTAATAAGATAGCCGATATAGGCTCACAGATCTAGCTTGCTTAGCCTTTTCTTCTTTAGCTAGGCGTCCGACGTTATCGCGTACGCCCTACAGCTATAGGCTTTTAGGTGCGCTAATTGTGGTTTTCTTAGTCTCCTATTAGCTAGGAAGGTATAGAACCTCTTATATAGCGATTTCCATCTATTGCTTTCCCATAGCGTTTGATCTCGAAGGTAGACTATATAGTTAACTATCTCGTTCTATAGATCGTATAGTAAATTAGCAGCAATTCTTATTACTTGTATTCTCTTAATAATTATACCCCCTAAGTATTTGGCGGTACTATTTTAAGCTTAGGTGTATAGCGCTAAAGGCTTAAATATAATCCCTTAAGTCTATAGCTATTTAAGGGTTCTCCTTCTCCCTAGCTTATTATCTAATCTAATAGTGTTAACCTTAAGGTTATACCTTAGACGAATCCACTAGATAAAATCTTTAAGCACTTATAGTGTCTCCTTCTCCTTACTATACGTCGTTATAAAATACGGGAAGGATCTTTCTAAAAAAGTGTTATAGATAAGTATAACTTATACGAATCTGGTATGTGCTTCCTTAAGGTCAGTCTAGTCAATATAGAGGTTAAGATAGGGTTTATTAATTTTCCGTTTTAGGAACCTTTGTAAGACTTAACGCTTAATTTTAGCAAGACTGCAATATTAATATTCCGTCGTCTTTAGGCCTTAAAGCTTAATTTTTAAGGCGTTAAGACCTAAATAATAAAGGCTTATAGGTCCTGGATAACCTAGACGCAGATACTATAGACGTGCATCTCCTTTTAAATCTGGACGAGCGTCTCTTAACGATACTCTGCGCTTCCTTTGGCGTAATAGTCGGCTTATATTAAACGCTAATAGACTTCCTAGTCAGACGTATTCAAAAGTCTGTTATTTATAACGTTCTTCCATTTAATATAGGACTGAGTTATCCTTTTAAACTAGAAGATTATTCTCTTCTTTATTATCCTAGTAGTACCCTTATTTTTAAAGTAAACGGAACAACACTAGATTTGTATTAAAGTCCGTATAAAAGGCAACGTTTTTAAAATATAAGATTCCCTTGCTCTTATCTAGTTTTATAACTTAGATAGTAACATCGCCGTAGCCTAGTATAGGCACTTTTGAGCTACTAGCAATAACGTATTTAAGTCTTAAAGCTTTCCTAAAGTTATAGAAATAAGAGAAGTTATTAAAGATATAGAGAGTGGTTCCTAAGTTAAGAATAGTTAATAGCTTTAGTAGATGGATTTAACCTATGTAATACGATTCTAGGAATATCGCATTAGCTTCTCCCTTAATCTTAACTTCCTAACTCTTATCCTGTTGTTATTAAGCCTTATCTTTCTATTCTTTAAGTCTAATCTTTATAACTTAGTTAGCGAGATCCTTATTCTTTTCTACCTTCTTTAGCACCCTTTTAATGCGAGTATCTTTAATTATAACTCCTTTGGGTCTCTTATCTTTAAATAAATACTAATAGTCCTATAGGGAATGTCCTTATTTCTTACACGCTAAGTATACGGGTAGTAACTTCTTATAGGATATCTCCTCGTCTACTAGTAACCCGGCTCTCTTTAAGTATCTAGTATATACTAAGGTTCCTTTTCCTAGACCTTTAGTAGTATTAGAGTAATCTATTATAGCTTGCTCTGCAAAGTCTGCATTAAAGGTACTCCCTTTTATAGTAGTATTAGCTTTCTTTAAGGGTATTTTAAGTCCTTCTGCAGCTCCTTTACTACTCTATAGTATTCGGAAGATCTTAACTTCTAAGGGTTATTTAACTCGGTAGTATACTTTATATAGTAGGCGTCGCTAAAGGGTTAAATAACTTCTGCTAATTCTTATAGCCAGATTCTATTAGACATTTAAGGGATCTTATACTTCTCTCCTAGTACTATTATATGTTCCCATTAATCTAACTACTAATCTAATTTTAATAAGTGTTTAAACCCCTTAAAAGCTTCTATATACTAGTGTTATACCTTTTTCCTAATAAACAACGAGGTAGGTTCTATATTCTCCTTTAACTAAGATATTTATTCCTTAACTGTAAGAGAAGGGTTAAGTAGTAGCTTCTTCTAAATTAATACTGTAGACGTAATTTAGGTGCGAATCTTTTAAAGGTGCTCTTCTTGTTTTAGGAAATACTTTATATCCTAGTTATAGTATTATCTGCTATTCTTATACGCCCTCTATTAATTCGTCGAGAGCTATATATATAAGGTTGCATTCTTATTAAAATCTATAACTTCTAGATAGGGTAGTTCTTATAGTAGACCTTATTAAGGTGCTTTCTTATCTAGGTTAACATGGGCCTAAATTTATTTATCTATAAGGGCTTATAATTACCAGATCTATTACTCCTAGTCTTTTAGCTTATTAAGGATAATTATAGTAGACGAACTTAACGTTGGTGGAGTCATTTAGCTAATAGGCAGATGGGAATTGAGATGGAATTCGTTGTTAGGATTGTCCTTATCGCAGAATCGTCCTTGTCGTTAGGATCGTCCTTATCGTCAGGATTGTCCTTTAACGATTAAGGTGGAGTCTCGTGGAATCTTATAGAATCTCGTGAAATCTCGTCCTGTGATAATTAAGGTAGGATTTCGATCAGGGTCGTTTTATAACAATGAGGTGTTAGAGTTTAACGATAAGGTAGAATTTCTTTAAATAATTAAGTAATAGCTAAATAGCTTCTTATATTGGCGGACTGGGCTTATAACTATTAGATAGTTTATATAGAGCTATTTATTAATAAAATGGGTTAATTAATTGATAATCTTAATGGTGTCTTAACCTAGGGCCCCTAGGCTTAGACGAAGATATTTATAATATACGTAACCCATACACGTGACCTATGTACGTCCTACGCTACCGAGAATACAGATTATCTAACATAAGTAGCCTATTAAACCGCGAAGCTCTCCTAAACTAGGGCATATAATACTAACCCTAACCTCTATAATATTAGGGACTAATAACCCTTAATAGATAGAGGATAAGGGTTATAAGGTCCACCTACCTATCCCTAGAGAAACTATAGGTTTGCTACTTCCTATTAGACTACTAATAGAATAAGATAAGGTATATATTATAGCCCAGCCTATACTAGCTCTAGGAACCTTTAAAACCCCTTACTTTACGAGATAAAACGGATTATAATTTATTAAATAGTATAAGCAGCTATACATCCGGCACTATATTATAGACAATAAAAAGTATTAAGGACTTCTAAAGTATTACGACTATTAGATAGGGATATGGATCTAAAGTCTGCCTAAGTTTGCTATTAATAACTAAATAGAACTTGTAAGAAAGCCTAGGATAGACTACTAAGGAAGTAACTACTTTTAATAAGTTAAAACGGTAGAATTTTTAGAAGCCTATATACTATAATATAGGAATAATCTACCTAGTAGTATATACGAATACTATAGGCAGTTTATATTAATCTCCTAAAAGGTTACTAAGGCTAGTAATTTAGAAAACTATAAATGAGGGTACTGGTTTATAAGAGGACTCCTATTTAAATACTAAAGATATATAATAACTAAAATAGAAGCCGACCCTAATAGGCGAGAGTCTTTTAACTTTTACCTGCTAAGGAGAGCTGTAAAAAATAGGCTTAATTTATATAAAGGCGCTAATTGGCTATTAATAATAAATCCTAAAAAATAAAGCCTTTATTAGCTAGTTGGACAATTCTATAATTAGTAACCAGCTATAATAAACTAAAGAGATACTGCCCTTTAACTACCTATAGTCTCTTAGCTAAGTAAGTTAGTAAATACCTATTAAATAACTTAAGGAACAGATCCTAAACTAAAGAAACTTACTAATTAACTCTAGAAGCTTAATCTTGGGACGGTTAAATTAGCAGGCGTTATATTTTTAATACCGTTCCTAAATAGGATTCGCTAAAATCTAATATAGTATATATAGCTCCTAAATAGGGCGTTAATATATTAAGAATAAATGGACCTATAACTAGTACTAGGTAATAATAGACTATAGCCGCCCTATAAGGGAGCGTAATAAAAACAATATAAGCTAGGCCTAAGAAGGTATAGAGGGCTAGGGAACTTTAGTATATACTAGATATAAAATTAAATATATTATAGATATAGGGGTGTCTACCGTTTTATTAATTAATATCTATAGCTTTAAGAGTTAGTTCGTTATAGTTTTCTATATATAAACGAAAATAACCAAATATATACTAGAATATATAAGCGCCTAGAAAATATAATTCCGTATTTATTAAGCAATAATTAGATCTAGTTCCTTAAAGACTAGCTAAGGTAAAACGCGAATATTAATCCTAATACGCTAGCGATAGGTGTTTAACTAAAGGCAGCTTCTATAGAGCTTATAAAGGGTAATAATACTAAAAGTAAAGAGGAACTTAGTAAGTTCTGGGAAGATATATACTAAGTAGAGTCGATATATAATAATTTAGTAGGGGCCGTAACCTAGTTATAGCCTACGCTATAGATATATAATTTTAGGAGACCGCAAGGGGAAGTAAGGGTAATTAAATAGCCTTTAAAACTATCTAGTTCGCAACTAGCAATAGTTAAAAATATGTAACTAGGAGGATATATTTAAATCGCACTATAGCCCTAGTAGTAGGCTCCTCTACTACTATTAAGTAGTAATAGGGTTAATGAAATAAATTATACTAAATAGTTAAGATAGATAGAGTAAATGGCGAATGTGATAATAATAGTTAAAGCATTATAACTAAAGCCAGTTAGAATAATAGATATACTAAAAGAAAATGTCCTAAGCCTAACCATAATGGTGGATAAGATCTTATTAAAAACTATTAAAGTTACTATTAGTAACTGCCTTATGTATATACCTAAAGTTATAAGGCTATTTTTAAGCCTCTCTTGCCACCCCTTATAGAGCCTTACTAATAGAAGTAAGAGGACGTTAAGGCATTTATATTATTAGCATACCTAACGTTTTATACTAATTAAGCCGGCCTAATAACTGCTAAAGTGGACTAGATTAAATAAGAAGTAGGATTTATCCAGTTTTAAAGACGGTGCTTAAAGGTAGAAGCGTAGATAGGAGATAAAAGGGCTAAATGCTTAATTAACTTTAGAGCTAAGCTTAACCTTATTAAGGAAAGCGTAGCCCTATAATACGGCCTACTAATATTAAGTCTGTCTTTATAGTTATAAGGCGCACGTTTAGTGTCTACGGGTGGAACCTAGTCTAAGTTTATTAGGCTAGTATATGCGGTCCCTATAGTAATAGATAACGTCTTAATATCTATAACGTTTATTGCTATAGGGGAAATGCTATATAAGGTAATACTTAGTAAGCTATAATTAGTAAGGGCTAGACTAGTAATAAAACGAACCGTAATAGGTTAGGTATCTTATATTATTTAATTAAAAGATAGTAGAGTTAAAATAAGGTTCTTAACGTCCTATAAGGATATAATATTCTTTAAACTAGATGAAGGTATTAGTATAGAAAATAGTTTAGAAAATATATAGCTAATATAACCGCTAGGATTATATCTAGAGTTATTTATAACCTAGCGTATTAGAATAAGGAGGATATTAAGAATAAAGAGGAGGGAAATAAGGTGCGGCTCTAATACGGACGTATGCTGTTTTAGATATCTACTAGATAGAGCTATTAGTAGGGGAAAAAGTATAATATTAGATAGAGAGAGCTTAACAGTAAAACGTTAAAGGAAGTCCTAAAGAAATACTTAAGGAAGAATTGGGGGCTAGTATTTAAAGTAAAAGCTAAGTCCCTTATATATTAAATGTTAAAGATAATAGATCTATTTATAATGTAAATAGAAAGTTATTAGAGTAAGGCCTAACTAAACGCTATAAATATAGCAACTGTATATAAATAAAAGGTAGATAAAGTCTACCTAGTTAATTTATTGGTACTAAATGGAATAGTTATAGGAGGTATAATGGAATAGTAAAAGGTGGCTTTATATTAACAGAAGGCGTTTATTTAAGGATTGCCTCTTAGTCTATATAATTATTTTCTTAAGCTATAATATATTAAGCTGGCCTACAGAGCATAACTAAAGCTAGAATAATTAGAGCGTATAATTATAGGGGATATTTAGCTAAGAGAAAGGGATATTTTTAAGGCTATGCTGTTTAACTGAGAAGAGGCTCTAGTATAGGAGTTCTCTAAGATGGGTTATATTAGTAGGGATATAACTTTACTACTAAAGATTAAGACCGTACTATATAAAGTATAGTAAGAACTAAACTTTCCTATACTAAGGGCCCTATAAGGAGAAGTAATAAATATATTATAAAAGCGACTAGCTTAAGGTGTAACGGAACCTTGTAGTAAGAACTACGGTAGGTCCTGTTATTGGGCTAGGTGTGTAGGAAATGCAAGTATAAAGTCAACAACGTAATAATAACTGGTGGAGTAGTTGCCTAATAGATTAACTCTAATTGTATTCTGAAAATCACTATAAGGAAGGAACTATCTAGGTAGGGACTAAGGGTCCTTAAATATATAACCGTACTCCTATAAAATCCTTCTTGTACATAATATATATGTGCTTTATCTACTCTATTACGGATTATATAGATCCTATAAATTATATAAATTATATTACGTGACCTTAGTTACCATTCCTCGTTATATAGCTCTATTAGCTCTATCCTAGACCGTGCCTAAATTAACTAACTAACTTCTTCTAACTTTTCTCTAAGTAGTTATAATATTGTACTTAAAGTATCCGTAACACTATCTCCCTCCTTTTTATCTTTATCCTTAAAGATTTAAAATATCTTTAAGTTATTTACTAAAGGTGTAATATCTATCTAATTAATTTGGTTAATATTGTTACTTATTATACCTAAAGCAATTTCTTCTTCCTTAACTGCTTATCGTGCTCGCACTATTGCTGCAATATTGTCCCTTAGTAAGATTATACCGTCTCCATATTCTCGCTGTTTAAAAGAGGGGTTAGTTTATATTGCGTTAGTAAACCCATCTTTATAATAACCATCCTCTTACTTAAAGTGCACTAAAGCGAATATTTGTTTGTCCTATAACGTTTGCTCTATCTCTAATGCTAAATATACGTAACCTATTACTCTTAATAGTTGTCTAGTTCCCTAGTTAATTTATCTTAAGGTTTTATATTTAATCTACTGCTACGCGGCTAGATAATAAACTGTCTATTACTTTTGCGAAATTGCGCCGTTCCTATAACGTAGAATAAAAGGCTACTAATACTTAACAACGGGCCCTTAAGTCTTATCTTACGGCGTCTACTTAGTTAATCCGTCTTAAGAAGGTGTATAAGAAGATCCGTTTTAAGGAGTAGAAACTTATAGAATAAGGTTTATAGGAATTTAGTAATAAAAGAATGGATTCTTTTCCAATAGAGAAGAAAATAGATCTAAGTAGTTCAGCAACTGCTCTTCTTAGGTCCCCCTTAGGTAACTTATTCTTTAGTAATTCTTCTTTATTAATACTACCTAACCTAATTTCTTTTAATACTCCTATACCTTTCCTATAATATTCTTTAAATTCTTTAATAGCTCCTAGGTAGTCTTATTATAGCCTATCTACTTAACCTTATACTATATTTTATTGTTAATATCCTTATAGCTAACAATCTTTAAAACTTGCTATTTATCTTCTTCTTATCCTCTATATATGTCTGCTTTATAAACTAGTAGCTTAACATTTCTGTATACTAGCTTTAGCATTGCGATATACTATATAGGGTAGATCTTTATTCTAGCTAGTAGGTTTATCTTAAACGTAACTAGTAAAATCTTCTATATAATTTTAAAAGGTCCTAGTTTAACATAGTCTAATTTCTTACTTAGTTGTTAACTTTTGAAATTTTTATATAGTAGTTATACTTTATCTCCCTCCTTAAGATCTAGTCTCTTAGATCTCTTAGCGTTATAGTACTTTTTTATTCTCTCTTGTACCTTCTTTACTAACTCTATAAGGTCTATATAAAGATTTATTAACGTCTTTATTCTTTCTTTAGCTATACTACTTATCTTCTTTACTTATTGTAGTAACAACGATATTCTTAGCTTATATTCGTAATTTGCCTTAAATAGTAATATGCCTATTCCTTCTTAAGGTGTTATATTATATATAAACTGTATAACTAGTAATAGTGATACCTAATTATTCTATGCATAATTAATATAGTGCCTTAGATACTGCTCTAATGTTTAATTTAATCTTTCTATTTAACCGTCTGTCTGTAGATAATATATAGTAGAAGTTACTACTCTAACTTCTTATTCCGCTAAGAATACCTCCTAGAATACTATTATAAATCTTAAATCTCTATCTAATATGATTTTACTTAGTACTCTATATCTTACGAACACTTCTTTAATATAGATTCTAGCGACATCTTCTACTAAGGTTTCTTCCGTATATGCTATAAAGTATCCCTACTTTATAAGTTTATCTACTATTACTAAGATTATATTATAATCTTGTCCGGTAATAGGGTCTCTTAACTTTAATAACTTAATAATAAAGTCCTATAATATAACTTCCTATAGTCTCTTTAGTATTTTAATAGGTTGTAGCCCTCTATATAGCTTATGCCTTATTAGTTTATTTTTTTTAGTAATTTAGATATTCCCTTATTACTTTTTTTATAATATTTTAGATTCCTTTAATAATATACTCTTCCTAGAGTCTTAACACTAAGCCTATAGCTCCATTATATCCTTAAGTTAATTCCTTATAGAATTCTTCCATAAATTGCTCTGCTATGCTTCTTAGGATATACTTTACTTCTCGGTTTTTATATATATCCGTCTATAGATCTTCTAGTTATACTTTTAGAATTCTTTATACCTAAAAGCTCTCTAGTAACTTATAAACTCCCTTTAGTTCCTCCTAAGTTACTATAATATTTAGATAATTATACCTAATTAGTCCGTCTATGTCTTTTCGCAGTAAAGCCCCTAATGGCTTTTCTTTATTTTATAGTTTAGCTTTCTAACTTAGAGTATCTGCTTATATATTATCTATACCCTTAGTATACTAAATCTTAAAATAGTATTCTGTAAGCATCTCTACCTATTTAACCTATCTTTAGTTAAGTTCCTTTATTGTTAAGAATCCTATTAGGTTTTTATAATCCGTTTTAACTATAAATAGTTTCTCTATACCTTATAAGAATACTCTCTATTTTTTTAATGCTATAACTATACCTAATAACTCCTTATTATAGATGTTATAGTTTAACTCTAGTGGTGTTATCCTTTAACTATAATATGCTACTAGGTGCTATTTATTTTAATATTTCTGTATAAAGCACGCCCCTAGTATATAGTCTAATATATCCGTTTCTATAACTATCTCTAGTCTTAGTTAATAAATTTTAAGAACTAGCTCCTAGGTAAATAATTCCTTAATCCTTTTAAACAATTCTTACTACTCCTTTTTCTATGCCCATAGTTCTTCTTTCTTTATTAGTCGCGTAAGTGGCTTAATATCCTTTAACTACTGCGCTATAAACCTTCTATAGTAATTACAAAACCCTAAAAACAATCTTAACTGCGTAACGTTCTCTAGTTCTTACTAATTTACTATAGCCTTAATCTTCTTTAGATCTATACTAAGTTGGCCTAGTTTAATAATAAATCCTATAAAATTAGTCTTCCTAGTAAAGAACTCGCATTTCTTAATTACTACTAGCATTTATTCTTCTTATAGTCTCTTTAAGACCCATTTAATATATTCCTCGTGTTCTTCCTTAGTTATTAAGTAGATAATAATAATATTAAGGTATACTATAACAAATTTATCCAAATATTCTCCTAATACGTTATTAATACGCTTCTAAAACGTTGCTAGTGCGTTTATAAGCCCGAATTATATAACTAATGGTTTATATAGTCTTTTCTTTAACCTAAAGGTTACCTTCTATTTATCGCCTTCCTTAATCCGGATCTAATAGTACGCCTATCTTAGATCTATCTTCGTAAAGATTTGCGCGTTGCCTATCCTATCTTAGATTTCGCTAATTAAGGGTAAAAAATACCTATCCTTCCTAGTAATGCTGTTTAACTGTCTGTAATTAATGTATAACTTTAGTTTGCTATTTTTCTTTAGTACAAATAGTACTAAATAACCCGCTAATAACTGCGATAGTCTAATATATCTCTTTTATAAATTTTCTTAGATAAACTCTTTTAATACTCTACCTTCTTTTTCGGTAAGCTTATAGATTAAAAAGCACTTTAGACTTATTCCTAGTTCTAACTCTATCTTATAGTCCTATGCTATATACTCTAATAGCTTCTTACTTTCTAGTGACTATAATTTCTTACCATACTTATGGTATCTTTTTAGTATATAACTTAGTCCTTTTTCTATTTCTTTATAGGTTGCTCCTACTTAATACTATACTAACTTGGCTTATTATTACATCTTACGGTATTAAGTATTTTTAATATTAATCTAACCTATAATCTAATTGATCCTTAGATTGTATTCCTATAACTAAGGTATACCTAATACTGCCTTATTCCTTCCTAATGGTAGGATATTAAAAGACATCTTAATTTATCTTCCTTTAATGGTTATTTAAATAGGTCCTATTTTAAGATTAATGATCCCTCCTCTATAGGCTATTAGATCTCCTAAAATTGTAACTAATAGGTAAGATTATTCCTTCTGTCTATAAGGTAAACCTATTCTCTTAACTACTGCTAGTAAGATATGGTTTCTCATTACTCTACTATCTATTAGCGCCTTAAACTGTTAATCTTACTATTTTACTTATAAATTTAGGTGTTATCCTTAAATTCCTTTAAGGGTCTAAGGCTTTACTACTAGCTCCCTCTGGTTCTATAGGCCTCTACTTTTCCTAACTATTAGCTGCTTAATTCTTATATACTTGGCTTATTCTTTAGCTAATACCTAGTTTACTTTTTGTCTTTAATATGCTATGGACATATATTCTCTAGGCATTTCTACCACTATTATCCGTCTAAGCATTCTTCTATAAGGAATCTTCCTAGTTAAAGTATTAAGTCGCCTAACTCCTAAACTTCTACTAGATGCTAGCTGTATATATACTTAATATTTCTATATTATTACTTATCTATTATCTAATATATCCTTATAGGATATTTCTAATTCTTTTTCTTTGGATTCTTGTGTATCTTATATATATTATCTACGCATGCAATTTATAATAGCGTATAGTATACTAGGTGCTTTAGGTTAACTCTTAGCTTATCTTTATCCTTAAGTTTAAACCTTTATTATACTGATCTAAACGTTATAACTTTATTCGTAGGTACTAAAATGCGTCTCTTGCTTTTTTAGTCCTCTAATTATTCCTCTAGATCCTTTAACGTTATAATTAAGGCTCCTTTAATATAATTTATGGCCTTTTCTGTAATTGGGTAGTTTTAGATAACTTTTTTATCTAACCACATATAGAAATCTTCCTACTTATCATTGTGCCTCTGCCTATACTACCTTTAGTATAGCTACTAGAGTATATACAGCTTATCCGTAAGGAAGTATCTTCTTATTACTATATCGTGATAGCCTTTTATGTATTGTTCCTTAAATCTAGTTAGAATCCCTAAATCCTCTTCGTTTTCCAGTTTAGTAAGCTACTTAGCTCTTAGTATGCCTACTCTAGGCCTATTAGTAATTCTTTATACTAGTGCTCTATCCTTTATACGTCCTATTATACTAGATCTCTTATCTAGTTTCTGTTCTTACTATATAATAATTCTTTACCTAAACTCTTTTATAGTTTCTTTTAGTTTGTATCTCGTGCTCTAATTCTTAAAATTCTCTTACTTCTTAATCTTGGTATTAACTTTTTAATCTTTAGTCTAAATACTATGTTCTACTAGTAAGTCCTTTAAGTCTATATTTCTGTCTCCTAGTCTAGTTACTATTTATATTACAGATTCTCTAATCTATAAAGAAGCTCCTTACTTCTTATCTATAGGTGTCCTAATTTGTTCTCTAAACTCTTAGTCCCTTAGATTCTTTAATCCTAAGCTTGCTTCTAACTTAAGCCTAGCTCCAGCCTTAGTCTAACTAGGCTTACTTAGTGTTCTTATCTCGTCTTAAGAGTCTTAAATCTCACTTATCTCGTCTTAAGAATCTTGTGTCTGTAGAAAACTTCGTCCTAAGCTCATTCGTATATCTTTAAACTAAGCTGTTGCTCTGCTCCATTAGTTTTCGTCTATTATAGGTCCTTGAGCTTACCTTATCTTATCTTAAGAATCTTAGTTATCTCTTATCTCATCTTAAGAATCTTAAGCCTTTGGCCTTTTGCCTTTATTAAGTGCCAAAGTAGTTTGCTGTCCTATTTCTCTTATATCTTACAAAGCGATAGACATCGTGTCTAGCGGGGTCTTAATCCCTACTAATGTTCCCTATTTTATAGTAGAATCATCCTCTACCTCTAGTATAATATCTTTAATAGCTGCGTGTTCCTAGTAAACCGCTTCTGTTGCCTTATTATTACAAAATGTTTCGCCTTTATTAAATTTATTATCCTTAATGTCTAATCTACAAACTAGTTTGTTAGTTCCTTTATACTCTGCTAAGTATAGCTTTTATAGCTAATAGCTTGCGCCATACTTAGCGTCCTTATAAATCTAGCATGCGTTATTATAATAAAACGCGAAACTTTTAATTAAACATTCCTTTATTCCTCGCAGTATATTATTATCCCTCTATACGTATATATTGTCTACTATTAGTCTAATTCCCTTTATTATATAGTACTTCTAACCATTTCTACAATCCCTTACAAAATAACCCTATTTTCCGCAATTTATATAAGCTCCTTTTTTAAACCATCTTTCTTATTATAGAGTCCGCCTAAACGTCTTCTATTACTAAGATCCCTAGTTTAGCCTCTACTCCTTAGACCTTTAATTACTTAATCCTTATCCTCTAGGTTTCTACGGTTTCTTACTCTATCTCTTATAGGCTTCTTTAGTACTACTTAGGTCCATTAGCTCTGCGCTATACCATAGTTTTTAACTTAGCTTTAGTTGCTGCGTGCTCTACGCCTTATACAATTATAGAACTCTATTCTAACCTTTCTTAGCCTATTCCCTTTAGTAGATCTAATTGTTAATCTTAATTACTTAATCTATTAGTTCCCTTAGGGTGTTCGCATCTTCTATTAGAATAATTACGTCCTAGACTTTAGCCTTAAGTCCCTATTTATACTGTGCTATAAGCGCCCTATTATTCTACTCTACTTATATTACTAACGTCTAGAACTACGTTGTATACTTAATTGCTAAGGTTCATTGCGTAATGTCTTAGAGTTTTTTTTTCCGCTGTGGTTACTGCCTTCGGGTCTCCAAATATTTGTATAAGTTATTCTATAAATCCATTCTAGCTTAAGAATATAAACCGTACCTCTTGGTTTATAGTTGTTATTCCGTTTACTTGGATTTCTATAAGGTAAGGCTTAAACTATTTAAGTGCCCTTCCTATTAAGAATAATCCTGCGTACGCTATTTGATCCATAGGTATTGCTAGCTTAGCTCCCTCTTATGCTACCTTAAAGTGCATCTATATGAGGAATCCTTTAAGCTTTAATCTCTTTCCTAAGTATCTTTTAATCGATGGTAACTTAACCTTTATTACGCCTATCCCATTAATTCTATTTTCTAACATTATATTGTTTTCTATTAGCTAGTTAACTATCTCTTATAATTATCCGACCATTATAGGTTGCTATAAGTTAGTGTCTGCTATACTGGTGTCGTTACCTGACCCTAATATAGTTGCCGCCGTTAATGGCGTTGTGGTGGCTGCTTTTAGTGGCATGTTGTTTGACTTCTGTATTAATATTATAACTAGGTAGTGATTGTGTAACGGAACCTTATAGTAAGAACTACGGTAGGTCCTGTTATTGGGCTAGGTATATAAGAAATGCAAGTATAAAGTTAACAACGTAATAATAACTGGTGGAGTGGTTGCCTAACAGATTAACTCTAATTATATTCTAAGAATTACTATAAGGAAGGAACTATCTAGGTAGGGACTAAGGGTCCTTAAATACACAACC